>Ga0302232_10003347_pt1 | contig 10831 bp, 8 predicted proteins | sample II_Palsa_N2_3_FD_193575 | JGI IMG/M metagenome (GOLD analysis project Ga0302232, IMG submission 193575) | Peat permafrost microbial communities from Stordalen Mire near Abisko, Sweden - II_Palsa_N2_3 | ecosystem: Environmental > Terrestrial > Soil > Palsa > Peat permafrost | place: Sweden...
TGGTCGGGCACTCGATGGGGGGTGCCGTCGCCCTGGCGGTCGCGGCCCGGGATCCGGGCCGGATCGCCTCGCTGACGCTGATCGCCCCGTCCGGTTTCGGCCGCCAGATCAACGCCGTCTATCTGCGCGGTTTCGCCGGCGCGCAGACGCGGCGCGAGCTCAAGCCGCTGGTCGGCGAGCTGTTCGCCGACGACAAGCTGGTGACCCGCCAGGTGGTCGACGACCTGCTCGCCTACAAGCGACTGGACGGCGTCGAGGCGGCGCTGCAGGCCCTGCTTGACTCGCTGCTTGGCGGCGACGAACAACGCGGCGACTCCGCCGCGGCCCTGGCCGCGATCGGCGACGCGGTGCCGGTCACGGTGGTGTGGGGCCGCCAGGACCGGATCATCCCGGCGGAACAGGCGCAGGCCGTGGCCGGGGCGGTCCGGTACGTGATCGAGGGCGCCGGGCACATGCCGCACATGGAACGACCCGTGGAGGTGCAGACCGCGATCGAGGACACCATCGCTAGGGCCGGATGAGCGGGTCCGGTGCGGTTTCCCCTCAGCCTCCCCGCCCCCTCCAGCCTCCCCGCCCCCTCCAGCCCCGCCTTTGGCCGGTCCCGCCTTTGGCCGGTCCCGCCTTTGGCCGGTCCCGCTGGTCAGCCCCGGGTGAACGTGTCGGTGATGACGTAGTTGGAGCGACCGCTGTTGTCGGTGAATTCCGTGTAGGTCTGCACGGTCAGCACTGTCCCCGTCATGTTGAGCGCGCCGTCTGCCAGCTTCTTGGCGAAGCTGAACTGGTAAGGGGCCAGGAATGCCCGGCCGCTTGCCGAGCTGATGCTGGTGCCGAAGGTGATCCCGGTGATCTTTCCCCATGCGCACAGGGTCGGGGTGCAGGCGCCGAATGCGCTGACGCTGAGCGTTTGCCACCGAGTCGCCGAGCGGGTAACTGGCCGCAGCCGTCCCGTTGCGCGCCGCCGTGACGGGCTTGGCCCGGACGAACGTCTCGGTGACCGTGTAATTGGCGCGGCCGCTGCCGTCGGTAAAGGTCGTGAATTCCTGGACCGTCAGCGTCGGGACACGCTTCTGTCCGTTGAGCGTTCCCAGGAGGACGGTATGCGCGAAGCCGAAGTTCCAGTTAGCTTCGAAAGACCTGCCGGTCACTGAGCTGACATTCGCGCCGAAGACGGTCCCGGGGACATTACCCCGCTGGCAAGGTGACGGGGAGTAAGCTCCGAAGCCATCGACCTCGATTCCGCTTTTGTTTCCTTCGATGACGACGTCCACGACACTGCGGGTCGCCGGATTTAGTGTTCGCCCATGTTCCGGACAGGGCCGGGTTCGGGGCTGGCGGCACCGAGCTTGCCAGCGCGGGACTGAGAACGGCAGCTGCGCTGCTGCTGCCGCAGTTATGATGAGTGCCGCGATCACGGCTCTTGGTGTGCGTTTCACGCCTGACCCCCTCGGTCACGGACGGCCAGTCTTCCTGGCCATCGTGGTACGAGGATTCAGAGAGGGCACCCGCGTTTTGATACATAGATTTTATCAGGCTGACACCGCAATCCTCGGCTAGGCCAGACGTCCGACGCGGCGGCTGGACGGCCTGTGTCCTCGACTTGACAGACCCGATGTGCCCCCGTATGACAGATGCGGGCAGTGCGGTGCGTCTTTGGGAGAGGGCCACCGGTTCTGCGGGGAGTGCGGTGCCGCTGCGGGTGGGTGCCCGTCGTGCGGTGAACCCGCTGTTGCGGGCAAGCGATTCTGCCATGCGTGCGGCTTCGCGCTGTCCGGCACGGCGCCCCAGCCGGGTCCTGGCAGGTTGGCCGGACCGGCCGAGACGGCTCTGGATCTGGCGGCCAGGCCGGTGGCCGAGCGGCGGGTCTGCTCGGTGCTGTTCTGCGACGTGGTCGGGTTCACCCACTGTCCGAGGCGCGGGACCCGGAGGCGGTCCGGGAGTTGCTGTCCCGCTACTTCGAAGTGGCGCGGACCATCATCAGCCGGTACGGGGGCGTGGTCGAGAAGTTCATCGGCGATGCGGTGATGGCGATGTGGGGCACCCCGGCGGCCACCGATTCAGATGCCGAACGGGCCGTACGAGCCGCGCTCGACCTGGTCTCAACGGTGAGAGAGCTGGGAGCCGAGACCGAGACGCCCGAGCTGACGGCGCGGGCGGGTGTGGTGACCGGAGAGGTTGCCGTCAGCCTGGGCGCGGTCGGTGAGGGGATGGTGGCGGGGGACGCGGTGAAGACCGCCGACCGGGTCCAGGCGGCCGCGGAGCCGGGTCAGGTCCTGGTCGACGAGGCGACGTACCACCTGGTGGCGAGCGCGATCGGCTTCGCCGACGCCGGGTCGCACCGGCTGAAGGGCAAGGCCGAACCGCGGCGGCTGTGGCGCGCCACCCGGGTGCTGTCCGCCGTCGGCGGCATTCAGCGGGTGGACGGCCTGGAGGCGCCGTTGACCGGGCGGGACGCGGAACTGCGCATGATCAAGGAGCTGTTCCACGCCACCGCGGAACGGCGGATACCGCGGCTGGTGCTGATCTCGGGGCCGCCGGGGTGGGCAAGTCCAGGCTGGGCTGGGAGTTCGAGAAGTACGCCGACGGCCTGGCCGGGGAGGTGTGGTGGCACCGGGGCCGGTGCCTGTCCTACGGAGAAGGGGTGGCGTTCTGGGCGCTGGCCGAGATCGTCCGCCAGCGGCTTGGCATCGCCGAGGAAGACCTGGCCGAAGCCGCCACCGCCAAGCTGGCCGCCGGGCTGGACCGGTTCGTCCCGGACCCCGGCGAACGGGCCTTCATCGGTCCCCGGCTGGCTCGCCTGCTCGGTATCAGCTTCGTCGGGGTCAGCTTCGGCGGACCCGGCGGGACGGCGCTGGCGCGCGAGGAATTGTTCGCCGGGTGGCGGCTTTTCTTCGAGCGGCTCGCGGCGGTCCAGCCGGTGGTGCTGCTGATCGAGGACGCCCAGTACGCCGACTCTGGGCTGCTGGACTTCCTGGACCACCTGATCGACTGGGTCCGCGACCTGCCGGTGTACCTGCTGGTGTTCGCCCGGCCCGAACTGGGTGAGGTCCGGCCGCGGTTCGGCACCGGCCGGAACCGCAGCACCTTGACCCTGGATCCGCTGGACGCCGACTCGATGGATCAGCTCGTGGCGGCCTTGGTGCCCGGGATGCCACCAGGCGCCCGGGTGAAGATCACCGGCCAGGCCCAGGGCATCCCGTTGTTCGCGGTGGAAACGGTGCGGGCCCTGATCGACCGGGACGTTGTCCGGCCCGTCGAGGGGGTGTACCGGCTCGCCGGGGACATCGGCGAGCTGGCCGTTCCTGACAGCCTCCATGCCTTGCTGGCCGCCCGGCTGGACGCCCTGGATCCGCAGGTACGGCGGCTTGTTGCCGACGTCGCCGTGGTGGGCAGTACGTTCCCGGCCGAGGCGCTGGTCGCGGTGTCCGGACAGGACGAATCCAGTGTCCGTTCGGCCCTTAATGATCTCTTGCGCCGCGAGGTCCTGTCGGTATCGGCCGACCCGCTGTCCCCCGAGCGCGGCAGCTACCAGTTCGCCCAGAGTATGCTCCGGCAGGTCGCCTACGACACGCTGTCCCGCCGGAACCGCAAGACCCGCCACCTGAAGGTGGCCGCGCACCTGCGCGCCGTCTTCGCCGGTGACGGCGAGGAGGTCGCCGACGTCATCGCCCGGCACTACCTGGACGCGCTGCACGCCGTCCCCGACGATGGCGACGCTGCGCAGATCCGCGACCAGGCGATCGCCGCGCTTATCCGCGGAGCCGAACGGGCCGAACGCATCGGTGCGCCCGCCCGGCCGCCGCCAGCTACGCCAAGGCGGCCGGGCTAACCTCGCCTGACGCCGCCACCGAAGCGGCCGGCTTGTGGGAGCGCGCCGCCGAAGCCGCCGGCATAAACGCCGACTGGGCCCGGACCATCGAGCTCGTGGGCCGAGCCAGCGAGTGCTACCTGCGGGCCGGGCAGGCCCGGGCGGCCGCGCGCGCCCAGGCCATCGCCGGGGACGCGCTCACGAAGTGGGGCCGGATCGCCGAAGCGCGCCAGCAGCTCACCGCCGCCCTCGAGATCCTGCGGGCAGATCCCGACACCGATACGGTGCGTGCCCTCGATCATCTCTCGACAGCGGTGATCTACGCCAGCCCAGCCGATGCGGACCGGCTGTCCGCAGAGGCGCTCACCCTCGGCCAGGCGCTCGGCGTCACCGACCACGAGCTCAGCGAATTGTTCAGCACCCGCGGGACGTACCTCCTCCGCACCAACCGCCGCCCTGAGGCCGCCTCCTACTACCGGGAAAGCGCGCGGCTCGCCGAGCAGGCCGGCGACAGCATGCGCCTTGGCCGGGCGTTGCTCAACCTGGCCGACGCCCTGCTGCCCACCGACCCCGGGACGGCCGCGGAGACCGCCCGGACCGCCGCCGGGCAGCTGCGCCGGGTCGGCGACCGGGGCGCCCTGGCCGTGGCGCTGATCAACCTGGCCGAGGCGCTGCTGATACTCGGCGACTGGAACACCGCCGAGGCGGAACTCACCAGGCCCGCCGACTCCGACGCGCTGGCGGACAACGAGGTCCTCGTCTCCGAACGGTGCCTGCTGGCGGCGCTGCGCGGCGAGACCGCGGCCGCCGAGACCATGCTGGCGACGCTGACGGACCTGCGCGCCAGCGAGGATCCCCGGGACAAGGCGGTGATCAGCGGGATCGAGGGCTTCATCGCCGCCGCCCTGCGCCAGTCGCACGCCGCGCTGCGCCACGCCCGGGCCACCCTCGCCCACGTCGATGCCCTCGGAATGAGCCACGAGTGCCTGCGCTGGGCGTGGCCGCTGGCTGCCCGCGCCGCCCATGACCTGCGCGATACAGCCACCATCGGCAAGCTGCTCGCGCTGCTCGACTCCAGTCCGCCCGGGTACCTGGCCCCGATGCTGCTGGCAGAACGCGACCTCACCCACGCTCGCCTCGCTGCCAGCGCCAGCGCCAGCGACCAAGCGTCCATCGGCGCGTTCACCGCGGCGCTCGACCGTCTCCGGGAGCAGAGCACTCCCTACCATCTGGCCCACGGGCTGCTCGATTACGCGGCCTACCTGACCACTTTGGACGATGCCGAGGCGGCCGCGGCTGCCATCGAAGAAGCCAGGGACATCGCCCGCCTCCTGCGTTGCCAACCCCTGCTGGACCGAGGCACCGGCGTGACCCTCGCGGAACTTCGTGTAACGCCGTAAATCCCCTGCTCGGCATGTGTATCTGAATCACCGCCAGCGACTCTGTGATGATGAGCGAAGGGGTGAGGGCTGGCATGAGTTCGTGGCTCGCCTGGGGGATATTCGCGATCGCTGGGGTATTCCTGGGCTGGGTTGGCTATCACTTCACCGTGCGCACCCTGCGGTTTGTCGCGGCGGCGTTGGTGGCAGCGGTGATTGTGCTTGTCACCGGGTATGGCGTGAGGCACCCGACCCGGGCTCCCGCCGATCTTGTGAACGCGTTCATACGAGGGATGGATGACCTCAGCGGCACCTTCTTCCAGCCGCTGCTGCCCGGTCGCAAAGCTCCGGTGCCCGGGCAGGTCGGATGGCTCGTCATCATTGCCCTCCTGGTGTTTGCGTACCGGGAACTAGAGGTGTGGGCGGTGCGCTGGCAACCGCCTGCGGTGGACATCTCGGCTCTTGGCGGCGACGGGCCGGGTAGACAGGAGAACAGCGGGCGGGATACGCCGGGTGGCGGCCCGCAAGGGAAGCGTGACCATGACAAACTCGTCGCCGAACTCAGATTCCGGCTGCCAGCGGTGGAAGTGCGAGCGCCGCCGATCGTGCCTGGCGGGACCGCGCCGACTGGGCTCGCGTCTATCGCGGAGAACAGTGGCGTGGCTGGCAGCGGGCTCGCCGCCGCGATTATCCGCCTGGTGGGGATGCTGTGGCCGACCCCCCGCCGGTATCAGGTCCGGGTCTGGGTCTGGGCCAAGCCGGCCGACCCGCCGACGGCCGCGAACTCCTGCGGCCAGGAACGAACCCCCGCTGGCAGGAGTGTCACGGTCGACATCGAGGACGCTCAGGCAGGCGGGAGCATCGCGACGAAGACCCTGGCCGCGCGTGATCTGGACGATGCCGCCGCCCGCGTCGCGGCCTACGTCGCCCGGCAGATCTTCAAGGCGGATCCAACCGCGCCAGCCTGGTCGGTCGGCTCCTTCGATGGCAGTGACCTCGCTGCCCTGCTGTGCGCAAAGCAGCAGTGTGAACTCATTGATTGCCCGCAGGACGCTCACCACGCCCGGCGCAGGCAAATCGAGGAGCTCGAAAGAGCCGTGTGCAATAGCCCCGGGGCTGGTGTAGCCAGATACGAGCTGGCCCTCCTGTACGATCTTGAGGGCCGCCATGCGGAGGCGCTGTGGCTGCATGCTATTAACCGGAAGCAGTATCCCCGGTTCTTCCGCGGCCGGTACCGCCTCGGTATGTCTCTTGAAATGATCGCGAATCCTGGATTCGGGACACTGAAAAAGAAAGACGCGGATAAGTTCGCCGAGAGCCTGAGTATCCTCGACCAATGCGGCGTAACGGGCTATGCCTCACCAGGCCGCGCCGGTCTTGCGGCGCCACTGGCACGCGAACTGAGGAAGGAATTGCTGACGGCCGCGAGGAACGAGCTGCGCGAATGCCGGCGGCAACTGACCCTCTGGCGTCTCATCTGGGCCACGTTCTTGCACCGTGATGAGCGGGCGATGCGGAAACCCTACTGGCGGCTGGGGGAGCGCCAGCGCTTTGCGGACGGCGTTCGTGTCGCCGAATTGCTCGTCGCCGTCCGGCAGAGCCTGAACGAACAGGAGTGCGCCTGCACAGGCGAGGACCGCCGTCAGGAAATTAAGACGCGCCGTCACCCCAGTAGAGCCTTGCGCATAACGGCCGCCATTGCAGGTGGTAATGCGGCGATCGAGGCCGTCGGCGACCCAAGGACGCTAGCCGCGCCGGAAGACGGTGCGAAGATATGGAAGCCGGGTGCAAACGCGGAGAAAACACGCTGGCTGCCGTGGCAACGCCGCACACCATCCTGGCAGGCCGCATATAACGCGGCCTGCCTGTATACCGTGCTGGCCGACAGCGACAGGTACCGGCCGAACGAGAAGTATCTGATGGACTGGGCCGTCGTCAGCCTGAAACGCGTTGTTGACGATCGCCACTGCGAGATGGAGCGGCCATGGGACTGGATCTCACGAGATCCAGATCTGCGGGGCCTGAATAAGTCACCGGTTTTCCGCGAGCTCCTCCGCAAGCAGAAGCAAAATGATTACCCGAGGGCAAATCCAGGACCTGATCATACCGGCACTGAGCTGGCGGGATGGACGGTGTCGGGGCAAGCTGGGGGCGAGCTAGGACTCCAGGAGCCTGGACGGGGGAGGGCCGCGGGTGAGCACCGACGCCGCGCCGCTGGCCGGCCTGAGAGTGCTGGAGATCTCCAGCTTCGTGGCCGCGCCGCTCGGCGGCCTGACGCTGGCTCAGCTCGGCGCTGACGTCATCCGGATCTTTCTGTGCGGACGGAGACCGGCGCCCTGCCTCAAGGATCCGGTGACCGCCGTGGCTAACCGCGCCGGCCACACTGGTGGTGTGCGCATAACCAGCCAAGACGATGAGCCCGCCGGACAAGATCCCGCCCGTCACGAGCGGCCAGAATCGCGCGACGGCCAGCGTGACTCGCCAGCGGACAGCGCGCTGATCCTCGACGGCATACATGCGCTGCATGGTCGGCTGGATGAGTTCGAGCGCCGGATCGCTCCCTCGGAACGCTCAAGCCAGGGCGAAGGACAACCGCCCGGCGAGGGCGGCAAGCCGGGCTTCATGCCGGCCTGGAAACGCCCCACCGACGGCGAGGCCCGCTGGCAGGTCGCCGTCGCCGTCGCGGCCGCGGTCGCGCTGCAACTCCCGTTGCCCGACCGGCTCGTCCTGCTGCGTCCGGCCTGGCTGCTGCCGGCCGTGGAGGGCCTGCTGCTGCTGGTTCTGGTGATGGCTAACCCGCACCGCATCAACCGGGAATCCCGGGCGCTGCGATTGCTTGGCCTGGCCCTTGCCGCCCTCCTCAGCCTGGCCAACACCTGGTCGGCGGCCCGGCTGGTGATCGGGCTGGTGCAAGGTACCGAGGGCGGTACTGCCGGACCGCTGCTGGTCACCGGCGGAGCCATCTGGCTCACCAACATCATCATCTTTGGCCTGTGGTACTGGGAATTCGACCGCGGCGGTCCTGTGGCCCGGGCGAACGCCACCCGCGTCTACCCAGACTTTCAGTTTGTGCAGATGGCGAGCCCGCAGCTGGCTCCGCCTGACTGGGAGCCGACGTTCGGCGACTACCTGTACCTGTCGTTCACCAACGCCGCCGCCTTCAGCCCCACCGATGTCATGCCGCTGTCCCGCTGGGCCAAGATGGCCATGACGGCACAGGCCACCGTCTCCATCGTGACCGTCGCCCTCGTGGTGGCCCGGGCGGTCAACATCCTCAGATAGCTGCGATCTGCGCTATCACTCCGACGCTCGGAGTGGTCAGGGTGACGAGGTATCCCATGGTCAGGTACCTCCTGGGACGGCCGCGGTGCTCGGGGAGCCCGCGGCTGACGGGCTCTGGCTGTGGTCGGGCTGGTATGGGTGGTGCCTCGAGTGGTCGCCGGCCTCCCAGTTCTCGCGCAGGCCGGGCGCGGCCAGGTCCCAGTCGGGGCGGATCTGGCGGGTCACCTCGCGCAGATCGCGGCGGAGGTCCTCGAACGACGGCCGGCCCCAGAACCAGTAGCCGTTGTAGAGGCTGTAGATGACCAGCCCCGGCTTGAGCACGAGCGTGTACGGGATCATCGGGTTGTAGTAGGGATCGGTGTACTCGGCGATGTCGAGGTCCTTCTGAATCTTGTGGCCGGCGTCGGAAAGGAAGGTCCACTGCGCGCCGACCGAGTCCCGGAACTCGTTGGTCTTGAGGATGTTGTCGGTGGAGATCGTGACGATCTGGGTGTAGGCGACGCGGATCTTCGGGTAGTTGGCGGCCAGTTCGAGGTGCTGCTGGTGGTCCTTGGGGCAGAACCCGCCGCGCGAGAGCACCAGGATCATCGGGTCGATCCCCTGCAGCCCGCTCAGCCGGCGCCGGGTCTTGGTGTGGTCGGTCAGCTCGTAGTCGGGGAAGGTCCCGCCGGGGACGATGTCGGCGCGCATGAAGCTACTCCCAGCTGAAGGTTGCGTTGGTGACGTCGATGGCGATAGAGACCGAGTCGCGGCCGGAGCCGTCGGGTATGCGGACGTAGAACCGGCGGCGGGTCAGCTTGAGCAGGTCGTTCATGCGATCACCTCTCCAGGCCGGCTCGGGACTCGCTCATGGCGATCCGGCCCCGGCCGGGTGGCGGGCGGCCGTGATCTGGTTGTGGAGTGCTTTGAGCGCGTCGACGTAGATCTCGGAGAAGGTGGGGAAGGGCTGGATGACGTCGCGCAGCACCTCGATCGGTACCTGGGCGCGGATGGCCAGGGTGGCCTGCTGCAGCCATTCGCCGGCCTCGGGGCCGAGCGCGTAGGCGCCGGTCAGGTGGTCGCCGTCGGATAGCAGGGTCAGGAAGCCGTTGGAGCTGGCGTATTCATGGGTGTAGGTGGCTGTCTTGGCGACCTGTGACAGCGGGGCGGTCGCGGTGAACCGGGCCTGCGTGGCGCCGACCGAGGCGGCTTGCGGGTCGGTGTAGACGGCGTCCGGTATCGCGTCGTAGCGGGCCTCGCGGGGTTCGCCGAGGATGTTCGCGGCGACGACCTCGCCCTGGTACTTCCCGACGTGGGTGAGCAGCCGGATGCCGGTGACGTCGCCGACGGCCCACAACCGGTCGGCGGCGCGCAGGTGCGCGTCGACGCTGATGCCGTGCGGGCCGGCCGTGGCGCCGGCGGTCTCCAGGCCCTCGGGCACCCGGGGGCGGCGGCCGGTGGCCACGAGAAGGTGGTCCCCGCGCAGCTCGCGGCCATCACCGAGGGTCAGCACGTAGTCCTGGCCGTCGCGCCGCGCGGCGGTCGCCTGGATCCCCAGGACGAGCTCGATGCCGTCGCGGCGCAGGACCTCGCCCAGCGCCTCGCCCAGCGGCGCGGGCTCCCGGGCCAGGACGTGGCCGGCCCCCTCGACCAGGGCGACCTCGCCGCCGAGGCGGCGCACGGCCTGGGCCATCTCGGCGCCGACCGGGCCGCCGCCGAGGATCAGCAGCCGCCGCGGCACGGCCTTCATGCCGGTCACCTCGCGGTTGGTCCAGACGCCTGCCAGCTCGCGCAGGCCCGGGACGGGCGGCACGACCGGATCCGAGCCGGTCGCCACGACCACGTGCCGGGCGGTGTGCCGCACGCCGCCGACCTCCACCACGCCCGGCCCGGCCAGCCGCCCGGTCCCGCGCAGCAGCGCGATGCCCTGACCCGCCAGCCAGCGCTGCTGCCCGGCGTCGGAGTAGTCAGAGACCATGAAGTCGCGATAGGCCAGCGCCGCCGCGACGTTCACCTCGGCGCTGGCCCCCGCCTCCCGCGCTTCGGTTACCGCCTCGCCGGGGCGCAGCAGCGTCTTGGACGGGATGCACGCAAAGTAGGAGCACTCACCCCCGACCAGCTGACGCTCGACCAGCGCCACCCGCAGGCCGCCCTCGGCCAGCGCCCCCGCGCAGTGCTCACCCGGCGAGCCGCCGCCCACCACGATCACGTCGTAGTCGGCATTCATGTGCTGGCTCCCTGGCCGTCCTCGGCGGGGTGCCCGGCTTTTTCCTCCACCATGTACTGCGCGTACCAGTCGGGCCAGTCCGGATCGGCGTGGCCGATCTCCTGCTCGTGCTTGCCGTGCGCGGCGGCCGCCCGGCGCAGCGCCTGGGCCAGGTCGGCC
>Ga0302232_10003353_pt1 | contig 10817 bp, 10 predicted proteins | sample II_Palsa_N2_3_FD_193575 | JGI IMG/M metagenome (GOLD analysis project Ga0302232, IMG submission 193575) | Peat permafrost microbial communities from Stordalen Mire near Abisko, Sweden - II_Palsa_N2_3 | ecosystem: Environmental > Terrestrial > Soil > Palsa > Peat permafrost | place: Sweden...
CTGAAGCTCCCACCACCGGCCGCGGTAGCGCTCGGCGAACACGTCGAGCGCCGCCTCGACCCCGGTCCGGCCGCGCCCGTCGCGAGGAGATCCAAGAGGAGGCCACGCGTGACCGCCAGTCCGAGCTGGGCGCACGTCCGAGCCAGGTCGGTCGGCCCGCCCAGGGCCGACGAGCACAGCACCCTTCGGGTCTCCGCCCGCCTTTCCACTGACTTCGGCCCCCCGGATTGTCCCCGCGCGTACCAAATGGGGCGACCATCCCTTCTCCGTATATCCCCAGTTGGTAGGGTGTTTTTACCTTCCCTTCTCGGTAAATGCGCTGGTCAGCGGCGCCCGAGGAGCTCCGATAGTCAGGGTCGGCAGTGAGCGATACGCGCAGGACGGACAGTGAGAAGTCTGGCGACGAGCACTCTGCCCTGAACCTTGCCGCAGAAGGTGCCCGCGGGATCACCGTTCGGGTGCTGGCATGGGTGGGCGTCATTTTGGGGGTGATCGGCGCCGTGACGACCATCATCGACTTGCTGCACCACCATCACGGCGTCGGTCCATACCTGCTGGCTGCGGCTTTTTTCCTCCTGTTCTTCGCGGCCCAGGACATGTGGCGGGCCCAACGCGCCAAAGCACGGAGGTCAATACGAACAGCCAGGCGGTTCAGCGCTCGCGTTGACCGCTTGGAGGACAAGGTTCGTTTTCTGGAGCAAGACCGGGACGAGTGGAGGCGGATGCAGGCCGAGGAGGCTGCGGCCAACCGGCGTCAGTCCGAGGAAATCGGGCGGTTGGAACGGCAGCTCCAGCCCCGGGTGTCGGGCGGCACCATTGGGCTGGCGTCCACCGGCCCGGGTCAACAGCCAAACTTCAGTCGGCCAGAACCTCCGCCCATCCAACGGCGGCCACCGCGGCACTCACGGCGCCGTCCTCCAGAGAATCAGCCCAGGCTTTTCGACCAGGACGAGGGCTGAGCCAGGGCGGTGGGAGGCCCGAAGGTGTGCGCGGCCCTCCGGCTCTTCACCACTGGCCGCCGCAGCAGACCGTTCCCGTCGTGCCTAACTGAGGTCCTGGTCGGCGCTGGCGGCACCCTCGGCGGCGCTCTTCTCGGCCCCCTCCAGGCTCACGAAGGCCAGTCGGAGCTGGGAGAGCGACTCCAGCAGGGCCGGCTCGGCCTCACCGAGGCGGCCCTGGAGCCCGTCGAGCAGGACGCCGAGACCGTCGATGGCGAGGCGGGCCTGGAAGAGCTGCGGTGGATTCTGCGAGAGGTAGATGGCGGCCAGCTCGAAGAGGCCGTAGCAATGGTTGGCCACCACCACTTCGGCCGGCGTGTGGGCCAGCTGGGCCCTCATGGCGTCGACCTCGGCCTGAGCCGCCGCCTGCTCCTCGGTGAGGGGGACGTCCTGTGACAGCTCTGTGACGTCGGTGTCGGCTCGCGGATCGTCGGGCTGTGGGCCGTCGCCGTCTCCTTCCTTCTTGACGAAATGCTCTCCCGACGGTGTCCACAGGCTGCTCATGCTGGTACCCTATGTCCTTGACTACATGGAAGCGGGGCCCCCACTGAGCGGCCTCCACCTGGCCACCACCCTGCCGATGCGGGGCGAAGCGTGCGCCAGGTCGATCACCCCTCGGGCGCGGGCTCTGCCCGTTGGTCGGCCTCGCTCCACCGATTGGCTTGCGGAAGGACCGCCGGCCCGAGTGAGAGGTGTGATGACGCATCGTCGCTGAAACCACAACTGAGCACCGGATCAATGACCGAATCCGTGCCCGTGAAGTCCGGCTCGTGGACCCCGATGGTGTGCAACTTGGCATCAAGCCGCTCCCCGAGGCCCTGGCGATCGCCAAGGAACTCGATCTCGACCTCGTCGAGGTCGCTCCCATGGCCAATCCGCCCGTGTGCCGGATCATGGACTTCGGAAAGTTCAAGTTCGACGAGGCCCAGCGGGCCAAGGAGAGCCGCCGCAAGACGGTCCACGTCGGGATCAAGGAGATGAAGTACCGGCCGAAAATCGGTCCGGGGGACTTCGATACCAAGACCCGGCAAGTGGGAAAGTTCCTGGGCGAAGGACACAAGGTCAAGATCACGATCATGTTCCGAGGCCGCGAGGTGTACCACCCCGAGCACGGGAAGCGGATCCTTGACCGCATCGCCGAGCAGATGGAGGGCATCGCCAAGGTGGAGGCCGAGCCCAAGCTCGACAACCGCAACATGATCATGGTGCTCGCCCCCGACAAGCGGGCCCGTCAGGCCGCCCAGTCGAGGGAAAAGGCCCAACATCGCACCGACAAGCCGGGCGCCAATGCCTCTCCAGAAGTGGCCGCCGATCCGGTGGCCGGGAACGGAGCGAGCGAGGCGCCGGCCACCCCTCCCGAGGGGAACGGAAGTGCGCCGCTAGCCGGTCAGAGCAACGGGGTCAGCGAAGTCGCAGCATCAGCCGAAGAGGGATGACGCAATGCCGAAGATGAAGACAGACCGGGGCGCCGCCAAGCGCATCAAGGTGACCGCCTCCGGCCGGTTGCGCCGGCGCAAGGCCTTCCGCTCGCACATTTTGGAGAAGAAGAGCAGCGTTCGGACGCGTCGGCTCGGCCGCGAGGCCGACATCTCCAAGGCGGACGAGCGGGCGACCCGCCGGATGCTCGGCATCTGAGCGCAGGCATCTCCAACGCGCTGCGGCGCACATCCAGCTGACACACCGAGAAATCTTGATGAGAGGAGCACCCCCATGGCCAGAGTGAAGCGGTCCGTCCACGGCCGCAAGCACCATCGCGCTGTCCTCGAGCAGGCGAAGGGGTACTACGGAAACAAGAGCCGTTCCTACCGGGCGGCCAACGAGCAGCTCATGCACTCGATGCAGTACGCCTTCCGGGACCGCCGTGCTCGCAAGGGCGACTTCCGCAAGCTGTGGATCCAGCGCATCAACGCCGGAGCCCGTCAGCACGGCATGAGCTACAGCCGGCTCATCAACGGTCTGCGCCTGGCGGGCGTGGAGGTTGACCGCAAGGTCCTGGCCGACCTGGCCGTCAGCGATTCCGAGGCGTTCGGCGCGCTCGTGGCGACGGCGCAGGACGCGCTGTCCCACGCGCCCGTGGCCGAGGTCGCTTCCTGACCCAGAGACTGGCCTTCTCGCACCGGCGCGTTCGTCGGCTGCGCGGGCTGCTGCAGAAACGCTCGGCCCGTTGGGCCGAGCGTGCCTTCGTGGCCGAAGGAGCCGAGCTCATTCGGTGCGCGCTCGATGCGGGCGTTCCCATCGAGTCCGTCTACGTCTCGCCCGATGGCGCCGACGACCGTGCCGTCCAGGAGGTGTGCCGGCGGGCCGAGGTGGCTGGCGTGCGGGTCTTCCCGCTCGGAGCGGGAGTGCTCGAGCGGGTCGCCGACACGGTCACCCCGCAGCCGGTGCTCGCCGTGCTCCCCATGCTGGATGAGCCGCCGGCCGGATCCGATCCCTGGTCGGCGCACGACGGCGCGCTGATCGTGGTCCTGGTCGACGTGCGCGATCCGGGCAATGCCGGCACCGTGCTGCGGGCGGCCGACGCCTCGGGGTCCGCCCTCGTCGTCTTCGCCGGCGACTCCGTCGACCCCTACAACCCCAAGACGGTGCGCTCCTCGGCCGGCTCGCTCTTCCACGTGCCCCTCGCCGTGCGGCACGATCCCGGTGCGCTGGCCACCGAGCTGGCCGGCACCGGCTTCCGCACGCTCGCCACGGTGGTGCGTGGCGGCGAGGACTATGCCGATCTCGACTGGTCCACGCCCTCGGCTCTGTTTCTCGGCAACGAGTCCTCGGGGCTCCCTCCCGATCTGGCCGGTGCCCTCTCGGGCTCCCTGGGCATCCCGATGGCGGGGCGGGCCGAATCGCTCAACGTCGGCGTCGCGTGCGCCGTCGTCTGCTTCGAGGCTTTCCGGCAACGCCGGGGCGGCGGTGCCGCGCCACGTAGCATCGCGGACGGCGGAACGGCGCAAGCAGGTACCTGAGGACATGGCACTCGACAACGTGGATATCGACATCGACGGCATCACCGCTGACGGCGCGCGGGCGATCGAGGGCGCGGTGTCGAGCGAGGCGCTGAACCAGGTCGATATCGAATTCCTGGGCAAGCGCTCGGCGTTGACCCGGGCCCACCGCGCTCTGGGTGGTCTCGAGCCCGAGGCCCGCAAGGAGGCCGGTCGTCGCCTCGGTGAGGCGCAGGAACAGCTCAAGGCCCTTCTGGCGGCGCGGCGGGCCGAGCTGGCCGAGTCCGAGCGGGCCGAGGCCCTCCTGGCCGACCGCCTCGACCTGACCGAGGTCATCCCGGATCAGGTGCGCATGGCGCCGGCACGCGGGCACCTGCACCCGGCGAGCCAGGCCCGGGCCGACCTCGAAGACGTCTTCGTGGGTATGGGGTTCACCGTGGCAGAGGGTCCTGAGGCGGAGACGGACTGGTACAACTTCGAGGCGCTGAACATCCCCCCGGCCCATCCGGCGCGGGGCATGTACGACACGATGTACCTCGATATCGGGGAGCCCGAAACGGTGCTGCTGCGCACCCACACGTCCCCGGTGCAGATCCACCTGATGGAGGGGGCGGTGCGCGACGACTCCCTGCCGATCCACGCCGTCATGCCCGGCAAGTGCTTCCGCCTCGACACGCCTGACGCCCGCCACCTTCCGGTCTTCAATCAGATCGAGGGGCTGGTGGTCGATCGGGACATCACCTTCGGCGACCTCGCCGGCACCATTCAGTCCTTCACGGAGGCCTACTTCGGCCCGGGCATGAACTCTCGCCTGCGTCCGGCCTACTTCCCCTTCACCGAGCCGTCGGCGGAGTACGAGGTCACCTGCACCGTCTGCCTGGGCGAAGGGTGCCGTACGTGCTCGCACACCGGCTGGATCGAGCTCGGCGGCTGCGGCATGGTCGACCCGGCTGTTTTCGCCGCCGTGGGGATCGACGCCGACGTCTGGTCGGGCTTCGCCTTCGGCTTCGGCATCGACCGGCTGGCGCAGATGCGCCACGCCATTCCCGACATGCGTTCGTTCCTCGAGAACGACATCCGCTTCCTCTCGCAGTTCTGACCTCGCCCCACAACGAGAAAGTCCTTCGTGCGCGCTCCGCTCAGCTGGCTCCGTGATTTCGCCCCGTTCCCCGACGACGTCGGGGTGCTGCGGGACGCGCTCGACGATCTCGGTCTCGTCGTCGAGGCGATCGAGCACGTGGGCGAGGGGCTCGAGGACGTGGTGGTCGGACGCGTGCTCGAGATCCGCCCCATCAAGGGGGCCGACAAAATCCGGCTCACCATCGTCGACGGGGGCGGAGCGGAGCCGCTCGAGATCGTGTGTGGCGCAACCAACTTCGAGGTGGGGGACCGGGTGCCGCTGGCGCCGGTCGGGACGATCCTGCCCGGCGGCTTCGAGATCAGCCAACGCAAGCTCCGGGGCGTGACCTCCAACGGCATGCTGTGCTCGGGCAAGGAGCTCGGTCTCAGCGACGACAGCGCGGGCCTCCTGGTCCTGGGCGACGAGTCACCCGGCGAGCCGGGGACGCCGATCATGGAGGCGCTGGGCCTGCGGGTGGACACCGTCTTCGACATCACGGTCGAGGGCAACCGTCCCGACGCCTGGTGCATTTCGGGGATCGCCCGCGATCTGGCGGGCCGCCTGGAGCTGCCGTTCACGCTCCCCGAACCGCCGCCGCCGCCACCCAGCGGCTGGCCGGTGGAGGAGGCGGCGAGCGCATCGGTGGAGGCGGCCGACCTCTGCCCGCGTCTGACGGTCACCGTCCTGCGCGACGTCACCGTCGGCCCGTCGCCGGCATGGGTCGCGCAGCGCCTGCTGCTGGCCGGCATGCGCCCGATCAACAACGTGGTCGACGCGTCGAACTACGTCATGCTCGAGCTGGGGCAGCCCACCCACCCGTACGACCTGGCGCTCCTGCACGGACGCGGGTTGACGGTCCGCCGCGCCCGACCCGGCGAGAGGGTCGAGACGCTCGACGGCGTGCAGCGCACGACCGGCGAGCGGGGACGGAGCCTCGGCGACACGGGTGAGGACTGCCTCATCTGCGACGCGGAGGGAGCGCCGGTCGGCATCGGCGGCATCATGGGCGGCGCCTCCTCGGAGATCGCCGAGTCCACGACCGAGGTGCTGCTCGAGGCGGCCTACTTCACCCCGATGGCCATCGCCCGCACTTCCAAGCGACTCGGCCTGCGCACGGAGGCGTCGGCCCGCTTCGAGCGTGGTGTCGACCCCTGGGTCATTGAGCCGTCGGTGCGGCGCTTCTGCCAACTTCTGGCCGAGAGCGTGGCGGGTCTCGCCGTGGCCGACGGCATGCTGGACGTGCGCGCCGAGGTGCCCGAGCCCTTCGTGATCGAAGTGCCGATCGCCCGGGTGCACAGCCAGATCGGCGTGGCGCTCGGACCATCCGAGATCGCCCGCCTCATTGAGCCGATCGGTTTCGCGGTCCTGGAGCAGCGGAGCGACGCGGAGGACGGCGTGCTGACCGTCGAAGTGCCGACGAACCGTCCCGACATCCGTCCCGCGCCCTACGGGATCGACGATGTCATTGAGGAGATCGCGCGGACGCTCGGCTACTCGAAGGTGCCGCGGCGGGTCCCGACCTGGCCCCAGCCGGGAAGGCTGACGCCGCGGCAGCGGGCGCGGCGCGAGGTGAAGGACGTGCTACGGGGCCTGGGCGCCTCGGAAGGCTGGACCGACACCTTCGTCCCGGCCACCGCCCACGATGACGTGGATCTCGTCGGTCCGGCCGTCCGGGTCGCCAACCCCCTCGATGCGGAGAAGCCGTTCCTACGCCGTTCCCTGCTCCCCGGCCTCCTGGGTGCGCTGGCCTACAACGCCAGCCGCCGCCAGCCCGACGTACGCCTGTTCGAGGTGGGGGTCGTCTTCTCGCACCCGGGATCGGGCTCGGCGCGGGTCGTCGAGCGCAGCGGCGCCGGCGGCACCGAGCGGGCCGAACTCCCGGGGGAGCGCGAGCTCCTCTCGGCGGTCTTCGCCGACGAGGAGGACGATGCCCGTACGGCGGTGGCTGCCTGGCACGTGCTGGCGGACGCGCTCCGCCTCGACGGGGTGCGTCTCGTCCCGCCGAACGACGGCACGCTCCCCCTGCCCGGCCTGCACCCGACCCGCTCGGCGCACCTCATGGCGCGGGCGGGGAGCCTCGCTGAGGTCACCATCGGCTCCGTCGGGGAGATCGACCCCGCCGTCGCGGCGCGCTTCGACCTGACGCGCACGTCGGGCGGGGTGACCATGCCCCGGCGCGTGGGCTGGCTCGAGGTCGACCTGGGCGTCCTCCTCGACGAGGAACAGGTGCCCCGGCGCCTCACGATCGGCGGCGCGGTCAGTCGCTTCCCGTCCTCGGACATCGACCTGGCCTTCGTGGTGGAGGACCGCCATCCGGCCGACGCCGTGGCCGACGCGCTGCGGACTGCGGGCGGTGAACTCCTGGAATCCGTGCACCTGTTCGACGTCTACCGCGGCACTGGCATCGACGACGGCGCGCGCAGCCTGGCCTACCGGCTGCGTTTCTGCGCCCCTGACCGCACGCTCACCGACGAAGAGGTCGGCCGGTTGCGGACCCGCTGCATCGAGGCGGCAGGCCAAGAGTTCGGCGCCGTCCTTCGCTGAACCGGCCCGTCGGGGTGCCGCCGATGCTGCCCGTCAGAGGCGGTAGACGCGTTCAGCGTTCCCGGCGAAGAGCTTGTCGCGGGAGGCCTCGTCGAGGCCGGCCGTGAGCTCGCTGAAGGTGGTGTAGAGCTCGTCGAACGTGCCGTACACGGCGTCCACCGGAAAGTTGCTGGCGAAGAAGCAGCGATCGACGCCGAAGGCCTCGAGGGCGTACTCGACCCACCGGCCGAGGGCATCGACCTGCATCGACCCGAAGGGCATGGCCAAGCCGGACACCTTGCAGACAACGTGAGGCCCGAGGGCGGCGAGTGCGTCGATGCCCGACCTCCACAGCTCGTACTCCTCGTCGGAGTTCGAGCGAGGCCATCCCGTGTGCTCCACGACCACCGTCAAGTCGTCGACGCCGGCCAGGCCCGCGGCGGACGAACGGAGCTGATCGGGGTGCGTCATTAATTCGAAGACAAGGTTCCGCTCCGCCAGGCCATGGAGGACTTCGAGGGCAGGCAGCGGCGTGTCCAACCGGCCCATCGGGCGCACCCCGCGGAAGCGGGAAGCGGTCATCTGCTGATCGATGAGCTCGAGGGACTCCGCGACGGTGTCGGCCGGCGGGAGGCCGCCGATGATGGCGTCTGGCCCACCGGCTGCCGCGGCGTCGCGGTCGAGCGCAATGGTCTCGTCGACCGAATGACGGCCGGTGGCCGCGGCGACGTTGATGAACTTCTCCACGTTCCACCGGGCCGACTCGCTGCGGTAGAGATCGATGTCGAAGCGTCGGTGCATCCTCGACACGTCACCGGTGCTCTGTTCCGGACGATGAGAGAGGTACGGATACCACTCGGTGTGCGCGGGGTCCCAGAGGTGGACGTGGGCATCGACGATGCGGGTGGGCGGCGCGGTCATCTGGCCTCTGGGTCGGGTGTTGCTCCGGCGGGCACGATGTCCCGCAGGGCGACGTCGAGCCACGAGGGGACTGCCGGGCCGCCGTAGGTGACGGTACCGACGACACGAGGGTGACTGCGCAGCCCGATCCAGCCTCCGCTCACGACCAACTCGGCCCCGGCCAGCGCGTCGGCTTCGGGATTGCAGAGGAGCTGGAAGACCAGTTCACCAGCAGCGCGTCCGGCGACCTCCTCGGGGGCTTCGATGCTCACGCCGAACGCGGTGAGGAGCCTTTTCGTTGCGCCGGCGGCTACCCGTGCCTGCTGGGCCGAGGCTTGGGCCCGGCTACGGCCCGAAGGCGTGGTGGCATCGGTCAGCGTGACCAGTCGGACGCGCCGAGACGTCCTGGCCGCGTAGTCCGCGGCGGCTCTCCCCCAGGCGGCATCGGCGTGCAGGCGCGCGACGATGCCCCGGTGGTCGGCCAGCAGGTGCTCCCACCCCGCGCCGGGGGAGGGGGTGGCCGGAGGGCCAGCCAGGGCGACGACCAGGGAGTCAATGGGCTCGGCGCGGTCCACGACGCTGAGGAGCGCGCCGGCGGCGCCGTCATAGGTGCCCGCCACCTCCACCGCATGGCAGACGATCGATCGGGCCTCGAGCGCCGCCGTGATGGCCGCGGCGACGACGGGGCGGTCGCTGACGACCGCACACGAGGCGATCGGAATCGGGGCCGGGCCGGACTCGGCGTCCGGCGGTTCGTCGAAGATCGGACCGAAGCGGGGGTTGGATCCGCCCTCGGTTGCCTGGGCCGCCTCGGCCGACGCGAAGGCGCGAGGAATGACGGCCTGCAGGACCCCGCCGAGGGATGCCACCTCGCCGGTACGAACGACTTCGAGGAGGCGGGGCCGGTCGACGACGGCGACCTCCGAGCCTCCCGCAAAGAGGACCTGGCCCGAGCACCACCCGAACCCGTTGCCGACGAGGTGGGCGCCGAGCGGGCCGAGGTTCTCTGGCCCCGGGATCGCACTGAGCGAGAGGCCACCACCACCGCCGGCTCGCCCGGCCGCGCGGGCCCGCTCGAGTGCCGCGGCGACCATCCGGGTGTTGGCGATCGGCGACATCGCGTTGACCGTCACGCCCGGTGGGGTCTGGAGACCGAGCTGCCAGGTGAGGGCCGCCACAGCGCGCTTGGCGGAGCTGTATCCCCCGGCGTCGGCCGCGCGCCAGCCCGAACCGGAGGTGACGCCGAGGATGTGACCGTGCCCCGCCGCGGCCATGAGCGGCAGTGCGGCCTCGAGCACGTTGAGGTAGCCCCCGAGATGCACCTCGAGCAGTGCGAGCCAATCTTCCTCGGTGCCCTGCGCGAAGTAGGACTGCCGGGTGATGCCGGCGACGTTGACAACAGCGTCGAGGCTCCCGTGCTCGTGCACCAATTGGCGGAACAAGTCGCGCAGGGCGTCCCCGTCGGTGACCGATGCCGACGAGGCCTGAGCCGAACCGCCGCCGGCGACGATGCGACCGGCCGTGGTCTGCTCCGGTTCCGGGAGCGTTTGCATCCCGTCCAGGGTGACGAGGGGGTCGACGGTCACGACGAACCAGCCGTGCCGGCCGAGCTCTTCGGCAATGGCCGCTCCGATGCCACCTCCGCCGCCCGTGACGACGCACACCTGCTGGTGGGTGCTCACGGTGTGGTGGCTCGGACCTCGAGTTCCAAGCCGTCCAGCTGGCCCGAGGCGAGCCATTGCTCGAGCACCTCGCGGTAGCGGAACCAGTCGCCCATCCCGATGCCGTAGTTCCCGTCGCGCGGATTGATCAGTTCGGGGTGGCCTTCGTTGTTGACCCGAGACGGTGTGCAGGCGGACATGACTGTTCCCATGTCGATGAAGGCGCGGACGATCTCATCGGTCCAGGCCTCCTCGGCCTGGGCACTCACGTCGAACACCTCCACCCCGCGGTCCTCCAGCAGGGCGACGGTCCTCCCTACGAACTCGGCGCCGAGCACTGCCAATTGGGTGTAGTTGACCGTGACCACGGACTGTTGGGTGGGCGCAGGCATGATGAACATGTTGGGAAAACCACGCGTCATCATCCCGTACAAGCTGGCGGCGCCGTCGGCCCACTTTTCGGCCAGGCTGAGGCCGCCCCGGCCGATGATGTCGTGGCCCGCCCGACGGGCGAGCGGGGTGCGCTCGGGCTCGAACCCGGTCCCGTAGACGATGCAATCGACCTCGTACTGCTTGCCGTCGACGACCGGGCCGCGCTCGGTGATTCGCTCGATCCCGGCCGGGCAGTCGATGAGGGTGACGTTTTTGTTGTTGAACGTGGGCAGGTATTCGTCGTGGA
>Ga0302232_10003360_pt1 | contig 10804 bp, 9 predicted proteins | sample II_Palsa_N2_3_FD_193575 | JGI IMG/M metagenome (GOLD analysis project Ga0302232, IMG submission 193575) | Peat permafrost microbial communities from Stordalen Mire near Abisko, Sweden - II_Palsa_N2_3 | ecosystem: Environmental > Terrestrial > Soil > Palsa > Peat permafrost | place: Sweden...
CACCATCGTCCAGATGGTCAGCGTCGGCTGGCCGGATGTCATCTCCAGCCTCAAGACCCTGCTGGAAACCGGCGAACCCCTCCCGGCCTAGTGCCACAGAGCCCTCGGTCGCCGCCAGGCTGGGCTTGCTCAGTCTCCCTGGTCAGGGATAGTACTGCTCGCCCGTTTCCGCGTCGCGCACGGTGATCGCTTCGGGCGGGCAGAACATGGCCGCCTCGCGTACCTGGTCTGACTGGGTCTGGGTGAGCCCGGTCAGGGTCCCCTCCGGGCTCCGGGCGCCCCCGCTACAGCGGACCAGCGCTTTGCCGTCGGCTCCCGGTTCGAAGTGCTCCACTGCGAGCATGACGCAGCTCCCGGTGCCCAGGCACTTCCTGTGCTCGATCGTGATCTTCAGGTTCATCTCAGGAGGCCGACCGGGAGCGGACCTGCAGCGGCATGCGGGGGGGCGGGGCCACCGTGGCGCCGCGCATGTACGGTCGCATGGTGAACGAGGGCACGGGGTTGAATTCGCGGCTGAGTATCAGCTGGCCGAGGACGACGGCCAGCTGATAGCGCGCGAACTCGGCGCCCACGCACCGACGGGTGCCGCCGCCGAACGGGAAGAAGATGAACGGCGAGGGGGACCCGGTCAGGAAGCGCTCTGGCTCGAATTCGTCTGGCCGCTCCCAGGCCCGGGAGCGGTGCGCGACGTAGATGCTCGCACCCATGGTGGTTCCGGCCGGGAGATGATGCCTTCCGGGAAGCTCCCGGACAGCTCCTCGAACAGCCGCTGCTGCGCGGCCGGGGTGGCGGCGAGGTGGTGCAGCGCCCAGGCGAGGGTGGTAGCGGTGGTCTCGTGGCCGGCCATCAGCAGCGTGAGGACCTCATCGTTGATCTCCTCGTCGGTCAGGCCGGCGCCGGCCTCATCCTTGGTATCTGCGAGCATCCCCAGGATGGTGCCTTCGTACCGGGGATCGCCGTCCCGGCACGCGGCGATCTCCGCGTACACCGCCCGGCAGATCTTCTCCCGCGAATCGGCTACCTCACGCCACAGCAGCGTACGCGGGACTGACGAGAGCACCCGGACGGGAAGCGAGATGTCCGCCCGGCGCTACAGCAGCACCCGGATCCGGGTGCGGGGTATCAAGGTGCCGGCCATGAACAAAGTCGGCGTCTGCGCCGCGTCCAGGAAGCGTTCCACCTGGTGCCGTAGCCGTTCGGAGTGCACGCCGTCCGCCTGGCCGAACAGGCACCTGCAGATGACCTCCAGCGTGATCCGGGTCAGGCCGGGCCGGACAATCACGGTATTGCGCCGCGGCCAGCGGGCCAGCTCGCGTTCGGCCGCCTCGCGCATGATCGCGCCATAGGAGCGCATCCGCTCGCCGTGGAAGACCGGCATCAGCAGCTGCCGCTCCCGCCGGTGTTCTTCCCCGTCCATGAACAGCACCGACCGGTCCCCGATCACGATCCCCACCAGGTCGTTGGCGTGGGTAAACGCGGTGCGAGGCTGGCTGAAGATCCAGCGCATTGCTCTCACCGATCAGGACGAACGGTCCCTGGCCGAACATCCGCAGCGTGAATACGTCTCCGTAGTCCCGTCGACAGCGGTCCAGGAGGGTGAATGGGTGTGTGCCCATCTCGATTAGCTGGCGTACCGGACTCTGCCTTGGGCCGGCCGGCAACGTACTGTTCATGGTCTCTCCAGCGGGAATCACCCAGTTATCTTCGACCGTAACGCAGGGAATCCCGCAGTCAACAACTTGGCAGAGAGGGACGCGGCCGCCTGGAACATCAGCACTTTGCCCCCGGTGTAAAGCATAGAGAAATGATCTTGGATCGCAGAGATCGTGATCGTGGCCATTTCGATCAGGTTGCTTCTGGGGAAGGCTTAAACCCTTGTGCTCGCCACGCAGCTTCTGTATCTTGTGGTTTTGCGGGGGTTTGTTTCTGTACAGGGGAGTTGTTTAGTGCGGAGATCATCTTCCCGCCTGTTGGGAATACTGTGTGTAATTGCAACAACAGGTGCCACCGTCTTCGCCGCCGCCGCGCCTGCGGTAGCCGCACCGGCGCATAAGCCGCATGCCAAGGTGACTGGCGATCAGATTGCCGAGAGGGCCAACGCCGACCTGCAGTCGGCGTCGTCGTACCGCATCTACTCTTCGTCCACGGTCGACGGCCTTACCCTTTCCGTCTCGGCGACGGCCACCGTGCAGGGATGCCTGCTCACGCTCAATACGGGCGACGGCATTTCGAAGAAGATCCTGGATATTGGCACGTCGGAGTGGGTTCAGCCAAGCAACGCTTTCTGGGCGGCGCTAGGCTATACCGGCAATGTACTCGCTTACCTGGAAGGCAAGTGGGTCACCGCCGCTGCGTTCCTCAAGCTGTTCGGGCTATCAAACCCCCCGAGCAGTGGCGGCACGTGCAGCACGCTCTCGCCCACAGGGATCCCGGTGACCGGCTGGACCCTGGTCCGGACCGTCAAGCTTTCCGGCCGGTTGGCGTGGCGGATCATAAACAGGAACAAGGGGGTGAGCGCTTATGTCTCAGATACCCCCAAACCCGAGTTCCTCAGGCTTACCCTGCTTGGAATCACCGAGTACTTCTCCGACTACAACGCGCCGATAATGCTCGCGCCCCCGCTGAACACTTACGTGCTCACCACGGTTCCGCCGCCTCCCGGTGGCAGCCTCTCAGTCGGCGCGGACATCCGGTCGCCCGCTGGCATCAAAGCTCGCTCGGGACTTCTGGCTCGCGCGAGCTTGCGCGACCGCGGGGGCCTGCCCGGGCCGTTGCTCTTCTGACCCCTAAGCCGGTCTCTCTGATCTCCGCCCACTTGGCCAGCGTGCTCCCGGCGGCCGCGGCAGCCGCCGATCGTCAGCCCAGCGTGCCGGCCAGGTAGTCGGCGGCGGCATGCGGATCTCCCATGGTCGGCTCGTCTAGGACAGGGACTCGTCGAGGTCGCCGAGGCTGCGGATGAGTTCGGTGTTGGCGGTGTAGTCGACGGGGCAGGCGATCACCGAGACGCTGTCGTCGGCCAGCGCGGTCTTGAGCGTGGGCAGCAGCTCGCCGGCGGAATTGATGTGGTAGCCCTTGGCGCCGAAGCTCTCTGCGTAGGCTACGAAGTCCGGGTTGCTGAACCGCGTATCGACGTTGTGCCCGATTTCCAGGTCCATCTTCCAGCTGATCAGGCCGTAGGCGTCGTCGACCCAGATGAGGATGACAATTGGCAGCCGCAGCCGCAGCGCGGTCTCGATCTCCTGGGAGTTCATGAGGAACGCGCCGTCGCCGGTCGCCACCAGCACCTTCGCGTCCGGCCGGGCGATCTTGGCGCCGATGGCGCCGGGTACCGTCCACGCCATCGTGGACAGGCCGTTGGAGACCAGGCAGGTGTTGGGCGCGTAGGTCGGGTACAGGCGGGCCATCCACATCTTCAGTGCCCCGGTGTCCACCAGGGCGATGTCCTCGCGGCCGAGCGCGGCCCGGGTGTCGGCCACAATGCGCGCCGGGGCCAGCGGAAACCGGTCGTCTTCGCGGCCGCGGGCGAGCTCGCTTGCTAGGAGTTCCCGGATCCGTTCCCCGCCGTCGGCCTGGAGCTTGTGCCCGACGGCTTCGGCGAGGGCGTCGAGGCTGCGGCTGATGTCGGAGTTGAGGCCGACGGCGACGTCGTAGTGGGCATCGACCTCGGCGGGGAACCGGTGGATGTGGATGATCTTGGTAGTACCGCTCGGGTTGATGCGGACCGGGTCGAACTCCTGCAGCTCATAACCGACCGCAACGATCACATCGGCTCGGTCAAAGCCGAAGTTGACGTAGTCGTGGCGCATGAACCCGACCGTGCCGAGGGCCAGCGGGTGATCGTCGGGGAACACGCCCTTCCCGTGGAAGGTGGTCGCCACGGGGACGTTCAGGGCCTCGGCGAAGCCGATCAGCGCCTGGCTGGCGCCGGCCCGGGCGGCGCCGTGGCCCGCCAGCAAGATCGGGTTACGGGCTTCGCGCAGGATCGCCGCCGCCCGCTCAACCTGCTCCGGCGACGGCTCGTCCGCGCGGGGCACGTTCACGCGCAGCGGGGTAAGCGATTCCGGCACGTCCGCTTCCTCGACGTCCTCGGGGACGGCCAGGTAGACAGCGCCGGGCCGTTCGGTCTGGGCGAGCTTGAACGCCTTGCGGATCATCTCCGGCGCCGCGCCGGGGGTAGCCATCAGCGCCGACCACTTGGTCACCGGGGCGAACATCGCCACGAGGTCGACGCCCTGGTGCGATTCCTTGAAGCTGCGCTGCATCCCAACCTGGGCCGACAGCGCGATCAGCGGCGTGGAGTTGGTCGTGGCGTCGGCCGTACCCAGCAGCAGGTTGATCGCCCCGGGCCCGAGAGTGGCCGAGCAGACGCCGGCTTTTCCAGTCAGCCGGCCATAGGCCTCGGCCATGAAGGAGGCACCCTGCTCGTGTCTGGTGAGCACGTAGTGGATCGACGACTCCGACAGCGCCTCGATCAGCCGGATGTTCTCCTCGCCAGGGATGCCAAAGACGTGGGTGACGCCCTCGTTCTCCAGGCACTCAACGATCAGGTCTGCGGTAGAACGCGACTTTCCGGCCATGTGGACAAGGGTAGTGGCGTGCGTTTCCCCGGCGCCGGACACGGTAGCCAGCACCGGGGGGCCGGAAATCACTTCGCCGCTGCCCGCCTGGCCCGGTATGGTCGCGGGAGTGTTCTGACTGCGGGAGCCCATGAGATCCGTATACGGCCATCCCGGCAGGTCCTGCCATGAGAGTAGGTGTCGTTGATGGCATGCCGTATCAGTGAGCTGGTGCTCGGTTGCCGCGACCCTGAGGTGCTGGCACGGTTCTGGTGCGAGGTCCTGGACTTCGTGGTGCTCGATCGCGAGGAGGACTGCATCGAGATCGGGCCGCGCGAAGGGTTCGGCGGCCCGCAGCCGACGATCATCCTCAGTCGCACGGACGAGCCGGAGAAGGGCAAGTCCCGGCTGCACATCGACGTCAATTCCACCGACCGCGATCAGGACGCCGAACTCGAACGCCTCCTGAAGCTCGGGGCACGCCCGGCCGACATCGGCCAGACCGGCGAGGAGTCATGGCACGTCCTCGCCGACCCAGAAGGCAACGAGTTCTGCCTGCTCAAGGCCCGCCTCAGCCCACTGTGACGGCTCTGGCCGGCAACCAGTCGTGGCGCCGCGGCGGGTGGGCCGGCAACGGCTCCCGACCCGGGGAGGGGGATGAGGTCTTGGGCTGGGAAGCTTACTTCCGTAGCGTTGTCTCATCGGACCCGTACCGCAGTGACACTGGGAGCAGGTATGACGCAGACCCCGCCTTATCAGGTGACCGACCCGGCGACCGGTGAGGTGGCCGAGACTTTTCCCTTCGCTACCGATGCTGAGGTAGCGGAGGCGCTCGCCGCCGCGACCGAGGCGTTCGCGGCGTGGAGGATGCGGCCGGTCGCCGAGCGGGCCGCGGTCGTGAAGCGGATCGCCGAGCTGTTCACCGAGCGCTCCGCCGATCTGGCCGCGCTCATCACCAAGGAGATGGGCAAGCGGCCCGCGCAGGCTGTCGGCGAGGCCGAGTTCTGCACCGACATCTTCAACTACTACGCCGACAACGGCCCCGGGCTCATCGCCGACAAGCCATTGCCGGGCCATGACACCGCTCGCATCGAGTACCGGCCCGTCGGCCCGGTTCTCGGCGTGATGCCGTGGAACTACCCGTATTACCAGGTGGCCAGGTTCGCCGCGCCCAACCTGATCGTCGGCAACACCGTCATACTCAAGCACGCGGAAAACTGCCCTACCTCGGCCCTGGCGATCGCGCAGATCATGAAGGACGCGGGCGTGCCGGACGGCGTGTACGTCAACCTCTTCGCGACCCACGAGCAGGTCGCCGCGATGATCGGCGACCCGCGGCTGCACGGCGTGTCGCTGACCGGCTCCGAGCGGGCCGGCACCGCAGTCGCCGAGACGGCCGGCCGTAACCTGAAGAAGGTCGTCCTTGAGCTTGGCGGCTCCGACCCCTACATCGTCCTGGACACCGGCGACGTCGAGGACGCAGCTAAGACCGCCTGGGTCACCCGGATGGAGAACGTCGGGCAGGCCTGCAACTCCAACAAGCGGATGATCGTCATGGACGACATCTACGACGACTTCGTGGCCGCCCTGGTCAAGCGGGCCACCGCGATGTCACCCCGCCAGCCGGGCGATGACTCTCCGCGCTCCTACAGCCCGATGGTCTCCCGTAAGGCGGCGGAGAACCTCCTCGCCCAGGTGCAGGACGCGGTATCGAAGGGCGCCACGCTGCATATCGGCGGCACGCTTGACGGCGGTAAGGGCGCGTACTTCGCCCCCGCCGTGCTCACCGGCGTGACCCCGGAAATGCGGGCCTACCTCGAGGAGCTGTTCGGCCCGGTTGCCGTCGTCTACAAGGTCAGCACCGACGACGAGGCGGTCCAGCTCGCCAACGTGGTGGACTTCGGCCTCGGCGGCGCGGTCTGGTCGACCGACGAGGAGCGGGCTATCAAGGTCGCCGAGCAGTTGGAGGTCGGCATGGCCAACGTAAACACCCCGGCAGGCGAGGGCGCGGACCTGCCGTTCGGCGGCACCAAACGCTCCGGCTTCGGTCGCGAGCTAGGCCCCCTCGGCATCGACTAATTCGTCAACAAGCGCCTCTTCTACGTCGAGAAGTAGCGCTTGACGCGTAACACCCCCAGCGTCGCCGCGTCCACGCATGATTTCTGGCAGGACTTCCTGCGGGCCGACGCCCCGGTCCTCACCGCGCCCAGCTACCAGGCCGGCTACCCGGCGCGGCTGGCCGACGGCCGCCATCTGCTCCTGCCCATACGGGTGCTGCCGGGAGACGGCACGCGGGCGGTCGCGTCCCTGATCGCCAATCAGGCCAGCTTCCGCGTACTCGACGCGATCGCCGACGTGCTTACCGCCCAGGTGGCGCAGTTCGACGCCGAAGTCGTGATCGGAGTCCCGACCCTGGGCCTGCCTCTCGCAGAGGGCGTGGCGCGCCGGCTGGGGCATCCCCGCATGGTCGCGCTCAGCACGTCGCGCAAGTTCTGGTACGACGAGGGCCTGTCCGAGCCGCTGTCCTCGATAACCAGCCCGGAGCAGAGCAAACGGGTTTACCTCGATCCCAGGTCGCTCGCCCTGCTCGACGGCCGCCGCATCCTGCTCGTCGACGACGTGCTGAGCACGGGAACGTCGTTGTCGGCCGTGCTCCGGCTGCTGGTTAAGGCCGGGCGGCCGCCGACCGCGATCGGCGTGGCCATGACTCAGACGCAGGCGTGGCGGGCGGTCCTCGGCCAGATCGACAGCCGCTGGCCGACCGTGGTCCGGTCGGCCATGAGCACTCCACTGCTCGTCCCGCACGAGGATGGCGGATGGCAGCCGGAAGCCGCGCTGTGACCGCGAGGAACCATCTCGCGCCGACGAGCCTGTTCGAGGGCTACGCCTTCGACCTCGACGGCACCCTGCACCTCGGCGGTACTGTGCTGCCGGGCGCGGCCGAGACCATCGCCAGCATCCGCCGGGCCGGCCGCCCCGTCGCATTCGTGACCAACAACCCGCTGCACAGCGCGGCGGACTACGCCAGGCAACTGCGCGACCTCGGGATCGAGGCGACGCCGTCTGATGTGGTGACCGCCACCGATGCGCTCGTGTCCTACTTGACGTCGGCGCACCCGACCTCGCGACTGCTCGTCATCGGCGAGGCACTGCTGCGCGACACCCTGGCTGCGGCTGGATTCGGGTTGACCGATCAACCCGGTGTGGCGGAGGTGGTAGTAGTGTCGTTCGATCGGACATTTGACTACGCCAAGCTGCTCGCCGCCTACCGTGCCATCCGGCTGCATGGGGCCCGGCTGGTGGCCACCAACCCGGACCCCTATTGCCCCACACCCGACGGAGGCCTGCCCGACTGTGCTGCGATGCTGGCGGCGGTCGAGGCCTGCACGGGTGCCACCGCGGAGGCAATCGTCGGAAAGCCAAGCAGGCAGATGGCCGCGGCCGTGCTGGACCGGCTCGGAATCGGCGCCGCCGGGGCCGTCATGGTGGGCGACAGGCTAGCTACCGACGTGGCGATGGCACGCAGCGCCGGGATGACCGGCGTGCTGGTGCTGACCGGTGCCACGAGCCAGGCCGACCTTGCCACCGCCGAGCCGGGCTCGCTGCCGGACTACGTCATCCAGACATTGCCAGAGCTGCTGCCCGAGCCGACCCGCTGTCGCTAATCAGCGGCAGCGGGACAAAAGGGTCTGCCGTCGCCGGTGTAGTTTCGATTTCCAGAGGGCGGCCGCCGATGGCAGCCCGATGGGCCCGGAGGTAGGCAGATGGCCAAGACTGTAGCCGAAGGCTTGTGGGAGATGCTGGCGTCGGCAGGGGTGCAGCGCTGCTACGGGATCGTCGGCGACGCGCTGAACCCGGTGATCGACGCGCTGCGGCGCAACGGCTCGGTGGACTTCGTCCACGTGCGCCATGAGGAGTACGGCGTGTTCGCCGCGGTCGCCGAAGCGCGGCTGACCGGCAACCCGGTCGCGGTGTGCGGCACCGCGGGGCCAGGTGTAACGCACCTGGTCAACGGCCTGCTCGACGCGCGGAAGGAACGCGTGCCGGTCATCGCCGTAGCCGGCGACGTCGAGTCGTCACTGCTGGACTCGGACGCCCTGGAGGAGCTGAACCCCTACAAGTTCTTCGACACCGCCGCGCTGTACATCGGCCGGCTGGTCAACCCGGGGCAGCTGCGGCCCATGGTGAGCACCGCCATCACCACCGCGGTGGCCGAACGCGGTCCGGTGGTGATCTCGCTGCCCGGCGACGTGGCGGTCGCGGACGCGCCCTCGGTCTCGCTGCGGGTGCCCCTGCCCGCCACGAATATCGGGGCGGCCTGCGCCGCTGACCTGGCCGCCATGGCCGACCTCATCAACCAGGCGCAGACCGTGGCTATTTTCGGCGGGGACGGCTGCGAGCAGGCGCAGGACGAGGTGCGCGAGCTCGCGGCGCGGCTCAAGGCGCCGGTCGGCTATAGCTTCAAGGGCAAGCCGTGGCTCGAGCACGACAATCCCAACGCGGTCGGCATGACCGGCCTGCTCGGATACGGCGGCTGCCACGCCGCGATCAACAGCGCCGACGTGCTGTTGATGCTCGGCACCGACTTCCCCTTCAGCGACTTCCTGCCGGACAAGAAGGTGAAGACCATCCAGGTCGACCGCGACCCCGGGCACATCGGCCGCCGGGCGCCGCTGGAGCTGGGCGTCGTCGGCGACGTGGCGACGACGCTGCGCGCGCTGGCGCCGATGGTCATGGACAAGCACGCCGATCACTTCCTGCGCGAGCACGTGACGCAGACCGCACACGCGCGGCGGCGGCTGGGTCACTACGTCACCAAGGGGCCCGGCATCAAGCCGATCCGGCCCGAGTACGTCGCCGCCGTCCTGAACGAGCTAGCCGACGACGATGCGATCTTCACCGTGGACACCGGAACGCCCTGCATCTGGGCTGCCCGGCAGATCGAATACGGCCCCAACCGCCGGTTGTTCGGCTCGTTCACCTGGGCATCGATGGCCAACGCCGCGCCCAACGCGTTCGGCGCCGCGCTGGCCTTCCCCGGACGGCAGGCCATCGCCCTGTGCGGCGATGGCGGTTTCACCATGCTCGGGCTGGGCGACCTGCTGACCCAGGTCCAGCGCAAGGCGCGCGTGGTGAACGTCATCTTCAACAACGGCATGCTGGATTTCGTCAACCTCGAGCAGCAGGAGGCCGGTTTCGTCCCGTTCGGGACTGATTTCGTGAACCCGGACTTCAGTCAGGTAGCCACGGCGCTTGGCGCGCGCGGCATCCGCGTCGAGGAGCCGGGCGACGTGCGCAGCGCCCTGCAAGCGGCGCTCGCCCATACCGACGGGCCCGTCGTGGTCGACGTGGTGGTGGACCGCTACGCGCTCTCCCTGCCCTCCCACGTCCCGTTCGCGACGGCCAAGGGCTTCACGCTCAGCATCGCCAAGCAGGTATTCACCGGCAAGATGGACGAGGTCATCGAGACCATCGAGCACAACGTCCGGCTCCTGTGATGAGAGGTCAGTACGGCCAGCTCCACTCGGTGATCTCGGGCGCGTCCTGGCCCTCCAGGCGGGTGTAGGCCCGGCACGTGATCCGCTTGTCCACCATCATCTGCCGCACGTGCCCGGCCGTGGAGGCCAGCCCCGGCACCCGGTCGATGACGTCCATGACCAGGTGGAACCGGTCCAGGTCGTTGAGCATGACCATGTCGAACGGCGTGGTGGTGGTGCCTTCCTCCTTGTAGCCGCGCACGTGGAAGTTGTGATGCCCGTTCCGCCGGTAGATCAGCCGGTGGATGAGCCACGGGTACCCGTGATAGGCGAAGATCACCGGCTGGTCGGCCGTGAACAGCGCGTCGAACTCGGGGTCGGACATGCCGTGCGGATGCTCGGAGGACGGCTGCAGCCGCATCAGGTCGACCACGTTCACCACCCGGATCTTCAGGTCGGGAAGATGCGAGCGCAGCAGCGAAACCGCCGCCAGTGTCTCCAGGGTCGGGATGTCGCCGCAGCACGCCATCACCACGTCGGGCGCGCCGGGTGCGTCGTTGGAGGCCCATTCCCAGATCCCCGCGCCCCGGGTGCAGTGGATGATCGCCTCGTCCATGGTCAGCCACTGCCAGTCGGGCTGCTTGCCGGCCACGATGACGTTGACGTAGTTGCGGGACCGCAGGCAATGGTCCGCCGTGGACAGCAGGGTGTTGGCGTCCGGCGGCAGGTAGACCCGGATGACCTCGGCCTTCTTGTTGACCACGTGATCGA
>Ga0302232_10003364_pt1 | contig 10790 bp, 7 predicted proteins | sample II_Palsa_N2_3_FD_193575 | JGI IMG/M metagenome (GOLD analysis project Ga0302232, IMG submission 193575) | Peat permafrost microbial communities from Stordalen Mire near Abisko, Sweden - II_Palsa_N2_3 | ecosystem: Environmental > Terrestrial > Soil > Palsa > Peat permafrost | place: Sweden...
ATCCCGCCGCAGGGGTTCGGCGAGGGCGAAGAGGTGATCGTCAATAGCGACTACGACCTCATCGGGCACGTCTATGCGGGCAACGGCCTCAAAGCCGACCTCCACGACTTCCACATCACGCCCCAGAACACGGCCGTGATGACGGTGTTCAACCCAATCGACTGCAACCTCGCTGCCGTCGGCGGCCCCCACAACGGCGCTGTCACCGACGCCATCTTCCAGGAAGTCGACCTGCGCACCGGCCTCGTCAGGCGCGAATGGACGAGCCTCGACCACGTACCGCTCAGCGACTCCTACAGCACGGCGAAGACGACGAGCACCGAATGGCCGTTCGACTACTTCCACCTCAACTCGATCGACCAGCTCCCCTCGGGCAGGACGTTGATCTCGGCGCGCAACACCTGGACGCTGTACGAACTGAACACGCTCACCGGCCAGATCCTGCTGCGGATCGGTGGCAAGCACTCCGAAGTCAAGCTCGCGAGCGACGCGTCCACCGCCTTCCAGCACGACGCTACGATGCTTGAAAACGGCACGATCAGCGTTTTCGACAATGGCGGCGTCCCGAAGGTGCAACCCCAGTCGCGTGGCCTGATCCTGTCGGTCAACCCAGCCACCAAGACCGACACGCTGGTGGCGCAGTTCGCGCACCCCACCGCGCTCTCCTCAGGCAGTCAGGGAGACATCCAGCAGCTGGCCAACGGCGACATGCTCGTCGGCTGGGGCGCCGAGCCCTACTTCTCCGAGTTCAGCGCCTCGGGGCAGCTCCTGTTCGACGGCCACATGCACGGCTCCTATGAGTCCTACCGCACCTACCGCTTCCCCTGGGTGGGAACGCCGACCACAGCGCCCGCGATCGCGGCCGTCGGAGCGAACGCCGCGGTGACCGTCTACGCGAGCTGGAACGGCGCAACCCAGGTCACGAGCTGGCGCGTGCTCGCGGGGCCCTCGCCAAAGACGCTCGCGCCGGTGGCCACGGCCGCCGACGCCGGCTTCGAGACCGCGATCGCCACGCCCGCGCGCGCGCCCTACGTCGCGGTGCAGGCGCTGGAAGCATCCGGCGCGGTTATCGGAACCTCCGAGACGATCAAGGGCTAGGACGGCCGCGAGCGCTTCGCGGATACTTTGTCCTCGATCGCTCGTGTGCTGGCCGATCTTCGATCGGCACACTTCGCTCACTGCTGGCCGATCCCGGACGATCGGCGTCCCGCTCGACTCACGGCCGTCCTAGAGGGCACCTTGTACGGGATCAACAACTGAACCCGGTTTACTTGACCGGAAAGGACAATTTGATACTCTAACTTGGCTCGATGTCAAGTGGGGGTTTCTGAAGCTTTGTCCGCGCCCGATGGGAAGCCAAGCTCGTCGTCAAAGTCCGGCGAGCGCTACCGGCGTCTGCCGACCGGCGCGCACGGCATCGATCCCGAGGAGGTCAAGCGCGACCAGCGCGAGCGGCTACAGAGCGCAATCGTCGAGCTGATCGCCGAGCGTGGATACCAGGCCGTCCGCATCCTCGACCTGACCAAGCTCGCACACGTCTCACGCCCGACCTTCTACAGCCTGTACGACGACAAGGAAGAGCTCTTCCTCTCCGCCTACGACGAGATCGCGCAGCGCACCGCGAGGACCGTGATCGCCGCCTACGAGGCGCAGGATGCCCCGAACAGGCGCCTGCAGGCGATCCGCTCCTTTGCGGAGCTGGCGGTGGCCGCGCCGGAGGCGATGTCGTTGATGGTGCTGGGCGCCCTCGGCGCGGGACCGAAGGCGCTCGAACGCCGCAACCGCACCCTGGAGGCGCTCGAGCAGAGCATTCGCGTCAGCCGTGACGGGGCCGGCGGCGGCGCCCGAGGCCGGGGGGGCGGGAAAGCCGGGTCGGGTACGGCGCGGGCGAAGGAGACCGGTGAAGACCTGACGGTCAAGGTAATCCTCGGCGGCATCCGCGAGGTGACCGCCGCACGCCTGCGCAAGGGTCGTGTCGGCGAGTTGCCGGGGCTCGCCGACGAGCTCGCCGCATGGGCCGCGTGCTATCCGGTGAAGCTGCCCACCGGTCTGCGGGTTCCGGCCCCCGCAGCGGGTGGTGGTCAGGGATCTGATGAGGGATCGAGCGAGGAGAGAGCAGAGCTGCAGTCTGCAAGCACGGGCGAGGGAGCGGGGCGGGAGTCGCGCAGGAACGGACGGACGGGACGAGCGGGGAGCCAATCCGACCGGGCGCTGCGCGCCGAGGGCCGCCTACCGAGCGGGCGTCACGACCTGACACGCCAATTCATCGTCAAAAACCAGCGCGAGCGAATCGTTGACGCAACCGCCGCGATCGTCGCCGAGAAGGGGCTCGCCAACCTCACGATCCCGGCGATCGCCCGTCGCGCGAACGTCTCCCACCAGACCTTCTACGAGATGTACCCGACCAAGCACGACGCGTCCCTCGGCACCCAGAAGGTCGGCTTACACCAAGCACTGCTCGTGACGGTCCAGGCCTACGAGGAAAACGAAGACGATTGGCCGCGTGGAGTTGCGGCCGGCCTGCGCGCACTGCTCGGCTATCTCGCCTCCGAGCCGACCCACTCGCACCTGATCCTCGTCGACACGTTCGCCGCCAGCCCGGAGGCGATCGAGATCCGCGACACGAGCATCCACGCCTTCGCCGCCTACCTGCAACCGGGCTACCACTACGCTTCGAAGGGCCGTACGGGGGCGGTGCCAGGAGTCGCACCCGAGGCAATCGCCGGCGGCATCTGGCAAGTCCTCAACTTCTACATCGAGGACGAGCGCGCCGACGAGCTCCCCGATGTTGCCCCGCAGCTGATCTACGCCGCGCTCACGCCGTTTCTCGGGGCGCAGGACGCGGCAAAGGTGGCACGGCGCGCTCCGCGAAGTTAGCGCGAGCTACGCAAGGCGAGGATGGAAGAAGGTGAGGTCAGGAGGACCACTTCCCATGGCCATGCCGCGCGAGCTCCAGGCGGGCGATCACGCCACGGTGCACCTCGTCGGGGCCGTCGGCGAGCCGCAACGCGCGGGCCATCGTCCAGGCGGCGGCGAGCGGAAGGTCATTTGAGAGGCCAGCGCCACCATGCAGCTGCATCGAGAAGTCGATGACTCCCTGGGCCATGTTCGGCACGGCCACCTTGATCTGGGAGGTGGCGCCGAGCGCATCGGGGGACTGCTTGTCGAGGAGCCAAGCGGCGTGGAGCACCCGCAGCCGCGCCTGGTCGATCGCGATCCGCGCGTCGGCGATCCGCTCGCGATTGCCGCCGAGGTTCGCCAAGGGCTTGCCGAACGCCATGCGCTCCGTGGCACGGTTGCAGGCGAGCTCGAGTACGAGCTCGGCGAGGCCGATCAAGCGCATGCAGTGGTGCACGCGCCCCGGGCCCAAGCGCGCCTGGGCGATCGCAAACGCATGCCCCGGTCCGCCGATGATCGCGCTCGCGGGTAGGCGCACATCGGTGAAGGACATTTCGCCATGCCCGCCGGGCGCATCGAGAAAGCCCATCGTTGAGAGCATCCGCTCGACCTTCACCCCCGGTGTCTTGCGCGGGACGAGCACCATCGAATGCTGGTGGTAGCGGTCAGCGCTCGGGTCGGTCAGGCCCATGAAGATGATGACCTCGCAGTTCGGATGTCCCACGCCCGTGCTCCACCACTTACGGCCGTTGAGGACGACCTCCTCGCCGTCGAGCGTCGCGGTCGCCTGCATGTTGGTCGCGTCGGAGGAGGCGATGTCCGGCTCGGTCATGCAGAACGCCGAGCGGATCGTGCCCTCAAGCAGCGGCGTGAGCCACTCTGCGCGCTGCTGATCTGAGCCAAAATGCAGGAGCACCTCCATGTTGCCGCTGTCCGGCGCGTTGCAGTTGAAGACGTCGCTCGCAATCAGCGAACGGCCCATCTGCTCCGCCAGGGGCGCATACTCGACGTTTGAGAGCCCCGCCCCGATGGGCTGGCCGGCGAGCTCAGCGCCCGGGGGCAGGAACAGGTTCCAGAGGCCCTCCGCGCGGGCCTTCCGCTCGAGCTCCTCGATGACCGGCAGCACCACCCATGGGTCCGCGCGCGCGAGCAGCTCGCGGTGATAGCCCTCCTCGCGTGGCCCGATCTCGCGCTCCCGAAAGGCCGTCAGGCGCTTCAGGAGCTCCTGCGCGCGGGGTGAATGTTCGAAGTCCATCGATTGGTCCCGGCTCAGTTCACTCGACGGGCGTAGAAAGCACGCGGCGCTCAGTTCCGCACGTCGAGGACAACCTTGCCGGTCGCGCGGCGCTCATCGATTGCGCGCAGCGCGTCCGCGGCGCGCTCCAGGGGAAAGCGCTCGCCGACGATCGGCCGCACGAACCCCTGCTCGATCATGCGGTTGATCGCGGCGCCGATCTCAACATTTACCTCAGGACGACTCATCGCGTAGCCGCCCCAGCCGGCGCCGATGATCTCGATGTTACCGAGCAGCAGCCGGTTGACCTTGACCTCGGGGATCGACCCACCGGCAAACCCCACGACGATCAGACGGCCGCCCTCACGCAGCGAGCGCAGGCTATCGGTGAAGAGGGATCCGCCGACCGGGTCGAATACGACCTCGACCCCGCCGCCGGAGAGCTCCTTCGCCTCGTCCTTCCAAGCGCCATCGGAGCGCACCACGTGCTCAGCGCCCGCCTCAAGCGCGACCTGCTCCTTGGCATCACTCGAGACGACCGCAATCGTGTGCGCGCCCAAGCCCTTGGCGACCTGCAGTGCCGCGGTGCCCACTCCGCCGGCGGCGCCGTGGACCAGCACCGTCTCGCCCTCGCGCAGGCGCCCGCGCAGGTGCAGCGAGAAGTGGGCGGTGTGGTAGTTGAGGATCAGGCCTGCCCCCTGCGCGAAGTCGAGCTCGTCTGGAAGCGCGAACGTGAGGAACGGGGGCGCCACCGCGGTCTCGGCAAATCCACCGAGCGCGCAGAACGCCGCCACGCGGTCGCCGGCCTTGACGGCAGCGCCGGCGGGCGCACTGCGAACGACCCCGGAGACCTCGCTGCCGGGCACGAACGGCAGCGGCGGTTTGATCTGGTACTGGCCGCGGGTCTGCAGCAGCTCGGGGAACGCGACCCCAGCGCAGTGCACGTCGATCAGCACGGCCGAATCGAGGCCCGGTCCGCTCAGCATGTGCGTCGGCTCAGGCTCTGGTAGGTCAACCAGCTCGAGTGCGCTGTCCGGACCGGTGAGATCGACGACCTGGATCGCCTTCATCGCTTGGCGGTCAACTTTACGCTTGGGATCGCTTTCATGGCCGGGAAATCCTACAGTGCGAATGGGGTTTAGCTTCGACGGCCGGCTGCCGATGTGGGGGCCATGAATCGCAGCTCTGGATCGTCGCGCCGCACGGCTCGCAACCTAGCTCCGTTCGTCGCTGCGTCGGTGCTGGCATGGATCGCCGTGCCGATCGGCTCCACAATGAACTGGGAGACGTACGCGCTCGCGGCGATCCTGGCCTTGCTCTCGGGCATCTGGCGCATCGCTCCCTTGCGAGGAACCCCGGCCGCGGCACGAGAGGCGGTCCCTTCGCTGATCTTCCTGGCGGCCGTCACGCTGCTGCGCAGCTCGGCTGGAGGCACAGGTTCGGGCGCCGCAGTGGTCGCGCTCCTGCCGGTCTTCTACACGGCCTTGTACAGCGATCGCCGGCAACTGTGCGCCGTGATCGTCGGAGTGGCGCTGTTCTTCCTGGCGCCGATCCTGCTCATCGGTCCTCCCAATTACCCGCACACGCAGTATCGCGCCGGGCTGCTGTTCATAGTCGTGAGCACGATCATTGGCCTGACCACTCAGTGGCTGGTCGCCCAGGCCCGCGCGCAGGCGGCTGAGGCCCAGCACCGCGAGCGCATGCTGGAGCAGATCGCCAAGGTCGTGCGTAACCTCTCTCACAGCTCACGGGCGCGCGAGGAGGTATGCGAAGCGGCCAAGACGATCAGCAACGCCAGCGTCGCGATCCTGTATGAGCCGGTGAACGCCTCGGGTCTCTTGCGCTCGACCTCGATGGCAGGCATCAAGGCGCCCACGATCGAGATCGGTCCGGAGGAGCGCTCGGGCGCTCGCCAGGCGTTTCATTCCGGGCGCTCGCTCTTCATCGACGAGCACAGCGAGTCGCAATTCTTCAGCAGCAAGATCTGGGAGCTCGCCGGCGAACCGGCATCGATCCTGTGCGAGCCCCTGCTCCGAGGTGAAGAGCCGGTCGGCGTGCTGGTCGTCGGCTGGCCCCAGGCGATCAGGGTCGGCGGCTCGCGCGCGACCGCGATCGCGCTGCTGGCCCACGAGGTCGCCACTGTGATCGAACGCGCCGACATGCTCACCCAGCTGACCGACATGGCGAGCACCGACGCATTGACCGGCCTGCCCAATCGTCGCGCGTGGGAGACGAGCTTGCACCAGGCGCTCGCCGAGGGCAAGGACGTCGCGCTCGCGATGCTCGACTTCGACCACTTCAAGGAGTTCAACGACACCTACGGGCACCCGGCGGGGGACCGCCTGCTGCGCGAGACGGCCGCCGCCTGGCGCGAGGAGCTACGCGCCGGAGATCTCGTCGCGCGGCTCGGCGGCGATGAGTTCGCGCTGCTGTTGCCGGACTGCAACGCCGCGAACGCGCTCGAGGTTGTCGAGCGCCTGCGCATGCGCATCCCCAGCGGGCAGACCTGCTCGGCTGGGATCGCGAGGCACGAGCCCGGGAGCCCCCCCGAGGCCTTGATGGCCCAGGCGGACACCGCGCTGTATGAGGCAAAGACCGCCGGGCGCAACCGCACCTGGCTGACCGCCTGACGGAGAAGAACGAGAGAAGTGCTCAGCGCACGGCGCGCAGGTAGGCGAGCACGGCGAGCACGCGCCGGTGATCCTCGTCGCAGGCCGGCAGATCGAGCTTGGTGAAGATGCTCGTGATGTGCTTCTCGATCGCGCCCAGGCTCACGACGAGGTTCTCCGCGATCGCCCCGTTCGAGCGTCCCTCGGCCATCAGCTCGAGCACCTCGCGCTCGCGCGCGGTCAGGCGCTCGAGGACGTCACGCGAGCCGGCGGCCAGGCCGGTGCGATCCAGCAGCCCACGCGAGCCCGCCGCCAGCCCGGGCAAGGAATCTTCCCCCGGCGCGCCAGGCGTGAGCAGCCGAGTCACGGTGTCGCGGTCGAGCACCACACCGCCCCGGGCGAGGCGGCGCTGCGTGCCGATGAACGCGCGGAGCGCGCCGACGCGGGCTTTGCCGGCCGCCGTCCGCTGGCGCAGCTCACGTGCTCCGCTGGCGATCAGTACGCGGTCGTGCAGCGCGATCAGCGAGTACGCACTGCCGACCGTGGCGAGACCGAGGAGTGCCCACGCCGGCCAGAACGTGCGCGCGCCCGCGAGCAGCCAGGTGAGCAGCCATGTCATCACCAGGATCACCGCGGTGACACCGATCACCGCCCAAACGCCCGCGACCCGCCGCGGGGCGCCGCGGGGATGTCGCCACACCCAGCCCGCCGCGTAGTCACACAGCACAACCACGGCCAGTCCCAGCCAGGCCCACGCCGGCCAGAAGTATCCCTGCCCCGTCAGAGCCCAGATCGCGACCAGCAGAACCCCGGCCAGGGCTGCGAGCCGGCGCACCAGTGAGCGGACGTACTGACCCCAGGACAGCCCGGCGGCCGGTCGCGGCATCCAGCGTCGCCGCGGGGCCGAGGCGGGTGGGGCCGGATCGAGCGGGTAGGACGCCGGCGGAGCTGGCTGCTGGCTCACCCGACAATGGTCGCACTTCAGAGAGGCGGTGGCCGTTCCGCGGCGTCAGACGCTGGCCGATCTTCGATCGGTCACGATGCTCGCCGTGCTGGCCGATCCAAGACGATCGGTAGCACGTCTGCGCCCGTGTGCGTCATCTGCTGGCCGATCTTCGATCGCTCACGGCACGACCACCTTTAATTCAGATCAAATCCTCAGTCGATCAGGGCCTTCGCGGCCTGGCGGTCCGGGCTGATCCGCTGCACGTCCCAGACGAGGCCAAGGCGCTCGAGTCCGGAGATCGTCAGCCCCGACAGGTCGACCTCGCGCTTGGCCATGCCATGAAACGCAGAGGTCGGGAACGCGTGGTGGTTGTTGTGCCAGGCCTCGCCAAAGGACAGCGGCGCAAGCCATGTGAGGTTGTGCGATTCGTCTTCGGTGGCGAAGCGGCGGTAGCCGAAGAAGTGGCAAAGCGAGTTGATCGAGTAGGTGACGTGGTGCAGGATGAAGATCCGCACCGCGCCCGCCCACAGCATCGCCTCCAGGCCGGCGGCGACGGTTCCGGCGATCAGCCAGCCGAGGCCAAACGGGATCGCGAGGCCGAGCAGCGACCAGAAGATGAATGTTTTGTCGACGAAGTTCACGACCGGATCGGCGATCAGGTCCGGTGCGAAGCGCTCGCGTGAGCCGCGCTGCTGGTGGTCAAACAGCCAGCCGACGTGCGCGTGGCCGAGGCCGCGCAGCGCGCCCTTCCAGCCGCCGCCGTGATCGACATGGGGACTGTGCGGATCGCCGAGGCGGTCAGAGTAGGCGTGGTGCTTGCGGTGATCGGCGACCCACGAGATCACGGGGCCCTCGACCGACATCGTGCCGAGCACCGCGAACAGCCCGCGCAGCGCGGGCGAGGTCTTGAAGCTGCGATGGGTGAGCAGGCGGTGGAAGCCGATCGTCACACCGAGGCCGATCGGGATGTAGAGGATGACCAAGAGCACCAGGTCTCGCAGGTGCAGCTCCCTGTTCCACAGCTGCCAGCCGGCGAGTACGACAAGCGCCGGCGGCACCACCGTGATCAGACCGGTGATGAACCGGTCGAGGTTTTCCATCACCGGCTCCTGGATCTCCTCGGGGGTGGGACCCTGGTGGACAGGGTCAGTGGGCGTCTCGAGAAGCTTGGCGGGAGCCTCGACTGGTCCGGTGGTAGCGCTCATGTATTAGATCTTGACGGAGCGAGCGGCCATTTTCGCTGTGGCCGGCCACAGACTCGCCCCAGCTTGCCCCCTAATTTGGGCCCTCCCACCCGGGGGATAACCCCCGGAGACCCTTAAACATGCTCGGGCCGGTAGGGCCCAGGCTTCGGTCGGACCTTGCCACCAGGGAAGGCCAGACGCAGGATCGTGCGGTGGACGGTGCCGAGCTGCTTGCTCAGCGGGCCGGTGTTATAGGGCAACCCGTAGCGGCGGCAGATCTCGCGCACGCGGGGCGCGATCTCCGAGTAGCGGCTGGAGGGCATGTCCGGGTAGAGGTGATGCTCGACCTGGAAGCTGAGGTTGCCGGCCAGCAGGTGAAACAGCGGGCCACCGTCGATGTTCGCCGATCCGAGCAGCTGCCTGACGTACCAGCCGCCGCGGGTCTCGTTCTCTACCTCCGCCTGGCTGAACGTATACGTCTGATCGGGGAAGTGCCCGCAGAAGATGATCGAGTAGGCCCACACGTTCCTGACGATGTTCGCGGTGAAGTTCGCCGCGAGCGTCGCCTTGAAGTTGCGCCCCGCGGAGGACCTCCGCTCGGCGAGCGATCCGTCGCGCCCGGAGGCGAGCGTCGCGGCGGCCGCAGAGAGCAGGGGAAAGGCGATGTAGTCCTTCACGACCTGCTTGCGCGCCTTCACGCCGATCGCCTTCAGCTCCTTATTGACCTTCCCCTTTGACTTCTCCCCCGCGCGGATCGCGTCGAAGTTGAGGTCGTGCAACGCAACCCCCCACTCGAAGAAACCCATCAGGATCAGGTTGTAAAACGGCTGCAACAAGTAGACCGGATGCCATTTCTGGTGCGGGTCGATCCGCATGATCTCGTATCCCAAATCTCGGTCCTTGCCGCGGATGTTCGTGAACGTGTGGTGCTCGTAATTGTGCGAATGACGCCACGCGTCCGCCGGCGAGGCGGTGTCCCAATCCCAGTTCTGTGAGTTGATATCCGGGTCGTTCATCCAATCCCACTGCCCGTGCATCACGTTGTGCCCAATCTCCATGTTCTCGAGGATCTTCGCCACCGACAGCGCGGCGGTGCCACCGAGCCACAGCGGCCGGTAGCGCGAGCCGAGCAGCATCGCCCGCGCCGCGAGCACCAGCTGCCGGTGCAGCTTGATCGTGGAGCGGATGTAGCGCGAGTCGCGGTCGCCGAGCTCGGCGTAGACCTCCTCGTGGATCGCGTCGAACTCGCGGCCGAGCTGCTCGAGCTGCTCGGGGGAGAGGCGGGCGAGGGGGTTATCGGGCTCGTCCTCGAACCCCTTCTGGGGTCGCTGCGTGGGCTCGGCGGTGGGCGCGGTACGCGGCGGCGTGGTGGGCGGGGTGGGCGGGCCCTCAATCTCGTTGAGTCTGGCTGCGGCCGGCGGGCTGTGGGTGGCGGACATTTCGATTCCTTTGGGTGGGTGTGTGAAGAGAGAGAAAAAGAAGAGGGTCAGAGGTCGATCTCGATCGCGCCCTCCGGCGCGTTGATGCACGTGCGCATCATTTCGCCCGCCTGCCCGTACACACGACCGGTGCGCAGGTCGCGGACCTGGCCTGAGCGCAGCCGCCCGACGCAGGTATGGCAGATGCCCATGCGACAGCCGTAGGGCAGCTTCGCGCCGGCCTGCTCGCCGGCGAGGAGGATCGGCTGCTCGCCGTCGCTGGAGGCCTGCACGCCTGAGGAGCAGAAGGCGATCGTGCCGCCCTCGCCTCGTTCGCCATCGCCGACGGTGGAGTCGGGCTGGAAGTGCTCGACGTGCAGCTTCTCCGGGTCACCGTCGCGCTGCCAGCGCTCGCTCAGCGCCTCGAGCAACCCGGCCGGACCGCAGAGAAATGCCTCTCGCGCGCGCCAGTCGGGGCATAGCTCGTCGAGCTGCTCGGCG
>Ga0302232_10003372_pt1 | contig 10784 bp, 3 predicted proteins | sample II_Palsa_N2_3_FD_193575 | JGI IMG/M metagenome (GOLD analysis project Ga0302232, IMG submission 193575) | Peat permafrost microbial communities from Stordalen Mire near Abisko, Sweden - II_Palsa_N2_3 | ecosystem: Environmental > Terrestrial > Soil > Palsa > Peat permafrost | place: Sweden...
CGCGCAGGGCCGCCAGCGCGTGCCGCTGATCGGTTTCTCGGGCAGCCCGTGGACGCTTGCCTGCTACATGGTCGAAGGCGGGGGGTCGGACGACTTCCGCACCGTGAAGTCCATGTTGTATGCCCGTCCGGACCTGATGCAGCGCATCCTCGAGGTGAACGCGCAAAGCGTGGCGGCGTATCTGAATGCGCAGATCGAAGCCGGCGCGCAAGCCGTGATGATTTTCGACACCTGGGGCGGCGCGCTGGCCGACGGCATCTATCAGCGCTTCTCGCTGTACTACATCGAGCAGGTGGTGAGCCAACTCAAACGCACTCACGACGGCGAAAAGGTGCCGGTGATCACCTTCACGAAGGGCGGCGGCCTGTGGCTCGAGGAAATCGCGGCTAGCGGCGTCGACGCGGTTGGCCTCGACTGGACGGTGAACCTTGCCAAGGCGCGCGAGCGTGTCGGTGGCCGGGTGGCACTGCAGGGCAACATCGATCCGTCCGTGCTGTTCGCGCCGCCCTCGGCGATTCGCATCGAAGCCCGCGCCGTGCTCGACAGTTTCGGCAATCATCCAGGCCACGTCTTCAATCTCGGCCACGGCATTTCCCAGTTCACGCCGCCGGAACACGTCGCGGAGCTGGTCGACGAAGTGCATCGCCATAGCCGCACCATTCGCGCTGCTGGAGCAGGCGGAACGACGTCGACTTCGTGACATTTTTGTTGCAGTGCGGCGAGCTGGGCTCTCGGACTAAGGTAAAAATAGTGTTAGCTAGGCCGTCAGATGGCGCTTCTGCCGTTGTCAAGACTTGACTTATACACACTTATCACGCTGCGGCGCGGTAGAGGCTTTCGTCGCAGCATTGCGCTTGCAAGTTGCGTGCGCATTTGATCAAGTCCTTGACTGGCAAGGGTTTCCACGGACCTTGAAGAAATGTGCGAAAACCCACACAACGTAGCAGCGGCGCGGTTTTCCGGGCGTCCGGGCAGAGTTCTCAACAAAGTTATCCACAGGACGCGCGGGTCAACAGCAATTGTTCAGTCGAATCCAAAACTTAGCGCGGAAAGTGAAGTTTTACTTTAACTTCGCCGTGTTCGCCGCCGCTTCACGGTACGTCGCGCCAGTCAGCGCGCCGCGTTGGCCGATCCCGAGTGTTATCCTGAACCTAACTTGAGCCACGTCTTCGTCCGCGTCGCACTGGATCATCCACTGCCGACCCTGTTTGACTATCGCTGCGATGCAGCTGAGCCGCCGCGGCCCGGTACGCTCGTCAGCGTGCCGTTCGGTAGGCGTCAGGTGGTGGGGCTCGTCTGCGAAGTGACCGCTCACAGCGACGTGCCCGTTGACAAGCTGCGGGCCGTGGACAGTATCTGCGATGCGTGTCCGCCGTTATCAAGCGAATGGCTGGCGCTGGCCGCCTTTGCCGCGGATTACTATCAGCGGGGTCTCGGCGAAGTCGCGTTGCCGGCTTTACCGCAAGCGCTGCGCGATCCGTCGCGCTGGGCACGCCTCTTGGCCCCCCAGGAGCGCTATAGCTTGCTGCCGGCCGGGCGTGCGGTATTGCCCGACGCGTTGCCGGCACGCGCGAGTGCCTTGCGGCGCCTCGCTCAGGCATTGATCGAAGCGGAAGCACTGCTGGTTACCGACGCGCGCGTGATCCACCCAAAGGCCGTCGCGACGCTCGATGCGTGGCAAGCCGAGGGCTGGGTGGCGCTCGAGGTGACCGAAGCGGCCGCACTCGGCGCACGTCTGGTAAGCGACGAGGCGCAGCATGCCGCCTCCCCCACCTTGCCGACCCTCACCGACGAGCAAGCCGCTGCCGTCGAGGCGATCCGTGACGCCAATGGCTTCGCCCCCTTCCTGCTGCACGGCGTGACCGGCAGCGGCAAAACCGAGGTCTATTTGCGGGCGCTCGCCGCGATCCTTACGGCCCGGCCGGATGCCCAGGCGCTCGTCCTTGTTCCCGAAATCAATCTCACGCCGCAATTCGAGGCTGCGTTCCGCGCGCGTTTTGCGGCGCTCGACGGCACCTCGATCGTCACTTTGCACAGCGGTCTCGCGGAGGGCGAACGGGCGCGCAACTGGTTCGCGGCGCACAGCGGCCGTGCGCGGATCGTGCTTGGCACGCGGCTCGCGGTGCTGGCCTCGCTACCGAAGCTGGCGATCATCGTGGTCGACGAAGAACACGACCCCGCCTACAAGCAGCAGGAAGGCTTGCGCTACTCGGCGCGCGATCTGGCCATCTGGCGCGCCAAGCAACTGGGTTTGCCGGTGGTGCTCGGCTCGGCGACGCCGTCGCTCGAAAGCTGGTGGCAGGCCGACCAGGGGCGATATACACGGCTGACGCTGTCGCGCCGCGCGGTCGCCGAAGCGGTGTTGCCCACCGTCAAGCTGATCGACCTCGAAGAAGAGCGGCGACGTGGACGGGCTTCGGTGGAAGGGCTGTCGGGGCCGCTGATTGCGGCTTTGAAAACGCGCCTGGAAAAGGGCGAACAAAGCCTGGTGTTCCTGAACCGCCGCGGTTACGCGCCGCAACTGGCCTGCGACGCCTGCGGCTGGGTCGCCGGTTGCCCGCGTTGCAGCGCCTACGTCGTGCTGCACAAGCCTGAGCGCGCGTTGCGTTGCCATCATTGCGGCTGGGAGGCGCGCATCCCGCGCTCGTGCCCGGATTGCGGCAACGTCGATATCGCGCCGCTCGGGCGCGGCACGCAGCGTGTCGAGGAGACGCTGGCGAGCGCGGTGCCGGGAGCGCGCGTCCTGCGCATCGACGCCGACAGCACGCGCCGCAAAGGCAGCGCGCAGGCGCTGTTCTCCGACGTGCACGCGGGCGACGTCGACATCCTGGTGGGCACGCAAATGATCGCCAAGGGGCACGACTTTCAGCGCGTCTCGCTGGTGGGCGTGCTTAATGCGGATACCGCGCTGTTCTCGCACGACTTCCGCGCAAGCGAGCGCCTGTTCGCCCAGTTGATGCAGGTGAGCGGCCGTGCCGGCCGCGCCGGGCTGCCCGGCGAAGTGCTGGTGCAGACGCGCTATCCGCGGCATGCGCTGTATCACGCGTTGGCGCGGCACGACTACGTGGGCTTCGCCAATTCGACACTGGCCGAGCGCCGTGACGCCCATCTACCGCCATTCGTCTATCAGGCCTTGCTGCGCGCCGAAGGGCGCACCCTCGAAGCGGCGCTCGCCTTCCTGCAACAGGCTGCGGGAGCGCTAGCGGAGATGCCGTCCGCCGAGCGGGTCACGGTCTACGACGCCGTGCCGCTGACCATCGTCAAGGTGATGCATGTGCATCGCGCGCAACTGCTGATCGAAAGCGCGTCGCGTGCCGCGCTGCAGGCGACGCTGCGGGCCTGGCAACCCGTCTTGCGGACCTTGAAGGGCGTTTTGCGCTGGAATCTCGAAGTCGATCCACTTGACATCTGACGCCCATTCCAGACCTCGTCCGCGCTCGCTGGCCCCGGCTGGCGTGCAAATCCCTTTCAGTCATATTCATAGAGCGAAAGGTCGTTTCAGTTCTGAAAGCCACTCGTCTATATTTCGCCAAATCGGCGCAGTTTTAACAACAATCCCAACTTCTCCCGCGCCGACGCACCTCAACTCTCGGGGCTTTGCGATGAGCGATACCAATACCAATCACAGCCTGCCGGCGGGCGCAGCACCGGCCAAATCCGATCCCAACCTCGATACGGCCACCCAACGTGGCGGCTTGTTCGCCACCGAAGACTGGTGGGCCGTTTGGATCGGCCTGCTGGTGATCGTCGTTGCGTGGGCGCTGTTCGCTTCCGGCAGCAGCATCAAATGGCTCGCCGTCGCCCCGGCCAAATGGTCGGATCCAGCGGTTGCCGCCCAGGATCTGGTCAAACATCTGCCGAACTACGCCGCGCTATTCGTCGTGTTTGCTGTGCTGTTCGGCGTGAGCCTCGCCGCCTTGAAACAGCGGCTCGCCCATTTTCTGCCGTCGTTCCTGATCCTGTTCGTCGCTTCTATAGTGATTTTCACCTTGGGCGCGTGGGTCAGTGCATCTAAGTACAACCTGGAACCGCCGCTGGTAGCACTCGTGCTCGGTCTGGTGATCTCGAACGTGTTCCGTTTGCCGGAGTGGTTCTCGGCCGGGTTGCGCGTCGAGTTTTATATCAAGGTGGGCATCATACTGCTCGGCGCGACGCTGCCTTTCACCTTGCTGGTGTGGGCCGGTCCGGTTGCGGTCGGGCAGGCGAGCATCGTCTCGCTGGTGACCTTCTTCGTGATCTTCTTCGCCGCCAAGGCGTTTGGTCTCGACCGCCGTTTTGCCGCGGTGCTCGGCGTGGGCGGCGCGGTGTGCGGCGTCTCGGCGGCGATTGCGATCGCGGGCGCCGTGCGCGCCAAGCGCGAGCACGCTTCGGTGGCGATCACGCTGGTAATCCTGTGGGCCATCGTGATGATTTTCGTGCTGCCGTTCGCATCGCGCTCGCTCGGGCTTTCGACCGGGATTGCCGGCGCGTGGATCGGCACCTCGGAGTTCGCGGATGCGGCCGGTATCGCCGCCGCCCAAGCCTATGGCGACTTCGCGAAGCACGCGGGCAGTGCGATTGCCGGCGCGCCTGAAGCGTCGCTGCAGGCTTTCACGCTGATGAAGGTGGTGGGCCGCGATATCTGGATCGGCATCTGGGCGTTCGTGCTGGCGATCGTTGCGACCACGCGCTGGGAGAGCGAGGACAACGGCGTAAAAGCCAAGGCCAATGCGGGCGAGATCTGGGCGCGCTTTCCGAAATTCGTGATCGGCTTTGTGATCGCGTCGGCGCTCGTGACGTGGATCGCGAGCCACTATTCGCTGGCGGATTACCGCAAGGTAGTGACGCCGGAGTTCGTCGCGCCGATTACCGCGCTGCGCACCTGGGCGTTCATTTTCTGCTTTCTGAGCATCGGATTGACGACGCGGTTGCGCCTGCTGAGCGCCACGGGCCTGAAGCCGTTCCTGGCATTCACGGCCGGCGTGGTCGTCAATATCGCCATCGGCTACGCGCTGTCCGCGCACGTGTTCGCATCGTATTGGAATAGCTTGGGGCAGGGATCGTGACCGCTCCGGCGGAACGCGCCGACGCGACGAAGGCGCTGCGCGCGTGCCGGCCCAGTTGCGCCGGTTGCCGGTACCGCGCTGACGATCGACTAACGCTTGAGCAGAGCATCCCGGGCCTCGTTGTGTTCAGTTCAGGGTTTGGGGCGAGCGTGGCGGCCAGCCGGCTTTGCCGCCTGCACGATCAGCTCGTCTCACCGGACGACGCCTGCAGCCAGTTCGTGGCGCGCGCCTGACCGCCGGTCCTCCAGTCTTTAGTCCCGGACGGCGCCCCGCGCGCCGCTGGGCTCGCGCGGCTCATCCGGCGTTTCCCTTGCGACCGAGCAGGTCGCACCGCGAATGAAGAGAACTGCACACATGGCGCACATCGTCCAGATTCCTGCCACTACCAGCCACTTTTCCATTTCGACCACCTCGTAAGCCCCGTACCGTGCGCTAAAGCGCATCCATAACCTGTATAACGGCGCGGTTGCGATTTCGATAAGGGTCGCCAAAAAAGAAATTCATAGGGGAAAGTACCGATGCCGCCGGCGGTTGGCCCGGTCCGCCGCCACTGGCCGCAAACCCCGGTCTTACAAGGATTTATCAATGGTGCAACCATGCCTTTTGGGTGGTTGCACCTTTTTATTGGGAGGCGTACGATTCGGCCAACTTTTAAGTCTTTGGCCGGCGCGGAATGGCTGGCATATGAAGAAGGAAACATGGCTAGCACCACCCTTGGCGTCAAGGTCGACGACCTCCTGCGTTCCCGGCTGAAAGATGCCGCCACCCGTCTCGAACGCACTCCGCACTGGCTGATCAAGCAGGCGATCTTCGCGTATCTCGAACGGATCGAGCACGGTCAACTGCCGGCGGAATTGTCCGGCGTGCAGGGTTCAGCGGATCTGGCCGACAGCGCGAGCGTCGAGTCCGAAGAGGACGGCGCGTCGCACCCGTTCCTCGACTTCGCGCAGAACGTGCAACCGCAATCGGTACTGCGCGCGGCGATCACCGCGGCTTATCGCCGTCCGGAGCCGGAATGTTTGCCGTTCCTGCTCGGCCAGGCGCGTTTGCCGGCCAATCTCGCCAACGACGTGCAGGCGATGGCGAGCAAGCTCGTCGAAACACTGCGTGGCAAGAGCAAGGGTGGCGGCGTCGAAGGGCTGATTCACGAGTTCTCGCTGTCGAGCCAGGAAGGCGTGGCGCTGATGTGTCTCGCCGAAGCGCTGCTGCGGATTCCCGATCGCGCCACCCGCGACGCGCTGATTCGCGACAAGATCAGCAAGGGCGACTGGAAATCGCACGTCGGCCAGGCGCCGTCGTTGTTCGTCAACGCCGCCACGTGGGGGCTGATGATCACCGGCAAGCTGGTGACGACCAATAGCGAAACGGGTCTGTCGTCGGCGCTCACGCGTTTGATCGGCAAAGGCGGCGAGCCGCTGATCCGCAAGGGCGTCGACATGGCGATGCGCCTCATGGGCGAGCAGTTCGTCACCGGCGAGAACATCTCCGAGGCGCTGGCGAACAGCCGCAAGTTCGAAGCGCGCGGTTTCCGCTACTCCTACGACATGCTCGGCGAAGCAGCCACGACGGAAGCCGATGCGCAGCGCTACTACGCGTCCTACGAGCAGGCGATCCACGCCATCGGCAAGGCGGCCGGCGGCCGCGGCATCTACGAAGGCCCGGGCATTTCGATCAAGCTGTCGGCGCTGCACGCGCGCTATTCGCGCTCGCAGCAGGAACGCACGATGAGCGAACTGCTGCCGCGCGTTCGCTCGCTCGCGATTCTCGCGCGCCGCTATGACATCGGCCTGAATATCGACGCTGAAGAGGCGGACCGCCTCGAAATCTCGCTGGATCTGCTCGAGGCGCTGTGTTTCGATCAGGAACTGGCGGGCTGGAACGGCATTGGTTTTGTGGTGCAGGCGTATCAGAAGCGTTGCCCGTTCGTGATCGACTACATCGTCGACCTGGCGCGCCGCAGCCGTCACCGCATCATGGTGCGCCTCGTGAAGGGCGCCTACTGGGACACCGAGATCAAGCGTGCGCAGGTGGACGGTCTGGAAGGCTATCCGGTCTATACGCGCAAGATCTACACGGACGTGTCGTACGTCGCCTGCGCGAAGAAGCTGCTCGGCGCACCGGACGCGGTGTATCCGCAGTTCGCGACGCACAACGCGCACACGCTCTCGGCGATCTATCACCTTGCGGGTCAGAACTACTATCCCGGCCAGTACGAGTTCCAATGCCTGCACGGCATGGGCGAGCCGCTGTATGAAGAAGTCACGGGCCGCGACAAGCTGAACCGTCCATGCCGCGTGTATGCGCCGGTCGGCACGCACGAAACGCTGCTGGCGTATCTGGTGCGGCGTCTGCTGGAAAACGGCGCGAACACGTCGTTCGTGAACCGTATCGCGGACGAAAGCGTCGCGATCAAGGATCTGGTCGCCGATCCGGTCGAAGAAGCGTCGAAGCTCGTGCCGCTCGGCGCGCCGCACGCGAAGATTCCGTTGCCGCGCAATCTGTATGGCGCGGAACGCCTCAATTCGATGGGTCTCGATCTGTCGAACGAACATCGGCTGGCGTCGCTGTCGTCGGCGCTGCTGGCGAGCGCGCATCATCCGTGGCGCGCGGCCCCGATGCTCGAAGACAACGAAATCGCCGTAGGCACGTCGCGCGACGTGCGCAATCCGGCCGATCACCGTGATCTCGTGGGGACGGTTGTCGAAGCCACCTCGGAACACGTGAGCGCCGCGCTCTCGCATGCCGTGGCCGCTGCGCCGATCTGGCAGGCGACGCCGGTCGAGGCGCGCGCCGATTGCCTCGCGCGTGCCGCCGATCTGCTCGAAGCGCAGATGCATACGCTGATGGGTCTCGTGGTGCGCGAAGCGGGCAAGTCGCTGCCGAACGCGGTGGCGGAAATCCGCGAAGCGATCGACTTCCTGCGCTACTACTCGGCGCAGATCCGCACTGAGTTCTCGAACGACACGCATCGTCCGCTCGGACCGGTGGTCTGTATCAGTCCGTGGAATTTCCCGCTGGCGATTTTCATGGGGCAGGTTGCCGCTGCGCTGGCGGCCGGCAATACAGTGCTGGCGAAGCCGGCCGAACAGACCCCGCTGATCGCCGCGCAAGCCGTGCGCATCCTGCGCGAAGCCGGCGTGCCGGCAGGCGCGGTGCAACTGTTGCCGGGCGACGGTGAAACGGTCGGCGCGGCGCTGGTGGCCGATGCCCGCACCCGTGCGGTGATGTTCACCGGTTCGACCGAAGTCGCGCGCCTCATCAACAGGACGCTTTCGAGCCGTCTGGACGCCGAAGGCAAGCCGATTCCGCTGATCGCCGAAACGGGTGGCCAGAACGCGATGATCGTCGATTCGTCGGCGCTCGCCGAACAGGTGGTGGCGGACGTGCTGAACTCGGCGTTCGACTCGGCCGGTCAACGCTGTTCGGCGCTGCGCGTTCTTTGTCTGCAGGACGACGTCGCGGACCGCACGTTGGAAATGCTGACGGGCGCGATGCGCGAGCTCGCAGTGGGCAACCCGGATCGCCTGTCGATCGACGTGGGTCCGGTGATCGATGTGGAAGCGAAGCGCGGCATCGACGCCCACATCGCGGCGATGCGCGAGAAGGGCCGCAAGGTCGAGCAACTGCCGATGCCGGAAGGCGGCGCACAAGGCACCTTCGTGCCGCCGACGCTGATCGAACTCGACAGCATCGACGAGTTGAAGCGCGAAGTGTTCGGCCCGGTGCTACACGTGGTGCGTTATCGCCGCAGCGCGCTGGACAAGCTGCTGGAACAGATCCGGGCGACCGGCTACGGCCTGACGCTTGGCATCCACACGCGGATCGACGAGACCATCGCGCATGTGATCAGCCGCGCGCATGTGGGCAACATCTATGTGAACCGCAATGTGGTGGGCGCGGTGGTCGGCGTGCAGCCGTTCGGCGGCGAAGGCCTGTCGGGCACGGGGCCGAAGGCTGGCGGCGCGCTGTATCTGCAGCGGCTTCTCGCTACGCGTCCGGCGGGGCTGCCCAAATCGCTCGCGCAGTTGCTGGTGGCCGATGCACCACAAGCCGCTGAAAACAGCGACAATCCGTCCTCGGCGCTGACAGCCCTGCGTGACTGGCTGATCGGCGAGCGCCAGCCGGCACTGGCAGCGCGTTGCGACGGCTACCTGTCGCAAGGTCTGGCGGGTGCGACTGCGGTGCTGCCCGGGCCGACCGGCGAGCGCAACACCTACACGCTGGGCGCGCGCGGCACGGTCTTGTGCGTGGCGTCGACGGCAAGCGGCGCACGCGTGCAGTTCGCCGCGGCGCTGGCCACCGGCAATCGCGCGCTGTTCGAAGGCGCGGCTGGCGAGCAACTGGTGTCGACGCTGCCGGCAGCACTCAAGGCGTACGCGAGCGTGAAGAAGAACGCCGACACGCCCTTCGATGCCGTGCTGTTCGAAGGCGATAGCGACGAACTGCTTGCGCTGGTCACGGAGGTGGCCAAGCGCGCCGGTCCGATCGTCTCGGTGCAGGGCGTGGCGGCACGCGCGCTCGAGAGCGGTGACGAGGATTACGCGCTCGAACGTCTCCTGACGGAACGTTCGGTCAGCGTGAATACGGCAGCGGCAGGCGGTAATGCGAATTTGATGACGATCGGTTGAGCGAACCTTTTAACGGTCGATTCAATAAAACGGAAGCGGTACGGCGACCCCGAAACCGCTCCATTTACACCTGGTACCAAGGAGAATCTATGCAACACAAGATGAAACAGCTGGCAGGCGCGGCGCTCGTCGCAGCGATGTCACTGTCGGGGACGGCACACGCACAGCAGGCAGAAGACGTGAAGGTGGGTTTTGCTGGTCCGATGACCGGCGCGCAAGCTCACTACGGCAAGGACTTCCAGAACGGCATCACGCTGGCTGTGGAAGAAGAAAACGCAAGCAAGCCGGTGATCGGCGGCAAGCCGGTGCACTTCGTGCTGGATTCGGCGGACGACCAGGCTGACCCGCGCACCGGCACGACCGTCGCGCAGAAGCTGGTGGACGACGGCATCAAGGGCATGCTCGGCCACTTCAACTCGGGCACGACGATCCCGGCTTCGCGCATCTACGCGAACGCGGGTATCCCCGAAATCGCGATGGCGACGGCGCCTGAGTACACGCAACAAGGCTTCAAGACCACGTTCCGGATGATGACGTCCGACACGCAGCAAGGTTCGGTTGCCGGCACGTTTGCGGTGAAGAACCTGGGCATGAAGAAGATCGCGATTGTTGATGATCGCACGGCTTATGGCCAGGGTCTGGCCGATCAGTTTGAGAAGGCGGCGAAGGCTTCAGGTGGGACGATCGTTGATCGTGAGTTCACCAATGACAAGGCTGTGGACTTCAAGTCGATTCTGACCAAGCTGAAGTCGGTTAATCCGGATCTGATCTATTACGGTGGTGCGGATTCGCAAGCTGCGCCGATGGTCAAGCAGATGAAGACGCTCGGTATCAAGGCTCCGTTGATGGGCGGTGAGATGGTTCACACGCCGACGTTCCTGTCGCTCGCTGGTGATGCGGCCAATGGTACGGTTGCCTCCCTGGCTGGTCTGCCTCTGGAGCAGATGCCTGGTGGTGCTGATTACGTTGCCAAGTATAAGAAGCGCTTTAACGAAGACGTGCAGACGTACTCGCCGTATGCCTATGACGGCGCTATGGCCATGTTCGATGCTATGAAGAAGGCTAACTCCACCGATCCGGCTAAGTATCTGCCGCTGCTCGCTAAGACGGA
>Ga0302232_10003377_pt1 | contig 10776 bp, 7 predicted proteins | sample II_Palsa_N2_3_FD_193575 | JGI IMG/M metagenome (GOLD analysis project Ga0302232, IMG submission 193575) | Peat permafrost microbial communities from Stordalen Mire near Abisko, Sweden - II_Palsa_N2_3 | ecosystem: Environmental > Terrestrial > Soil > Palsa > Peat permafrost | place: Sweden...
CAGCGCAGACAGGCCGAGAGCAGCGCCGAAGGACAGCACCACGGTGGCGATGAGCACGAGCGGCGCGACGATCGCGCGGAGCAGCAGACCCAAGATGAGGAGCACCACGCCGAGGATCAGCGGAATGAGCAGATCCCGGTCATGAGCCGCGGCCGCCTCCACGTCCAGGTTGATGGCGGTGCCGCCGCCCACCTTGGCGTCGGCGCCGGGGATGGCGTGCACCGCGGTCCGTATCTGGTCCACCAGCGTGTACGCGGCCGGGCTGTCCGGCGGCGGAGTCATCGTGGCCTGCAGGAAAGCCAGGCCGTCCTTGGTCACCGGCGGGGCGACCGAGGCGATGCCAGGCGTGGCGGCGAGCGCGTTCCTGACCGATCCCGCGCTCGCCGCGGTGGAGATCACTTGCACCGGCTCGCCGGAACCAGCTGGGAAGTACCTGGCCAGCTCCTGCTGGGCGGTGATGGACGGCGGGGTGCCACGGAACGATTCGGCCGTGGTCAGCGTGCCGAACTTGAACCCGGCCAGCCCGGCCGCCCCCGCCCCGAGCAGGATCACGGTCACGATCCATACCGTGCGCGGGCGGTGGCTGATGGCCTGCCCGACCCGCGACCATGCTCCCCGGTGAGTCGGCTCCGCGGAACCGTAGCCCGGCCTGACCGGCCAGAAGATCCAGCGCCCGAAGACGACGAGCAGCGCGGGCAGCAGGGTGATCATGGCGATCAGGCCCACGGCGATGCCGATGGCGGCGACCGGGCCCAGCCCGGAGATGTCATTGGACTCGGCCGCGAGCAGGCAGAGCATGCCGGTCACGACGGTCAGCCCGCTGGCGATGATGGCCGGCCCGGCCCGGTGCAGGGCCACGGCCATGGCCTGGTGCCGGTCGTCGTGCCTGCGCAGTTCCTCCCGGTACCTGGCGATCAGCAGCAGCGCGTAGTCGGTGCTTGCGCCGATCACGAGCACCACCAAGATGCCGTCGCTCTGCCCGTTGACGGTCAGGTTCGCGTGCTGGGTGAGAAGGTAGATGACGGCTTCGGAGACGGTGAGCGCCACGCCCGCCGACATGATGGGCAGCAGCCATAGAACCGGGCTCCGGTAGGTCAGCAGCAGGAGCCCGATGACCACGCCCAGGGCGGCGTACAGCAGGGTGGAGTCGATGCCCTTGAATATCTTGAGCTCGTCGGCCGCGCTGGCGGCAGGTCCGCCGACGTACACGCTCAGCCCCGGATCCCCCTTAGCGGCGGCGGCCTTCAGGTTGGAGACGAAGCCGCTCAGGTCGCTGTTGTAGCCGAGATCCGCGCCGATGACGGTCTCGATCGCCCGGTGGTCGCTGGACACCACCGGGGCGGCGACGCGCCCGTCCACCGCTGGCAGCGAGGCGAAGTAGCGCGCGTCGGCGTCCGCCTTGCGCATGTCGGCCGCCGTCACGCCGCTGCCGCGGACGTAGACCACCAGCGCGGGGTTGTAGTTCTGCGACTCAAAGAGGTTCTGCTCGTTCAGTTCCTGGGTGGACTCCGCCGACGAGGGCAGATAGGCCGAGGAATCGTTCTTCTCCGCTCCCTGCAGCTTGCCGGCCAGCGATCCCAGGACCGCGACCACCAGAATCCAGAACGCGACCACCAGGTACTTTGACCTGCGGCCGCAAATGATCGCGATCAGCCGGCTCACGCCCTGCGGCCGGGCCCGGGTCCGGCGTCCGGCGGGACCCTGATCTGGCGAATCCCCGGTTTTACGATGCTGTGCTTCCTGGCCCCGTGTTTGCTCGTGCTGGGCGATCCCGGTGTCCTCGCCGCTGGCGCGGACACCGGGATCTTCACCCGGCGTGTTACGGGGCGCCCCCGTGCTCCCGCGTGCCACGTCGTCCTCCTTGCGCGTAGAAGATCCTGATAAAGTACTCAGGGAATACGATGTATCGCATCGGCTTCGACTGTCAAGTTATATCTTGAATATTTCGAGCCGCCGGAGCATGCGAGCTGTCGGCATCGAGGTTCTGTATTCCTAGCCGAGTACTTCTGGCGACGAACCCAGGGTCATGTTCGGGTTCATCGTTCCTCCTCGACGTTGCGGCCATCACTGGCCGTCCACTATCGAGTTTCGCGGTAAGAACCCTGCGGCCGCGTCGGAGGAAATCCCTATTTTGCCTGCTGGGAGGTGCCTTAGGCAGGCCCAAAGGCGGCTTAGGCTTTGGCCGGGCCGAATTCTCTCACAGCAGGGTCAATTGCTCCGGCTGGGCCGGGACGAGCTGCTCCGCTGCGGGGATCTCGGTGGTTGCCTGTGCCCTCGGGCGGAGCTGAGCAGGGCGGCCGGGCGGGCGCAGGGTGCCGTGACCGAAGCCGGGCCTCGGCCGGCCGATGCCGTGCTTTTCCGCCAGCTCGCGGACCTGGCCGGCGATCCTGGCCTGGTAGGCCTTGGGTGCGTAGGCCCCCCGGCCGTACAGCTCCAGGTACCGGTCGACTAGCTCGGGATGCTGGGCCCGCAGCCAGCCGAGGAACCACTCCCGCGTTCCCGGGCGCAGATGCAGCACGATGGGCATCACATGCCGGGCGCCGGTGGCCGCGATCTGCCTCACCGCCGCCTCGAGCTGGGCCGGGGAGTCGGAAAGATACGGCACCACCGGCCCCATGAGCACGCCGCAGGACAGGCCGCGCTCGTTCAGCGCGGCGCACGCCTCGAGCCGCCGGCCCGGCGCGGGGGTACCGGGCTCGATAGATCGCCATAGGTCTTTATCGATAAACCCGGCCGAGACGTTCAGCCCGACCTCGGTGATCTCGGCCGCCTCGGCGAGCAACTCCATGTCGCGGAGGATCAGCGTGCCCTTGGTCAGGATCGAGAACGGGTTCGCGGCGTCCTTGAGCGCGCCGATGATGCCGGGCATCAGCTGGTACCGGCCCTCCGCCCGCTGGTAGCAGTCCACGTTCGTGCCCATCGCGATGTGCTCGCCCTGCCAGCCCCGCGAAGCCATCTTCTTGCGCACGAGCTCGGGCGCGTTCACCTTGACGACCACCTTGGTGTCGAAGTCCGCGCCCGCATCGAGGTCAAGGTAGGTGTGCGTGTTACGAGCAAAGCAATAAATGCACGCATGCTGGCAGCCGCGGTACGGGTTGATGGTCCAGCGGAACGACATCCTGGACGCCTCGGGCACGCGGTTGACGACCGACTTGGCCTGTACCTCGTAAAAGGTCATGCCGCGGAAACCTGGCGTGTCGAACGTGCGGGCGACCGCGCCTCGCTCAATAAGCGGGAGCGCCGTGGCGCGGTGCCGGACGGGCGGCGGGGCGCCAGGCTCGGCGTCCGCGACGGCCGACCGCGGATCGTCCAGCGGCAGATCGTCAAGCCGCAGATGGTCCCAGCGCATACCGAACACGGTAGAACGATTTTTCGAGCGATGCAAGCGTGACACGCGTACGCTCGTCGTAAGTAGTTAACCGGCACTCTGTACACGAGGAAAGACTTAGCGTAGCCTACGGTCTGATCGGGGCGCGGGAGAAGACGAACCGGACCATGATCATGCCTGACAAAAAACGGACGAAGTACAAAGCCAGAACGATTGGATAAAGACCCGTTCCTGAGGGATAGTGAGAGGGTAATCACCCATCCCGCGATGCGGAGGTAGCCGTATGGCGCTGTCGATGGACGAGCAGCGGGTGCTCGCCGAGATCGAGCGTCGGCTCGCTGCTGACGATCCCGGCCTTGCCACCTGCCTGACGTCGTTCCGGCGCCCTGGCCCGGCCACCGTGCTGCGCTCGCCCCGGGCGCGCATCATGGGCTCGCTGTTCACGGTGCTGCTCGTCGCGATGGTCTCGCTGATGGTCTACGCGATGATCCCGTTCCGCGCCCACGGCGCGCGGACGCCCGCGGCGCCTAGTGCGACCGCTCACGGCGCGGTCACGAGTGCGGCCGCGGGAGCCGGCCTCGGCTCGCGGACGATCCCGCCCGTCTCGGCCAACGCCAGCGCCGGGACAGGTGCGGCAGCGCGTTCATCCGGCAAGTCCGCGCCGCCCTCGGCCGGCGCGAGCGCCATCACGAGGAGCGCTAAGAGTCAGGCCGCGCCGACCGCGACGGGACCGTAGCCAGGCGACGGGATCGCAGCCGAGCGCGGCTAAGGATTCCCGCCAGAGCTGGACCAGATAACGCTCCAGGCCTTCAAGCGTCTTCTTCTCCTGCTGGAATTCATCGCTGAGCGGATTGCGGTGACGGTCGAAGAGGGCCGCGTAGCGGCGGGTCACCTGGTCACGGTTACCGGCGTAGACGCGCACCGAATAGTCACCGACGCCGCCGCCAAGCCGGAGACCCCGAACTGCGGGACCGGCCAGGCCCATGTTGATGCTCAGCTGCCCGCGCAGGTAGATGGATGCCTTAGCCTCTTCGTCCCAGGCGTCGCCGCACGGCGGTGGCGCGCTGTCCCACTCCTCGAGGACCAGCCGGACGTCGATGTCTTCCTGTAGGCTGCCGACCCACAATTGCTCGCGGTTGGTGCTGATCAACGCGCCGACCGGAGGCAGCGGACCTCCTGGTGCGTCCGGGTCGACCGCCGGGTCGTGAATCCGGAACATCCTCCGTTCCGGAGTTACCGGAATGACCAGCTGTAGCAGCCTGCGGCTCATGGTCCCCCCCTCAGCACGTTGACACCTTTGATATCAGCCCGCTTCCCTAGCAAATCTAGACCGCAGACGCGTCTCATGCAGGCAAAAACGGTGCGGAAATGCTAAACGTGACCACTTGACTACTGCGTGTTTCAGAGTAGCGTTATATCTGTTATGAGCATTGTGTCCGACCCTGACTCGCCGGCCCTCGATTACACGGCGCCGGACTTCACGGCCGACCGCTATCATCAGCAACTGGCCGAGACCCGTCAGCCGGGGCTCCCGAAGGTGAATCTGAACCACGGTCCAGCGCCGGACGTATAACTAGTAGCTGGTACTCGTCCGCGGCGAGTACGACCCGAGGGGTTTGCGCGATGCAGGCACAGGTACGAGACGCCCAAGGGAGGTCACTCAGCGTACCTGGACCGATACCAGAACGAACATCCGTGCCCGTCCTCGGCCAAGCGCGTGCTTCCGGAACCGAGGCAAGCGCCGGTCTGAGCGCCGACGCAGGCACCGCGACACGCGGGCGCCGCACGCTCATGCTGGCCGTCTGCTGTATGAGCCTGTTCATGGTCGGGCTGGACAACACGATCGTGAACGTCGGGCTGCCCGCCATCGGCCGCGACCTGCACGCCGGCGTTTCCGGCCTGCAGTGGACGGTCGCCGCCTACACGATCACGCTGGCGGCCCTGCTGATGTTCTCCGGCGCGATCGCCGACCGGATCGGCCGCCGCACCATCTTCCAGGTCGGCCTGTCGTTGTTCACCCTCGGCTCCTGGATGTGCAGCCTGGCGCCCAGCCTCGACTGGCTGATCGCCTTTCGCGTCCTGCAGGGAGTCGGCGGCTCGATGCTCAACCCGGCCGCGCTGGGGATCATCACGAACACCTTCACCGGCCGGGCCGAGCGTGCCCGCGCGATCGGTGTCTGGGACGGCGTCTTCGGACTTTCCATGGCGCTCGGCCCGGTACTCGGCGGCGTCCTGGTCGGAACCGTGGGCTGGCGCGGGATCTTCTGGGCGAACATCCCGGTGGGCCTGGCCGCCATCTCACTGACCGCGCTGTTCGTGCCTGACTCCAAGGCGCCGAAGTCGCGCCGCGCCGACCCGGTCGGCCAGATCCTTCTCATCGTGATGCTCGGCTCGCTCGCCTACGCGATCATCGAGGGCCCTAGCCACGGCTGGTACTCGCCGGAGATATTCGGCTTCTTCGCGCTCTCGGTGGCCGCGCTCGCGGTGCTGCTGGCGTACGAGCCGCGCCGGGCCGAGCCCATAATCGACTTGCGGTTCTTCCGCAGCGTGCCGTTCGCGGGCGCCAACCTCAGCGCCGTCTGCGCCATCGCCGCGATGGCCGGGTTCCTGTTCCTGTCCACCTTGTACCTGCAGGACGTACGCGGCCTGTCCGCGCTTCAGGCCGGCCTGACGATCCTGCCCATGCCCGTGGTGATGGCCTTGTGCGCGCCGCTGGCCGGCCGGATGGTCGCCACACGCGGCCCGCGCGTTCCCCTGGTCATCGCGGGCGCGGCGCTCACCCTCAGCAGCGCCGCGCTGTCGCGGCTGACGGGATCCACCGATCACCTCTACCTGATCGTGACCTACGGCCTGTTCGGGGTCGGGGCCGGCATGGTCAGCTCGCCGATCACCAACGGGGTCATGTCCGGGGTCCCGAAGACCCAGGCGGGCATGGCCTCGGGCATGAACTCCTCCAGCCGTCAGCTCGGCCAGTCGCTCGGCGTCGCGATCGTCGGTTCGGTCCTGGCGGCCAGCATGCGCGGGTCCCTGCAGGCGGGCTTCGTGCAGGCCAGCCACGCGGGCTGGTGGATCCTCGCCGGGTGCGGCTACGGGGTGCTCCTGCTCGGCCTGGTCTGCACCACGGCGTGGGCGAAAGCGACCGCGGCCAGGCTGGGCCCGGGCTAGATGCGGTCACCCGCGATCTGCCGCAAGGCTCTCAGGTCCACGATCGTGATACGCCGCTGGCCGGTACGGATAATTCCGCGTTGCCGCCAGTTGCCCAGAGCCCGGGTAACGGTCGCACGTGACGTGCCGGCCAGGCTGGCCAGTTCCTCCTGCGACAACGGCATCGCGACGTAGATCCCGCCGGCCGTCCCGCCCCCGTGCTGTCCCGCCAGGTCGAGCAGCAGGAAGGCGAGGCGTTGCGCGCCGCTGGTGACCGAACGCCTGCGCAGCGTCGTAGCCGTCTCGCTCCAGCGCTGCGTCACGACGCGCCGGTAGGCGCGCGAGGCGCCCGGGTAGGAGTCGAGGAACGAGCTGAACTTGTCGTGTCCCAGGATGAGCGTACGCACCGTGCCTGTGGCCTGCACCGTGGCGGTGCGATAGCCGGTGGCCTCGCCCGCCACCTCCCCGACGATGTCACCCTGCCCCCGCAGCCCGAGCACCATCTCATGACCCTCACTGGTCACCGAGAGGACCTTCACCCAGCCCGCCAGGAGGATGAACACGTGCGTGGCCGGGTCGCCTTCGACGCACAGCGTCCCGCCGGGCGGGAACACGCTCATCCGGCCCAGATCCGACAGGACCGACTGCTCCGTATCGGCCAGAAGATCCCAGAAGCGCTGGGGTGGTCCCATCCCGTGCAGGTTCATATCACCGAGGAATGCCTCACGTGTCGGCGAGCCGGCTATGGCCGACCTTGCTCCTACGATGAGGCATCCCGGGCTAGTTCACAACCACCCAGGTAGGGTACGTGTCACGCGCCGAGCAGGACGGTCACCGTCCAGGCCAGGAAGCAGGCCGCGGTGATGAACGTCCAGGTGTCGACCAGGTGGATCCGCTCCCGCCGGATCCGGGCCGCTCCGAGCAGGAGGTTCACCCGGGCCCACGCGCCCACGTTTTCCTCAGACGGCGCCATCGTCAGCCACCGTGCCCGGCGCGGATCGAGCGGGGCGCCGGCCCGCCAGCGCTGGTCGTTGAGCTGGTCGAGCACCGGCCGCCCGGCCAGGAGCAGCAGCACCCCGGCTCGCAGCCAGCACATGACCAAGCCGGCCAGCAGCGCCGCGCAGGCCAGGCCGGCCGCGGTGAGGCGCAGCACGGAAGGCGAGAAGGCGGCCTCTACGGCGATGCCGATCGTGATCGCGCTCAGAACGCTGCCGTCCAGGAGCATGCTGCCGCGCGTGTCGCGCAGCAGCCAGGCCATCTCCGCGATGGCCTCCTGGGCGGGCCCCCGATCTAGCTGGTCACCATCGGCACCAGGGTGATCCGCACCGAAGCTGCGTCGCCCTCTCATTGCTTCCGCCGGTACTGCGGCTTCCACCGGTACAGCTAGGGTTGCGGCCATCCTGCTCGCCTCCGTACATGCGCTCAACCTTCGGGTCAAGCCAATCAGGTGAGACGGCGCCGGGCTGAGCCACGTGCAGCAGCGTCACTGCGTCAAATGACGCACGGTCAGCCGGGAGGGGGAAACAGGGTGGCGGGCGGCTAGCCGCAGCCGCAAGCACCGCCGCAGCAGCCCCCTGAAGCTCCAGAACCGGGGGAACGATCGCGGCCGGAAGCGAGGCCTGACACCGAGACCGCGGACAGGAGCTTGACCGTGTCGTCATGGCCCTGCGGACAGGTACCCGGAGCCGATGACTCGGTCATCGGGCGGGTCAGCTCGAACGTGTCGCCGCAGGCGCGGCAGCGGTACTCGTATCTGGGCACGGATGACAGTCTACCCGCCGCCGCCTGCGCGACCAGAGGCGTTATCCCGCCCGGAGACCGCGCGGGACTCGTCCGCCCCGGCGGGGGAGTCGCTGTGGGAAGAGGTGCGGCCGTGTCCGTTCTGAGTAATGCTCTTCTTCACGGTCACGGGCTCCAGGCTGACCGCGGGAACTGCGGGTGCTACGGCGACCGTGTCGTCGTAGTAGAACTGCTTGCCGCGCAGCAGTGACACCAGCGCCCCGGTAACCGCCATGAGCGCGGCAGCGGTGAAGACGATCACCAGGCCGTGATGGAACGCCGCCGAGATCAGCTCCGGGAAGAACTGCTTGCCGGTGAGGACGGCGACGTTGTGCGCCGGGAGCTTGGACAGCACGCCGTAGGGCGCCAGCAGGTTCTGCACCGGGTTGTAGCCGAGCAGCGCGGCGAACATCGTGCTGACCGGCGGCAGGTGGCTGACATGCGTGGCCACCGAGGCCGGGACGCCCTGGGCGGTCAGCCCGCTGTAGAGCGCGCGGGGCAGGCTCGAGGCCAGCCCGGCGACCATCAGCGAGAAGAAGATGCCGATGGACAGGGCCATGCCGGAGTTCTGGAACGTAGCCCGCATGCCGGAGGCCGAGCCGCGGTGCCTGGCGGGCACCGCGCTCATGATCGCGGAGGTGTTGGGGGAGGCGAACAGCCCGGATCCCACGCCGTTGCCGAAGATCAGCAGCGCGAACAGCGGATAGGGGAAGTCCACCGGGAGCAGCATCAGGCCGACGAAACAGAGCGCGGCCAGCAGCAGGCCGGAGGTGGCGAACAGCCGCGGACCGTACCGGTCGGACAAGGTGCCCGAGATCGGCCCGGCGATCAAGAAGCCCGCGGTGAGCGGCAGCATGTAGATCCCGGCCCACAGCGGCGTCACCGTGAAGTCATAGCCATGCAGTGGCAGCCAGATGCCGGCCAGCCAAATGACCAGCATGAACTGCAGGCCGCCGCGGGCGATGGAGCCGAGCAGGCTGGCGGCGTTGCCCGCCGCGAACGCCCTGATCTTGAACAGGCTCATCTGGAACATCGGCTCGGCGATCTTCGTCTCGAAGACGCAGAACGCGGCTAGCATCACCGCGCCGCCGACGATGCCGGCGATGATCAGGGGATTGGTCCACCCGGTCGGGTGCCCGCCGTAGGGCCGGATCCCGTAGGTGATGGCGATCAGCACCGAGCTCAGGCCCAGCGCGAACATGATGTTCCCGACCCAGTCGATCTTCGCGCGCCTGGTGGTCGCGACCTCGCGCAGGCTCTTATACGCCCAGATCGTGCCGAACAGCCCGATAGGCACGTTCACCCAGAACACCAGGCGCCAGTTCACCGCGGCCAGCAGGCCACCGAGCAGCAGCCCGACGAACTGCCCGGAGATGCCGGCGATCTGGTTGATGCCCAGCGCCATGCCGCGCTTGTTCGCCGGGAACGCGTCGGTCAAGATCGCGGCCGCGTTCGCCATCAGCATCGCGCCGCCGAAGGCCTGCACGAACCGGAAGCCGATCAGCCACATCGCCCCGTGGGCGCCGGTGAGCGGGTCCAGGGACAGCGCGATCGAGGCCAGCGTGAAGACCACGAAGCCCAGGTTGTAGATTTTCACCCGGCCGAACATGTCGCCGAGCCGCCCCAGCGTCACCACCAGCACCGACTGGACGAGCAGGTAGCCGAGGATCATCCAGAGCAAGTAGGTGATGTTGCCCGGAGTGAGCGGGTTCAGGCCAATGCCGCGGAAGATGGCCGGCATCGCGACGATCACGATCGACGCGTCGATCGTGGCCATCGTCATGCTCAGCGTCGTGTTGGACAGGGCGATCCACCGGTACCTGTCCGGGCGCTCCCCCCGGGTCACGTTCACCTGGCCTGAATCAACACTTTGCCGCACGTTAAACGATTCTACAGCGAATCACTTGCTTGATGGCAACTATTAGCCTGCTGAACTTGTCTGGCTGATTCAGAAGCCGTCTGAGGGCCCGGTGTCAGCTCTGGAGTCCTCCTGCAGTAATGCAGTAACCGCGTCCCGAGGAGCGCGTTCAGCGTGTCGTCCAGCCCAGCGGCGAGGCGCGTGAGCAGGCGCTCGCCCTCGGCGGCGCAGGCCCCGGCCGGGTCGCCGAGCACGCCGTTGGCGCTCACCGCCCGGACGCCCTGCTCGCGCAGCATCGGCATGATCTCAGGCAGCGGCCGGACGTCGCCTCGTCCGGCCTCGGCCAGGCGTACGGCGTCCGGGTCCAGCGCGAGCATGACCGAGGTCTCGGACCGGCCGGCGTGCGCGTCACCGCCAGGCAGCCCGGCGTGCCAGCTCGCGCAGGCGCGTCCCTCGTAGCGAAGCCGGCCGATGGCCGCCTCCACCGCAGGAACGTTCCCGCCGTGCCCGTTGACCAGGAGCAGAGCAGGCCAGTGCAGGCTGGCGTGCCGGCCCAGTTCGATCAGGCACGCGGTCAGCGCCTCGGCGCCGATGGACAGCGTGCCGGGGAAGGCCGCGTGCTCACCGCTGGCGCCGATGGCGAAGGCCGGGGCGAGCGCCACGCCGG
>Ga0302232_10003389_pt1 | contig 10760 bp, 13 predicted proteins | sample II_Palsa_N2_3_FD_193575 | JGI IMG/M metagenome (GOLD analysis project Ga0302232, IMG submission 193575) | Peat permafrost microbial communities from Stordalen Mire near Abisko, Sweden - II_Palsa_N2_3 | ecosystem: Environmental > Terrestrial > Soil > Palsa > Peat permafrost | place: Sweden...
GACCCGCTGCCGCTAAGTATGCCGGGTGCGGGTCGCGCGTGCTTGGCTAAGGATAACGGGCTTGACTCTTGTCCCGAAGCACCCTCGCGCGCAACCGAAACGGCTGAGTATCCCAATTTGTCCAATTTACCGACGGCAACATATCGCATCAGAACAGGACGCCTGCCGCCGCCATCCTGATTACTGGACTGTGCCAGGCGTTACCGGACTGTGCCGGGCGGGTGACATCCGGACAGCCGACAGCTGCCATCCTGTCACTGTCGTCCGGTTCTGTCACTGTCGTCCGATAATGATTGCAGCGGCCGCGATGGCGGCGGTATAGCCCGGCGCTGGGAGGGTGTGAAGCTCGTGAGCTTGATCGGAACGGTCGGCGGGGCCAGCCCCGCCATCCATCCGACTGCCTGGATCGCTCCCGGCGCTGTGCTGGTGGGCAAGGTGATCCTGGGCCGGTCGGCCAGTGTCTGGTACGGCGCGGTACTCCGGGCGGACGATGATGAGATCGTGGTTGGCCCGGAGTGCAACATCCAGGATCACTGCTGCCTGCATGTCGATGATGGTGAGCCAGTGCTGCTGGCTGAGCGGGTAAGCCTCGGCCACCGGGCCACTGTGCACGGCGCGCAGGTGGACACGGGGGCACTGATCGGCATCGGCGCCATCGTGCTCGGCCGGGCACGGGTAGGCGCCGGCGCGCTCGTCGCTGCCGGCGCAGTGGTCCTGCCGGGCACGACGGTGCCGGCCGACGTCCTGTTCGCCGGAGTGCCCGGCAGGGTGGTGCGCGAGCTCACCGACGAGGACCGGCTGAGCTTCGCCGATACCGCCGCCCACTACGTAGACCGCGCCGCGCGGCATCGCGCGGCATCGTGGCTGGGAAAGCCAGATAGCTGAAACCCCAGTGCGCGGCGGTGAAAAGCGGGAAACTTCGCCGTATGCCGGAATCCTCAGGCGGCACCGTCGGCGCACCGGAATCATCAGCGGGCACCGGCCACAAGAACGCCAGAAGGTGGCCCAAAAATGATCCCGATGGGTCATGCGGGGTCATGGGAACGCGCCGTAGCCTGGTACAAGGTTCAGGTGAACCGCTCGGTCAGAGGAGGTGGACGCCATGCACGGCTACGTAGATCTGCGTGTCCACGATCGGGTGGCGCTCGACGAGATCGAGCTATACGCGGAAGTGCTTGGTGCCGTCGCGGCTAGCGACCGGCCGCTGACCGATGACGAAATCGACGAGGTACTCGGCTTGCTGCCCATCGCCGGCCGCCTCCCGGTCCGGCCAGATCAATTCCGCGGCGCGGAAACCGTGATGCCTGCGGCCGCGACGATGCCCGCCGTCGGCTGACCTGCCGTCGGCTGACCTGTCACTGGCGGTGCTCGGCACTGACGCTTCAGACAGCGCTGCGAGCAGCTGAAACTACTTGCGTTGAGAACATCACATCGGTGTCCCAGTGGGCGAAGCCGAGGGATTCGTACAGTCCGATCGCAGCGGTGTTGTCCTCATCCACGTAAAGCATGACCTGGGACAAGCCGCGGGAACGCAGGTAACGCAGCCCGATCACGGTCAGCGCGCGGCCGAGGCCGGTGCCGCGCTCGGCCGGATCGACCCCTACGACGTAGACCTCGCCGATCGGCTCCTGGCTGCGGCCTGGCGGCACGCCGCCGAGGTCAGATTCTTCTTGCTGGCCTTGATCAGCATGGCGTTGATTAGCCGGCGGTTCTGCCGCTGGCGGCCGGTCAGCTGCCTCTGCTGGCGGCCGGTCCGGCATCTTCCCGGCTCGACCGTGGATCTTGGTCCAGTGGAACCCGACGATCTTCCCCGCACGTTCAGCCAGGAAGAAGCCGTCTGGGTCGAACCACGGTTCTCGTTCGCGCAGGTCCAGGTCCGCCCGGGTCCAAGCGCCTTGCTCGGGATGACGGGAGAACGCCTTGCTGTTGACCTCGACCCACTGGTCCTCATCGCGACCGACATCAAAGGCGCGGATGGTGATGCCGGCGGCGATCTCGGGCCGGCCGATCCTGGCCCGCAGCGACCGCCGCATCTGCCACAGGGCACGGACCCGGTCAAAGCCTGCCGCGGTCGCGAGCCTGGTCGCGGCCGGCAGGTCTCCGTGCGCCCATAGCCGCAGCGGCTGGTCACCGGCCGCGGCCACCATCGCGCGGGTGAGTTCAAGGCCCAGCCCTAGCCCGCGGTGCGCGGGGTGGATCACCATCTCGCCGCTCAGGCCGGCGACCGGATCGGCAGTATCCAGGTGCGCGTAGCCGACCAGTTCCCGCTGGCTGTAGAGCAGCAGATTGCGCGCCCGGGGATCGCCGCCATAGCGCAGATGCAGCATGACGTGCTCGGAGAGCGGCCCGACGCCATCCTGCTCGGCGGCGGCGCTGACGAGCGCCAGCACCGCCGCGGCCTCGGACTCGGAGATCCGCCCTCGGACGCCGAGCTCCCCCAGGCTGCCGGCTGTGCCGGGGAGGCTGACCTTGCCGGGGCCGACGGCTGTCCTGGGAATGCCGGCACCGGGCTTGGCAGGGCCACCGGCACCGGGCTTGGCAGGGCCACCGGCACCGGGCTTGGCAGGGCCACCGGCACCGGGCTTGGCAGGGCCAGCGGCGTCACCTGCTGGCGTGTGCAGGGCCGACCTCCGTACGCTTTTCTCCGCCGGCCGGTGACCCGCTGTCCCGGCCTGCCCGCCGGTATCCGCGCGCCCGGCCGTCGCCGCCTGCGTCCGGCGCTTCAGCCTCAGCATCAGCGGCCGCCTCCGGCTGTCCAGTCGTCCCGGCCGGTTCCCTGCGGGCCTCGGCCTTGCCCTGGGACGGGACAAAGCGGTACCCGACGTTGCGGACAGTCCCGATCAGCACCTCGTGTTCCACGCCGAGCTTGGCCCGCAGCCTGCGGACATGCACATCGACGGTCCGGGTACCGCCGAAATAGTCATAACCCCAGACCTCCTGGAGGAGCTGCGATCTGGTGAATACCCGGGCCGGGTGCTGGGCAAGGAACTTCAGCAGCTCGAATTCCTTGAAAGTCAGGTCCAGCGTGCGGCCGCGCAGCCGCGCCAGGTAGCTGGCTTCGTCGATGATAAGATCGCCAGAGCGGATCTCTTCGCTGGCCGAAAGCGCCGCGACTGTCCGGCGGCCGATGGCGAGCCGGAGCCTGGCATCGATTTCGCCTGGACCCGCGGTGTGCAAGATCACGTCGTCCGCGCCCCAGTCAGTGGTGACGGCTGCCCAGCCGCCTTCGGTCACGACGACCAGGATGGGCAGCTCAAGGCCGGCCCCGCGCAGTTGTCGCACAAGGGCCTTGGCCTGCATAAGATCACGTCGTGCGTCAATCAGCATCACGTCAGCGGGCGGGCCGCCGGTCACCGCGGCGGCATCAGCCGGCGCGAGCCGGACCGCGTGCGGCAGCAGGCCCAGGGAGGGCAGGATGTCGGCAGACGACTCCGGCGAGCCAGTCAGCAGGAGTGCGTCGCTCAACCGTTGCCACCTCCGGTCCGCGATGCCGTCCGCGGCGAGCGGCCCACCGGCACCCGCGAGGACCCAGGGCGATGTTGCCCGGACTCGCCTATGAACGAGGATAGCTGACATGGCCATCGTGACGCTTCGCTACTGGGCTGCGGCGAAGGAAGCGGCGGGGATCTCCGAGGAAACGATTGCCGCGGACACGCTGGCTGGCGCGCTGTCCGCGGCAGGCGCGAGCGCGGGCCAGGACTCCAGGTTCCGCGCGGTGCTGGCCCGCTCGTCGTTCCTGATCGACGGCACTCCGGTCGGGATCCGGGCGCCGGACGCGGTGATCCTGGACGACGCGTCGGTGATCGAGGTGCTGCCGCCGTTCGCCGGGGGCTAGCGCCTGGCTTCCCGCGCCGCAGCAGGCCAGGCCGCACGGCACGATGAATCAGCGGCACGATGAATCAGCGGCGAGGCGGGTCAGCGGCAGGGCGCTGGCACGCGCAGGGAGTAAGCGGAAGGCGCCGGGCAGGCAGGAAGCGGGCAGGCAGGAAGCGGGCAGGAGCCGGCAGGCGCAGGGAGAATTAGGTGAACCATCGGTCCAAGCGGGACGTTCCCCTAGTGTGACTGGCCGGAGCAACATACGTCGTCGGGGACCGCAAGGACCGGTCTCCGACGAGGCATTGGTGCGAACGCTTTACGCTGAGCATGCGGGCCCGCTACTCAGGTATGCCCTGCACCTGACCAGCGGGGACCGGCAGCGCGCGGAGGACATCGTGCAGGAGACGCTGCTGCGGGCGTGGCTGCATCCGGACGCCATCGCCGAGCGGCCGGCCCGGCCGTGGCTCTTCGCCGTGGCACGAAACCTTTCCGTCGATGCGTACCGTGCCAGGCGGGCACGGCCGCATGAGGTGGGGGAGGGCGCGCTTGAGCTGGTACCCGCGCCGGACGAGGCCGACCGCGCGCTCGAATCGTGGGCAGTCGCAGACGCGCTGAAGACATTGCGGCCAGAGCACCGCGGCGTATTGCTTGAGACGTATTACCGGGGCCGCTCCGTCGCGGAGGCAGCCGCCGCGCTCGGTATACCGGCAGGTACCGTCAAATCCCGGACGTTCTACGCGCTCCGGGCACTGAAGCTCGCACTAGAGGAACGGGGGCTTGCGCCATGACCGGCCCAGCCTGCCGTGACATCCGCCAGGCGCTCGGTGTCTACGTTGTGGGGGCTATCGATCCCGCTGAGCGCACGGCAGTCGACAACCATCTGGGCACCTGCCCGGATTGCCGTGAGGAACTGGCCGGCCTGGCCGGCCTGCCGGCCCTGCTTGGCCGGGTGCCTGCCGATGAAGCTGAGCAGCTAATCCTGCACGGCGCCGATTTCCAGGACCCGCAGCCCCCGGCCGAGCTGCTGAGCTCGCTGCTCAGGCAGGTGGCGGTGCGTCGCGCTTCGCGCCGGTGGCGCGTCATCGCCGCGGCTGCTGCCGCTGTCGTGATCGCGGTGGCCGGCGGCGCGGCCGGCGCGCACCTCATCGCCCCGGGCGGAAAGGCGCCCGCTGCCGTCACGGTCCAAACGGCCGAGGTAGTGAGCGCGACCAACCCGCGGACGCATGTCAGCGCGATCGTCAGCTACACCGGCAAGTCGTGGGGCACTCAGATGCACGTGTGGGTCGCCGGGATCCCGGGCGGAACGACCTGCCAGCTGGTGGTGGTGGACTCCGACGGGACGATGTTGCCGGCCGGCGGCTGGACGGTCCCGGCCGGCAACCAGGATTCGGAATATCCCGCGTCAGCGTCGCTCATGGCCTCGCATCTGCGCAGCTTCGAGATCGTTTCGGACCACCATGTGCTCGTGACGGTGCCAGCTACGTGACGGTCCAGCTAGCTGATACCGGGAATGTCCCGGCAGACGCTGGCGCTCTATAGGCCATGACGGCAGGCCTTATCGTGTGCGTGGCGGCGCTCGTCGTCGCAACCGCGGCAGGCCTTACCTGGCGGCAGCGCAACGGACGGATGCGGCCGGTCGCGGCTGGCCAGGCAACTGCCGGCGGGACGGGCGCCCGCCAGGTGACAGCTGGCCGGGCAGTCACAGGCACCAGGCGCAGCCGGCGCACTACGGGCGCGGAGCCGGCGGGGCGCAGCACGGGCGCGGGACTGAGCACGGGCGCGGGGCCGGACCTGACCGTGGCTGAACTCGGCGGGCCGCTCGGCTCGCGCGCCACGCTGCTGCAATTCTCCTCGGCCTTCTGCGCGCCGTGCGGGGCCACCAGGAGGGTGCTCGCCGAGGTAGCCGGGATGACCGACGGGGTAGCGCACCTGGAGATAGACGCCGAATCCCACCTGGAACTGGTCCGGCGGCTGGATGTCCGCCGTACCCCCACCGTCTTCGTGCTTGGCCCGGACGGGCGCATCGCGCACCGGGCAAGCGGGCAGCCGCGCAAGGCCGACGTGATAGCGGCACTGGGCGAGGTGACCTGACGTGCTTTATCCTGTCATCAGATCGGAAAAGCAGGTAGTTGCCGTGAGCCCGCCGCTGACCAGGCGGCGAGCGGTGGATTACTGCCGCTGCGACAGCTGACCACAACGGCCGCCGGGCAGTCCGACGCGGACGGCACTGGCCGGGCAGTACGCCCGGGCATAGCCTGCGGGGGCCGCCAGGAATAGCGGCGCAGGCCGGGCAGCGGCAGCGCCAGCCGGATTCAGGGTGAGCACCACCGAAGGGACACCGCAGATGGACATCGATCCGAGAGGCCCGCGCTTCGGCGCGCTGATCACCCTCGTTGTCTTCGCGGTCGTCCTGATCACCGGCAGCGTGTGGCTGCTGGCCGCGCAGGGGCTGGTCTTCGCTGCCGGATCCCTGCTCGGCATGCGCAGGTCACCGTACGGGCTGCTGTACCGCTGGCTGGTCAGGCCCCGGCTCGGGCCGCCGAAGGAGCTGGAGCCCGAGGCGCCGCCCCGCTTCGCGCAGGGCACCGGGCTGCTGATCAGCGTTATCGGGGTCATCGGCTACGGGACGGGCGTGACGGCCCTGGGCATGGCCGCGGCCGCGGCCGGCCTGATCGCCGCGTTCCTCAACGGAGTCTTCGGCCTCTGCCTGGGCTGCGAGATGTATCTGCTTATCCGCCGAATATGGCCGGGCCGTCAGGTAACTGACGCCGGCCGAATCTAACAAGGAGGTTTATATGAGCCGTTCCGACGTCCTCGTGGACGCTGAGTGGGTTGAGGCCCATCACGGTGACCCTGGCGTGGTGCTCGTCGAAGTGGACGAGGACACCAGCGCCTACGACAAGGGCCACATCCGAGACGCAGTCAAGATCGACTGGAAGAAGGACCTGCAGGACCCGGTGCGCCGCGACTTCGTGGACAAGGCCGGCTTCGAGGCGCTGCTGTCGGCGCGCGGCATCTCCAACGACGACACGGTGGTGCTCTACGGCGGCAACAACAACTGGTTCGCCGCCTACGCCTACTGGTACTTCCGGCTGTACGGGCACCACAACGTCAAGCTGCTCGACGGCGGCCGCAAGAAGTGGGAGCTTGAGTCCCGCGAGCTGGTGACCGACGTCCCGCAGCGGGCCAGCACGAACTACACCGCTGCGGAGCAGGACTCCTCGATCCGCGCGTTCCGCGACGACGTGGTGGTGGCTATCGGCAGGCTCAACCTGGTGGACGTCCGGTCACCGGACGAGTTCGCCGGCCGGCTGCTCGCCCCGGCCCACCTGCCCCAGGAGGCGGCGCAGCGCGGCGGGCACATCCCGACCGCCAAGAACGTCCCCTGGTCGAAGGCGGCAGAGGAGGACGGCACGTTCAAGTCCGACGCCGCGCTGCGCACCCTGTACGGGGACGAGGCGGGCGTGGACTTCGGCAAGGACACCATCGCCTACTGCCGGATCGGCGAGCGCTCGGCGCACACCTGGTTCGTGCTGCACGAGCTGCTCGGCCAGCCGAACGTGAAGAACTACGACGGGTCGTGGACCGAGTACGGCTCGCTGGTCGGCGTCCCGATCACGATCGGGGATGCCTCATGACCAGCGACGGCTGCGGCGCGCCCCCGGGCGGGGTGGCCGCGGCCGCCGACGCCGGCAGCCAGGCGATCGTGCAGGGCAAGGTCACGCAGAACGGATCAGCCGTGCTGACTGGCTACGCCCGGCTGCTCAACTCCGGTGGCGACTTCGTCGCCGAGGTGCCGCTGGGCGAGGACGGCGGCTTCCGGTTCTTCGCCGCTCCCGGCACCTGGACGCTGCGGGTGCTCGCCCCCGGCGGGGTCCGCGCCGAGCGTGCGGTGTCCGCCGACATCGGCCGGGTCACCGAGCTCGAGGTGGCCGTCTGACTCCCGGCCCGCAATGACCGCGCCGATCGTGGCCGGGTTCCCGCGGGAACCCGGCCACGATCACGCCTGCCCCTGGTCCGTTCCGCGGTCCGCCCCTGGATGCCCTGCGAGCTGCCCGTGGCATCGGGCGGGCTGGCTCGTTTCCCATCCTGGCATCTATTCGTCGCTTGTTACGCCACCTGCTGTTCAGCTTCCCGTTACCTAGGCACCCCAGGATGGGGCCCGGGCCGCAGTAAGCGGCCGGCACATCCGGCGCACAGCTTGGAGGCGAGGCGGAAGGTGTCGATCGAGGCCGATCCAGCGGAGTCCGGGCCAGGCACGGCCGGCCCCGTCACCAGCACTGCCGTGCGGGGGGATCTCACCGGCGAGGCAGCGATGGCGAGCGGCTCCACCACCTTGCGGGCCGTCGACCTGACGCTCAGCTTCGGGCCGCGCGCGGTGCTCAGCAACATCTCCCTGGACGTCCAGCAGGGCGTCGTGACGGCGCTGCTAGGGCCGACGGGCTCGGGCAAGACCACCCTGCTGCGGACGTTCAACCGGATGAACGACAAGGTGACCGGCTACCGGCACGCCGGTGACGTGCTGCTGGACGGCCGGAGCATCTGGCACCCGGGCGTCGAGCTGATGTCCCTGCGGCGCAAGGTGGGCATGCTGTTCCAGCGGCCCAACCCGTTCCCCATGTCCATTATGGATAACGTGGTCGCCGGGGTCCGTGCGCACCGGCTGGCCAGCCGGAACGGTCTCAAGGCCATCGCGCGGCAGCGGCTGACCGAAGTCGGCCTCTGGGACGCCGTCGGCGACCGGCTGAAAGACTCCCCGTTCCGGCTCTCCGGCGGCCAGCAGCAACTGCTCTGCCTGGCCAGGGCGCTCGCGATCGAGCCCCAGGTGCTGCTGCTTGACGAGCCGACGTCCTCGCTTGACCCGGTCGCGACCGAGTCGATCGAGGCGCTCATCCGCACCCTGGTGCCCAGGCTGACCGTGGTGATCGTCACCCACAACCTCGCCCAGGCCCGCCGGGTGTCCGACCGTACGGTGTTCCTCAACCAGGGCCGCCTGGTCGAGCACGGCGATACCCAGCAGGTCTTCGAGAACCCCGCCCAGGAGGAGACCGCTCACTATGTTGGCGGCCGGTTCGGCTAGCCGGCCGGCCTGCCCGAAATAGACCCTCCCGTGCGGGAGGAAAGCACTCCTCCCGCACGGGGGCAAGAACCGCGCGAAGCCGCGCGGGCCTCATCGCACGCATCCGCGCGCGAGCCGATATAGCGCACGTGAAAACGTGCATGAACGAAGGAGTATTCCGAGGTGGCCAATAAAATCCGCTTGGCGTGCACGGCGGCCGCACTGGCGCCGCTCGCCTTGCTGGCGGCCTGCGGTAGTTCAGGCACGTCTACGCCCTCAACATCGCCGGCAGCGGCAACGTCACCGAGCGCCTCACCGAACGGCGTCTCGCTCACCGAAACCGGGAGCACGCTGATGTTCCCGCTCTTCGGTGCCTGGCAGACCGCCTACAACACGACGGTTACCACTGTCACGATCACCACGGCAGGGACCGGCTCGGGCACGGGCATCGCCGACGCGGGCACCGGTACCACGACCATCGGCGCGTCCGATGCCTACCTGTCCTCCGCCATCATGAGCCAGTACCCCGGCCTGGAAAATATCCCGCTGACCGTGGCCGCGCTCATGGTCAACTACAACCTGCCAGGGGTGAAGACGCCGCTGAAGCTCAACGGCACGGTGCTGGCCCAGATCTACACGGGCAAGATCAAGACCTGGAATGACCCGGCGATCGCCAAGCTCAACCCGGGCGTCACGCTGCCCAGCCTGAAGATCACCACGCTGCACCGCGCGGACAGCTCGGGCAGCACGTTCCTGTTCACCTCCTACCTCAACGCACAGGACCCGTCCGCGTGGCCCGCCACGAACGTCGACACGACCATTACCTGGCCTTCCGCGCCTGCGCAGGATGCGGAGACCGGCAGCGGCGGCATGGTGACCGGCTGCCAGGGCATCAAGGGCTGCATCGCCTACATCGGCATCAGCTACCAGGCCAAGACCACTGCCGCCGGCCTCGGCACCGCGTCGCTGGCCAACAAGGCCGGCAAGTACACCCAGCCGACGGCCAAGACCATCAACGCGGCGCTGGCCAGCTTCTCCGGCTCGACCCCGGCGAGCGGATCCCAGTCGCTGATCAACACCTCCGCGGCCAAGGGCTACCCGATCATCAACTACGAGTACGCGGTGGTGAAGAAGACGCAGCCGAGCGCGGCCGTGGCCGCGGCGCTGAAGGCCTTCCTCAAGTGGACCCTCACCACGGGCGCTGGCCCGACGTTCCTGTCGGCGGTCGGTTTCGAGCCGCTGCCAGCGAACGTGAAGGCCATCGCCGAGAACCAGATCGCTGCGATCAGCGGCTGATTCAGTGGCAACCTCTGCACCGACTGCCGGGCCGGAGGGAGGGGCGGGCATCCCGCCCCTCCGCCGGCTGGGCGGCGCGATCCGCGCCAGGATGAGCAACGGTGACCTGATCCGCTGGCTCGGCCGCGTTGGCGCGGTCGTCCCGCTGCTGATGCTGGGATTCGTGCTGGTCACGCTGATCGTCGAGGCGATCCCGGCGCTTAAGTTCAACGGCCTTAACTTCCTCACCGGGACCGGATGGAGCTTCGGTGCCGGCTACGCCGCGTCCATTACGAGCGGCGGCATCGTGCACCAGCCGGGCGAGGTCTTCGGGGCGCTGCCGCAGATCATCGGGACGCTGGAGACCTCCGCGATCGCGCTGATCATCGCGATTCCGGTGTCCGTGGGCGCCGCGCTGGTCATCGTCGAGCGGCTGCCGAGGCGGCTGGCGAGCGTCGTCGGCGGGTTCCTCGAACTGCTGGCCGGCATCCCGAGCGTGGTCATCGGCCTGTGGGGCGCGCTGACTTTCGGGCCGTTCCTGGCCCAGCACGTGACGCCGTGGATCGCCAGTCACGCGCCGGATGTTCCGGTGCTCAGCTTCTTCCGCGGC
>Ga0302232_10003390_pt1 | contig 10757 bp, 8 predicted proteins | sample II_Palsa_N2_3_FD_193575 | JGI IMG/M metagenome (GOLD analysis project Ga0302232, IMG submission 193575) | Peat permafrost microbial communities from Stordalen Mire near Abisko, Sweden - II_Palsa_N2_3 | ecosystem: Environmental > Terrestrial > Soil > Palsa > Peat permafrost | place: Sweden...
TGGATGACGCTGATCGAGGGCAAGCCCAGGCTCTCGATCCAGGCGAGGTTTGGGCGCGGGTCCAGCCGATCGGCGAAGAAATAGCCGTCGTGGACCAGGCTGTTCACCAGGACGAAGTCGAATTCATGCAGCGGCAGATCCCGTATCTCGCCGGGCTCGTGCGTCCGGCAGCGCGATCGGAGCAGTGCCAGCGTCTCGCGATGGCCGGCCGTCCCGCCGGCCGCCGCGACGTCGACCTCGTATCCCAGCCGTTCCAGCAATCCGACCCAGTGCGGCAGCACTTCCCAATGGTATGGCAGGCATTCGACCAGCAGGCACCGGCGCTTGCGGCTCACCGGCCGTCTCCGGCCGGGACCGCGATCTCCTCCACGGGGACCGCCTCGGCGGCGAAATTCCGGCTGACCGTGGCCTGGCCGAAGCGGCCGGCATTGACCCGGTAATCCGCGAGATCGAGGTTGCTCCGGTGCTTGCGTTCGTTCCGTGCCAGCGCATGGTCGAGAAAGGCGTTCGAGAAGAGATCGATGTCGTCTGACCGGCGCAGGTGCAGGGCCGGGGCGGGGCGCTCGGGGCAATAGCCATCGCCGGTCTCGCTGGCCCGCAGCGAGACCGAGATCCCCTGGGCGCAGGTGAGTTGCAGGCCCTGGCCGGTCACGGCCCAGCGGCCCTCGGGCCCGAGGCCGTCTAGAGTTGGCCCCTGCCAGATGAAGCCGCCATTTTCCAGGAGATAGACCAGCGATTCCCATTCCGCGCCGGTCTCGCGGCCGCGCAGGAGGACCGAAACCTGGCTGAGCGCGGAGCCCTTGGCGACGCGCTCGCGGTTGCCGTGATCGATGTAGCGGAGGAACCGGTCGTCTTCGATGAAGCGCGGCACCAGGCCGCTCTTCTCCAGCCGGCTGCAGAGATCGATGTCCTCATAGCCGTAATCGACGAGCTGCTCGTCATAGCCCTCGATGCGCAGGAAATCCTCCCGGCGAACGCAGATCCGACCGAAGGCGTCCCGCAGGCGGGCATGCGCGCCCGAGAAATCGGGGCGCAGATAGGCACCGTCGTAGCGGTCGAAGCGCTCGTTGACATATTGGGCGAAGCCGGGTCCGGTGAAATTATCGGCGTCGAGCGTGCACAAGATGTCCCCGGTCGCGAGGCGAAACCCCAGGTTCCGGGCGTGGCTGCGTCGGAAATAGGCCGGGTCGGCGGTTCTGAAATAGACGAGCCTGCCGGTGTCGATCCATTCCCGTAGATGTCCCTTCACCCAGGCCTCGAGCCCGTCCGACGAGCCGTAGTCGAGCAGAACGATCTCGACATCCGGATAGCCCATATTGTCGGCCAGGTTGCGCGGCAGGGTCCGTGACAGGTGATGCAGCCGGTCCATCGACGAGATGCACAGCGAAATCCGGCGAAACCGCAGGGGTCGCACCGCGATCGACGCATCCCCGAAATTCCGTTGCACGGCGCCGGTGCCGATATGGCCGGCGTTCAGCACGAGATTGCCGATCGCGATGTTCCGCCGGCTCCGCTCCCGATTGTCGCGGGCGGTGCCTTCGTCGGCGCGCATGACGCCGCCGATATCATCGACCCCGGTCAGGGCTGCCCGCTCGCCGTCGCCATGGGGAATGCAGGCGAGAAAGCGCCCGTCGATCGACGTGCCGCGATGCCCCCGCGCCAGGAGCCGGCCATAGAAATCGAGATCGTCGGAGCCCCAGCCGAGCATCGCCTCGTCGAAGCCGCCGCAATCGTAAAAGACCGTCCGCCTGACGGCGCTGCGCCCGCCGGTACCCTGGTCGCCATAGCTGTCGAGCGCGCCGCCCACGATGGAACACCCGGCGAGGAAGTCGTGGCTTTCCAGCCGGTGCGCCACGTGAAACGCGAAGTGGTGGCCGGTCATGTTGTCGGCATCGACATTGCACAAGAGCTCGCCGGTCGCGAGCCGCGCCGCCATGTTCTTGGCGTGCGCGCAGCGGAAACGCTGCTGCTCGGGGCTGCGGTAATAGACCAGCCGACCGGAAGCGATCGGCTCGGCCAGTTCGGTCCGGACCCATTCCTCCAGCCCGTCGCGGTCGCCGTAATCGAGCAGCAGGAATTCCAGATTGGGGTAATCCCGATTGTCGGCGAGATTTTGCGGCAGCGTCCGCTTCAGGTGGTGCAGCCGCCCCATGCAGATCGTCGTGAGCGTAATGCGCGGGAAGCGGTGGGGCGAGATGATCGTCGGCGCCTCGTTGCGCCGCACCGCGCCGCCGCCGAAATCGCGGGACGCGAGGCCGCTGCGGCTCCAGGCCGCCGGCGCCTGGCCGGCGAGGCGCCGCTCGACGCGAGCCAGCAGATCCGCCGAGGCGGCACCGGCGGGCAGATCCTGGTCCAGCCCTTCGGCCAGGTAAAACAAATGCCGCGAGAGGGTCAGCCCGTCCTGGCCGAGCGCTTCGTGGATCCAGCCGGACTGGAACCGTTCGACCAGTCGGCCGGTGAATTCCGGCGTCAGCAGATCGTTCGGTGCGGCCAGACACAGAATATCGCCGCTCGCCAATCGCGCCGCCATGTTGCGCTGATGCACCGGATGGTCCGGGCCGCAATCGGCGAAGGGCTCGGTCATGCGGGCATAGACGATCCGCCCGGCGTCGAGCGCCGCCGGCAGTTTCTGCCGAAGCCAGCCGTCCAGCCCGCCCTCCGGCGGGTCGAGCACGACGAACTCCATGTTCGGGTAGAAGCGGGTGGCCTGCAGGTTCGCGAGCAGGCTGCGGCGGATCTCGTCCGGCCGATCGCCGGCGGCGAGGCAGACCGAGATCACGGGATTGCGGCGCTCGCGGACGACCTCGGCGGATTGTCCCAGATTCTTGATGACGCCACCGCAGCCGATGCGGCCATCGTTGAGCACGATGCGGCCCGCCGCCAGATTCGCCCGGCTGCGCTGCTCGTTCGTCACGCAGCTGCCGCTGCCCGAGGCGGGGTCGCGGCCGATTTCCTGATGCTTCAGCGCCTTGCGGCGTTCGGCATCGTCATGAGCGATGCAGCGCGTATAGCGGGAAGCGATCGGTTCGCACCGATAGCCCTTGGCGCGCAGGCGGGCATAGAGATCCAGATCGTCATAGCCCCAGCCTATATGGGCCTCGTCCATGCCGCCGACATCGAGGAAGGTCGATTTGTAGAGCGCCACCCGGCCGACGCAGCCCTCGTCGTTCATCGGGACGAGCCGGTCGCCCTCCATACGGCAGCCCACCAGGAAATTGTCCGGTTGGACATGATCGGCGAGATAGGCCGCAAAGCCGCGGCCGGTGAAATTGTCGGCATCGACGATGCAGACGATGTCGCCCCGGGCCAGGCGGATCGACATGTTGCGGGCGTGGGCCGCCTGGAAGTGCGCCGGCTGGCCGGTGAAATAATAGCTGACGAGGCCGCTTTCGAGCTCCGCGCCCAGTTCCTGCCGGACCCAGTCGCCGAGACCATCGTCCGAATTATAGTCCAGGAGGACGAATTCCAACCCCGGACAGTCGCGATTGTCGGCGATATTTTGAGGCAAGGTCTGGCGCAGATGATGCAGCCGGCCCCGGCTGGTGACGCAGAAGGAGATGCGGCGTTGCGGCACCAGTTCCTTGCGCAGGCAATGTTCGAACTGCAAACTTCCGTGTTGCACCGATCCCCAGATCAGCGTGCGGCCCTGCGCATCGAGGCCCTCCGAGGCAAAGCGGGCCAGGACCTCGCCGCCGGGCGCGCGGATGGTCAGTCCCCGGTCCTCGCGCTTCCAGAACCCCGCGAGCCGGAACGGATCAGGCCGCGACATAACCGTGCCGTCGACCAGCAGCTCGATCCGGGCAACCCAGCTGCCGCCGGCATCCAGCAATTCATAGTCTTGCGGTGGAGACCACGCGCCGCGCAGAAGGTGCATCATCGTTCATACCGTGCCCATGTTGGAGACCCAGCCGTGCGCGCTGACCGCTTCGCCGCCGAGGCGGAACGGGTTGAAGCCCTGCCGGCACAAGACCGCCCAGGCGGTGGCGCAGAGCGAGGGAACCGGCAGGCCCTGCCAGCCGAATCCGGTCTCGGCGATACGGTTCACGTAAGGATAGGCGCGAGACGGCGGCCGGGCGGGCGGGCTCATCTCGAACTGCCGGACACCGTCGCGCATGCTGGCTTCGTCCGCACGCAGGCGCGCCGCCGCGTCCTGATCGTGATACGGCCCCGCCGCCTCATATTCCGCGGCGAGGATGCGGCACATGTTGATGGCGCCGAAGGTCCATTCGGGCGAGCAGACGTCGTGGATCGGCGCTCCGTCCGCCTCGGAGGAAAACCCGATCCCGCCGAGCGCCGCGGCGGGCGGATAGAAGCCCGCGTGGCGCTTCACCCCCTCCCACAGGCGCAGGCAGGCGCCGCGACCGTGCCACGCCTCGATCTCGGCGACGCCCAGGATGCTCATGCCCCAGGTATGGACATCCGCCGCAAAACGGGCCGGTTGCCGGTCGGCCGTCACGCCCGGATGAAAGCCGCCGTCGAGATAGATGCCGCAAGCGTGGAAGCGGAGCTCGCCATCGACCGTACCGCAGAGATGGCGCCGGAAATAGGCGAGCAAGCCCCGGCGAAGCGTCGCGACTTGCGCGCGCCGCGCCGAGAATTCCAACGCGTCGGGCAAGACCTGGTCCAGCATGCACAGGCCGGCATAGAGGGTGAGGTTGGTCTCGTTGGAAATCAGCCGTTCCTGTGGGCGCCCCCAGGAGGCGGGCCGCGCGTAGACGCCGCCGTCCGGGCTCTGCATGGCGAGGCAGGCCGGGACGAGCGACAGGGCGAGGCGAAGTTCGTCGCAATCCGGCGGCACCGGGCGCCCGTTCGCCTTCAGATAGGCCACCTGCAGCGGACCGAGCAGGGCGGCCCAGCTGTTCTCGCCGAGGAACGGGTCGAACTGGTTCCAGCACAGCGGCCCGCCGCCGAGTTCGGGCGGCAGGGACGCCTGGCCGCCCAGCGGATCGGTCAGCCGGAACCGGTCGCAGATTGCCCCGAAGAAGAAGGCGCTGCCCTGGTCCGTGCCGAGCGATACCCGCTCGTCGCCATAGCGCCATTCGCCCGGCCGATCGGACCAGCCGCGCAGCGCCTCGGTCTCGCCGATGCGGTCATCGAGCAGCATGCGCGTGTGGCGATCGGCGGCCTCGATCGCGTCAGGTCGGCCCGTCGTCGCCAACGCGATCTGCCGACAGGCGGCGCAATAAAGGTTCAACCCATGCTGCACCATCGTGCGCTGCCAGATGGCGACGGCGCTGCCGACAAGCCGGCGATCCTGGGCATCCGGCGCCTGCCAGTAGACCGGCTCGACCAGGAAGCTCGTCGGAAACCCGCCATCTTGGGCATCGTCATGAGACGGACGCGCATTCAGGACGAAATCGATGAGCTCCCATCTCGCCGCACCTGCCAGCAAAACACGCCTCCCGCCATCACTCCACGTTGAGCGATCCCGCGAGAGGATATCGTTTTCCATTCGAGATCGCCAGTCTTCACACTTATACCAATCGCCTAAATTGTTGACACGTTCGCCCAAGGGCGGGTCGTGATAGAGGCGATTCGCTCTGGGGTTTTGATGAGGCTGTTCCAGGCGTGACAGCAGGCGTCGATGATATCTGTGGTGGTTTCCCAGACACGATGGCTGAGCAGGTTTCCCCGAAGGAATTCCCAGATATTCTCGACGGGGTTCAGCTCCGGGGCGTAAGGCGGCAGGGGCACCAAAGTGATGTTCTGCGGCACGACCAAACGGCCTCCGGTTTGGTGCCACCCTGCGCCGTCCAAGACGAGGATGGCGTGAGCACCGGCTGCAACGCACTGGCTGATCTCGGCCAGGTGCAGGCTCATCAGCTCGGCGTTGACGGTCGGCAACACCAGCGCTGCTCCAACAGCCCGTGCCGGGCAGACCGCGCCGAAGATATAGGCCCAGTGATGGCGCTGATCGCGGGGTGCCGGCGGCCGGGAGCCGCGCCGTGCCCAGATTCTCGTCAGCGTCCCTTGCTGGCCAACCCTGGCTTCATCCTGGAACCAGACTTCCAGAGGCTTGCCCCGGGCGGCGGCAGGCAGCCGTTCGTTCACTGAGGCGACGAAGTTTTTTTAAATGCCTCCTGTGCCTCGGCGTCCTTCTTCGGGTGGTAGGGGCGCGTCGATAGCCGGGTAAACCGCAACTTCTTCAGGAGCTTGGCGACGGTGCGCTCTGCCAGTTCGACCTTGAACTGCTCGCCGATCACCTTTTGCAGATCCACGCAACGCCAGCGAACCACGCCATGCGTCTCCAGATTGGGGCCAGATTCGACGATCCTGGCGATCTCCGCCTCCTGAGCAGCCGTCAATCGCGGGCGACGCCCAGAGTGAGGCCGATCCGTAAGGCCGGCCAAGCCCTCAGCGTTGTACCGGTGGACCCAGTCCCGCAGCGTCTGGCGGTCCATGCCGCAGCTGATCGCAGCTTCAGTCCGTGACTTTCCTTCCAGCACTAGCGCCAACGCCAACATGCGCCGCGCTGAAGCACCGTCTCGCGCTCGCGACGCCCGATCACGAAGCTCAGAAGCTGTGTGATCCGCGCGCGTGATCGATATCGCCATCTCGATCGCTCCTTCCAACATATCAAGCGAATCGAATCACAAAACGACCACCCGTGGGAATCCCCTACGCAATCCGAGAGTCAGAATTTCAGGCGATTGGTATTAGGCGGTAACGTACGCGGCAGATTGGATCGCGATGGGCGAGCAGATTTTCTGAGGACAAGTCCGTGTAGATAGTTTGCGAAGTATCGGCTTTCATAACGAAAGGCGCCTGAATCGCGCTATCAATTCGAGCCCGTTCCGCGCACAGTCTCGCGCCGCAGCGCCGATGAATGCGAGCCGCTACGCCTAGAGCGCCCCGCCCGGGAACGCCTCGCACAGGAACTGCACGAAGGCCTGGACCTTGCTGCTGGCGAGCCGGCGTGAGGTGTGCAGCGCCCACATCGCCACGATCCGATCGGATTTGCCCCAACTGACCAGGCGTCCCGATGCCAGGTCGTCCTTGACGATCGACGGCGGCAGCAGGGCGGCACCGGCGCCGGCGCACACAGCGTCATGCACCATGACCAGCGAGGACAGGCGCAGTACCGGATCGGGCCGCAGGTTCAGCCCATCCGAGCCCTGCCATAGGGTCGCGTCGGGCGCGATCGACAGCACGACGGCGCGGACCGGCACGGGCTCGCTGCCGGGCAAGGGCCGGGCCAGCGAGGCGGGGGCCACGATCAGCAGTTGATCGCGCACGAAGCACCGCCCGACCAGATCCTGGTCCGGCGATGGGTTGACGCGGATGACTACGTCGTAGCCTTCCTCGACCAGATCGACGAAGCGGTCTTCGGCGGTCACCTCCAGCCTGACCTCGGGATAGGCCGCGATGAAATCGGCGGCGATCCGGCCCAGCGCCAGATGGGCGAACAGCAACGGCGCGCTGACGCGCAACCGGCCGCGCGGCCGGGTCAGGCCGCCGGCAATCGCGGCACCCACCTCGGCGACTTCGCTCAACAGTCCCTCGGTCCGGGCGTAGAGCGTGCTGCCTTCCTCGGTCAGCCGCAGCGTGCGCTGGCCACGTTCCAGCAGCCGTACCCCCAGGCTTTCCTCCAACTCCATGACCCGGCGCGACAGCGTCGCCTTCGGCCGCCCGCTGGCCCGGCTGGCGCGGCCGAAGCCGCCGTGGCTGGCGACCAGATTGAAGTCGGCGAGGGCGAGCAGGTCCATGGGTGATCCATCAGTGGGACGGTCTGTCTCAAATCTACCGTCTTATGATCCGTTTTGGAACAACCATCTCCTGATCCAGAGGAGAACGGCGATGTATACGAACCAAGCTTTCCGCATTCACGCTTATGGCGGCCTCGAGGTCCTGCAGCTCGATGACATCCCCGTGCCGGTGCCCGGCGCCCGTCAGGTGCTGATCCGGGTCAAGGCGGCCGGGGTCAATGGCCTCGATTGGAAAATCCGCGACGGGTTGGTGCGCGACGCCTTTCCGTTGCCGCTGCCGGCGGTGCTTGGCATCGAACTGGCGGGCGAGGTGGTAGCCACGGCCCCCGACGCCACGCGCTTCAAGACCGGCGACCGGGTCATGGGGCCGCTGGGCGGCCTCGGCGCCTATGCCGATTTCACCGGGATCGACGAGGCCAAGCTCTGCCTGATCCCGGCGACGCTCGGCGACGTCGCGGCGGCGGCGTTGCCGGTGGCGACGCTGACGGCGTGGCAGGTACTGCGGGCCGCCGGCCCGCTTCGTCCCGGCCAGAAGATCCTGATCCATGGCGCCGCCGGCGGCGTCGGCGGGTTCGCCGTGCAGTTCGCCAAGGCGGCCGGGGCCACGGTGTTCGCCACCGCCGCCGGCGCCAGCCGCGCTCATGTCCTGGGCCTGGGCGCGGATCTGGTCATCGACCGCCTGGCCGAACGGTTCGAGGACAAGCTCGACGGAATCGATCTGGTCGTCGATCTGGTCGGCGGCGAGACGCTCGACCGGTCCTGGGCGGTGCTGGCGCCCGATGGCGCGATCGTCAGCACGGCGGCGCCCGATATTGCCCAGCGCGCCCCGGCCGGTCGCCGCAGCGTCTGGTTCATGATGCAGCCCGACGCCGCGCAACTGGCGCAGATCGCGGGCCAGGTCGCGGCCGGCAGCCTGAAATCCACCATCGCGGAAACCATCGGCCGGTCCGGCCTGGCCGCTGCCATCGAGCGCAACAAGCGGGGCCACGCGCCCGGCAAGATCGTGCTCGACCTCACCCGTTCTTAGATAAGGATCACCATCATGACGATACTCGTAACGGGCAGCACCGGCGCCATCGGCGCCCAGGTCGTGGCTCTCCTGGCCCAAAATGGCGCCGACGTGCTCGCTTTGGCCCGCACGCCGGAGACGGCGACATTCCCGGCCGGCGTGACGCCGGTCAAGGGCGACATGACCGACGTGGGTTCGATGCGTGCCGCGCTCGCCAAGGCCCAGACGCTGTTTCTGCTGAACGCGGTGACGCCGGACGAGGTGACCCAGGCGCTGCTGACGCTCAATCTGGCCCGCGAGGCCGGCATCGAGCGGATCGTTTATTTCTCGGTCCTGCACAGCGACCTTTACACCAACGTCCCGCATTTCACCGGCAAGCATACGGTCGAGCGCATGATCGAGCATTTCGATCTGCCCGCGACCATCCTGCGCCCGGCCTATTTCATCCAGAACGACGCAGGCCTGAAGCAGGCCGTCGCGGGCCATGGCATCTATCCGATGCCGGTCGGCAGCGTCGGCCTGTCGATGGTCGACACGCGCGATATCGCCGAAGTGGCGGCCCTCGAACTGCTGCGGCGCGATCGGGCACCGGGCCCGCTGCCGCGCGAGACGATAGATCTGGTCGGGCCGGACGTGCTGACCGGCGCCGCGATCGCCCGGATCTGGACCGACGTGCTCGGCCGCCCGATCCGCTATGCCGGCGACGATCTCGCCCCGTTCGAGCAGATGGCTCAGAGCTTCATGCCCGGCTGGATGGCCTATGACATGCGGCTGATGTGCGGCCGGTTCCAGCAGGAAGGCATGATCGCCGACGCGGGCGACGTCGAGCGCCTGACCCGTCTGCTGGGTCGTCCGCTGCATGGCTACAAGGGTTTCGCGGCCGAAGCCGCGCGGCTGTGGCAGGCGGCCTGATCATCGACCTCTGGGGCGGAGTGTCTCCGCCCCAGAGGTCGCTATTGGTGATAGACGACGAACTCGCCGGACGGACCCGACAGCAGGCCGGGGCCGCCGCCGAGTTCGCTTTCCGGCACCGCGAACGGTGCCGGCTTGATGCCGCAGCCGCCGAGGCCGACGCCGGTCAGCAGCAGCAGCAGGACGGCGGCGATCATGCGCGGGCTCAAAACCGCACCCGTGCGCCGGCGGTGACGGTGGTGATGTCGTAATAGCTGGCGAAATCCCGGCTCAGGCTCTGCAAATGGCCGGACATGAACAATTCCAGGCCGGCGTCGTCGATGTTCTGGACCAGGGCCAGGCCATAGCCGCGGGCGGTATCGCCGGCGAAGTTCAGCTCCTGATTCTCGTTGTAATCGACCGAGAACGCGGTCTGGCCGAAGTCCCAGAAGCGGGTGAGATAGCCGAGTTTGGCGTAATACATGGTCGGCGAGAGCGGGTGGCCCAGCGGGTCGGTGTATTTCACGTCGCGCGTGCCGCTGGCGAAGGTCGCGTTCAGCCCGTCGGGCAGCAGGACCGAGACGGAACCGGCATATTGCTTGGACTCGTTGGCGGAGGTGTCGGCGATCGAAGCGGTCGAGAGCGGGCCGTTCTGGCCGGTCGCGGTCGGGGCCGTCGCATAGCCATAGGCGTTCGACGGCGCCGAATGGTTGCGGCTGTCGGCATCGGCGAAGCCGAATGCGGCGGAGATCTTCACGCCCTGCCAGATCGCACCGTAGCGGATCGCCGCATCGAACGCGCCGCCATCGACCAGCGAGCTCGACAGTTGGAAGCCGTTCCACAGCGGGCTGTCGTAGCGCACGCGATCGTCGCGCACCAACCCGTCCATATAGTTGAACACGCTGCCGACCGACGGGCCGAAGGCGTTGGCCGGCGAATTGACGAAACTGCCCTTGGCGGTCCCGGGAATGCGGGCTGCGCCGCGCTGGCGGAAGGCGAAGCCGCCGTCCAGGTCGGCGATATTGACGTAGGATGCGACCGCGGTGCCGGATTGATCGACCTCGGTCGTGAGATAGGTCGCGGTCGAGCCGAAGCCCAGGCGAACGGCACCCCAGTTCTTGTTCTGGATGAAGGTTTCGACCTGGCGCGCG
>Ga0302232_10003397_pt1 | contig 10749 bp, 10 predicted proteins | sample II_Palsa_N2_3_FD_193575 | JGI IMG/M metagenome (GOLD analysis project Ga0302232, IMG submission 193575) | Peat permafrost microbial communities from Stordalen Mire near Abisko, Sweden - II_Palsa_N2_3 | ecosystem: Environmental > Terrestrial > Soil > Palsa > Peat permafrost | place: Sweden...
AGCATGCGCTGGTGAAGAGCCTGCATACGGATAGCGCGAATTTCGATGACTGGTGTCATCTGCTGTTCGACCAGGCCATGCTCGCAGAAGGCGGCGCGCTGGAAGATCCTGCGAGCTTCGTCAAGCGGACTAACGCGTTGCTGTTGGCACGCGCGGGTTGAACGCGATTCAGACGCCGATTTTTTAGGCGTTAGTGGTTGATTCGAAATTGGCTTTGGGAAATGCGCTGCCTTATGGCAGCGCATTTTTTTGGCGAGGCCGCTACTTAACTTGCAGGTGCCTGCTCGTGCCGACGAACCTGCGCGAGTACCGATCCGGCTAGTTCCTTCGCTTCCATGCAGGCGCTGTGGTCAGCCAGCACTCTAGCCGCCAGGCTGCCGATGGCCGCGCTAGTCTGCTTCGACGTGTGATGTTGCGCAAGCGCAGAACCCGCGAGTTCCTTTTCCAGGTGTGATGAACTAGGCCGAGCGAGCACGACGGCAGCCAGATGCGCGATGCGATCAGACGTTTCTTTTAGGCTCTGATTCAATTTCGTTTCCTTTGCGATTATTCTTAATATGGATTAAAGAGGTGGGTCGCGTTCGGCCGAACGAAAATAAGTATGGTTTACTAACTAAAATTTATCAACGCGATTATTTTGAGATTCGAATATGAGATGCGGTAGCGCAACTTTGTCATATGCTGTGGCGCTCCGGTCCCAGACGCAGGATCGATCTTGAAGTGATCTCTGCGTGTGACGGCCCGAGGTCTCATCGTCACCTTCTTCCGTTTCTTCCATGTCCGAAACAAACACAGTCACGCCGGCCGATCCCGTGCATCTCGTGTGGTCCACCCTTTGCGAGCAGGGTTTCGATGCCGCCCAGCATCGCGCTGTCTCGCTGCTGCAAGACGGTTCGACACCGCAGCTTCACGCGGACCTATGTGCGAGTGCGGGCCACTTCGAGCAGGCGTATCACAGTGCTTCGCTGTCCAAGGGCGAGACCCTCAGCGGTGGCCGCTATGCGCGGCTCGCGCTGTTTGCCGATGCGCTCGGCAAGCAGGACGTCGCGAAGCGTTACAGCGAACTGGCGGTGGGGGCCCAACCTGTCGAAGCATCGATCGAATGGATTGTGTGGTTAATCGACCGATGCCGGGCGCATTCGGCCGCGGCGCATATGCTGCGTGCGTACGGCCAGCAGGCGCCTCAAGATGCGCGTGCGCCCTGGTGGCTAACGATTGCGCTCTCATCCTTGCCAGGTTCCACGGCGAGCGCCGAACGGCGTGAAGCGCTCTCGCGAGCGTACGCGCTCGATCCGGCGATTCATCCCGCGTTGCCGTTGCAACTCGCACTCGCGTATCGGGAGATTCACGATTGGGACAGCGTTGAACGCGTGTGCCGGAAGATCCTCTCCCAGCATCCGGCCGATGCCGAAATGGCGTGGCAACTGAGTCACGCGCAATGGCAGCGCAACGATGCCGCCGGTGCGGAGGCAACGATGCGCGCGGTCGATGCAGCAGCGCCCGGTAACGCGACGGTTGTCGCCGCCATCGGTCAGTACCTCTGCGAGCAGGCGCGCTATGCCGAAAGCGAAGCAACGCTGCATGCTTCGCTGGCATTGGACCCGAATGCCGCATCGCCCGCGGTGGATCTCGCCGATCTGGAGTTGCGCCGTGGCGACTGGTCGACAGCGTGGCCGCGTTTCGAGGCGCGGCTCAACCGCGAAGACCGCGAAGCGAACAACGTCATGTCCGTTCTCGCGAACCTGTGTCCGCGCTGGCGCGGCGAGCCGCTTGCGGGCAAGACGCTGGTCGTGCATAGCGAACTGGGCAATGGCGACGATATCCAGATGGTGCGGTTTCTCCCGGAACTGGCCGCGCGCGTGCACGACGAGGGCGGCCGGCTAGTGCTGGCCGTGCGCCGGCCACTGGCGCCGTTGTTCTCGCGTTTTTATGCTGATTGCGTGTCGATCGAAGACGGCCCGCTCGGCAAACCCGACTTCGCTTTGCCGATGATGAGCATGCCGCTCACGCTCGGCTTGCAGCCGGAGCAGGTGCGCGGTGAGGCATATCTGCAGGCGGATTCGCAGCGGCTGGCGCAATGGCAGACGAAGGTGAGGGCCGACGACGCACATCCGGCCCTGCTGCATGTTGGCCTCGTCTGGTCCGGCAGCCCGACGCACCGCCGTGACGCAAAGCGTTCGATTCCCCTTGCGTCGTTGGCGCCGGTTCTCGCGCTGGCGGATGTTGTGTTCTATCCGCTCACGCCGGGGCTGAGTGCGGACGTAGCGGCCATGTCAGCGCAGGGCTATCGCGTGCGTGATCTTACTGGGCACTACGAAGCCGGCTTTGACGATGTTGCTGCACTTGTTGCCGCACTAGATGCTGTGGTGACCATCGACAGTGCACCGTTGCATCTGGGCGGGTCGCTAGGCCGTCCGGTGCTGGCGATGCTCGATCATGTCTCGCATTGGTCCTGGGGCAACGCGGAAACGCAGCCTTGGTATGACTCGGTTCAGCTCTACCGGCAGACCGAGCCGGGCGCGTGGGGGCCGGTGGTCGAGCGGGTGGCGGCACGCTTGCAAGCGATGGCTCAGGCTCAGGCCCAGGCCCACCCGTCGCCAAGGCACACACGACAACCGGACACCAGCCCGCACGCGTAGCCGCACACAACCCCGCTTTCGAACATCAATAATCGCAGAGCGTTTGGATGCACGACCGCGCGCTCTTCAACCGCTCTTTCCCCGACAGCATGGAAGAACTCGACGCCCTGATTGTTCGCGCTGACGCCTATCTGGCAGCACATCAGACTCACGAAGCGATGCAGCAATACCAGCAGGTGCTTGAACAGCAACCCCGGCATGCTCACGCACTGCACCGAATGGGGCTTGCCTGCTTTCATCTGGACCAGGCGGAACGTTCACGCGAGTATCTGGACGAGGCATTGACCGTTGCCCCAGAGCGTGCGGACATCTGGGAGCATCGCGGCATATTGGCGGCCGGGGGCGGCGATCGCGTGGGCGCCGAAGCGTTCTATCATCGCGCGCTTGGCCTGGCGGGCAGCACGGCCACCTTGCACCGGAATCTCGCCGATTGTCTGCGTCTGTCTAGCCGTTTTGCCGAGGCTCGCCTGCATTACATCAAGGCGTTGGAGCTGGATCCCGGCCTGCATCATGCCGTTCGCGCCTTGGCCAGAATCAGCACGGAGCTCGGTCAGTTCGCCGACGCGGCAGATTATTGGCTGCAAGCCTGGGCGCTCGATTCGACCCGGAAGTCGGAGGTGGTAGAACTGTTTGCAGCCCTGTCAAAGGCGAGCCGCGACAGTCAGATCGACGCGCTGCTTGACCAGCTTCGTGCGCGTTTTGCAGCCAACGCCGATGCCGACGCGCTCGAGCGATTGGCGTTCGCATTGAACGGCATCCATCGCTTCAGGGACGCCATCGGCGTAGCGGTCCAGGGACTCGCCATCAATCCGCGTAACGCATGGCTGCATCACAACGCGTCGTATGCATTCAACATGCTGGGTGAATTCGCGCCAATGCACTTGCATACCATCAAGGCAGCGAAGTTGCTGCCCGATGACGCTCGCATGCAATTCAATCTGGCGGCGGCTCAACTGCGTCTCGGCGACTTCGAACAGGGCTGGAAACAATACCACTGGCATGAAGCTCTGCCGGAGAACCACGATCTGGTTCATCCTGGTTTCCCCGAATGGAAGGGCGAGCCGGTTGCAGGGTGCAGGTTTCTACTGATCGGCGAACAGGGCCTCGGCGATCAGCTTCAGTTTCTGCGCATGGCGGACTGGCTGCATCGGCAAGGCGCGAGCGTCGACGTGTGGGTCGAGGCGCCGCTGGGCGAGCTGGCGCGTAGCGCAGCCGGGGTTCACGCTGCGTGGACCACATCCCCGCCCGGATCATATGACTACTGGTGCCGCATGCTCCGGGCGCCGGAGCATATGAAACTGGAGCCGTCGATGCTGCCGCTCGCGATGCCGTATGTAACGCCTACGCCGGCCAAGGTCCGCGGCTGGCAGGATCGACTCGCTGAGATCGATCGCGCCGATCGGCATGGCACGCGCAGAAAGCGTGTCGGGCTGGTGTGGGCGGGCAATCCGGGGTACGGGCTCGACCGCTTTCGGTCGATTCCTTTGGAGCGTTTCAGGGCCGTCCTCGGGCAAGCTGGCGTGAAGTGGTTTTCTCTGCAGATGGGTCGCGCGCAAGAAGAAGCGGCTGCGTTGCCGGCGGAGATCGGCATGCATCTGCTGGGTCCGGAAATCAACGGCTTCTCCGATACGCTGGCCATCATCGATGCGCTCGATCTGGTGATCACCGTCGACACCGCTGTCGCGCATCTTTCCGGCGCGGCCGGTCGACCCGTGTGGATCCTGTTGCCTACCTTTACCGATTGGCGCTGGATGATCGAGCGGACCGATTCTCCCTGGTATCCGTCGGCACGGCTCTTTCGTCAGCGGGAGTTTGGCCGGTGGGAGCAGGTGTTGGAGGAGGTGCAGACTGCACTGCAAGGCTATGTGGAAGATACCCGCGCCTGAACCGGACTAGCGAACCCGGTTTAGGCGTTGGAAGAGAAATGCGAAGCGCGCCCGAGGCGCTCCTCGCATGCCTGCCCGTCTGGCAATCTCCATTTCGTGCGGCGGGCAACACGCGCTAGCGTCCCATCAACGTATCCATGGTCTCGCCGTGCACGAGGATCTCGGTGCGCCGGTTCAGCGCGCGCCCCTCAGGCGTATCGTTGCTGGCCACGGGATTGTTGTAGGCGTTGCCCTTGGTGCGGATGCGCTCGGTGGCCACACCACGCGCCACCAGCGCGTAGCCTACCGCCGTGGCGCGTGCTTCTGAGAGTTGCTGGTTGTACTCGAGCGTGCCGACGTTGTCGGTGTATCCCTCGACGAGGATCGGCTTCTTGCTGCGATTGAGCAAGACCGCCGAACGGTTGACCACGGCTGCCGCGTCGGAACGTATCTCCGACTTGCCGAAATCGAACAGCGCGGTTTCGGGCAATTTGACGGAGACGCCGCCGGCGACCGGTTTCACCTCGATGCCCACTGCCTGATTCAACGATGTTTCTTTGGCGCGATCCAGCGTGGATGCGCAGCCTGCCAAAACCATCACAGCCATGGCGCACGCGCTTGCACTGAGGAATCTTCTCATCACTATTCTTCTCCATTGGTATCTGATCACATGGCGTGCCCGCGACACATGGAAAAGCGGACCGCCGATTTCGTAACGCAGCGATCTTTTATCGTGCGGGGCAGTGAACGGAGAATCAGAGCAGTCCGAAAGCCGGAGATTGGTTGATGCACGTAAGACTGGAAGCGACGTGGCGGGGAACCTTGTAAGCTGCGCGCTGAAAGGTTTGTCCCTACGCGGCGCCGTTATAATCCGACACCATGGCTACCCGTTTCAATGCCGCTGACGCCCATTGGCGCGTCGCGCCCTTACCCGGTTTCAGCCGGGACCAGAAAGACTGGCTCACCCGCGGTGGCTCGCTCACCGCGCATCTGCGCACGCTCGGCGCCGTTGCGGTGCGGGTCACACGTGAAGCGGTGGCGCTGCCGTGGGCCGATGAGTCCAATGCGCTCGGCGTCGAGTGCCGTGCTCCGGTGTGGGTTCGGGAGGTGGTGTTGTCAGTCGACGGCACGCCGTTCGTCGCGGCGCATAGCATTGCGCCACTGGCCGCGAGCGCCGGTGTCTGGCAGGCCATGCGCAAACTGCGCACGCGGCCGCTGGCCGAACTGCTCTATAGCGATAGCAGCGTCGCCCGCTCGGCGCTGGTGAGCCGTCGGCTCACGGCGCGTCATCCGCTGTACCGGCTGGCTGCGCGTGAGATCGGTGAGACGTATGCACGTCCACAAGCGTTGGTCGCACGCCGCTCGGTGTTCGAGCGCCATGGCGCGCCGCTGATGGTCACCGAATGTATGTTGCCAGCCTTGTGGGCGCATCTTGCGTCGTCCACGCCTGAATCGTCCGGGCACGAACCGCAGCGCATCCACGTGCGCGAACACGGCCGGCCCCTCGAGCACACTGCGTCGCGTGCTCATCCGGTGCAGCGCGATACCCGCAAGGGGTAGCTCGCATGACGACGCAAAAGCGCTGTTTTCCTCCCGTCGTGGATGCCAACACGAGAGTCCTGGTGCTGGGCAGCCTGCCGGGCGAAGTCTCGCTCGCGCAAGCGCAGTACTACGCGCACAAGCAGAATCGCTTCTGGCATTTGATCGGCGACGTGATTGGCGAGGAGGTGCACAGCCTCGACTACCTCACGCGCCTGCAGACGCTGCTGCGTCATCGCGTCGGCCTGTGGGACGTCGTGGCCGAGGCGCAGCGAGAAGGAAGCCTCGATAGCCGGATCCGCAACCATGCCAGCAATGATTTGATGGCACTCGTTGAATCGCTACCTCGTCTCGTGGCAGTCGCGTTCAACGGCGGCACGGCTGCGCGGCTCGGCATGCGAGCGCTACTGGGCGCGGCCGGGAACGTGGAATTCATCAGCCTTCCGTCGAGCAGCCCTGCTTACACCATGCCTTACGCGGAGAAGCTCAAGGCATGGGAAGCATTGCGTGGCTGGCTGGTCGAGCCGTCCTCAGCCAAAGCCGCGCAGAGCACGCAGAACGGTCGCACGTAGCCGGCCGCACCTAGCCGGCCGCACCTCGCCTACACCCCAAGTTTCGCCAACTCGCCATACACGCGCTGCAGCCAAACCTTCACGCGTTGCCGCTCCAGCAGACCAAGCCCTGTAGCGGCGCGGTCCGGATGATTGACCGCGGCCCAGAAGCTCGTGCTTTGCTGATCGATCTTCTGCATGGTCGTATCGGGCAGATGGCGCAGGGTGATTACGCTGGCGCCCAGTGCTTCGGCGCGCGCACGTTCGCCCGACGCCTCCAGAATCTCGAAACGATCGCCTCGAACTTCGTTCAAAACGATCACCAGCTTGAGACGCCCACCGAACTGATCGAGCCATTGCCGCAGCAGATCGACCGAATCGCGGCCGCTGTCCATCACGTGCCACCACGTCAGCGTGAGGCCATTCTCTTCGGCCACTGCCAGCACATCGGAATCGTCGAGCCATTTGGCGAGCGGTTGCTGCGTTTGGGCGGCGAGGTCCACCAGAATGCGCCGCTGCGGATCTTCGAGCGCAGCTTCCATCACGGGATCGAGGCTGTCGTGCCGGTCCAGCACGGCGGGCGCGGCATAGTCGCCATAGAAGCGCAGCAGCGCCCCGTGCGAGCGGTCAGTGTCGAAGCCCAGAAACGGCACTTTCGCGTCGATGAAATACTGCGCCAGCACGCGCGCGACGAGCGATTTGCCCACGCCGCCTTTTTCTCCGCCAATGAAGTGGATGTTGCTCATACTCGAGGATCCTTTGTGGTGGTGTGAGTCTTATCTGACGACCGTATCAGGCTTCGATGACGGTGCGGCGAAATAAAGTTTCAAGCAATGTAAAGGCTGGATACGCTGGATAAAAGCAGATTGCGAACTAGCCGCACACGATCTGCAAACAGGGTACATGGAAAAGAAATTCGGGGGCGGCGAATGCTATGCTCTCATTCGACCAAAATATTGCGTCTCTGGCGCGACATCCTGACATGACGAAACTGATCAAGCGCGCTTCGGCCGAGGCTCGCGCATTCCGCAACCGGGAAGCCGAATCGGTCGGCACCCGGCAGAAAACACTGCGGACAGGCAAGCGCGGGCAACGCGACGAAGACCTTGATGACGCGCCGCGAATCGAGGCGCCACGCAAGCCGCGCTTCGCCCCCGTGACGTTCTCGGAGGAAAGCGGCGTGCGCTATCTGCACTTCGGCACGGAATGGGTGCAGGGCGCGATGCGTCTGCGCAAGCCCGATCACCTCGAACTCGAATACGCGCAGCAGATGATGGCCTGGCTGCTGTTCCTCGAAGCGCCGAAGCGTATCGTTCAGCTCGGCCTGGGCGCGGCGGCGCTGACCAAGTTTGCGTATCGTTTCCTGAAGAACTCGAACGTCGAAGCCGTCGAGCTGAATCCGGCGGTGGTGATCTCCGCGCGCACGATGTTCCAGCTGCCTTCCGACGATGCCCGTCTCACCGTGCACGAAACCGATGCATGGGACTTCGTCAACGATCGAGCGAACCACGGCACCATCGGCGCGCTGCAGATCGACGTCTACGATGCGACAGCGCGCGGTCCGGTGCTCGACAGCGTGGCGTTCTACCGCGCGGTGCGCGCGTGTCTGACGGACGCGGGCCTCGTGACGGTGAACCTGTTCGGCGATCATCCGAGCTTCGTGCGCAACATGAAGCGTATGAACGAAGCCTTCGACGGCCGTGTGGTCGCGTTACCTGAAGTGCATGATGGCAACCGCGTGGCGATTGCGTTTTCGGGCCCGGCGCTCGAGGTGCCGTTCGCGACGCTCGAAGCGCGTGCCAGGCTGATCGAAGCCGAGCTCGGCTTGCCGGCGCGTCAGTGGATCAAGGGTCTGCGGGAATCAACGGGGCAGCACGGCGATTCGTTTTCGATCTAGGCGTACGAGGCAAGAAGGCGTTGCTTCGGGGTCGCCCCGGCTTGACCGTACCTTTGCGACTCCTATACTCTTTCATTGCTTTCGGGTCGCCTGTGGCTTCTCCGGTATGGGGTTCACCGCCCGTCAACCACGGGACGCAAGTCAATAAAAGGAAAAAGGAGACGTCATGGCTCACGACGCCGACGCCAACAGGGCCAGCAAGCGCTGGCTCTGGTTGCTGTTGCTTCCCTGGATCGCGATGATCTGGGTGCCGTCATATAACAAGGTCGAACCGCAGCTGTTCGATTTCCCGTTCTTCTACTGGTATCAGTTGCTGTGGGTGCTGATCAGCGCGGTCATCACGGCGCTCGTCTACTTCAAGACCAAGCGGCGCTCGCCGGATAGCGCGCAAGGGGGCGTTCAATGAATCCCGTCGCCACCTTTGTCTTTGTCCTGTTTTTCATCGGCGTCACGATTCTCGGCTTTATCGCGGCACACTGGAGGCGCGGCGATCTCGCGCATCTCGAAGAGTGGGGTCTCGGCGGCCGGCGCTTCGGCACCATCGTCACGTGGTTCCTGCTGGGCGGCGACCTGTACACCGCCTACACCTTCGTCGCGGTGCCGGCGCTCGTGTTCGGCGCGGGCGCGACGGGCTTCTTCGCACTGCCTTATACGATCCTGATCTATCCGTTTGCTTTCGTCGTGTTTCCGAAGCTGTGGAGCATTGCGAAACGTCACGGCTACGTGACATCAGCCGACTTCGTCAACGCGCGCTATGGCAGCCGGATGCTTGCACTGGCAGTCGCCGTGACCGGTATCGTCGCCACCATGCCGTATATCGCGTTGCAGCTGGTCGGTATCGAGGTGGTGATCGGCGCGCTCGGGTTCGACACCAGCGGTTTTGTCGGCGATCTGCCGCTCATCATCGCGTTCGCGATTCTGGCGGCTTACACGTACACCTCGGGCCTGCGTGCGCCGGCCATGATCGCGGTGGTCAAAGACGTGCTGATCTACATCACGATCGGGGCTGCAGTGATCGTGATTCCGCCACAACTGGGTGGCTTCGGGCACATCTTTGCCGCGGTGCCGCCGGCCAAGCTGCTGTTGAAAGCGCCTGACGTGTCGAATCTGAACGGCTACAGCGCTTATGCCACGCTGGCAGTCGGCTCGGCACTGGCGCTGTTCCTCTACCCGCACTCGATTACGGCGGTGCTGTCGTCGAAATCGGGCAACACGATCCGCCGCAATATGGCGATGCTGCCGGCCTATTCGCTGGTGCTCGGTCTGCTCGCGCTGCTTGGCTACATGGCGCTGGCGGCGGGCGTGAAGGACATGCCGGAATTCGCACCGTACTTCAAGGCCTTCGGCCCGAACTTCGCGGTGCCGGCGCTGTTCCTGCATTTCTTCCCGCCGTGGTTCGTCGGGGTGGCGTTTGCGGCGATCGGGATCGGCGCGCTGGTGCCGGCGGCGATCATGTCGATTGCAGCGGCTAACCTGTACACGCGCAATATCCACAAGGAGTTCATCAACCGGCACATGACGGGTGAGCAGGAAACCAATATTGCCAAGCTGGTCTCTCTGCTCGTCAAGGTGGGCGCCGTAGCGTTCATTCTCGGCTTGCCGCTCACGTATGCGATCCAGTTGCAGTTGCTGGGCGGCATCTGGATCATCCAGACGCTGCCGGCGATCGTGCTGGGTCTCTACACGCGTATGCTCGACTATCGCGGCCTGCTGCTCGGCTGGGCCGTCGGCATTGCGACCGGGACGTGGATGGCAGTCTCGCTGAAGCTGGCCGGCTCGATCTTCACGATCCACCTGTTCGGCCTTGCGATTCCCGGCTACGCGGCGGTGTGGTCGCTGATCGTGAACCTGGTGGTGTCGGTGGTGGTGAGCCTGCTGGTGCGCGCGGTTGGCATGAAGCACGCAGAAGATCGCACCAACCCGGAAGACTATCTGGACGTGGTCGAAAGCTAATCCTCCGAAGCTACTGTCCAAAAAACGCCCGCAACGAAAAATTGCGGGCGTTTTGCATTTTGGTGCAGGATAGCTACATCGCAACCCAGCTTCCGCGCGACCATGTCCTCTGCCGATTCTGATTCCGATCGCGACCCCGTGATGCCGCGCCGCACGAGCGCCAGTCGCGTCCTCAGGTCTATCACCTCGCCGTATTACCGTTACCGGCACGCCAAACTGTTGCATAGCGTGCGGGTCGGCCTCGCGATGATGGTGTCGATCCTCGCCACGACGGGCATCAATATTCCGCACGGCATCTGGTCTTC
>Ga0302232_10003409_pt1 | contig 10729 bp, 10 predicted proteins | sample II_Palsa_N2_3_FD_193575 | JGI IMG/M metagenome (GOLD analysis project Ga0302232, IMG submission 193575) | Peat permafrost microbial communities from Stordalen Mire near Abisko, Sweden - II_Palsa_N2_3 | ecosystem: Environmental > Terrestrial > Soil > Palsa > Peat permafrost | place: Sweden...
CGCCAAGAATTTCAAGACGCCCACCCTGGTCATCCACAGCCAACGCGACTACCGCCTCGACGTGAGCGAAGGCCTCCAGCTTTTCACCACGCTGCAAATGGAAGGCGTTCCATCAAAGATGCTCTATTTCCCCGACGAAGGCCACTGGGTGCTGAAGCCGCAAAACTCGCAGCTCTGGTACAAAACCGTAAACGACTGGGTGGATCAGTGGACGAAGAAGTGAGCAGGCCTCGGGCTCTGGCCTTTAAGCTTCGGCGAAATGATGTGTTAAGAGTTTTTGTCATTCCGACCGAAGGGAGGAATCTGCTGTCTGCCGGGGCAGGCAGAAAAGCAGGTTCTTCGTCTTCGCTTCGCGAAGACTCGGAATGACACGAAAATGAAGAGAGCACAATGGCTAAAAGAAGATCGTCCACCAAGCGGCAAGAAGACCGAACTCGACCAACCCGACGCAGAGGAGCAGCTCGAATCTTTTCTTGCGAAATACGATACAGAAGTTGGCGCCTGCGCTCGCCGCGCCCTCGCGAAGATGCGCAAGCTACTCCCCGGCGCCATCGAGATGGTCTATGACAGCTACAACTGGCTGGTGATCGGCTTTAGCCCCACTGAGCGTCCGTCAGAAGCCATCTTCTCCATCGTGCTCCCGCCCGGCCGCGTTACTTTGTGCTTTCTGCAAGGCGCAGGCTTACCCGATCCCGGCAAGCGCCTGGAAGGCGGCGGCAAGGTGGTGCGGAACCTCCGCCTCTACACCTCGGGCGAGCCGGATGCCCGCGTGCTTGACGAGCCCGAAGTCCGCGATCTAATTAACGTCGCCCTCAACCGCGCCAAGGTTCCCATGCCGGACAAAGGACGCCGAAAGCTGATTATCAAGTCGGTATCCGCGAAGCAGCGCCCGCGCAGACCGTGATGCAGGCTGGTATCGCTTAACGCACGTCAAAAATCGTCGAGGCGCAAAGCGGAGCCGACGCCGGGAATGTCTTCGAAAGTTTCTCCGCTCGTTCTTATAGGAATGCCGCTATTCGCAGGTTCCTTGGTGATTACGGAGCCGCCGCTGCTTTGCGGAACACTTTCCATCACTTCTACCAGTTCGGCTGATGTTCCCGCGGAAGCTTGTATCTCGACTTCCAACAGCCCGGTAAAAGATCCGACGCCAGGAACGAAACTGGCCAAGCCGTTGGCGCCGCTCGTCACGGTGCTCTGGCTGGCGCTCAGGATAACGGACATTCCCGCTTGCCCATTGGCCGGATCGCCGGGCGTTAGGATTACATCGCTGCCTGTTGGGCGCACCACGGCGGATTGAAACAGAACGCTCGCGCCGAGGATGGGATTCGGCGGCGTGGACGAGTCGGTTACGCGGACCGTAAAAGGCTGAAATGTCTGCCCAGTTACGACTTGCCCCGCTCCGGACACCGCCTGCAAGTTGAGCAGCGACGCTGCCACCGCGTTTCCATACACGGTTTGACAAGGACTGTTTCCCGGCGCAACACACGCCGTAACCTGCACGTTGGCGGTAAAATTTGTCAACGTGAGTGTGACTGTCGCGTTGCCGGTGCTGTTAGTCACCCCGGTTGCGGAACTCAGTGAACCGGTTCCTTGCGCGACTCTGAAGTTCACCGTCCTGCCATTCTGTGGTACTCCGTCGCTCAACACCCGCGCTGTAATCGGCGTACTGAGCGTGGCTCCCTGCGCGACCCAAAGATAGGGAGTGGTCACTCCGATATCCAAACTGGACTCGGTCGCCGACAGAGTGCCGGAGACCGATTGTGCCGGATTGTAAACTCCGGGGGCGAGCATCGCGGTGATGGTGGCAGTTCCAGTTGCCGCGGGCGTAACGAAAGTGGAAGCTATTCCGCTCTCATCCGTCACCACCGAACAATTGGTCGCGCCGCCGCAAGCGGAGAGCGTCGCGCCATTGGTGGTGGTCCAGCCCACGGTTGCCCCACTCACAGCTGTAACGCCATCGGAGGCAACCACTCGTACGCTCACAGGGTTGGTGGCTTGCGTGCCGACCGGGGTTTGCGGATTGGCCCCCTGAAGCAGCAAAATCTTGTCCGTGGCTGCGGCCCCGAAGGTCAGCGCATTGGTCATGATCGAAAATGCGCCGCTGACCGGATCGGTGATCGTGATGGTCTGCGCCCCGTCGCTCTGCGCAGGCGCGCTCACCAGTAGCTGGCTGGCATTCGAAGCCAGCAACGGCACGCCGGTGCTCCCCACTGTGACCATCAGGCCTGAGGTGAGCCCTGTGCCCTGCACTGCGATGGCGCCACCGCTGATCGGGACGCGAGGCGGGATAACGGAGTCCCCATAGAGCACGTGTGCGTGATAGGAATAATCGGGCCTGCCATCCCCCCGCAGGTCGGCAACACCGATGATGAAACTCGCCGAGTTCAGGATCTGGGCATCGAGACGGCTCATCCCGAAAGTCTCCGAATTGAACGGAGCGACGAAGGCCGGCGGCGGCGTGCCTTGCGGATCGCCCAATGTCCAAATCCCAACCACGGGTTCGGCTTTCGATTCACTCGGCACCCCGGCTTCATCCAGAGCCGTGACGGCCACTGAGAGAGTACGGTTGGCTTGGGCCGTGATCAGAAAGTAGGACACATCACCATAGCCACTGAGCGAACCCGTCCAATCGCCGGCAGCGAGAATTTGAGCCGGAGCACTCCAAGTCTCCGTCGCTGCCCACTGCGGTGCGGCCTGGCCGCTGCCCGACATCAGAATGTCCTGCTCGAACTCGCCTCCCGCGTTTACGGTCACGATGATGGGCACAAAACTCCCCGACGGTGCCACTTGCCCATCGTCATAGGGACAAACGCCGGCCGACCACGACGGGTCCAAAGCCTCCACCGATAGCTGATATTGCGCCGTGCTGCCCGCGTTCGGAATCGGCAATCCACCCAGGTCGAAAAATCCTTCCAAACTTTGATTGTTCGATCCAAACTCGCTGTATGCATTTCCCAGAGGATCCGTGAATCCGGTGATGGGATTTCCGGCGTTGCCGGTAAAAAGAAATCCCGAAACCGATGAGGCCGCGTATTGGTCGGAAGGCAAGCCCGTGGAAGGATCGATCCAGCGCGCAAACACGTTCACGCCCTGCATGGGCTGGCCTTCACCACCGACATGATTCATGAAGTAAACCGAGCCGTAAATGCGGGCCCTGGTGCTCGAATTAGTGGAGGTTGGATAAAGGCGGGAAAGCGCGGCCACATCGTCGGGAGCGAGTTGGTAGGGATTCGCGTAGCAAATTGTGATGGGAATGCAGTTCACGGGATCCATATAGTGCATGACCGGGAAGCCCGCGTAATCGGCGGGCGTGGGTGGAGGATTGCCGGTGATCACATTCAAGTTCAATTGCGACCAACCTAACCCCAGCACGTTGCCCAGCACCCGCACCAGCCGGTACTCCACGTCGGTAAGTTGCGAGGATTGCAGAGCGCACTGCCCGTTGATCACAACCAGAGCGTGCAGCAGATTCGCTCCGGCGCCAAAGTTGTCCGCGCCGCCATAGACCGCGTTCCAGAAACATTGCGAAGGATCGCCGGCGCCTGCGCCGAGCAGCGCGTCGGTTACCGAGCCGTCGTAGTCGTAGACGATCCCCACCGGTGTTTGTGTCGCGCCGGGAGTGATATCGGCGGGGGCGGTGATAATTCCGTTGGAGTCTACGACGATGTTACCGCCGTTGACATCTTCAGCAAGTTGGCCAGCGGCGGCGGCTGTGATCGCAGCCGTCGAAACCGAGGTCCATTGCAGAAACGCGCTGGCGACAAAGGCGTTGGCGGCAGCATTCGGCAGGATAGGGCTCAGATCCCCCTGGTCCGTGTAGTAATTCACTTGGCCGAAAGACCACGTAATAGGCTGGCCCATGGTCGCGGAATTGAAGTAGCTGGAACCCGCAACAAATTCCGGACCGCCAGCGCGCGCGGGACTGGCGAATGACAGGACAACGGCCAGAACTGAGGCCGGAACCATCCTCAGCCGGATGAACGGACGCGATCTCGATCGCTCGCGCTGCTGATTCAACGTTTGGCTCACTCGGTGCCGCCTGCGCGCCGTACCGCTCCGATGAAATCGGTATATGGAACAACTTTTCGCCCGGCGATCACTGGGTCCGCCAAAGCGGAGACATGCTGGGTATTCATTGCGACGTTGCCCTGCGGGTCAATCGCGAATCTGCCGGCGCCCCCGCCCACAGGACTGGTGAACCCCAGTCTGCTGGGAGGATAGAGAAACAGGAACACACGTTCTCCTACCCGGTAATCCTCTTTGTGGCTGCCCGACGAAAGGCCGGACCATTCGTGGATGGTCAAACTTCGGCCAGCCGCAGTGCCGCGAAGGGCGTATTCCACCTGAAAAGTAACCGCTGTCCAAGCGGCGCTTTGCCCCGCAGAAGATACTGCACGGCTGTCAGCCGAGCCCACAGCCGTGACGCGGCCGGAAAAAATAATTCCGGCGGCGCTGACGATCTGTGGCAACCCGTTCCTGCCGGGAGCCAACGGGCCGGACCCAAACCTATCGACACGCGCAGGCAGAGCCAAGCTCGAAACAGTCAGCCTAGACGGCGGCGTACTGAGTGCATTCCCGTAAGTGGGAGCAATAGCCTCGGAACGATCTCCCGCAGCACTCTGTGCGTGTAGCGCAGGGAGCAACAGGATCGACAACAAACAGGCGAGCAGATGCCAGCAACTCCCGGCCATAACGATCACCTGGGAAATAAAGTCTGCTCAGAGGGCTTTGGGAAACCAAGGGCATCCTAATGGCGATCGATAGAATGGCACGGTGACGGATGTCACAACCAGCCTGTGAATTACCCTGGGTTAAGCCCAATCCGGAAGCCTGAACAAGGTTCGCACTAATGCCTTGGCCTGCTTTGCCGATATTGCAACTAAGGAACCCAACCGCGTGAAAATTCTCCTGGTGGATGACAGCAAAACGATCCTGCACGAGAATGAGCGCGTGCTGCATAAGGCGGGCTATGAGGTAGTTTGCGCTGAAGATGGCGAGTCGGCTCTGGATCTTGCAAGAGAGCATAAGCCTGACCTGATTCTGCTGGATATGATCTTGCCCAAGTTAAGCGGCCCGGAAGTTCTGGCACGCCTCAAAAAGGACGCTGCAACCTCTGACATTCCCGTCATTGTCCTGAGCAGCCTGACCGAGAAGAACCGCCAGAAGCTGATCGAAGCCGGGGCCGAAGACTATGTTGAAAAGAATTCCCTGGCACCGTTGCCGGGGGTGAATCTCTTGCCAGAAATTCTGGAAAACCTGATCTGCCGGATCAATCGCAAACGGGGAGTGGCTTTCAGCAACATCCCCTTGAATAAGGAATAAGATCCCCCGCGAAGATTCCTCCCGCTAGAGAGCCCGCCGCACATGCTCCTCAGCGCTAAGGTTCGCCCCGGCGAGGAGCAATAGCCCAGACAGAAACGCCCAAAACATCATACTGACCGATAGCGCGAAAGGGCCGTAGACTTCCCCGAAGTTGAGCCAGGGCAAGGCTAGAATGTAACCATACTTCAGGGCCTCCGAAAGCAATCCCATGATCACAGCGGTAGGCAGCACGGTTCGCGCCGGAACCTTGCCATTGGGCAACACCCAGTAAATCAGAAAGAAGATGGCGATGCTGGCGGCAATCGCGAACACTTTCATGACTACAAAGCCCACCACCCGAATGTATCCACTGCCGTGACCCCGCAGCAGAAACTCCAGCAAAGCCACATTTCCCGCGGTCATGGCAACCGAAAGCAGAGCCAGCACGCCGCAGCCGAATGCCAGGCTCAGCGAGATCAACTGATTGCCGAAGTACGACCGGTTACTGGGAAAACGCCAGATCCGGTTGAGCGCCACCTCCAGCGGCATGAAGACCCCTGACGAAGTCACCAGCAGGATGATCAGCGAGACGATCTGCACTCGCTGCCGGCTGTTGACCATGGCATTCAGGTTGCGGATGACGAACTCCTGTCCGGCCGGCAAATAGTCGCGTAGCAGTTCCACCACCACGTCTGACATTACCCGCGAATGAAAAACCTTGCGGATCAAGGTCATCAGCAGCACAACAAAGGGAAAGAACGACAGGATCGAATTGGCGGCCACCGAGAATGCAAAAGTGTGCACATCGGTTCGCAGCAGGTATTTGACGGTCGAGACTACCACTCCAGCGGAGCGCCTGCGGAGGGGGCTTGGGGAACGCCCAGGCACCGGCGCGGCGGGCGGGGCGACTGTGGCTGTGCTCGGCTCAGGCATGGATGCTTGCCTAATCCTACCAAGGGTTTGCCTCCCAGCGGCATCGCTCCGGAACACTAAAGTTTCCGGTCCGGGGAGCTGTCTTTCCTTATACCTAGTTAAAGTATCAAATTGAGTCGCGCTCATTTTTTAGGCCCTACCCTCTAATTCTTCTTGTCAAACGATTTAGTAGTGCTTATTATCGGTTGCTCATTATCCGGTACGAGCCGGACGATGAGTTTGTAAGGCAGGTTGACGTCTTGAGTAGTGCCGTAGAAACAGCGTCGATGGTCCAGGGCTCCGAAAGTTCGCGCCGCAATTTCTCTGCGTGGCGATGAACCGAGGAGTCTTTTGCTTTGGGGCTGTTTCTTCGGTATCAATGGCCGCCGACCGAGTTCCACCGTTTTCCTGAGGGGGCGTTCCGGTTCGCCGGAACAACATGCGGGAAATTCGGGGAACTAATTCTTCGCGACAGATGAAAGGAGTTTTTCCGTGAGAGAGAAGGGAACAGTAAAGTGGTTCAACGGGGCGAAAGGATATGGCTTCATCCAGCGCTCCACGGGAGAGGACGTTTTCGTACATTTCTCCGCGATTCAGGAGAACGGCTACCGCTCACTCAATGAGGGTGAGACCGTGGAGTTCGATCTGCTGAAAGGCCCCAAAGGCTTCCAGGCGGGCAACGTCGTCCGCGCCGCCTAACGCCATCCAGTCGTGCCACCCTCCCGTTCCCAACGGGAGGGTTTTTTGTTTGCGGGATGATTTCCGAGCCCGGCCCCGGAAGAAAATTTAGCGGGCTGTTTTCCAGTTCGCGATACCCGCGCTTCCCAACGCCAACATCCCCAGCGAAGCTCCGTCCGCGTCGTTCTTCGCACTCGGCACTGCCTCGCTCGACCCCGAGCAACTCCCAGCGATGATCGGAGTATCGGGAGTGCTCTCGTAGCCGTAATTGAAGACGTTCAAAAGAGTTTCCTTGATGCTCTTGCCATGAAAGCCAACCGAGAGTCGCACCCAGCCATAATGCACTTTGCCCGATTGCGAGAATTGAAATCCAACATAGCTGTCTTGCGTCAGGCTAAGATTGCCTCGATGTTTAGTCTTCGTTCCCCCACCCTGCACGTGGGAGAAATTTCCTTTGCCATAAGTGAACAGCAACCCGTAGGATGCAGGTTTTCCGAATTGTCCGCCGGGTCCGATCACCGATCCCGACGGCACATCCGCCGGAAGATTATTTGCCCCCAGTACAACCTTCGCTGCTCCCGAGTTCGGAGTGAAGAAGGCGCGATTCCACCATAGCCAACTGCTCACGCCCGTGGTCGATTGGAAATATTGAAACGTAGTCTGGGCAACGTTGAACGGCGCCGCAGCCTGCCCTGCCGGGTTAAAAGGAAGGGTGGTAGTGTGCTTAAGAGTCGTTGAAAGCGTCCCGCAAACCGGCGCGCCCTCCGCCGGGGCTGCGCACGCGAGAACGGAAACGCCGGCCGCCGCTGCCGCCAACGCGTAGCCGTTCAAGGCACGGGTCATGCCTTCTGAGAGTCGAGAGGGAGTTTTCCGTCGCGGAAAGCTTCTCCGCTTAACGTCCGAATCCGAGTTCACCATATAAGTATCCTCAATAAGTATCCCTAATTTCTCCCCTGTTAAGGCAGCCCGAAAACGTAGGCAGCTCCGGTCGTATAGGGATTCTGTTCGCCAGTAACCACTACGTTCCCGCTCATTGCCACCGACTCCCCCAACCATGCGTCGCTGCGCGCGTCCGAGCCGGTAAGTAGAGTCAGTCCGACCGAATTCTGCCATCCAGATGCGGGCTCCTTGAAGACGTAAACACCGCCTTCAAGCCCAAAAGGTGGTGCCCCGCGCCGAGGCGCACCCACTACGGCGATCTCTCCACTTCCGGAAACCGACCAGCCAAATTCAGAATCAGGTCGCTGATCCACCGGCGTGAGCATAGCGGTCGCGGTCGTGTTCGCCCAACCCGAAGCCGGCTTGGAAAAAATATAAGCCGAGCCGGGGAAGCCGCTGTTGCCGAACGATGGAGCGCCCGCCAGAACCCAGCTGTCGTTTACGTAAATAGAAGTTCCAATATCCGATCCTTCAGGTGCGGTGGGAACGGTCAATTCCGCGGTTTGCGTCATATTCGTCCAGCCACCTGCGGGCTGCACGAATACGTAGGCCTTCCCGCTAGTGTCATACTCTTCGTTCTGCGATGCGCCCGCTGCGATCGTGGTCCCATGAACCGAAACCGATTCGCCGAGATTGTCATCTATCATGCCATCCGACGCAGTGAGCTTCGCGGTCTGCGTCATATTTGCCCAGCCTCCGGCGGGTTTTACGTAAACATAGGCCGCTCCCGGCGAAGATTCGAATCCTGGATCGCCCACCACAATGGTGTTGCCCTGCACTGCAACCGACTGCCCGAAATAACCATCTATCGTGTCCGAAGGCGTAAGCACGGCCGTAGGAGTCATATTCGTCCATCCTCCGGCAGGCTTTACGAAGACATAGGCATAGCTCGGATATCCCGCCCCCGTGCTTGGAGCTCCAATCACAACGGTGTCTCCGTCAATTGCGGCCCACACCAGGAAAAAACGAGATCCGGGGGGAAGCTCCAGTGCTCCGGCCGGAACCGTATTTGCCCAGCCCTGCGCCGATTTAACAAACACGAACGCGGCAATGTCATCGGCTCCGCCGGGGCTGTCGGCGACCACCACCGTGTCGCCGGATATCCCAACCGAGTTTCCGAAATAGAAAATCGCTTGATCCTGGCCGGTCAGCTTCACCAGCTGCTGCCAATCCCCCGGCGATGGCGCGGCGGTATTTTCTTGAAGTTGTTTTCCTGGCGCGTCTGGACCGAGCGGTAAACCTTGCGCTGAAGAAAATACCGCCAAGCCGCAACTCAGCAGGAGCATCGAAAAAGAAGTGATGGCAGGAGAACGTAACGACATCATAACCCTCTCATGGCGAATGCAACGTACGTCTAAATCAGGCAAGAAGAGACGACTCGCGCCCGCGCCGGGCAGTCATTATGCTATGAACGCCGCGCCTCGTCAATAAACACGAGCCATTTAGCGGACAATCTTCCAGTTCGCGACACCAGCGTCGCCCAACGCCAACATCCCCAGCGAAGCTCTCGCGGAAGCGGAAGACCCACCTGCCGCGCCCACGCTCGCCTGCTCCCCGCAACTGCCCGCGTCAATTGGCGTGTTCGCCGTGCTCTCGTAGCCGAGTCCGAGGATGTTGGTCACTGCGTGTTTTACGTCGCTGCCGCCATCCTGAAAAGTAATCGCAAGACGAGCCCACCCATAATGCACCGCGCCCGCTGCGGTGAATTGAAGGCCGATGTAGTTATTCTGTGTAAGGTTGAGGTTGCCCTCGTGCCTGAGCTTTGTACCGCCCCCGGTAAACGAAAGCTGTCCTTTGCCGTAGGTAAATAACAGGCCATAGGAGGTGCCTTTTCCAAAGTTGCCGCCCGGACCGATCTCCGCTCCGGCAGCCACGTCAGCGGGCAGGCGGTTATCGTCCAACAGCACATTCGCGCCAGCCGTATTCGGAGTGAAGAAGCCCCGGTTCCACCAAAAGATGGTGCCGATGCCGGTGAGCGTGCCCGAACGGAAAGTGGCGTTCGTCCCTTGCGCAATGTTGAACGCAGGGATCGCTGGATCGATCAGGTAGAGAGGAAAGGTGCTCGTCCGGGTGAGTTGAGCGCCAACAGTTTTGCAAACCGGCGCGGCTTCAGCAGGCACGGAGCAGGCCAGCATTGCAACCCCCGCCACTCCCGCAGCCAGCGCGTATGCGTTCAATCGTTGGTTAAGAGCATCAGAGAGCCGCGCGGCAGGCTTCACGCGCGGGAAACCGCGCTTGGTCGTAATGCTCGAATCGAGATGCAGCATCGTTATCCTCCCTCGCCTTTCCATTCGCAAAACACAAATCGCAACGTCGGAAGGCTATCGACTAAGGCAAACTAAAAACATAAGCCGCTGGTGCCTGCAAGCGGAATTGAGCGTCGCCCACCAGAGTCTTGCCGCTGATTCCTACGAAATACCCAAACGAGTTGTTGTAGTGAGCGTCGGAGCCAATTAGCACGGTGTTGCTCGCCAGGTTCTGCCATCCACCCGCTGGCTCCTCGAACACATAAATAGCGCCCTGGTTGGAGTCGGGCGAGGTTCCGCGGTACGGCGCTCCGGCGATCACGATGTTTCCGCTGATCGCCACCGAAAGGGCGAACTCGCCAACCGTCCCGTCGCCCGGCGTGAGCGTAGCCGTTTGGCTCATGTTGGCCCATCCGGACGCCGGTTTCTGGTAAACAAATGCCGCTCCAAGAAATCCATTGTAGGGATAACTACCAACCACTACGACGTTTCCATCCACGGCAACCGAGAAGCCGAAAACATCTCCATTCGCCAGGCCGGTGGCACTTAACTCCGCGGTCTGGGTCATGCTGGCCCAGCCGGTCGAGGGCCTGACGAACACATAAGCCTTCCCAGTTCCCGGATTCGAAAAACTCCCATATTGCGTTGCTCCC
>Ga0302232_10003411_pt1 | contig 10727 bp, 8 predicted proteins | sample II_Palsa_N2_3_FD_193575 | JGI IMG/M metagenome (GOLD analysis project Ga0302232, IMG submission 193575) | Peat permafrost microbial communities from Stordalen Mire near Abisko, Sweden - II_Palsa_N2_3 | ecosystem: Environmental > Terrestrial > Soil > Palsa > Peat permafrost | place: Sweden...
CTTGCTGATGTCGAACTCGTCGTGGATGCCGGTGCCCAGCGCGGTGATCATCGACTGGACCTCGGTGTTCTTCAGCACCCGGTCGATCCGTGACTTCTCCACGTTGATGATCTTGCCGCGGATGGGCAGGATGGCCTGGAACTTCGGGTCCCGGCCGCCCTTGGCCGAGCCGCCCGCCGAGTCACCTTCCACCACGTAGATCTCCGACCGCGCCGGGTCGGTGGACTGGCAGTCGGCCAGCTTGCCCGGCAGCGACGTGCCGCCCAGCAGCGACTTGCGGGTCAGGTCCCGCGCCTGGCGCGCGGCGATCCGGGCCCGGGCCGCCTGGCTGGCCTTGTTGATGATCTCCTTGGCCTCGCCGGGGTTGCGGTCGAACCAGTCCCGCAGGTGGTCGTTGGCCGCCTTCTGCACGAACGACTTGGCCTCGGTGTTGCCGAGCTTGGTCTTGGTCTGGCCCTCGAACTGCGGCTCGGCCAGCTTGACCGACACGATGGCGGTCAGGCCCTCGCGCACGTCGTCGCCGGTCAGGTTATCTTCCTTCTCGCGCAGCAGCTTCTGGTCGCGCGCGTACCGGTTGACGATCGTGGTCAGCGCGGCCCGGAACCCCTCTTCGTGCGTGCCGCCCTCGGTGGTGTTGATCGTGTTCGCGAACGTGTGCACCGATTCGGTGTAGGACCCGGTCCACTGCATCGCGATCTCGACCGCGATCCCGTCCCCGTCCTCACCGAAGTCGATGATCGACCCGTGCACCGGCTCCTTGGAGGCATTTATGTAGCGAACGAAGTCGGCGATTCCGCCCTCGTACTGGTACCGTGCCGCGCGTGGCTGGCCGGCCTCGTCGAGGGTCCGCAGGTCGGTCAGCGAGATGGCCAGGTTCTTGTTCAGGAACGCCATCTCCTGCATCCGCCGGGCCAGCGTCTCGAACGACCAGTCGGTGGTCTCGAAGATCTGCCCGTCGGGCCAGAACGTGATCGTGGTCCCGGTCTCCTCGGAGGGCGCTCCGCGCTCCAGCGGGCCCATCGGGGCGCCGCGCTCGTAGAGCTGGTTCCACGTGTAGCCGTCCCGGCGCACCTCGACCTCGAGCAGCGACGACAGCGCGTTCACCACCGACACGCCGACGCCGTGCAGCCCGCCGGAGACCGCGTAGGACTTGCCGTCGAACTTGCCGCCCGCGTGCAGCGTGGTCATCACGACCTCGACCCCGGGGCGGTGCTCCACCGGGTGGTCATCGACCGGGATGCCGCGACCGTTGTCGATGACGCGCACCCCGCCGTCGGCGAGGATCGTCACCTCGATGTCGTCGGCGTGCCCGGCCAGCGCCTCGTCCACGGAGTTGTCCACGACCTCGTAGACCAGGTGATGCAAACCTCGCTCACCGGTCGAGCCGATGTACATTCCGGGCCGCCTACGGACAGCCTCCAAGCCCTCCAGAACCGTAATCGAACCTGCATCGTAGGACAAACCGAACTCCATCCTGCCTCAGAAGCGCACAGCCCAGCCCCCCAAGATGTGGCCACCTCGCGCTCAATACATTTTACCTTCGGGTACCGACAGTCAGGGCCGTCTTGGCCCCTAGCCGTACGTGTCGCGGGGACCGCGGCCGCCGGGCACCCGCCAGCCGCCGCGCCGCCGGGGCGGCGCCGGGCCGCGGACCTTGACCCGGCGGATGGTCCCGTCGCCGAGCTCGGCGTTGAGCCGCCGGACCAGCTGCGGAGCGAGCAGCCGGACCTGGGTGGCCCAGGCCGTCGATTCGGCGGTCACCGCGAGCTCGCCGTCGGCGAACGCCTCCGGCTGGGTGTGCGCGGCCAGGTCCCGGCCGACGATCTCCGCCCACCGGCCGAACACCGACCCGATCGCGGCCCGCTGCTGCCAGCCCTGCTGGTCGAGCAGGCCGCCGATGGCCTGGCCCAGGAGCTGCGGGTCATCCCGGCGGGTCCGGCGCGTGCCCACGGCGGGCGCGCCGGCGGACCCGGCCGCGAGTAGCCCGGGCCGTTCGGACTTCTGGGTGTCATCCGGCCCCAGCTGACCGCGGGGGCCGGCCGGGAGATCACCCCGAGCCCGCGCGTCCGCCTTGGCCTCAGCCAGCGCCTCGGCCGCCCGCCGGACGCGGTCCGCCTGCCCCGGGCCGTCAGCGCTCACCGGAGCCCGCGGCCGCTCAGCCGGCACGGCTGATCACGCCGTCCTGGATCTCGAACCGCGCGCCGGCCAGCAGGTCCGGGATGTCGGCGGGCACCGCGGCGGTGATCAGCACCTGCTCGGCGCCGGCCACCAAGCCGGCCAGCCGGTCCCGGCGACCCTCGTCCAGCTCGGCGAACACGTCGTCCAGGATCAGCACCGGATCCTCGTGACCCTGCCGCAGCAGCGTGAAACTGGCCAGGCGCAGTGCCAGCGCGAGCGACCAGGACTCGCCGTGGCTGGCGTAGCCGCGGGCGGGCAGCCCGCCGATGGACAGCTCGAGCTCGTCGCGGTGCGGGCCGACCAGGCAGACGCCACGGTCCAGCTCGCTCGCCCGGACCCCGGCCAGGGCCTTCAGCAATACCTTCTCCAACGGGGCCGTCTCGAACGCCGGCGCGTCCTCGAACCCTTCCTCATTATTAAACGCTGAGCTGCGGTAAGACATTCCGGACGCCTCGCCCGGCCGCCCGCCGGAGACGGCCTCGTACGCGGCCTGCACGTGCGGCCGGAGCGCGGCCACCAGGCGGATCCGCCCGGCCAGCAGCGGCGCGCCGGTCCGGGCCAGCTGCGCGTCCCAGGTGTCCAGGGTGGCGGTCATCGACTCGCGGGCCGGGCCGCGCAGGCGCGTCTTGCCCCCGGCCGACTTGAGCAGCGCCGTGCGCTGTCGCAGCACCCGTTCGTAGTCGGCGCGGACGCCCGCGTACCGCGGCGCGGTGGCCACCAGCAGCTCGTCGAGAAACCGCCGGCGCTCACCGGGGTCGCCCTTGACCAGCGCCAGGTCCTCCGGGGCGAACAGCACCGTGCGTACCGAGCCCAGGATGTCGCGCGGCCGCGGCAGCGGCGCGCGGTTGAGCCGGACCCGGTTGGCGCGGCCCGGGTTGAGCTCGACCTCGACCAGCGCGTTGCCGGTCGCCCCGGTCACCGCCGCCCGCAGCACGGCGCGCTCGGCGCCCTGCCGGATCAGTGGCGCGTCCGTGGCCACCCGGTGGCTCCCCAGGGTGGCCAGGTACCCGATCGCCTCGACCAGGTTGGTCTTGCCCTCCCCGTTCGGCCCGCTGAACATGGTCACCCCCGGCTCCAGCTCAATACTGAGCTCCCGGTAGGACCGGAAGTCAGTCAGCGCGAGCCGGGTCAGGTGCACGAATTGAGACTACGGGCTCGGCTAACCGGCGGAGCGGATCGGCATCAGCACGTAGCGGTAGTCGGACTCGCGCTCGGTCTTGCCGGTGATGACGGCGGGCTTGGTCGGTGAGGTGAACGAGATCCGGGCCGTGTCGGAGTCGATGGCCCCGATGCCGTCCAGCAGGTACTGCGGGTTGAACGCGATCTGCAGGTCCTCGCCGTCGAACGCCGCCTCGACGATCTCTACCGCCTGCGCCTCCTCCGACGCGCCGGCCTCGAGCACGAGCTGGCCCGGGCTGAAGGCCAGCCGGACCGGGGTGTTCCGCTCGGCGACGAGGGCGACCCGCTTGACCGCCTCGGCGAACGGGCCGGCCACCAGCTCCGCGGTGGCGCTGAACTCGCTCGGCAGCAGCGCAGCGTACTTGGGGTACTCACCGGACAGCAGCCGGGTGGTGGTCCGCCGCCCGGCCCCGGCGAAGCCGATCAGGCTGTCGCCGCCCAGCGAGATGGACACCTCGGCGCCCGAGGTGAGCGCGCGCGCCGTGTCGCCGAGCACCCGCGCCGGGACCAGCAGCGCCGTGGACAGGTCCGGCTGGGCCGGGTTCCAGCGCAGCTCGCGGACGGCCAGCCGGTACCGGTCGGTGGCCACCAGGGTCAGCGTGTCGCCCTCGATCTCGATCCGGATGCCGGTCAGCGCGGGCAGGGTGTCATCGCGGCCCGCGGCGATGGCCACCTGGCTGATCGCGGTGGCCAGCGCGTCACTGCCCACCGTGCCGGCCAGCGGCGGCATCTCGGGCAGCGTCGGGTATTCCTCTTCGGGCAGCAGGACCAGGGTGAAGGTGGCGGTGCCGCACTTGAGGGTGGCGCGGGCGCCGTCGGTGACCAGCTGGACGGGGCGGGCGGGCAGCGACCGGACGATCTCGGCCAGCAGCTTGCCCGAGACCAGGATCGTGCCCTCCTCGTCGGTGATCACCGGGACCGTGGCCTGGGCGGAGACCTCGTAGTCGAAGGTCGAGAGGGTGAGGTCGGCCCCCGCGTGCAGGCGCATCCCGGCTAGCACGGGAGCAGTCGGGCGAGCCGGCAGGGCCCGCGCGGTCCAGGCCACGGCTTCCGCCAACTGATCACGCTCGACTTGGAGCTTCACGGACCTGCCTCCTACTTGCGGTTGTTCTTTACCTCTTGATTAAGAATCGTCGTAGTCATAGGTGCGGTGGATACTGGGGAGAACCTATGTTTCCGCAGTCCAGCGAGCCTTTTGCTACCCACAGGGTGGTTCGGGGCCGGGGGACGGCGCAGGGTCCGCTGTGGCGGACGGCGGCGGCGCATCCGCTTGCCACTGGTTGTCCCCTGGTTATCCGAAACTCTTCCACAACGTTGTCCACAAACTGTGTGCATATCAGTACGGCCGCGAATCAGCCCGCCCGGGCCTGCTGCTTGATGCGGTTGGTGAGCTCGGTGACCTGGGTGTAGATCGACCGGCGTTCGGCCATCAGCGAGCGGATCTTGCGGTCGGCGTTGATCACGGTGGTGTGGTCGCGGCCGCCGAACTGCTGGCCGATCTTGGGCAGCGACAGGTCGGTGAGCTCGCGGCACAGGTACATGGCGATGTGCCGGGCGGTGACCAGCACCCGGGACCGGGACGTGCCGCACAGGTCCTCGATCGACAGGCCGAAGTAGGACGCGGTCTGGCCCATGATCGTGGCCGTCGTGATCTGCGGGCCCTGGGCCTCGGGGATGAGGTCCTTGAGCACGATCTCGGCCAGTTGCAGGTCGACCGACTGGCGGTTCAGGCTGGCGAACGCGGTGACCCGGATCAGCGCCCCCTCCAGCTCGCGGATGTTGGTCGAGATCCGGCTGGCGATGTACTCCAGCACCTCGGGTGGCGCGTTCAGCGTGTCCTGGATCGCCTTGCGGCGCAGGATCGCGATGCGGGTCTCGAGCTCGGGCGGCTGGACGTCGGTGAGCAGGCCCCACTCGAACCGGCTGCGCAGCCGGTCTTCCAGCGTGACCAGGCGCTTGGGCGCGCGGTCGCTGGAGATGACGATCTGCTTACTCGCGTTGTGCAAGGTGTTGAAGGTGTGGAAAAACTCCTCCTGGGTCCCTTCCTTGTTCTCCAGGAACTGGATGTCGTCGACCAGGAGCACGTCCACGTCGCGGTACCGCCGGCGGAACCCGTCCTGCTTGCCGTCCCGGATCATGTTGATGAAGTCGTTGGTGAACTCCTCCGAGCTCACGTACCTGACCTTCAGCCCGGAGTACAGCGTCTGGGCGTAGTGCCCGATCGCGTGCAGCAGGTGGGTCTTGCCCAGGCCGGAGTCGCCGTAGACGAACAGCGGGTTGTAGGCCTTGGCCGGCGCCTCGGCCACCGCGACCGCCGCTGCGTGCGCGAACCGGTTGCTCGACCCGATGACGAACGTCTCGAACGTGTACTTGGAGTTGAGCCGGGTGCCGCCCAGCCGCGGACCGCCCTGACCCAGGTGGACTACGGCGCCGTGCGGGCCCTGGTCCGGGCGGGGCGGCTCGCTGTCCTCGGCTTGAGGTACGTGCCGCGGGCCGTGGTCCGGATCGGGGTGCCCCGCCCGGCGCGGCGCGGCGGTCTCGGCGTCGAGGTCGCTGACCGTCTCGGCCGGAGTCACGCTCAGCTGCGGCGCCGGGTCGACGGTGACGGCCAGCTGGATGTCCCGGCCGAGCTGCTGAGACAGGGCCTGGGTGACCAGCGGGCGCAGCCGGGTCTCCAGCTGCTCCTTGACGAATTCGTTGGGGGTGGCGATCAGCGCCGTGTTCTCGACCAGCCCGAGCGGTCGGGTCAGCTTCAACCAGGCCCGCTGATGGGGCTGAATCTGCAGGTCAGCGAGTCCGTCGAGGGATCGTGCCCATACCTCTGCCAGGTCTGAATTAGCCACCTGTGCGCTCCCCTCGCATCCCCGTGCCGCGAGCAGGCGCTCACGATCCACAGAACTTTCCACATGTTGTGCACGTGGCTTCCCGGCTGCACGCGGTGATCGTGGCAGTTCGGGGAGAATAGCTGTCCACAGCCTAAGCCGCGATGGCTGAACACGGGTGGCAAACGGCGGGGTTCTAGATGGTAGCCTGGGGTGAACCCGAGGGCGGCACGCGTGTCGGTCGAGCGTGCCCATCAGCGAAAACCCCATCTGGAGTCTCCAGTGAGTAAGCGCACGTTCCAGCCGAACAATCGGCGCCGCGCGAAGACGCATGGTTTCCGGCTGCGCATGCGCACCCGGGCCGGCCGGGCGGTCCTCGCAGCCCGTCGGCACAAGGGCCGCGAAAAGCTGAGTGCCTGATCCTGCCGTCCCAGTCCCGGATGCGCCGCGGCGCGGAGTTCACGCTGGCCGTGCGCACCGGGGCTCGTGCGGGCCGGCCGCTCGTGGTCGGTCACCTGCTGGTGCGGGCCGACGGGATTCATGACCGGGAGCCGGCCAGGGTAGGCTTCGTGGTCAGCCGGGCGGTTGGTTCCGCGGTGACCAGGAACCGGGTCAAGCGGCGCCTTCGCGAGCTTATGCGCGGGTACCTTCACTCGCTTCCTGGCGGTAGCCTTCTTGTGGTGCGCGCAAACGCTGCAGCCGCGCACGCCCGCCAGCCGGATCTCGCCGCGGATCTGGACCTGGTGATCAGCAGGTTGTTGCGGCGCCAGGTTGGGACACACGTCGGTAATGCCACAGACAGCCAGACAGAACGGTACGAGCCGCACCGCCACGGTGCCGGCGCGGCTGCTCATGGTCCCCATCGCGGGTTACCGGCGGTTCGTGAGCCCGCTGCTCCCCGCGCGCTGCCGGTTCGCGCCCTCATGCAGTGAGTACGCGCTCACCGCGGTGGCCGAGCACGGCGCGGCGCGCGGGCTGTGGCTCGCGATCAAGCGCATCGCCCGGTGCCATCCGTTTAATCCCGGCGGTTACGACCCAGTCCCGGGTCGGGTCCATCCCGCCAAGCCAGCGAGGAGCTGACCGGTGAGCATTCTCAACCCGCTGGCTGACCTGGTGGCATGGGCGATCATGCACCTGCACGCCTGGCTGGGCACGCTATTCGGGCCGAACACCGGGCTGGCCTGGGGTCTGTCCATCGTGATTCTGGTCGTCCTGATCAGGATCTGCCTGATCCCGCTGTTCGTGAAGCAGGTGCACGCCCAGCGGAAGATGGCCAAGCACGCGCCGCAGCTTCAGGAGCTGCGCAAGAAGTACAAGAACGACAAGACGCGTCTCAACGAAGAGACGATGAAGTTCTACAAGGAAAACGGGGTCAACCCGCTGGCGGGCTGCCTGCCGATGATCCCGCAGATGATCATCTTCTTCTCGCTGTTCTACGTGCTGCGCGCCATCGCGGAATGGAAGCCGGGCCAAGCATCCAAGTACGGGCTGACGACTCCGATCCTGCAGAGCGCCCAGAAGGCGACGATCTTCGGCGTCCACCTGGGCGACAAGCTGCTCTTCTCGCACACGTCGGTACCGACGCACGTGGCGATCGTGATCGTGCTGACCGTCATCGTCAGCGCCTCGACCACGTTCATGACCGTCCGGCAGAGCGCCAAGCGTGGTCTCATGCAGACCAACACGGACCCGGACAACCCGATGGCCGGCATGCAGAAGTACATGATGTACATCGTCCCGTTCTTCTCGCTGACGGGCTTGTACTGGCAGTACGGGCTGGTGCTGTACTGGGTGACGACCAACCTGTGGACGCTCGGCCAGCAGTTCTTCATGTTCCGGGGCTGGACCGCCGAGGACGCCGCGGCCGCGAGCGCCACTGCCGCCGCAGCAGCGGCTGGCGGCTCGGCCCGGGCCACCCAGAGCTCGGCGCGTCCGGGGTCCGGCACCGCGAAGCCCGCGGCCGGTTCCAGCTCCGGTGTTAAGAGCGCTACCGGTGCGGCCAAGACCACCGCCGGGGTGGCCAAGACCACCGCGGCCAAGACCGCGACGAACGGGACCCGGAGCGCCAGCGCCGGTGCCGCCAAGCCTGCCACGGCCGCCACGGCGGCCCGCCCGCCGAGCGGAGCCAACGGACGATCGAGCACGTCGCGGCCCGCGGCCGCTGCCACTAGCTCGGCCCAGCCGCGCACCGGTTCGGCGCGCGGCGATGCCGCCGCGGCCAGCGCGTCCGCCACGCCGAACGGGCAAAATGGTGGTGGTGCCATGCGCGGGCTGCTGCGCCTGGGACGGGCGAAACCGGAGCCCGTACCCGAGCCGGAGGTGCCCGCCGCTAGGGTGGTCCGGCAGCAGCCGGTCCGGCAGAACAGAAACAAGCGGTCGGGTAAGCGCTAACCAGGCGCAGCCCGAACGGTAAATCCCGAACTTTCAGCAGGGACTCAGCACGGTGGGAGGTCCGGTCTTGAGCCAGGACGTGGAGGTCACGGACGAGGAGGAAGCCCTCGACGAGACCGAGGGCACTCCGCAGCTCAGCGATCTCGAACTCGAGGGCGATATCGCCGCCGACTACGTCGAGGGGCTGCTCGACATCGCCGACCTGGACGGTGACATCGACATGGACGTCGAGGGCGACCGGGCCATCGTCTCGGTGGTCGGTGCGACCCTTGACGAGCTGATCGGCGACGACGGTGAGGTCCTGGAGGCGCTGCAGGAGCTCACCCGGCTGGCGGTACACCGGCAGACCGGCGCCCGGGCCCGGCTGATGCTCGACATCGGCGGCTACCGGGCCCGCCGGCGGGCCGAGCTGGCCGACTACGGCCGCACCGTGGCCGAGGAGGTGGCCCGCACCGGCCAGCCGAAGGCGCTGGAGGCCATGTCGCCGTTCGAGCGGAAGATCGTGCACGACGCGGTGGCCGACGCCGGCCTGCGCAGCGAGTCGGAGGGCGAGGAGCCGAACCGGCGGGTCGTGGTCTTCCCGGCCCAGTAGTGCCGGTACCCGCAGCCCCGTGCGAGCCGGTTCCTGGTAGCGCGGCGACCGTGTTCGGTGCGGCGCTGCCCGCTGCCGTGACGTACGCGGGACTGCTGGCCGACCGCGGGGTGGCGCAGGGCCTGCTCGGGCCGCGCGAGGTGCCCCGGCTCTGGGACCGGCACCTGCTCAACTGCGCGGTGGTGGCCGAGCTGGTCGAGCCGCGCCACGGAACGCTCCTGGATCTCGGTTCGGGGGCCGGACTGCCCGGCGTGGTCCTGGCCATGGTGCTCCCCGATACGGAGGTCACCTTGCTCGAGCCGATGGAACGACGCTGCCGGTTCCTCACCGACTGCGTGACCGAACTGGGGCTGGCCAACGTGACCGTGCTGCGGGGGCGCGCCGAAGATGTCACTATACGAACGGACGTGGTTACAGCTCGTGCGGTTGCCCCGCTGCCTCGCCTGGCTGAACTAGCCATGGGCGTGGTACGGCCGGGAGGCATGGTTCTGGCGATAAAGGGGCACACGGCAGCGGAAGAACTGAAGGCGGCCGGACCGGTGCTGCGCCGAATTGGTGCCCGCGACGCCCAGGTTGTGCGGGCGGGGCACGGTAAGGTCAATCCTGCGACTACGGTCGTTCGGTTCTTCGCTAGATGAGGCAGGGCATAGGTGGGGCCTAGCTATTACCGGCAGGGCGCAGCGGGATTGGGCTGGCCGGACGGGTTGCGGGTGCCCGAGGCGGAAGGCATCGCGCTGACCGGCGAGGCCGGCCCCGGTTTCGGCGGCCTGGGCTGGCCGGACACGGATCCGGGCTCGAGCGCGGGTCACGGATCGAGAGGCGTTGAGGTGAAGGGTGAGAGGTCGGGAATCGTGACCGTCGAGGGCGCGGTGGACGGCGGGCGGCCGGACGCGCCCGCTCCGCCGGTCGTCATCCCGGAGATCCCCCGCAGTGAGGCGGACACGCCGATCGGCCGGGCGGCCCAGGTCGCGGTGGGCGTGCGGGGGCTGGCCGACCGGGAGGCCTGGCCGCGACCGCCCCGCTGCCGGATCATGACGATCGCGAACCAGAAGGGCGGGGTCGGCAAGACGACCACCGCGGTCAACCTGGCCGCCAGCCTGGCCCAGCACGGCTTGCGGGTCCTGGTGATCGACCTCGACCCGCAGGGCAACGCGTCGACGGCACTGGACACGGACCACCGCGTGGGAGTTCCGTCGGTCTACGACGTGCTGGTCGATGGCCGCCCGCTGGCCGAGGTGATCAGGCCGGCCGGCGAGATGCCGGGCCTGTTCTGCGCTCCGGCCACGATCGACCTGGCCGGCGCCGAGATCGAGCTGGTGCCAGTGGTGGCCAGGGAGCTGCGGCTGGCCCGGGCGCTGCGGGCGTTCGACACCTCGCACCTGGACTACGTGTTCGTGGACTGCCCGCCCTCACTGGGCCTGCTGACCGTCAACGCGCTGGTCGCGGCGGAAGAGGTGCTGCTGCCGATCCAGTGCGAGTACTACGCGCTCGAGGGGGTTCAGCAGCTGCTGAACACCGCCGAGCTGGTCCGGGTCAACTTCAACCCGGGACTGCACGTCTCGACC
>Ga0302232_10003433_pt1 | contig 10692 bp, 9 predicted proteins | sample II_Palsa_N2_3_FD_193575 | JGI IMG/M metagenome (GOLD analysis project Ga0302232, IMG submission 193575) | Peat permafrost microbial communities from Stordalen Mire near Abisko, Sweden - II_Palsa_N2_3 | ecosystem: Environmental > Terrestrial > Soil > Palsa > Peat permafrost | place: Sweden...
GCAACCGTGCGCTGATGGCCGTGGCGCGTCCTGCGGCAGCGGGCCAAGCGGTATTCGTGGTGCTGGCGTTCGGCATCCTGGTCTGGGCGTTCGTGCATTTCGATTTCTCGGTGCAGTACGTGGCCGAAAATTCGAACCTGGCGCTGCCGTGGTACTACCGCATCGCTGCGGTATGGGGCGCGCATGAAGGTTCGCTGCTGCTGTGGATCTTCATCCTCAACGTATGGACGGTGGCGCTGGCCGCCTTCAGCCAGAAACTGCCCGAGGTGTTCGCCGCGCGCGTGCTGGCCGTGATGGGGCTGATCGCGGTGGGCTTCCTCGCCTTCATCATCTTCACCTCGGATCCGTTCGGACGGCTGTTGCCGATGCCCGGCGACGGCGCCGACCTGAACCCGGTGCTGCAGGATCCGGGCATGACGTTCCACCCACCGGTGCTGTACACCGGCTACGTCGGCTTCTCGGTAGCGTTCGCGTTCTCGATCGCTGCGCTGCTCGGTGGCGAACTGGAACAGGCGTGGGTGCGCTGGGCGCGGCCGTGGACGAACATCGCGTGGGCCTTCCTCACCTGCGGCATCGTCGCCGGCAGTTGGTGGGCCTACGCCGAACTGGGCTGGGGCGGCTGGTGGTTCTGGGATCCGGTGGAGAACGCCAGCTTCATGCCATGGCTGGTTGGCCTTGCGCTGATCCATGCGCAGGCCGTCACCGAGAAGCGTGGTTCGTTGCGTGCGTGGACCATCCTGCTGTCGATCTTCGCATTCTCGCTGAGCCTGCTCGGCACCTTCCTGGTGCGCTCGGGCGTGCTCACCTCCGTGCATGCATTCGCCTCCGATCCGCGCCGCGGCGTATTCATCCTGGCGTTCCTGACCATCGTGGTCGGCGGCTCGCTGCTGCTGTATGCGCTGCGCGCGCCGAAGGTCGCCGGCGGCAAGGCGTTCAACCTGCTGTCACGCGAGACCGTGCTGCTGATCGGTAACCTGATGTTCGCGGTGGCAGCGGCGATGGTGCTGCTCGGCACCTTGTTCCCGCTGATCGGCGATGCGCTGAACATGGGCCGCATTTCGGTCGGGCCGCCCTACTTCGGTTTCCTGTTTCCGCTGCTGATGCTGCCAGTCGTCCTGCTGCTGCCGTTCGGGCCGTTCCTGCGCTGGGGCAAGGGCGACACGCCGGCGCTGAAGCAGGTGTTGCTGCGCGCCGGCATCGCTGCCGCGGCCTGCGCGATCGTGGCGGCGTTTTTCGTCCACGGCCAGCTCAAGGCCATCGCTGGAGTGGCGTCGCTGGTATGGCTCACCGTCGGCGTGTTGCTGTACGCGGTCAAGCGCTGGCGCGAAGTGCCGCGCGGCCGACGCTACCCAGCCGAGATGGCCGGCATGCTGCTGGCGCATCTGGGTGTGGGCGTGTTCGTGGCTGGCGTGCTGCTGTCCGAATCGCTCAGCGTGACCAGCGATGTGCGGATGGCACCGGGGCAGACTCAGCACATTGGCGGCTATGACTTCCTGTTCGATGGCGTGCATCGCACCACTGGACCGAACTGGCGCGCCGACCAGGGCGTGGTCACGGTCACCCGCGACGGCAATCCGGTCGCGGTGATGCATCCGCAGAAGCGCACCTATCTGCGCGGCCAGGTGCAGACCGAGTCCGCGGTGGACGCAGGCATCACCCGTGACCTGTATGTGGCGCTGGGCGAACCGATGGACCCGAACCATATCGAAGGCGCCTGGGCGCTGCGGCTGTATTACAAGCCCTTCATCCGCTGGATCTGGGGTGGCGGCCTGCTGATGATGTTGGGTGGCTTCGTCTGTGCTGCCGACAAGCGTTTCAGGATCAAACGCATCGCCGAAAGCGAAACTGTCGAAATCTTGCTGGTGCAGGAAAACCGCGCATGAACCGGTTACTGCCGTTCTTCGGTTTCATGCTGCTGGTGGTGCTGTTCGGCTTCGGCATCTGGTGGAATACCCAGCACGACCAGAGCGCGATTCCGTCGCCGTTGCTCAACAAGCCGGCCCCTGCCTTCGTGCTGCCCAAGCTGTACGAACCCACGCAGACAGTCAGCAAATCGGACCTGCTGGGCAAGCCCTACCTGCTCAACGTGTTCGCCAGCTGGTGCGTGGAATGTGGTGTTGAACATCCCGTGTTGCAGGCCGAAGCCCCGAGCCTCGGCGTGCAACTGGTCGGCTACAACTACAAGGACGCACCGGCCGATGCGAAACGCTGGCTGGCCGAACATGGCAATCCGTACAACGTGCTGGTTGCCGATGAACCCGGCAACACCGCGATCGATTTCGGCGTGTACGGTGCCCCGGAAAGTTTCCTGATCGATGCGAAGGGCGTGATCCGCTACAAGCACATCGGTCCGCTGACGCCTGACGTGGTCGCCAGCGAACTGAAGCCGGCGATCGCGGCGCTGTCGCGTGAGGCGCAGCCATGATGCGTGCGTTTCTTCATGCGCTGCTGGTGGCCTTGCTGGTATTTGCCGGCGTGACCCACGCGCAAGCGATCGAGCCGATGCCGTTCGCCGACCACGCGCAGGAACTGCGCTTCCAGCACCTGACCCAGCAGTTGCGCTGCCCGATGTGCCAGAACGAGACGCTGGCCGATTCCAACGCGCCGATCGCGCGCGACCTGCGCAACCAGATCTTCCAGCTGATGCAGCAAGGCAAGAGCGACGATGAGATCAAGCAGTACCTGGTCGACCGCTATTCCGATTACGTGTTGTACGACCCGCCGCTGAAACCCGGCACCTGGCTGCTGTGGTTTGGCCCGCTGCTGATCCTGTGTGGTGGTGCCGGCGTGGTGCTGGTCGCGATCCGCAAACGCAATCGCGCTGAGAGCGCCTCCAGCCTGTCCGCTGACGGCATGTCGGCCGACAACACACCGACCGACAACGGGGACGACTGGTGAAGACCGTTTTTTTCATCGCCGCTGCAGTGATGATCGCTGTGGCGCTGACTGCCTTGCTGCTGCCGTTGATACGGCAGGGCCGCAAGTCGGGGCGTTCGCGTGGCGTGTTCGCACTGTCCCTCGTGATCGCCTTCGTGCTGCCATTGACCGCTGCCGGCCTGTATCTGCTGATAGGCACACCAGCCGCGCTCAATGGCGTTACCGCCGAGGCCGAACAACCACTGACCCTGCCACAGGCGATCGACGAGCTGCGTGCCCACCTGGCCCAGCAGCCGAACGATCAGCAAGGCTGGATGCTGCTGGCGCAGACCAGCACCATGCAGCACGATCCGACTGCGGCACGCGATGCCTACGATCATGTACTGCAGCTCAACGCCAACAACGCCGAGGCGATGGTGGGCTGGGCCGAAACCGATTCGATGACGCGCAGCGACCACATGATCGAAGGCCGTGCGCTGGAGCTGCTCAAGCGCGCCGTGCAGTTGCAGCCGGACAGCCAGCGTGGCCTGTGGCTGCTCGGCATCAGCGATTTCCAGCATGGTCAGTACCAGGCAGCGGCCGCCACTTGGCGCGTGCTGCAGCCGCAACTGGAACCGGGCTCGAAGGTCGCCCAGGCTGTCTCCGAACAGATTGCGGTTGCCGATACCCGCGCCGGTGGCGCGCCGGCTGGCGCATCGAGCAGCGCACCTGCTGCCGCACCACAGGGCTCAGCTCTGCAGGTTCAGGTCTCGCTGGCAGCGGCGCTCAAGGACAAGATCGCTGCGGGCGATACGCTGTTCGTCTACGCTCGTGCCGAGAACGGACCGCCGATGCCCTTGGCTGTTGCCAAACTCGACGCCAGCCAGTTGCCGACCAGCGTCACCCTCACCGATGCCATGGCGATGACACCGGCGATGAAACTGTCGTCAGTAGCGCGCGTGTTCGTCGGCGCGCGGATCAGCCACAGCGGCCAGCCAATCGCTCAGCCCGGCGACCTCGAAGGCGATGCCGGTGTCGTCGCGGTGGACAGCAAGACGCCGATCACGATCAGTATCGACAAGGTGCATTGATGAGCCACGACGCGCGCCGCTATTTCACCCTGCCCTCGCCGTTTGCGATGAAGCGCGGCGGCAAACTGCACGGCGCGCACGTCGCCTACGAAACCTGGGGCAGCTTGAACGCCGCGCGCGACAACGCCGTGCTGGTGCTGACCGGCCTGTCACCCAGTGCGCACATGACCTCCTGCGAAACCGATCCCACGCCCGGCTGGTGGGAAGAGATGGCGGGCTCCGGCAAGGCGATCGACACCTCGCGCTGGTTCGTGATCTGTGTGAACTCGCTGGGCAGCGACAAGGGCTCGACCTGCCCCGCCTCGATCGACCCGGCTACCGGCGAAGCCTACCGGCTGACGTTTCCCGAGCTGGCGCTGGAAGATGTCGCCAACGCCGCACATGCCGCCGTCAGCAGCCTCGGCATCACGCAGTTGGCTTGCCTGATCGGCTGCTCGATGGGCGGCATGAGCGCGCTGGCTTACATGCTGCTGCATCCCGGCAGCGTCCGCGCGCATATCAGCGTGGACACCGCGCCGCAGGCGCAACCGTTCGCGATCGCGATCCGCTCGCTGCAACGCGAGGCGATCCGGCTCGATCCGAACTGGAAAGACGGTCAATACGACATCCATCAAGCCCATGGCGGCAATTACCCTGACATGGGCATGAGCATCGCGCGCAAGCTCGGCGTGATCACTTATCGATCGGCGATGGAATGGAATGGCCGCTTCGCGCGCATCCGGCTCGACCCGGAACAGCGCGAGGACGAGCCGTTTGGACGCGAGTTCCAGGTCGAGTCCTATCTCGAAGGCCACGCGCAACGCTTCGTGCGCAACTTCGACCCCAACAGTTATCTGTACCTGTCGCGTGCCAGCGACTGGTTCGACATGGCCGAATACGGTCACGGCAATGTGCACGAGGGCCTGCAGCGCATCCACATCGAACAGGCGATGGTGATCGGCGTCAGCACCGACATCCTGTTTCCGTTGCAGCAACAGGAGCAGATCGCCGAAGGCCTGCAGGCAGCTGGCGCCAAGGTGGAATTCGTGGCGCTGGACTCGCCGCAGGGGCACGATGCCTTCCTGGTCGATATCGAGAACTACAGCCGCGCGATTGGCGGCTTTCTGAACCGTTTGTCGGCCCCGTAACCATCGCACTGGTAAGATAAGCCGCATCACGCACCACCCGAGAACATCATGCTCACCCTGGATTTCCCCGGCAGCCGCACCCTGATCGACGCGATCGACGCCGCCGTGGTCAAACCGACCACCTACGAACTCACCGACAGCCTGCGCAACAGCCTGTGCAAGCTGATCCGCGACAATGCCGTGAAGCTGCCCGACTGCGTGTTCGAGGCCTGCGCCGAGCACTACGCCCGCCGCGAGCTGTACCGCAGCGAGGAGCACGGCTACTGCGTGGTGGCGATGACGTGGGGTCCCGGCCAGGGCACACCGATCCACGATCACGACGGCATGTGGTGCGTCGAGGGCGTGTGGAACGGCGCGCTGGAGATCGTGCAGTACGAGCTGCTGGAACACGACGCCCAACATTACCGTTTCCAGCCGGTGGGCTCGATCCAGGCCGGTGCCGGCTCGGCCGGCAGCCTGATCCCGCCACACGAGTACCACAGCATCCGCAACCCAAGCGACAACGCGGTCACGGTCAGCCTGCACATCTACTCCGGCCCGATGACCCAGTGCGCCGTATTCCAGCCACTGCCGGAGGATCGCTGGTACGAGCGCGATGTCCGCGTACTGGGACTCGACCGCGTGCACTGAAACCGGCATAATCAGCAGCTTCTGTGCCGGTGTGGCGGAATGGTAGACGCGGCGGACTCAAAATCCGCTGGCAGCGATGTCGTGTAGGTTCGAGTCCTATCACCGGTACCACGGAATCGAAAAGCCCCGCCTAGTGCGGGGTTTTTCTTGTCCGCTTACAGCTCGCGCACCACGCGGAAGCCAACCCGGCCACTACGCACATCGGCGTTGTTGCCTTGTCGATAGGCCGAGTTCACCTGCTCCGGTGAGCTGCCCCAGGAACCACCGCGCACGACGTGGGCGGTGCAGCCGGGGTTGAGCCACGCCGTGCCATCGGCTGGCGCGCGGATGTAGTTGTCATGCCAGCAGTCGCCACCCCACTCCGAAACATTGCCGTTGATGTCATACAGGCCGAACGGATTCGGGGCGAAACTCATCACTGGTGCCGGGCCCCAGTAACCATCGCGATAGCCGCGGAAGGAGTGGCTCCAGCGGCGACCGCTGTGCGAACGGTCGCCGGAGCCGGTGAGGTTTTCCACCAGATGCGTCGGTACGCCGTCGCCCCACCAATAGCGGGTGATGGTGCCGCCACGCAGGGCGTATTCGAACTCGGCCTCGCTGGGCAGGCGATAGACCTTGCCGGTACGCTGGCTCAGCCAGTCGGCGTAAGCCTTGGCATCATTCCACGAGACATTCACCACCGGCAGGTTGTCGGCGGCCTTGTGGCCGGCGTAATCGTCCTGCCAGGTTGCACTCGAATCGTCGCGCATCGCGCCGCTGCGCTCGTCGTAGACGCTGGCACCGCCCAGCTTCACCGAGTCGGGTACGTAGCCGCTGGCGCGCACGAATTCGCGGAACTGGCCCACGGTGATCGCGCTGCGCGCCATCGCAAAGCCCTTGTCGATGGTGACTGCATGCTGTGGCAGCTCGGCATCGGTGCGGTCATTGTCGCTGTCGGACGCGCCCATCTGGAAACTGCCGGTGGGGATCACCACCATCGCCGGCGTCTTGCCCGGCAGGTCGACGTAGCGATCGGTGAACACCTGGCCAGGCTTGTAGCTGGCGTACAGGCGCGCATTGGTCAGCTGCTCGTCGAAAGCCGTCAGCGCTGCCAGATCGGGATCGATCGCCCGCGCCTGCGCCGCCAGCTTGTTGGCCAGCGCGAGGTTGCCGGCATCCAGCGCCGAATGCGCCTGCGCCAGCACGCCGCTCGCGCGCTGTTCGCGCATGTCATCGACGCGCTTGCGCACGTCCTGCATCTGCTGCGAGCCAGGACGGATGGTCTGCGCATGCGCCAGTTCCATATCCGCGCCGGCGAAATCGTTCTGCGCCACTGCAGCCAGCGCGCGATCAAGTACTGCACGCTGCACCTGAAAGATGCCCTGCTCGGCTACTGCGTTCTGCGGATCGAGCTTCTGCACCTCGTGATACATGTCCAGCGCACTGCCGCCAACGGGCTGATCCACCTTGCCCTGCGCCAGCAAAGCGGCCGCCTTGGCCAGCATCGGTCGCACCTGGGCCAGGGTTTTCAGGCTCGCTTCCAGTTGTGTCACATCGTCCGCTGCATTCGGCAGGGTGCGTAGCGCATCAAGCATATCCCGCGCTGAATCGGCATCACCCACGACGATATCCTGATCGATCTCCGCCACCAGCCGAGCACGCACATCGAACAAGCCTTGCGCGGCGCGACGACTGTCGGGCTTTTCTTTCAGCGCCTGCGCAAACAACGCGGCGGCACTGTCCTTGTCACCTGCCAGTTGGCCTGCGTGCAGCGCCTTGGCTGCGCGCACCAGCAAGGCCTGCACCGCCGGAGTATCCGCGCTCAGCTGCTCGGGCAGGTTCGCGTTCTTGTGGCTGAGTGCAACGATCACCGCCGTCGGTGCCAGCGTCAACGGGGGCCCCGCATTGAGTTCGGCGATCGCCGGCACCTGCTCCGACTGCTCCTCACTGCCCGGCACCGAGGTTCCCATCGACATCGATCGACGCGGTGTCTCGGCCGGGTTGACGTGGAATACCCGTGGGAAGAAATGATAGGTCAGCGCACACCCCAGCACGATCACACCCAACGCGCCACCAAGGGTGCGCTGACGGTGAAGGGTTGCATTGCTCGGCATGGATGGGCGTCCTTGATGTGGCCTGTTATCGTGCGTTGCTCACCATAGGCACAAACTGCCGACAGGGCAAATGCACGCCCTGCGTCTTCAAAGGAATACCTAATGTCATTGCCCGAGACGGCCCCCGCCGACTGGATCGACAACCGCGACGCGCTGCAGGCGTGGCTTGCCGCCGTGCCCGCGGACGCGGCGGTCGGCCTCGACACCGAGTTCATGCGCCGTAACACGTTCTACCCCCAACTGGCGCTGCTGCAGCTGGGCTGGAACGGCCGGCATGCGCTGATCGATCCGCTCGCGTTCGACATCGGCGATGCGCTGCAGCCGCTGCTCGGCACCGGCCCGGCCGTCACCGTGATGCACAGCGCCAGTGAAGATCTGGAAACCTTGGCACCACTGCTGCCCGACGGCCCGCACATCCTGTTCGATACCCAGCTCGCCGCCGCCTTCGTCGGCATGGGCCTGGGCATCAGCTACCGCGCGCTGGTGGCCGAACTCTCCCGGGTGGAACTGGACAAGGGCGAGACCCGTTCCGATTGGCTGCAGCGTCCGCTTACAGCCTCGCAGTGCAGCTACGCCGCACTGGACGTGGTGTACCTGAAAACCATCCACGAACAACTGGTCGAACGCCTGCACCAGCGCGAACGCAGCGCCTGGCACGCGGAGGATTGCGAGCGCCTGAAACGCCGCGCCAGCCATCGCGACGGTGACCCGCAGCCGCAGCGCGCGATGCGCGGTGCCGCCGAATGGCCGGCCGCACGACAAGCCCTTCTGCGGCGCCTGCTGCTCTGGCGTGACCGCAGCGCACGCAGGCTCGATGTGCCGCGTCCCTGGCTGATCGACGACACCCTGGCACTGAACCTGGCGCAGCAACCACCTGCGACCCTCAGCGAGCTCGACCAGCGCAGCCGCGGCCAGCGTGCCCTGCGCTCGGCCCAGCGCAGCGAACTGTTCGCGCTGGTCACCGAAGCGGTCAGCGCCGACGAGGTCGCCGCGACCGCACGCATCCCTGCCCATCCACAGGGCGAGGCGAAAAAGGCGCTCGTCGAAATGAAGCAGGTGGTCGACAACCTCGCCGGCGAACTGGATCTTCCGCCCGGCCTGCTATGCCCGCGCAAGGCGCTGGAGGAATACGTGGTTACCGCCGAATGGCCCGACCTGCTCGATGGTTGGCGCCATGACGTACTGCACGATCACCTCGCCAGCCTGCTACCTGGCTGAACATGCCTCGGATCACGCCTACGGCATCAGGGACTCTTGGCGAAAACCGATATGCGCTGCTAATATCACCCGCTTCTGTGGGGCGGTAGCTCAGCTGGGAGAGCGCCACGTTCGCATCGTGGAGGTCGTGGGTTCGATCCCCATCCGCTCCACCACGGAATGCTTCGCCAGTGTCACGCAAGACCCCGGAAACCGCGCTACGGCGCGGCTTTTCTTTGGGTGACGTCCCGGCAGGCACCCCGGATTTCCCTTTTGATCCCCCCATTTTGGGAATAACGTTGGGAAGAACCGCCCTAGCCCGTGGAGTGTTCTTCCCATGCCGAAGCGTGCCGACCCGCTTACGCCGTCCGCCGTGACCAATGCCAAGCCGGCGGCGAAGCCGTACCGCATGCCCGACAGACAATACATGGCCGTGAACAGCACGATGTCAGCGGCTAGTGCAATCCAACTGTAGATGAGCAGTGTCTACATGAGCGCTAACGTTGGAATTAAGCGGCGGCGTAGCCGTCCGCCTTGAACGAGTTGTTAGCGCGCTGGCTGAGCAGGTGCCTCGGAGCCAGCAGCTTTGAGATCTTGTAAGCCCGACTGTAGATCGCTTTGGCGAATGAGTAACGCACGAACACCATAGCCGTCACCGAAATCTTTCAGGTAGCGCACCAGGTCGATGGCGTTCGAATCGTTAATGCCATACAAAGCGATGTTGGCAGCTCCTTTAGTGATTGGTGAAACCACAAAGGAAAGCTCGTTTACGTTGATCTTTGTTAGCACAACTTTGTAGACGGCGAGGTTGCCTTTTGAATCATGGTCGCGGACAACCAAGCGCCCTTGCCCAACACTATTCAGCTCTAGGCGAAGCACTGCACCCCACGCGTCCGGGCCAACCCAAACACCGGCCAATTGCACTTTTGTTCGAGGTGGCGGCGGCTTGATGGCCAGCGCGCCCATGCTCACAAGCAGCAACGCGACTCCTATCAACGGCGCAAGTAAGCGTCTAGATTTCACGACCATCCCTGTAAGCGCTAACGCTGGAGTTAAGCGGCGGCGAAGCCGTCCGCCTTGAACGAGTAGTTAGCCGGCTACTGCCACTAGACGACTACCTGGCAATTATTGCATTGACCATGGCCATGGAGTCTTGCCGGTGAAAGTCTGATGCTGCAAACGGGGCAACTATGCGGCACTGGGTCACTCTCGTCGTGAAACCACCAATAGTAGGTCGGCAACAATGTCGTCAATGAAGCTGCCACAGCGAGTCCGCTGCGGTTTACCTGCCCATTTGGCTCTAAAAGCTGAGCCTTGGCCCAAGCCTCGTACTCGCCTGAGTCGAGCCATAGGCTATAGAGAGCTCTGAACTGCCCGTGCCAAGAACTGACCAGATCGACTTGTTTGCTACTTAGACCTAGGCGTTGCGGATCGATAGCGCCCTTGCAGTGGAAACAATGAACCGGATTGTCCGTTAGCGAGTGAACCAAGAGAAGCTCACGAAGCTCCTTGCAATCGCAAAATTGGAGGGCGATGAAAGGCCTGAGTTTGTCGAAATGGTTCATGGCCGGCTAACGCTGGAGTTAAGCGGCGCCGGAGGCGTCCGCCTTGAACGAGATGTTAGGCGCACTCAGTAGGTGCACGTTTCAATTCTCTCTACAAGGGTTATTGGCTCCTTCCGCGGAGCATACCGCCAAC
>Ga0302232_10003452_pt1 | contig 10652 bp, 8 predicted proteins | sample II_Palsa_N2_3_FD_193575 | JGI IMG/M metagenome (GOLD analysis project Ga0302232, IMG submission 193575) | Peat permafrost microbial communities from Stordalen Mire near Abisko, Sweden - II_Palsa_N2_3 | ecosystem: Environmental > Terrestrial > Soil > Palsa > Peat permafrost | place: Sweden...
TATCGAGTTGCAAACGAATCGCAAACCAACCGCACAAACAAAAAGCCCTGCGGAATTTCTTCTGCAGGGCTCTTTTGAATTCTGGCGGAGAGGGTGGGATTCGAACCCACGGTACGGGAAACCGTACGCCTGATTTCGAGTCAGGTACATTCGACCACTCTGCCACCTCTCCGGCATTCTCGACGGCTTGCTGGACTACGCTGCACCACCTAAACCAAGCGGGTCGTTGCTCGGCGAAGCGGCGATTATAGAACAGTTGAAACAGGTTTCCAAGCCCCTTTTCACAGAATCTGTGAGGCGACGACTTGGGAAACCTGTAGCACAGCTTCAGGCAGCCGAAACTTCCAGCCGCTCCATGCCACCGACGTACGGACGCAGCGCCGTCGGCACCGTCACCGAGCCATCGGCGTTCTGGAAGTTCTCCAGCACGGCGACCAAGGTACGGCCCACGGCGAGCCCCGAGCCGTTCAGCGTATGCACCAGTTCAGGCTTGCCCTGCGCGTTGCGATAACGCGCCTGCATGCGGCGCGCCTGGAACGTCTCGGTATTCGAGCAGCTCGAGATTTCGCGATACGTGTTCTGCGCCGGCAACCATACCTCGAGGTCATACGTCTTCGTCGCAGAAAAGCCCATGTCGCCGGTACACAGCGTAATTACGCGATACGGCAACTCCAGCTTCTGCAGAATCGCCTCTGCATGGCCGACCATTTGCTCGAGCGCGTCATACGACGTTTCCGGCGCCACGACCTGCACCATCTCAACCTTGTCGAACTGATGCTGACGAATCATCCCGCGCGTATCGCGGCCGTACGAACCCGCTTCCGAGCGGAAGCATGGCGAATGCGCCGTCAGTTTGATCGGTAACGCGTCCGCTTCGACAATGCTCTCGCGCACCGTGTTGGTCAGCGAAATTTCCGAAGTCGAAATCAGATACTGCGTCACCGTATTCTCGCCGCCGCCCTTCTCGACGCGGAACATGTCGTCGGCGAACTTCGGCAACTGGCTCGTGCCGTACAGAATCTCCGGATTGACGATGTACGGCGTATAGATCTCCGTATAGCCGTGCTGCAGCGTATGTGTGTCGATCATGAACTGCGCGAGCCCGCGGTGCAGACGCGCAATCTGTCCGCGCAGCATCGTAAAGCGCGCGCCAGATAGCTTCGCACCCGTCTCGGCATCGAGGCCGAGCGGGGTGCCGACATCCACGTGATCCTTCACCTCGAAGTCGAACTGGCGCGGCGTGCCCCAGCGGCGCACTTCGACGTTGTCAGCTTCGTCCTTGCCCACCGGCACACTTTCGTGCGCCAGGTTCGGCATGCCGAGCATCAGGTCGGACACGCGCTTCTGGATGTCTTCCAGCTGCACCGCCGACGCCTTCATTTCGTCGCCAATGCCGCCCACTTCCGCCATCACCGCCGAGGTGTCCTCGCCGCGCCCTTTCATCCCGCCAATCTGCTTCGACAGTGTGTTGCGGCGAGCCTGTAGCTCTTCGGTACGGGTTTGCACGGCGCGGCGTTCCGCTTCGAGCGCGGTGAAAGCCGCCACGTCGAGGGTATAGCCGCGGTCGGCGAGGCGTTTCGCCACGCCGTCGAGGTCTTTGCGCAGCAACTGGATGTCAAGCATGGGTTTGGGGCGGAAGTTCGTTGTATGAATCCGGGATTTTAGCGCACCGGCGCGGGCCGCTGGCGGATCGGCGGCTCAGTTCTTTTTCGGCTTGTTCTCGCTGCGCCATTGCGTGTCGAGTTCGGACAGACGCGCGAGCTTCTCGCCGATCTTGCCTTCGAGACCGCGCGGCGTCGGTTCGTACCAATGCGGCTCGCGCATGCCGTCGGGCAGATAGGTCTCTCCCGCCGCATATGCGTCGGGTTCGTCGTGAGCGTAGCGATACTCGTGGCCGTAGCCGAGTTCCTTCATCAGCTTGGTCGGCGCGTTGCGCAGATGCACCGGCACCCCGCGCGACTGATCCTTGCTGACAAAGCGCCGTGCCTCGTTGTACGCCATATAGCCGGCGTTCGACTTGGGCGCCACCGCCAGATAGATGAGCGCCTGGGCCAGCGCGAGTTCGCCTTCGGGTGTACCGAGGCGTTCATAGGTTTCGGCAGCATCGAGCGCGATACGGGCGGCGCGCGGATCGGCAAGGCCGATGTCTTCCCATGCCATGCGTACGATGCGCCGCGCGAGATAGCGTGCGTCGGCGCCGCCATCGAGCATCCGGCAGAACCAGTACAACGCGCCATCCGGATTGCTGCCGCGCACGGACTTATGCAGCGCGCTGATCTGGTCATAGAACGCGTCGCCGCCCTTGTCGAAGCGGCGCAGGTTCTCAGCGAGCGCGCTGCCGAGCAACGCACCGTCGATCTCCGTGGTCTTCTGCTGCGCCGCGGCCCGCGCGACGATTTCGAGATTGTTGAGCAGCTTGCGGCCGTCACCGTCGGCCGAGCCGACCAGTGCATCGCGGGCTTCGTCGGTGAACGTCAGGCCGCCGAGTTCTTTCTGCGCGCGATCGAGCAGCTCACGCTGCTCGTCGTCGTCGAGACTCTTCAGCACGTAGACCGCCGCTCGCGACAGCAACGCGCTGTTCACCTCGAACGACGGATTCTCGGTGGTCGCCCCCACGAACACGAACAGCCCCGACTCGACGTGCGGAAGAAACGCATCCTGCTGGCTCTTGTTGAAGCGATGCACCTCGTCGACAAACACCAGCGTCTGATGTCCATGCGCACGATGCACTTGCGCAGTCTCGACGGCTTCGCGGATATCCTTCACGCCCGATAGCACCGCCGACAACGCGATGAACTCAGCGTGGAAAGCATCGGCCATCAGCCGCGCCAGCGTGGTTTTGCCGACGCCGGGCGGCCCCCAGAGGATCATCGAATGGGCCTCGCCCGACTCGAAAGCGACCCGCAACGGCTTGTTCTGGCCGAGCAGATGTTTCTGGCCGATCACCTCATCGATATTGCGGGGGCGCAGACGCTCAGCGAGCGGGACGTTGGCACGGGTTTCTTCAAACATGGCGTTTTGTGGATAATCTCGGCTTTCCGGGCCTGGTTCGGCAACATGACGCAAACCCAGCACGACGCGCGCCCGGCCAGCGAAACAGCCGGCGCGCAATCTGCGGCACGGTCCTGCATTATGACAGTCAGCAAGCCGCGACGAGCCTGGAGCGTGTGCAAGCACAAAATTCGCGACCAAACATAGACAACGACAGGAACATCACCTGATGGCACAAGATCCACTCGCCGGCGACGCCGGTTCCACCTACGCACCGCTCATGCCGGTGCCCGACGCGCGTCGCGCGTTCCGCACCGGCGATGCGTTCGCGTTGTGGTTCTCGCTCGGCATCGGCCTGCTGGTTGCGCAGGCGGGCGCGCTGCTAGTGCCGGGACTGTCGCTGCCGTATGCGCTGGCGGCGATCGGCATCGGCAGCGTGATCGGCGTCGTGCTGCTGGCGCTTGCTGGCGTGATCGGCACGGATACGGGCCTCGCGGCCATGTCCTCGCTGCGGCCGACGCTCGGCGTGCGCGGCGCGTCCGTGCCCGCGGTGCTCAATGCCGTGCAACTGGTCGGCTGGGGCTCGTTCGAAGTGATCGTGATGCGCGATTCCGCCGACGCCCTCGCCAAACAGGCGTTCGGTCTCTCGATACCGCTCATCTGGACAATCGTCTTCGGCCTGCTCGCGACGCTGCTCGCGATCAGTGGCCCGCTGTCGTTCGTACGGCGTTTTTTGCGGACGTGGGGAATCTGGCTGCTGCTGGCAGGCGCCGTGTGGCTGTCGTGGAATCTGCTTGCAAGGCACGATCTGGCCGCGCTGATGCGCCGTCCGGGCACCGGGGACATGTCGTTCGGCGGCGCGATCGATCTGGTTGTCGCGATGCCGCTGTCGTGGCTACCGCTGATCGCCGATTACACCCGTTTCGGCCGCCGCGCCGGCGAGTCGTTCCGCGGCACGCTGCTCGGCTACGGCATCGCCAACATCTGGTTCTACGCGCTCGGGGCGGTCTATGGGCTCGCGGCAGGCGGTGGCGACGCGCTGCTGACCGGCGCGCTCGCGCAAGCAGGCGGCGGCTTCGCGCTGCTGCTGATCCTGATTGATGAAGTCGACAACGCATTCGCAGATATCCACTCGGCCGCCGTCTCGACCGGCACGTTCTGGACACGCGCAACGGTGCCGCTGCTGTCCGCGGGGTTCGGTGCGCTGTGCACGGCAATCGCCCTGCTTGTGCCGATGGCGAAGTATCAAAACTTCCTGCTGCTGATCGGCTCCGTGTTCGCGCCGCTGTTCGGCGTGGTGCTGGTGGATCACTTCATTGTGCGCAAGCGCCGGATCGAGGCCGCCGCGCTCGCCGACCTGCAGGGCCGGTACGGCTTCTCGGGCGGCTGGCATCTGAGCGCCTTCATCTCGTGGGCAATCGGGATCGCCGCTTATCAGGCCATCAATCAATGGCTGCCGAATCTCGGCGCGACCTTGCCTTCGCTCGCAATCGGCGCTCTCTGCTACTTCGCCATGGTGTCGACACGTAAGACCGAGTACGCATAAACAGCAGCCATTCGACGATTCGACGGCCCGTGCAAGGCGGGCCGTTTGCGCGCCTCCCCACCCTCCGTCTGTGCCTCCACTCGCGACATTTCCCTCGACCATTCCGTTCGTCCTATAGCTTCTGGCGGAGGGGCATTTCTATTGTTAAATCCACGTGTTGATGATGTAGTTACTATCTGGCATGCGTATTTTCGAGATAGATCTCCTCGCCTTTTCCCAGTTCTGAAAACGAATCGCTGACGCATCTCGATGCATGCCTGCATCCATCTGGTTGTCGATTGACAACCAGATTCAACGAACTTATGATGAGGCTATTGATGATTCGAGGGACGCACGCAAAGAAGGAAATTGAAGACGCATTGGCCTATGCCGAAGCATCCGGCTGGCGCATCAGGAGCGGTGGCAAAGGGCACGCCTGGGGGAAAATGTACTGCCCGTACAACGACTCGGAATGCCGTTGCGGAGAGTTCTGCATCACCAGTGTCTGGAGTACGCCTAAGAATCCAGGGAATCACGCTCGGCTTCTCAGAAGGGTAGTCGACAATTGCATGACACACCGGCAAAAGCGCGCGCCTCAAAGCGCAAGCAAAAACGCCGAAAAGCAGGAGTAACAGATGGAATACGACTTCACCTTGAAATACCAGCTCGCCGCAGACGACTGCGACCACGACGAGATCGTGGAACGTCTGGCGGAAGCAGGATGCGATGACGCAACGATTGGCGTCGGGCAGCCGGGGCGCATTGCTCTCGTCTTCGCCCGCGAAGGTATTAGCGCGCTTGGAGCGCTGATGAGCGCGCTCGAGGACGTGAAGCGTGCCGTGCCATCGGCCCGCCTTGTCGAAGCCGCGCCGGACTTCGTCGGCCTTACAGATGTGGCCGACGTAGCAGGTGTGTCGCGCCAGAACATGCGCAAGCTAATGCTGAGTCACGCCGCCGACTTCCCCATCCCGGTCCACGAGGGCAATCCGTCGGTCTGGCATTTGTGGGACGTTCTCGCGTGGTTGAACACGCGAGGAGGCTATGACATCAAGCCGGACGTGCTCGAAGTGGCGAAGTCAGCCAAGCAGGTCAACCTCGCGAAAGAAGCGCGAGAACTCGAGCCTCTGGTCAATCGCCAGCTCGAAGACCTGATTGCATAAGGCCTCAGCCATCCTAAACGGTTGACGGTCTCCTACTTCGCGCAAGGTAGCAAATGCTCAATAAAAAGACCGCGCAAACCTGCGCGGCCTCGAGTAATACCAAATCAGCAACTGCAATGCGCGCTTAGCCGTTGATCACATCCGCGCCCTTCGGCACAGTGAACTTGAAGGCATCCGCGGGCAACGGCGGATTTTTCTGGATGTTCGAAAACGTCAGCAAGGTCACGTTGCCGAACACGTCGTGCAATTCCATGGCTTGCAGATTGCCGTCGCGAAAGCCGATGCCCACGCTTTGAAACTGCGTGTCCTTGGCCTTCGGAATCAGCTCGAGCCAATCGATCCCAGCCTTCACACCGGCGTCGCGCAGCGTGAAATTCTTGTCCAGATCGTTGCTGCCGAACAGGATCGCGGCAGGGCTCGCGCCCAATGCGCCGCCAAGCGGACGCACCGTGACCTGGTTCAGGTCCTTGTCGTACACGTAGAGCTTGTCGCCATCTGCCTGCAGAATCTGTTGATAGGGTTTCTCGTACGACCAGATGAACTTGCCCGGCCGCGCGAACACAAACGTACCGCTGGACGTGCTGTTTTTCGGCATGACCTGCGCAGCGTCGCTCGCGCTTTGCGCCTTGCTCGGCGCGCGCACTTCCTGCTGCACGAAATCGCCGCGCGCCGAATGCACCTGTGAGACAAACGCCTTCAGCTGCTCGGTACCGCTCGCGAATGCGTGTTGCGCGACCAGTAGCGACGCACCGATCGCGACGCTGCCAATCCCGCGCACGAGCGTTCGAACCAGATGTCCGAGACGGTCAGGGTGGGCGCGGTGCCCAGCGTATTGGTGCATATGATTTTCTCCGTGAATTGAATCGGGCCGGGGATGGGGCGGCGAAGCGCGAGCTCAGCTTCGCCGGTTGTCTATGTTGGGGCGTGGGTTACTTAAGTGTCCGCCTAAGCAGACCACCCGGTTGAGCCCGCCTACTCGGCTTCGCGTGCCGGCGTGAGAATCTCGCGATTGCCGTTCGACGACATCGCGGACACGAGTCCGGATTGCTCCATTTGCTCGAGCAGTCGCGCGGCGCGGTTGTAACCGATACGCAAATGCCGTTGCACCAGCGAAATCGACGCACGGCGATTCTTGATGACGACTTCCACCGCCTGATCGTACAGAGGGTCCGACTCGCCGCCGCCTGCGCCAGTTCCCTCGCTGCCCGCAGATCCTTCGTCGCCGTCACTGGTTACACCACCTTCGAGGATGCCCTCGATATAGTTTGGCTCACCCTGCTCCCTGAGTTTCTCCACGACACGGTGCACTTCCTCATCGGACACAAATGCGCCGTGCACGCGCACCGGCAGACCGCTGCCTGGCGGCAGGTAAAGCATATCGCCCATGCCGAGCAGCGATTCCGCGCCCTGCTGGTCGAGAATCGTCCGAGAGTCGATCTTCGACGACACCTGGAAGGCCATCCGCGTCGGCACGTTGGCCTTGATCAGGCCGGTGATGACGTCGACCGAAGGCCGCTGCGTCGCCAGAATCAGGTGGATGCCGGCCGCCCGCGCCTTCTGCGCGATCCGCGCAATCAGCTCTTCGACCTTCTTGCCGACCACCATCATCAGGTCGGCCAGTTCGTCGATCACGACCACGATATTCGGCAGGCGCGTGAGCGGTTCGGGTTCGTCCGGCGTCAGGCTGAACGGATTCGGCAGCTTCTCTTCGCGCTTGGCCGCTTCGTCGATCTTGTTGTTGTAGCCGGCGAGGTTACGCACGCCAAGCTTGCTCATCAGCTTGTAGCGGCGCTCCATTTCGGCAACGGCCCAGTTCAGCGCATGGCTGGCCTGACGCATATCCGTGACCACCGGACACAGCAGATGCGGGATGCCTTCGTAAACGCTCATTTCCAGCATCTTCGGGTCGATCAGGATCATCCTGACCTGCTCGGCGCTCGCCTTGTAGAGCAGCGACAGGATCATCGCGTTGATCCCCACTGACTTGCCCGAGCCGGTTGTGCCGGCCACCAGCAAGTGAGGCATCTTGGCAAGGTCGGCGCAGACCGGCTTGCCGCCGATGTCCTTGCCGAGGCCCATGGTGAGCGGCGAGGCCGCGTCGGCATAAACGGCCGAGCCGAGAATCTCTGAAAGGCTCACGGTCTGCCGGCGCTGGTTCGGCAACTCGAGCGCCATGAAATTCTTGCCGGGAATCGTTTCGACCACGCGGATCGACACCAGCGACAGCGAACGCGCCAGATCCTTCGCCAGACCGACAATCTGGCTGCCCTTCACGCCGGTGGCGGGCTCAATTTCGTAGCGCGTGACGACCGGGCCTGGATAAGCGGCGACCACACTCACTTCGACGCCGAAATCCTTCAGCTTCTTCTCGATCAGCCTCGAGGTGAATTCGAGCGTATCGGGCGAAATGGTTTCCTGCGCGGCGGGCGCCGCGTCGAGCAGCGAGATGGGCGGCAGCGTGGAATCACCCGGCAGGTCTGTAAAAAGCGGCACCTGGCGCTCTTTCTCGACGCGTTCGGACTTGGCCGGCGTGACCACGGGCGGCACGATCATGACCGGTTCGTGCTCTTCGATGCGCACGCGGCCCTGCTCCACCTTGCCCTCGCGCTTCACGGCGGCAGCCTCGCCCAGCTTGCGGTCGCGGCCGGCCTCGCGGCGCAGACGGGCAAACGTGACAGCGGAAATGATCGATTCGCCGACCCGTTCAGCCACGGAAAGCCACGAAAAGCGGAAATACAGCGACAAGCCGATGGCCAGCGCCACGATCAGCGCCAGCGTGCCACCCGTGAAGCCGAGCGCGTGCGAAACACCCCGCGCCACCGCCTCACCGATCACGCCGCCCGGCGCGCGCGGCAATTGCACCTTGAGGGACCACATCCGCAGCGCTTCGATGCCGTCGCTGGCGAGCAGCACCAGCACGAAGGCGAACACCTCGGCGAGCCAGCTCGCATCACGTGGCTTGTCCTCGTTGAGCTCCTCGTGACGGGTGATGCGCCGGTAATTGGCCGAGATGCTGCGGCCGAGCAGCACCACCCACCAGTAGGCGGACAGGCCGAACAGCAGAAGAAGAATATCGGACGTCCAGGCGCCGACCCGGCCCGCCCAGTTGGCTATGTGGTCGACCTGTGCAGCATGCGTCCAGCTCGGGTCGTGCCGGCTGTAGCTGACGAGCGCCATCAGCAGGAAAACGCCGAGCGCGACCTGCAGGATCCAGCGGATTTCGGTGAAGAGGCGCGACATGCGGTGCGGCAATGCCTGCGCGCTCGCGGAATAAGTAGCTTTTGCCATTGATCCTGTTGCGGGTGCGGCCAAAATGCGCGCCCCCAGGCGGTGCTGGGTGCCCGGTCGTGGCCGCCGGGTCGTTCGATCCGGGCTATTGTAAACGCAGTGTCGCGCACAAGGCTGTAAATGACGGTAACTGGTGCCGGCCGGCGTGGTTTTCGGGCCAAACTGCAACAACAGGCTATCGGAACGATCAGGAAGCTTCATGAAGCAGCCCTGCGGGCCGCCCTTTATAATGCTGGTCTGATACCCATCTACAGTTTCAGCTCACGTTCAGCTGTAGTCGCGCGGCCTCGCATGGGCGAGCCCGGGCGCTTTTAACGGATTCCGATCATGCCCGCATCCACCACGAAACACGCCAAAGTCCTGATTCTCGGTTCCGGCCCCGCAGGCTACACGGCCGCCGTCTACGCGGCGCGCGCCAACCTGAATCCGGTCCTCGTCACGGGCCTGGCCCAAGGCGGCCAGCTGATGACAACGACGGACGTCGAAAACTGGCCGGCCGACGCGAACGGCGTGCAAGGCCCGGAACTGATGGCGCGTTTCCTGGAGCACGCCGAGCGCTTCAACACCGAGGTCATTTTCGACCACATTCACACGGCGAAGCTCAACGAGAAGCCGATCCGCCTGATTGGCGACTCGGCCGAATACACCTGCGACTCGCTGATCATCGCGACCGGCGCGTCGGCACAGTATCTGGGCCTGCCGTCGGAAGAAGCGTTCATGGGCAAAGGCGTGTCGGCCTGCGCAACCTGCGACGGCTTCTTCTACAAGCAGCAACATGTGGCGGTGATCGGCGGCGGCAATACCGCAGTCGAGGAAGCCCTCTACCTTTCTGGCATCGCCAAGAAGGTGACGGTGATCCATCGCCGCGACAGGTTCCGCGCCGAGCCGATCCTGATCGACCGTCTGCTGGCCAAGCAGAAGGAAGGCATCGTCGACATCAAATGGAACCATGTGCTGGACGAAGTGACAGGTGATCAGTCAGGGGTGACAGGTCTGCGCATCAAGGATACGAAGACCGGCGAAGCGACGGATCTCGCGCTGCAAGGTTTGTTTGTGGCGATCGGTCACAAGCCCAATACCGATATCTTCGAAGGTCAACTGGAGATGAAGAACGGCTACATCATCACCCATGGCGGACTGTCGGGGAATGCGACGGGCACCAGCGTGCCGGGCGTGTTTGCCGCTGGCGACGTGCAGGATCACGTGTATCGTCAGGCCATTACCAGCGCCGGTACGGGTTGTATGGCGGCGCTGGACGCCCAGCGTTACCTCGAAACCATCGATGAAATGGCCGGCGAGCACGCAATGAGTGCCGAAGCCGAGCGTTAATCGGAGCGATAGCGATCAAGCCGGGCAAACGGGCCGGCTTGACGAAGCGGCAAAGGTAAAATGGCGGCAGGGCTCAGGCCTGAGCGCTTACCGGATACCGCTGGCAGCATAGAAAGGGTCGCGGCTGGCAAGCTGGCGGCCCTTTTGCTTTTAGCGTCGTGTTGCGTCCGCGTGCCCGTTGTTTTGAGCGCCCGATGCCCTGCGCGACCCGCGATGGCCTCACGCGACGATCTACTTTCCACCGTGGCACCGTTATGGCAAAGAATCTGCCCCACCCTAGCGAACCGAAGCGCCCTCGCGCGGCTGCTGTTAAGCCGACGCCTGCGCCAGTTGCGCCGTCCAAACCAGTGATCGAGCCA
>Ga0302232_10003463_pt1 | contig 10639 bp, 10 predicted proteins | sample II_Palsa_N2_3_FD_193575 | JGI IMG/M metagenome (GOLD analysis project Ga0302232, IMG submission 193575) | Peat permafrost microbial communities from Stordalen Mire near Abisko, Sweden - II_Palsa_N2_3 | ecosystem: Environmental > Terrestrial > Soil > Palsa > Peat permafrost | place: Sweden...
AGGCGGGATAAAAGGCACGCTGGGCATCGCCGAAGATCCGACGGAGGCATCGATTGCCTGCCGGCAAGTCGGTGAGATCAAATTCACCGGGCCGCTGAAGCAGCAAGCCGATGTGTTTTCCATGAGCATGTCGCTGATCTTCAAGACACTGCACGTGGTACGCGTAGTCGATGCGAAGCGCAACACGCTGGTGTATCTGACCTACAGTGACCGGGTCGCAAGCGGCAGCGCCAAAAACAGCGTGACGGCCGTGCCGATGCCCACCGGCACCACCATCCCGCTCAAATGAAAGCCGCTTGTACGGAACACTCCGGCGCGCGCTAAACTGACAGGCCGCGCTGGATATCCATCATGACCGTCACCCGTTTCCGCGATTCCGCCCGCTACTGGCGTACGCCGCTCTTGCCTGGCGCGGATCTGCTCACGGCCGAATATCACGATCACGAGTTCTCGCCGCATTGGCATGACGCGTACACCATCCCCGTGATCGTGGCCGGTGCGGAGGGATATCGGTATCTCGGGACCGACTACATCGCCGAGGCCGGCAGCGTGCCGATTATCAATCCGGGTGAGCTGCATACGGGCGCACGGGCCATCGAGGAAGGCTGGCGCTATCGCGTGCTGTATGCACCGGTCGATTTCATCCAGCAACTCGCAACTGACATCGCCGGCCAGCAACAGGCGTTGCCGTGGTTCGATCCCGGCGTGATCCGCGATCTGGACCTCGCCCAGCGGCTTGCGCGCGCTCACCGCCTGCTCGAAGCGCAGGCCGATCCGCTCGCGGCTGAAGCCGCGATGCTCGACGCGCTGTCGATGCTGCTCGTCCGCTATTCGGGCAACCAGACAAGGCCGACACGCCTCGCCGCCGACGACACCCGCGTCGTAACCATGAAAGAGCGTCTGACTGGCGATCTCACCGCCCCGCTCCAACTGGCCGAACTTGCCGGGGCAGTCGAACTGTCGCCATTTCACGCGGCGCGCCTCTTCACACAGGCAACCGGCATGCCGCCGCATGCGTGGCGCAATCAGGTCCGGCTGCAACGCGCGCTGGCACCGTTACGCGCCGGCGTGCCCGTCACGGAGGTGGCGGCAGCCAGCGGCTTCACCGATCAGAGCCACTTCACGCGGCACTTCCGGCGCATGTTCGGCGTGCCGCCGGGCCGCTGGCAGGCAACCTGAGCGCCACAGCAAGAACGTACAGGCCCTCCCGCCCCGCCGCGGCTATGCTCGGTAGACCAAGGAGGCAAGATTGACCCATCCCAACCGCTTGACTGAATTCGCCGCCGGCGCGCGCGACATCATCCCCATGATGGTCGGCGCGGCACCGTTCGGCGTGATCTTCGGCACCCTCGTCACGTCGGGCCCGCTGCACTTGTGGCACGGGCAATTAATGTCGCTCGTGGTCTTCGCAGGCTCCGCCCAGTTCATCGCGCTGGGCCTGATTGCAGGTCACGCGAGCTTCGCCGTGGTGTGGGCCACCACCCTGGTCGTCAACCTGCGCCACGTGCTGTACAGCGCCACGCTCGCGCCCTACGTTTCGCACCTGCCGCTGCGCTGGCGCCTCGCGCTCGGCGGCGTGCTCACCGACGAAGTCTTCGCCGTCGCCTGGTCGCATTACCGGCATCATCCGCCCGGCTCGGTGAGCCCGTATTACTTCCTCGGTGCGGGCCTCGCCATGTATGTCAACTGGCAGATCTGGACGCTGGCGGGCCTGCTGTTCGGCGCGGCGTTCCCCGGTCTGCAGTCGCTTGGGCTCGACTTCGCGATGGTCGCCACCTTTATCGCGATCGTCGTGCCGCAGCTCGTCGCGCTGCGTTATCTCGCCGCCGCCGTCACGTCGGGCGCGCTGGCGTTCTTCTGGCAGACGTGGCCGTACAAGCTGGGCCTGCTCGGCGCCGTGTTCGCGGGGGTCGTGGTCGGCGTCCTGCTGTCGCGCCCGGGCCGCCAGACGCGTACCGCCGAGGTGGCGCGATGATGAACTACGTCGTTCTGATTCTCGGCATGGCGCTGATCACGTGGGCGATCCGCGCGGCAGTGTTCGTGCTCGGCGACCGGCTGGTGTTCCCGCCGCTCGTGCGCACCGCCCTCGGGTTTGTGCCGGTGACGGTGCTGACGGCCATCATCGTACCGATGGCCGTCTCGCCCCACGGCGGCGGCGCCGAGCTCACCTGGCGCAATCCCCAGCTGGTCGGGGCACTCACCGCCGTGGCGGTCAGCGCGCTGACCCGCCGGCCGTTGCTGACCATCGCCGTCGGACTCGCGGTATTTTTTGTCTGGCAAGGCGTCGTCCTCAAATAGAGTCCCTTACCTGGGTTGCGCCGCGAGCCTTGTGCAGCGCCGCAACCGGCGCTGCACCCGGTCGCGAAAGCAATCCGCACCCTCAAGTTTTACCCTGATCCGCCGTTATGCAGTCGAGGTCCGCTCGTCGGGAAGTTACCCCCGCTGGTTACGCGGCAACAAGCAGGATCAACCGCGTCGAGCATCGACGTCGCCCTCTCACGGGGGCAGTTCGCAGATGGCGGCACTTTTGCGATGCCACGCGGGAGGACCAAACGGGATAAGACATGGGTCAGATCACCCTTTCACTCAAAGACGAAACCGTCGCAACCTTGCGCAAGGACTTCGACGCTTTTTTGCGCGTCTCGCTGAAGCTCGACCCGCAATTCGCGACGCCGTCGTTTGAGGACTTTCTGCGCGCCAAGCTGCTCGACAACATGCTGCCGCTCACCGAACACGCGGTGAAGCGGATGTTGCAGGGCGGCCAGTACGCGTGGGCCAAACGCACGCTGGACAAGGAATTTCCGGATGTCGTGGCGATTTTGATGCAGCAGGCCACCGAGTTCGGCTTCGGCTTTGCGTCGCGCTCGGAATGGACCCCCGAGGAGTTGGCGAAGCAGTGCCACGACTGGGCTGCGGCGATCGTCAAGGAATCGGAAGGCGATGCGTCGCTGGTGGATCCGCTCGCCGCCCAGATCAAGGGCGCCGCGCAGGACATCCAGGCACTGGAAGAGGCCATGCAGACGCCGGCGTGGCGGCTCGTCGAGTCGCTGCGGCAGCGGGTGTACGAAGCAAAAGTGGCTTGTGAGACGAGCGTCGGCAGCACCGCGCGCGAAAAGCTCGGCGAACTGCGCGGCCTGCTGCGCCTTGGCATCTCGCATGGCTCGTTCCAGAAACAGGAAGCGCAGCAGATCATGGAATATCTGCGTCTGCTGAAGCCCGACATCTTCGTCGAAGAGCCCTACGATATTTTCTCGCGCCTGGCGGCGTGGCTGCGCGCCTTCTTTACGCCGCCGCCGCGGCAAGCGCAGACACGGCAGCAACAACGTCAACAACAGCAGCCTGGACAGTCGCGTTAAAGACGCAAAGCCGCGCTCAGTCCCACATTCTCTTGAGCTTTGCCGCAATTTCGAGCTTCGCCTGCGCCGCGGCGGCGAGTCCCGCTACGCTCGGCGCAGCGGGCTCTGCCACGCGCGGCCAGGCATAGGCATCGAAGAGCGGCATCAGATCCGCAGGGATGAAACGCGTACGCGACGCCCAGACGTGGCGGTCGCCCAGATGCGTCTGGTTATGCACATAGAAGCGCTGCGGCACGACAATGTGGAGATCCTCCTTGGCGCGCGTCATCGCCACGTACAGCAGCCGCCGCTCCTCGTCGATCTCCGCGTCGCTGCCGGTGCCGAGATCCGACGGAATGCAGCCGTCGACGCCGTTCAGCACGAACACATTGCGCCACTCCTGCCCTTTCGCCGAATGAATCGTCGAGAGGATCAGGTAGTCCTCGTCCAGTAAGGGCACGCCCGATTCGCCGCTGGTGGCGTCGGGCGGGTCGAGCGTCAGTTCCGTGAGGAAGCGCTCGCGCGACGCATAGGTGGCGGCGATGCTTTCCATTTGCAGCAGGTCCGCATGACGCATGGCGGCGTCCTCGTGATTGCGCTCGAGGTGCGGCTCGTACCAGCGCCGGACCAGTTCGAACTCCGCCGGCCACGACGAACTCACGCTGCACACGCTCGACATCAGCTCAACAAACGGCTGCCAGTCTTCGAGCGCGCGCGGCGGCGGAGCGAAGGCGGCGAGAGCGCTGACGGTGTGGCTGGGTGTGACGCGCGCGGTAACGGCGTCGAGCAGCCGAGCCGCCGTGGCCGGCCCAACGCCGGGCAGAAGCTGCATGACGCGAAACCCGGCGACGCGGTCACGCGGATTTTCCGCCCAGCGCAGCACTGCCAGCACGTCTTTCACGTGCACCGAATCGAGAAACTTGAGGCCGCCGAACTTAACGAACGGGATATTGCGCCGGGTCAGTTCGACTTCCAGCGCTGCGCTGTGGTGCGCGGCGCGAAACAGCACCGCTTGCGCTTTCAGCTTCATGCCGGCTTCGCGCGCCTCGAGCACCTGCTCGACCACGTAGCGCGCCTGGTCGGCCTCGTCCGCCACGCTCACGAGGCGTGGGCGCTGGGCGGAGGCCTTATCGGTCCAGAGATTCTTCGTGAAGCGTTCGGTGGCGAGTTCAATCACCGCGTTCGATGCGGCCAGAATCGGCTGGGTGGAGCGGTAGTTACGCTCGAGCGTGACCTGCTTCGCCGGCGGATTGAAGTGCGCCGGAAAATCGAGGATGTTGCGCACGGTCGCGCCGCGAAACGAGTAGATCGACTGGGCGTCGTCGCCCACCACGGTCAGGCCGCGCCCGTCCGGCTTCAAGGCAAGCAGGATCGACGCTTGCAGGCGGTTGGTATCCTGATACTCGTCCACCAGCACGTGATCGAAACGGCCTGCGAGATCGGCGGCGATTACCGGTTGCTCGGCCATCAGGGACCAGTAGAGCAGCAGGTCGTCGTAGTCGAGCACGCACTGTTTCTGCTTGGCCTCGACGTAGGTGGCGAACAGCATCCGCAGATCGGCTTCCCACTCGCGGCACCACGGGAACGCGCTCGCCAGCACGTCCGCAAGCGCCGCTCCGGTATTGACGACGCGCGAGTAGATCGCAAAACAGGTGCCCTTTGCCGGAAAGCGCCGCTCTTTGGCCGACAGCCCGAGTTCGTGCCGCACCAGGTTCATCAGGTCGGCGGAATCCTCACGGTCATTGATCGTGAAGGTGGGGGCGAGACCGATCAAATCGGCATATTCGCGCAGCAAGCGCGCGCCGATGCCGTGAAACGTGCCCGACCACGTCAGGCCCTGCGCCACCGCTGCCCGCGCGCCCAGGGCCACACCGGCGATCCGCGTGACGCGCCGGCTCATTTCGAGCGCGGCCCGGCGTGAGAACGTGAGCAGCAGGATGCGGCGCGGATCGACGCCCTTGACCACCAGATGCGCGACGCGATGCGCCAGCGTATTGGTCTTGCCCGAACCCGCGCCGGCGATCACCAGCAAGGCGCCGGACGGCTGCGTGGGATTCCCGGCGCCGTATTCGACGGCTTCACGCTGCGCGTCGTTGAGCTTCGCCAGCCAGGCGGCAGTATCGGACGGCGCGGAGTCGGCAACGGAGAGCACGGTGGTCGGGATCAGGAGGTAGAGGGTCGCAGGATGGGATCAGCGTCGCATACTGTATATCCATACAACCGGCGTCGACAAGCGCCCTTTTTTCGGCGGGGCGAGCTGCTAAACGCAAACGGCCCGAGCGCTGACGCGCCGCGGGCTGCTATTCGTTAGCTCTGAGCCGTTTTTTTGCCAGGCGCGCGAACGTTGCCATTCCGTTGGATTGAATAACCCGCCCGGCGCGGCCAAAAAAACCTACTCCTTTTTCGCGTCCTTTTCCTTGGCGTCGGCGGCGGCCTTGTCGGCGTCCGTCTGAGCTTCCGTCTTGGATTTGTCGGCCTTCGCCTGGGCGATGTCAGACTTCTTGTCCGCCTTCGCCTGCTCCTTGGCGGCCTTCTTGTCCGCGTGCGTGGGCTCGGCCGACGGGTTCGTGGTTTGCGCCAATGCGAGCGACGATAGGCAGCCGGCGATCAGCGCCGCGTAAATCCGGTTCATGGGCTTGTTCATGCGTGACCTCCATGATGGCCAAAGGTAAATAAAACCGAGGTGAGACAGCAGCCGGCGGGCCAGACCGGCCGGGGCGAGCAAGCCGACTCGCCGCCCCCTGCGTCAATGCTCTTAATGCTTGACGTCCGAAGGGTCATCCTGGCTCGGCGTCTGGCCTTGCATGTCCACCTTCATCTCGTTGTTGGCGGTCTGCTTGTCGGCCTTCTTGTTGATCTTGGCGTCGCGGACCTGTTCCTTGTACTTCTGCTTGGCCTCGGCTTGCTGCTCCTTCAATTGGGCCTTCGACGCCTTTTTCGATGCGCTGTATTCGGCGTTGGCCTTGGCGTCGGCATCGCGCTTTTGCACCAGCGGATCGGTCGAGCCCGTTGCCGTAAGGCGTTGCGGCGCCGGCGTCACCGGCTGCACGCCTTGTGCGGCCGGAGCGGCAGTATCGGCGCCCGGCGCCATCATCTGCTGGCCTGCATTGGCGGCATCCGGCTGCGCGGTGGTCTGTGCAAACGCGCCGGTGGCGGCAAAAGCGGTCAGGGCGGTACCGATCAGGAGCGAACGAATCTGGGTCATAGCTATCCTCTCTAAAATTGTTGTCAGGACTCGGGCGTCGACGCGTCAATCTCCCAGTCAAGCCGCAACTGGACGCCGACAGCGAAGCTGGCGATGCAGCTCGCCCGGTCTGTCGTCGCCCACTGCCGAACATCACAAATACAGCAGGCTTCTCTAGAGACCGACCAGTTACGAGTGAAGTTCGCAAGAAACGGACACTGTTACGGAACGTTTCATTTTCTAACAATCACCCAACATATACTTTCATTTACCGGTCTCCGCATTGCATGGGCCTCTCGTGCGGCTTCTGGCTTATGATGCGAACCCCGTTACCCAAGCCGCAATCGCCATGCCCAATCTCGATTTCACCCTGACCGGCGACTATGTCGAACTGCACAATCTCCTGAAGATAACGGGGCTTGCGGACAGCGGCGGTTCCGCCAAATTGATGGTCGCCTCGGGCGCCGTGACGGTCGACGGCCAAGTTGAACTGCGCAAAACTTGCAAAATCCGCGCAGGACAAGTCGTTCTACTCGGCGATACGCGCATTGCCGTGCACGAGGCATAGCGCCTCAGACGCCTGCCCAGCCGCTCGTGCGCCACGCGCAAAAAATCCGCACCAAAAGTGTGCTTACAGATCGACAACAGCGCGCCTACACCATAAGCTGTTTGTTTCGACAGAAAACGACGCGGGCACTGCTCGCAACCATGCACTTTTGATGACCCAATCCGGCCTCTCCCGGGTGGCCGCCCCGCCGCCGACCCTATCGCGTCACGCCGCCGACACCGCCCGCCTCGCCGCCCCGCTCGCCATCGCCCAACTGTCGCAGATGGCCATGGGCGTCACCGACACGATCCTGCTCGGCTCGCTCGGCCCTGACGCGCTCGCCGCTGGCGGCCTGGGCGCGAACCTGTTCTTCGTGGTCGTGACGCTGCTGCAGGGCGTGCTGACTTCAGTGAGCGTGAGCGTGTCGCATGCGCGTGGCGCGCAGGCCGACGACCGCGTGCCGCACATTTACTGGACCGGCCTCGTGATGTCGGTGCTGCTGGCGATCCCCGCCTTCACGCTGCTGTCGTTCGCCACGCCGGTCCTGCTGGCATTCGGCGAACCGGCCCTGCTCGCGCACAACGTCGGCGAATATGCGTCGATCCTGCGCTGGGGGGCGCTCGGCAGCCTGATCGGTATTGGTTTGATGCGCTCGTTTCTGCCGGCCATCGGCGCGGCCAAGCGCTTGCTGTGGGTCTCGCTGGCCGGCGTCTTCGTCAACGGCTTTCTGAACTACGGCATGATCCACGGTGCATATGGGCTGCCGCGCCTCGGCTTTCTGGGTTCGGCCTGCGGCACTACGATCACCGTCTGGATGACCGCGCTCGTGCTGATGGCGTGGCTGCATCTGCGGCCCCGCTATCGGCATTTCGTCACGGCGACGCGGCCGAGATTGCCGATGATGGGCGAGTTGTTCGGCATAGGCTGGCCGGTCGCGATCACCTATGGCGTCGAATCCACGCTCTTTCTGGCAACCGGTCTGATGGTCGGGTTGCTCGGCGAATCGCAGCTCGCCGCGCACCAGATCGCGCTGAATGTCGCGTCCGTGGCCTTTATGGTGCCGCTCGCGATCGGGCAGGCGGCCAACGTGCGGGTAGGCTACTGGTCGGGCGCGGGACAGCCGCTCGCCGCGCGGCATGCCGGCTTCGTGGCGATCGCCCTCGGCGTCGCTTTCATGTCGTTGTCGGGGCTCGTGCTGATTCTGGCACCGCACTGGATCGTCGGCCTGTATCTGCATCTGGACGACCCCGCCAACGCGGCCACCGTTAAGCTCGCCAGTTCGCTGCTCGGCGTCGCCGCCATCTTCCAGATCGTCGACGGCATGCAGACGGTCGGCTCGGGCTGCCTGCGCGGCCTGAAGGACACGCGCGTGCCGATGATGGCCGCGGCGTTCGGCTACTGGGGCATCGGCTTTCCGACCGGCTACACGCTGGCGTTTCACTTCGGGCTTGGAGCGCGCGGCCTGTGGTGGGGTCTCGCCGCCGGCCTTGCGAGTGTCGCGCTGCTGATGACGCTGCGCTTTCACCGCCTCAGCCTGCGGCGCGTACCGGCGTCTTCGAGGCCGGCGGCCTGAAGCGGCGCGCATGCGCCGCCATCGTATCGAACCCAACTATTCGTCGAAACCGAATCAAGGACCTCCTGACATGCTTGCCCGGGTTACCCGTCTCTTTCCGCTGTGGGCCGTGCTGATTTCGCTCGCCGCCTATTTTTCGCCGGCCTCCTTCAGCCCCATCGCACCGCACGTCACCACACTGCTGACCATCATCATGCTGGCGATGGGCGTGACACTCTCCATCGCCGATTTCAAACGTGTCTTTACGCGGCCCGCGCCGGTCGTCGCCGGCATCGTGCTGCACTATCTGGTGATGCCGCTTGCCGCCTGGGCCATTGCCAAAGTGCTGCGCATGCCGCCGGATCTGACCGCCGGGATGGTGCTGGTGGGCAGCGTCGCGAGCGGCACCGCCTCGAACGTGATGATCTATCTGGCGCGTGGCGACGTGGCGCTGTCGGTGACGATCAGCGCGCTGTCGACGCTGGTCGGCGTGTTCGCCACGCCGCTGCTCACGCGCCTCTATGTCGACGCGTCGATCGCTGTCGACGTGCACGGCATGCTGCTGAGCATTCTCGAAATCGTCGGTCTGCCGATCGTCGTGGGCCTCGTCATCAATCATCTGTTCGGCAAGCTGGTACGCAAGGTCGAACCGGTTCTGCCGCTCGTGTCGATGATTGCGATCCTGCTGATCATCTCGGCGGTCGTGGGCGGCACGCAGAAGAGCATTGCGTCGGTTGGGCTCGTAGTGATGGTCGGGGTGGTGCTGCACAACGGCATCGGACTGCTAGGCGGCTATTGGGGCGGTCGCCTGCTCGGCTTCGACGAAGCCGTCTGCCGCACGCTGGCGATCGAAGTCGGCATGCAGAATTCCGGTCTTGCGGCCACACTCGGCAAGCTGTATTTCTCGCCGCTCGCGGCACTGCCGGGGGCCTTGTTCTCGGTCTGGCACAACCTTTCGGGGTCACTACTCGCAGGTTATTGGGCGGGTCGCCCTGCCAAGGGCTCCACGCATCCTGAGGGCACAGCGGCCCTCGAGGTCGAACGCGGATAAGGGAGCTTCGCGAGAGCTCGCGAAGCTCCCGCTGCGCTCGTCCGTGATGAGCGCAGCGGGAGCGCACGGTCTCCTGTATCGGGGCGCTGCGCATGCCTCGTCATTCGTTGGCATAACGAACAGACTCACGTGCCACAGCTCGACAGCACCAAAGTCACCACCTCGAACGAGACGGACGCGGCAAGTACCCACGCCAACTGCGCTATCTGGCACTCGCCCGATCAATTCCCCTTAGAATGCTTTCCTCAACAGCGCCCAGATGCATCGGGTGTGCGCCTGCGTCGAAGAAGCCTGCGTGCACCGAATCAAGCGGAGGAATAGCGTGCCGGCGTACGACAGCAACAACAACATCGCGTCGCAATCTCATCAAGGTCTCGCAGGAACGGTGCCGTTCATGCGCACCATCGCGCAAACTGCAGCGCGCATCGGCAAGCGTTGCCTGTTTCTATGCGTGGCTGCGGCACTTTTGACCGCCTGCGCGAGCCGGCCACCCGCCGCCGCGTTCGACCGACCCGTCACCCACGCGCTGCCAGCTACCACCCCTACCGCGCTCGGTACTGCCCTCGCTCCCGTCGAACTTTCCCATCCTGGCGAATCGGGTTTTCGCGTCCTCTCGAACGGCACCGAAGCATTGCAGATGCGTATCGCGCTCGCCCGCGCCGCGACCAGGACGCTCGATATGCAGTACTACATCGCCAACGAGGACACTACCGGCAAACTGCTGCTCGGCGCGGCGCTCTACGCTGCCGATCACGGCGTGCGAGTGCGCATGCTGGTAGACGACCTGAACTTCAAGGACATCGACGATGTAATGGCCAGCCTGAACTCGCACCCCAACATCGAAGTCCGCGTCTTCAATCCGTATGGCAGCACGCATCGCAGCGTGTTCGAGCGCACCACGAATCTGCTGACCAAGATCGATCAGTTCACGCGCCGCATGCATAACAAGGCGATGATCGCGGACAACCAG
>Ga0302232_10003491_pt1 | contig 10585 bp, 8 predicted proteins | sample II_Palsa_N2_3_FD_193575 | JGI IMG/M metagenome (GOLD analysis project Ga0302232, IMG submission 193575) | Peat permafrost microbial communities from Stordalen Mire near Abisko, Sweden - II_Palsa_N2_3 | ecosystem: Environmental > Terrestrial > Soil > Palsa > Peat permafrost | place: Sweden...
GGGCGAGATTGCTGTAATTCACCTTGCTGACCGTGGTGGCCACGGTCTTTCCCGCAGGCGTGCGGACCACGATCTGCGGCCAGCCGCGCAGCGAGCATGCGGTCTTGGAGATATTGCGGAAAACGATATTCCAGGCCTGATTCCCCATTCCCTGGTCAGGATCGCCCGCGATGGCGTCGGGCACGCTGATGTCCAGGTCACCAGCCTGGCACCCGGCCAGGGCGGCGGGGGCGGTGCCGCCCGTAAGGGCAGTCGACCGGGCTGCGGCCGGGCCTGCGGTAAGGCCCACGACGGCGATGGCAGCCGCAATCGCCCGCAGAACTCCTGGGGACTTGCGCGCGCTTCGGGCCATGGTCGGAATACCTTCGGTGAATGGGGCACTGTGATGATTGCGCCGGTGCTGACAGTCAGGTAATTCTGATGAACTGGACAGGTCATTGCATCGGGTCGGCCGACTGGTCAAGTTTTACCGTGCGGTTTCGTTCCCGGTCGAGACGACACGCCGGGGACCTGGCAGTTTGCGGAAATTGGAAGTGCTTGGGCCGGGCATTCACGGTGCGTGATAGGCCAATTGCAGTACTTTGCGGCGGTAAACACTCACCGTCCGTACACCGCGCGTTCGAGCCGCCCAGGTCTCGGTCTGGCTCGCGGAAGACCAGGAACCCGGGGTGCGCCGTCATTATGCTGGTATGCCATGGCGGGCAAGGATCCTCTCATCCTGGACTTCACGAACGGCAGGGTCGTCGACGGCGCGGACCTGGACGAGTATTACCTGGGCGACCCGGACTACAGGCCGACCAACTGGGACGACATAGATCTCGAGGACGCGTTCGACCTTCCGCCGGTGCTCCCGCCGGTCCGGCTGCCCGAAGAGGCGGACCTCGCCGCCCAGGCCAGGCGATCCATGCTCCTCGCCGACCTGCGCGCTCTGGCCGACGAAGTCCGCAAGACCGCGGTACAGGCGGCCGCCGTGAACCCTGTCTTCCTCTGGCTGGCCCAAGAAGCCGAGCTCGTGGAAAGGGAGAACGAAGACCTGGTTCCCGGCGAAGACGTCGGATGGCTGGACGACCTGGCTGACGATAGTGACGCGCTGGACGCCTGGGAGGACGTGTTCGCCCTGGTCCTGGACACGACCCTGGAGGCGGCGGACGTTCTGGATCCCGTCGTCGCCGACGATCTCGACCTGGATGGACACGGCCCCGGGCTGGTGACGACGCTATTCCTGAGCCTGCGGGACGGCGTTCGGATGACCGAGCTGGCCGAGGCCTTCAAGGATGCCGCGACGGCCGACCTGGAGGCGGAGGAGGCCGGCAGCCAGTGGCAGGAGTGGGTCGATGCCCACGGTGATCCCCTGCGCCTTCTCCTGGGCCAGCTTGAAAGGCTCGGTGCCGTCAGCGTCACCGACGACGTAGTGCGGCTGGAGCCGCTCGGCGTCCACGCCGTCTGCTCGAAGCTGGAGCGGGACGACCTGTTCGTCCCGGTGCTCCCAGCACCGGACAAGATGACCCCGGACGATCTGGTGCTCGTGTGGATGCACGGCAACGATGATGACGTCGAGGCCGAGCTGGCCTCATGGACGGGCTCGCGTGGCGAGGAGCGGTCCGCACGGGAGCTGCTGGCCTTCGCGGCGGACGGAAACGCCACGGCGAGGACCGCGGCGATAATGATGGTGTCCCGGCTCGGCCAGGCCGCCGAGCCCGCGTGGCGAGAGGCGCTCGACCGAGTCGAGCTCCGCTGCTATGCCAAACCGCAGCTCGCCAAGCTGGCTGGTCTCGATCCGGAAGGGGATCTGCCTGCCGACCTCGAAACCGAGCGAGCGGACATCGCATGGCTGATCGCCGATACGCTCGGCCCGTTCAGTCACCTTGATTTCGGTCAGGAGAAGTTCCCATTCGCCCTGGGGGAACTCACGCGGATCAGCGGGCTCGAGAAGACGGCCGACGCCTTCGAGGCGATAGCGCGACTGGACCACCCGGACGCCGAGGCCGTGCTCAGGATGATCGGGCGGCACGCCAGCGACAAGGCCACGGCCAAGGCCGCCCGGCGGGCCGCGTACAAGGCATCCACCCGCCGAGCCGCCCGACGGTAGCGCACAAGGCTGCGGGCAAAGAAGTGCCGATGCCCGAGTTTCGTCGCGTCGGCTCCGTTCGCGCCGAGGAACTCGGTCACCAGACTGGGGCGGATCGTGAGCCGCCTGGCCGAGCATGGCGATGGACCGTCGTACCAGAAAGAGAGCGTGTAACGCGACTGCAGCGGCCGTGGTGTCAATTACCTTCTGGCGCCAGCGTGTGTGCGCCAGGGCGTGAGGGCCCGACATCAGCCTGGTCCCCTGATGCCAGGTCCGGAGTGTCCGCCTCAGCCGTCGGCCGACCCGTGAGGCCACGCTGCCGCTGACAGCGGTCGCTCCGTCCGCCCGGCGTCAAGATCCGGGAGGATTTGGGCTTGCGGGAGCGGTTTGTGCACCATAGACCCCCCGGGCATCCCATAAGCCCGAACCCTCCCGCGTAAACGGTCCCGGGGCGAGACGGCTGAGTCAGGAGGGGTTCACTGGTACCACGGTGGTCGCGTGCAGGCTCGCCTGGTGCGGCGGATCCGGATTCCGCGGCGTATCCGGTGCGCCCTAGCTGCCTTGGGCTCACCACGGAAGCCGGATGCTCCGCATTGACGGGGCGCCTGGGGCTGACGAGGAGGGATGGCCGGGGTGCGGGGACAGCCGGACGGGAGCGAGGGGACGGCGGGCCTCGGCGCGGCAGTTACCCGCAGCGCGAACCGGCACACCCGACTCGCAGGCCCGGGCAGTCGCGTTACAGCCTCAAGAACAGGTAGAACGGACCATCAACCAGGTAACCAGACCGTGGGCGCGGGCGGGAAGGTACCGGGGAGATCCCTGATCCTTAGCGGCGCGCTAGGCGTCGTGGAAGACGAGGCCGAGGGCGTGGCGGCGACCGGAGCGGACGGTGCTGACGCCGTGGCGCACCGGAGCGGCGGACCAGCCCCGGATGGTACGCACTGGGCGGTCGCGGGTGGTGAAGATCAGGCCGTGACCCTGGGGCAGCACGCTGCTAGTGCCGCGGGACTGGGCCCGCGGCCGCTGCTCGACGAGCAGGAACTCACCGCCGGCGTAGTCGGTACCGTGCTCATCCAGGCCGATGACGACCTGGAGCGGGAAGACCAGGTCGCCGAACAGGTCCCGGTGCAGGGCGTTCCAGTCCCCGGCCTGGTAGCGCAGCAGGATCTGAGCGCTCCTGGACTGCCCTTCCTGGTGGCACATCTGGAGCCACTCACCTAGGGTGTCCGGCCACGGGCTGGGCCGGCCGAGACGTCCGGCCCAGCTCCGGGCGATCGTGAGCAGGTGCGGGTAGAACGCCTCGCGCAGCGCGCGGACCGGCTCGGGCAGGTCGTGGGTGAAGTACCGGTACTGGCCGGAGCCGAACCGGTGCCGAGCCATGTCGATGGTGGACCGGAACAGCTCCGGCTGGTCGTACAGGCCCGCCAGGTCGCGGCACTGCGGCCGGCTGAGGAGCCGGGGCGTGACCGCGCAGCCGCTGGCGTCCAGATCGGCACTGATGGCTGGCCAGTCCACTGCGGCGAGTAGAGCGGCGGCCCCGGCGGTTAGGGTACCGGCCGTCACGCGAACTCCTCGGTGAGCATCGGCTGCAGAGCGCCTTCGTGGCTGAGCAGCCACTGCTTGCGCTCCACTCCCCCGGCGTAGCCGCGCATGGTGCCGTCCGCGCCGATCACCCGGTGGCACGGGCGGACGATGAGCAGCGGGTTGGCGCCGACCGCGGCACCCAGAGCCACGATCCGGTCCCGGGGGACGCCGAGCTGCGCGGCGAGCTCACCGTAGGTGATCGTGGTCCCGTACCGGACGGAGTCCAGGGCCCGCCAGATCCGCTGCTGGAACGGGGTGCCGCGGGGGGCGAGGTCCAGGTCGAAGCCGGTCCGCTCGCCCGCGAAGTACGCCTCGAGCTGACCGGCGGCGTCGGCGAACGCTTCCGGCGACGGGCGCCAGTCGTCCCGGGGGACGGGCGCGTACCGCTGGCCGGTCATCGACACCGACGTCAGGGCTACGCCGTCCGTGGTCTCCTCGCCTACCAGGAGCAGTTCACCGACCGGGCTCTTGGTCATCATGTAGCTGGTCATACCGGTAAGCCTAGGAACGGGCAGGGGTCGTAGCTGGCGGGTTTCGGACATCGCGGTTGGCCACGGTACGCGTTGCAGTGGGCCGGAGGCGGAACGGCGGTCCGTTCGGCATAATTTGTTTTCATGTCGCAGACCAACCGTCAAGTCCGCCTGGCCGCCCGCCCGTCCGGGCTCCCGCGGCCCGCCGACTGGGAGTTCACCAGCGAACCGGTACCGGTCCCAGGGGCCGGGGAGTTCGTCACGCAAATCTCGCACCTGTCCATCGACCCGGCCATGCGGGGGTGGATGAACGCGGGCGCCTCCTACCTCCCGCCGGTCGAGATCGGCGCGGTCATGCGGGCCGGCGGAATCGGCCGGGTCACCGCCTCCGAACATCCCGGATTCGCCGTAGGCGACTACGTGTACGGCACGTTCGGCGTGCAGGAGTACGCCGTCTCCGACGGCCGGGGGGTGCTCAAGCTCGACCTGTCGCTGGCCGAGCCCACGGCGTACCTGGGCGTGCTCGGGGTGACCGGGCTGACCGCCTACTTCGGCCTGCTGGAGGTCGGGAAAGCCAAGGAAGGCGACACGGTGGTTGTCTCCGGCGCGGCCGGGGCGGTGGGCAGCGTGGCCGGGCAGATCGCCAAGATCAAGGGCTGCCAGGTCATCGGGATCGCGGGCGGGCAGGAGAAGTGCCGGCTGGTGACCGAGGAGTTCGGGTTCGACGAGGCGATCGACTACCGGCTGCCGCACCTGCGCAGGACCCTGCGCGAGCTCGCGCCGGACGGGGTCGACGTCTACTTCGACAACGTGGGCGGCGAGATCCTGGATGACGTCCTGGTCTGCCTGGCGCGCAAGGCCCGGATCGCCATCTGCGGCGCGATCTCTCAATATAACGAGACCCAGGTGCGGGGGCCGGCCAACTACATGATGCTGCTGGTGGCGCGGGCGTCCATGACCGGCTTTCTGGTCTTCGACTACGCCGACCGGTATCCCGAGGCCATGGCCGAGTTGGCCGGCTGGTACCGGGCCGGGCAACTGGTCTCGCGGGAGACCCTGGTGACCGGCAGCGTGGAAGACTTCCCCGCGACGTTGCTGAAGTTGTTTGAGGGGGCGAACACCGGCAAGCTGATCCTCGCGATTTAGGGCACCGTAGCGCGGTGCACCAGGTCGAGCCCCCTGATCAGGGCCTCGATGACGGTGACGGCGCGGCCGATGTCGGCGGGTCGGTCGGCGATCACGTCGGAGTAGAGGAACCCCTCGCTGACCCGGACGATGGCGAAGGCCAGCGTGGGGGTGTCCAGGCGGGCGTCGAATGCGCCGCGGCCGCGTTCGAGATCGATGAGGTTCTCCAGCGCTTTCGCCATCCCCTGGTGAACGGCGCTCCGGGGCCCGGTCAGCAGGCGCAGCGCGGTCTCCGGGTCGGACTCCAGGAACATCCGGACCGGGCGGTCGGCGCCGATCGCGTGCAGCACGCCGGCGATCACCGCGGTGAGCCGGTCCGTCCCGGTCACGTCGGCGCTCGCCCGCAACTGGTCGGCGAGCAGGCGGCGGGCCCGCCACCACAGCACCTGGTCCAGCAACTGCTCGCGGTTGCCAGCCCGGCGGTACAAGGTGGCGCGGGCCACCCCGATGCGGCGGGCGAGCGACCGCATGTCCAGCCGCTGCCCGGTGACGAACATGTCCACCGCAGCGGCGAAGATGGGCCCGGGGACCATTTGTGGCGCTGCGGTTCCCTGCGGCAGGACGGCTTGGACGTCGGTCATTTTATTCGGTGGCCCGCTTCTCGGCGGCCTCGGCCAGCAGGGCCAGCTCGTCGACCAGGTAGCCGGCCAGCACGTCGATGTCCGGGACCAGCTCGCGGCACGCCACCAGGCCGAAGTGCAGCTGGCCCAGGTACCCGACCAGCGTGATATTCAGGCCCTGGCCGTCGGTGACCACCGACACCGGGTAGTGGGCGATCAGCTTGGCCCCGCACAGGTAGACCGGGACGTTCGGGCCGGGGACGTTGGAAATGGTCAGGTTGAACGGCGGCAGCCGGTGCAGCACGCCGGTGGCGAACACGACGCGGGCGGCCCGGGCGGTCAGCGCCGGCGGGGCGAAGTCGCTGATCTGGTCGACCAGGCCCTGCGGGATCGCCGCCTGCTGGGCCTTGGCCATCTTCGTCGTCTGATGGACGATCTCCAGCCGCAGACCGGGCTCGCTGACGTTGGTGGGCAGCGCGGCCAGCATGGCCGAGACTTTGTTGCCTAGCGCGCCCTTGCTGCCGGGATCGCGCACCGAGACCGGGATCATCGCGATGAGCGGCTGGGACGGCAGCGCCTCGCGGTCGGCCAGCCAGCGCCGCAGGGCGCCCGCGCACATGGCCATCACCACGTCGTTAACCGAGACGCCGAAGGCGTTCTTGACTTGTTTGACCGTATTGAGGTCCACGCTGCGGAACGCGAAGCGGCGATGCTGGGTGATCGGCTTATTGAACGGCGTCGCCGGGGGACGTCCCGGCATGGTGGCGATGACCTCGCCGTCACCGCGGTTCAGGCCCAGCATGCCGCCGACCACCGTGCCCACCACCGGGGCCAGGGTAGGCAGCACCTTGACCAGTTCGTTGGTGATCCGGACGGTCTGGACCGGGCGCCACGCCGCCTTCGCGGCCGCCCTGGCGGCCAGCTCCGGCCAGCCCGGGGCCTTTTCCGGGTGCCAGGGCTTGACCGGTGGCAGTTCGCGGCCGGCCGGGGTGAGATCCAGCAGAACGGTGAGGAGCTCGGCGCCGGACGCGCCATCGATCGCCGCGTGGTGAATCTTGGTGTAGACCGCGGCTCTTCTCTTGGCGAGGCCGGTGATCAGGTAGACCTCCCACAGCGGGCGGCTGCGGTCCAGGGGCCGGGCGTGCAGCCGGCTGACCTGCTCGGTCAGCTGGGCGTCCGATCCGGGGCGGGGCAGGGCGAGCTCGCGGACGTGGTATTCGATGTCGAAGTCCGGGTCGTCGATCCAGTACGGCTGGTCCAGGCCGAGCGGGACGTTCAGCAGCTTGCGCCGCAGGACCGGTATCAGGGGGAGGCGCTGGGTCAGGACTTCGGTCAGCCGGGCCAGGGTCAGCGGCTTGGGCGCTTCTTTCGGGTCCAGCACGGACAGCCCGCCGACGTGGCCGGTGGAGCTGGTCGTCTCGAGCGCGAGGAAGGAGGCGTCAAGTCCGGTGAGTTGCTGCATATCCCGGGTTCTCCTTCGTTGGTTTAGCTTTTGAAGTGGCGGTCCAGCCAGTCACGGATCAGGGCGCTGGTGTCGTCGGGGACCTCGAGCATCGGCGTATGCCCGACTCCGGGGAGGATAACGGACTCCCAGCGGGGATTGCGGGCCGCGGCCTGGCGCATGGCCGCCACCGGCACCAGCCGGTCGTCCTCCCCGCCGATGAGCAGGACCGGGACGTCGATCCCGGCCATCATCTTGGCGTAACGTTGGCGCCGGCTGAGGACCCGGAGCAGGGACCGGGCCGCGGCCAGGAAGATCCGGGCCCGCGCCGTCGCCTGGGCGGGCGTGGCCGGGTGACGCTTGGTGCTGAGCGCGACCTCGGCCCGGATCATCTCGGGGTCGGATCGCGACGGGTCGGCGAAGCAGAGCTGGACGAGCTGCTGTACGCCTTTTTCCGGCGAGACGCTGGCCATTAGTTTGGCGACGGCGAATTCTCCTAGCCCGGGCAGCGCGTAGAGCAGGAACTGGCCGCTGACCTGCCAGTCGGGTTTCTGCGGCGGGAGCGGGAGGGCGGGGTCGAGCAGCACCACGCCTTTGATGAGGTCTGGGTGATTGCTTGTTTCGAGGATGGAGATCAGGCCGCCCATGGAGTTGCCGATCAGGATCACCGGCTCGCCGACGACGGTTTGTATCCAGCGGTCTAGGAGGCGGGTGTTGGCCTGCACGGTGGAGTTGGCGCGCAGGCCCGGGGTCAGGCCGAACCCGTGCAGGTCCAGCGCGACCGCGCGGCGGCCCGCGGCCAGGTGCGGTCCGAGCAGGCACCAGTTCAGGTGCGAGCCGCCCAGGCCGTGCACGAACACGATCGGTGGCTTGCTTTCTCCTGGCCGTTCGCCTTGATCTGGATCCTTGGCGGTGAACTCGATCCAGTGGACGGGGCCGTCCAGGTCGGTGATGTAGCCGCGTGCGCCCCAGGGGGCGGCGTAGTCCCAGGGTGCCGGGCGCGTGCCGGGCAGGTTGGAGTCGATCATCGGCGGTCCGGGTAGGCAGGCCGCAGCAGGGGCGGCGGGCGGAAGGGGCGGTGCTGGCCGGGCGGGGTGGCTAGCCGGTCGGCGATCAGCCACAGCGTGGCCGGGTCGACGCCGAAGCCGAGGTGACTGCAGCGGACCTCGACGTTCTGGTGCAGCCTGGTCTCCGGTTCCAGGCAGGCTTGCCAGGACACGACGCCGTCCAGGCGGGAGTAGACCGAGGTCGACGGCACGGCGATGGGCTGGGCGCGCTGCTCGGAGGTGGGCAGCCGTGCGCCGTCAGCGTGCAGGTGGCTGAGGCGGCGGTAGGGACCGTTGGCGCGGCTCTGCCGCCGGGGGTTCGTCAGGGCGAAGGGGCTGCCGAGGGTGATGACCTGCCTGACGTGCCGGGGCTCCCGGCGGGCCAGTTCCCGGGCGTAGACACCGCCCAGGCTCCAGCCGACCAGCGAGATCGGGCGCCCGGTACGCCTGGCGTGATCCAGCAGCGCGCGGGGCAGTCCGGCCAGCACCTCCTCGGTGGGCCCGCGGTTACGTCCGAGGTCCCAGCCGCGTACGTCGTAGCCGAGCCAGCTGAGGTAGCGCCGCAGCAGCACCGTGCTGGTGTCGGAGGCAAGGAGCCCGGGCAGCACCAGCACGCCGTGGCCGTCGCCGCGCGGAGCGCAGGCCAGCCAGGGCGCGGCCACTAGCAGCGCGGCCAGGTCGACCAGGCCGCGGACGGGCTCGGTCAGGAACAGCCCGGCCGAGGGCCCCTTCGGGGCCGCCGCATCCGGTCCGGCCGTTCCGCCGGCGCGTCCCGGTGTCGGTCTCCGGACGAAGTAGATCACTGCCCGCTCCGCTCGCTTGGCCACGATCTAGGCACGGTGGTGATACACCTTTAATATATGTCTCACCTACAAGGGGGTGGGCATGACTTTTAACCTGGCGACCATCTTGACCGAGACGGCCCTGGCTACGCCAGATGCCCCGGTCCACCGGTTCGGCGGGACCGTGACGACCTACCGTGAGCTCGACGAGCAATCGGGCCGGTTCGCGGCGGGCCTGCGCGAGGCTGGCCTGGAGCCCGGTGACGTGATGGGGCTGCAGCTGCCCAACCTGCCGCACTTCCTGATCGCGTACTTCGGAGCGCTCAAGGCCGGGCTGGTCGTGCTGCCGCTCAACCCGCTGCTGATGGCGCCGGAGATCGAATACCACCTGGGCGACTCCTCGGCCGTGCTGTTGATCGGGTTCGAGGGCATGCACGCCGAGGCGACCAAGGCCTGCGAGCGGCTCGGCATCCCGCTGTACCTGGTCAGCATGGGCAGCGGCCCGCTGCCCGAGGACGCCCGGCCGGTCAGCGCATTGCTGGGCGCCCCGGACGAGGAGGTCGTCCCGCGCAGCCCGGAAGACACCGCCGTGCTCATCTACACCAGCGGCACTACGGGCAAGCCGAAGGGCGCGGAGCTCACCCACTTCCAGCTGTACATGAACTGCACGATCGCGGGCCAGCTGTTCGGGGCCCGCAACGATGACGTCACCCTGGCCGTCCTGCCGTTCTTCCACGTTTTCGGGCTGTCGTCGGTGATCAACGTGAGCGTGCGGTACGGCGGCTGCCTGTCGATCGTGCCACGGTTCCAGCCCGCCGACGTGCTGGACGTGATCGAGCGCGACCGGTGCACGGTGATCGGCGGCGTGCCGACCATGCTGCACGCCCTGGCCCAGCAGGACATCGCCGGCCGCGACCTGTCGGCGCTGCGCGTGGCCGTGTCCGGCGGAGCTTCGCTGCCGGAAGACATCATGCGCACGTTCGAGGGCATGTACGGCATCGAGGTGCTCGAGGGCTACGGCATGTCCGAGACGGCCAGTACAAGCTCGTTCAACCGGCCGGGAGACCGGCGGGTGCTGTCCATCGGCAAGCCGATATGGGGCGTCACGATGCGGGTGGCCGATCCCTCGGACCGGCCGCTGCCGCCGGGGCCCGAGAACGTGGGCGAGATCTTGATCCGCGGGCACAACGTCATGAAGGGCTACCTCGGGCGGCCCGAGGCCACCGCGGAGACGCTGCGCGGCGGCTGGCTGCACAGCGGGGATCTCGGCTACGTGGATTCTGACGGCTTCTTTTTCATTGTCGACCGGGCCAAGGACCTGGTGATCCGGGGCGGGTTCAACGTCTACCCGCGCGAGATCGAGGAGGTGCTGTACGCCCACCCGGACATCGTCGAGGCGGCCGTGATCGGCAAGCGGGACGAGCGGCTCGGCGAGGAGGTGGTGGCGGT
>Ga0302232_10003497_pt1 | contig 10574 bp, 10 predicted proteins | sample II_Palsa_N2_3_FD_193575 | JGI IMG/M metagenome (GOLD analysis project Ga0302232, IMG submission 193575) | Peat permafrost microbial communities from Stordalen Mire near Abisko, Sweden - II_Palsa_N2_3 | ecosystem: Environmental > Terrestrial > Soil > Palsa > Peat permafrost | place: Sweden...
AACGCGTGGGCAGATGCGTACCCGGATGACCCGCTGCACGTGCCATTGCCCGGTTCTACGCCAGCGGCCAGGTCGCTGACGTTGCCCGGCCCGGCGCATGGGTGTCCAAGCAGCTCGTGCTGATTAGTGTCGACGGGCAGCCGGTGACTGAGCTGCCGACGCTGCGCCGGTTCTGGGCGGCCGAGGTCGAGCGCCGCAAGGCCGGCGGACCTGGCGGCACCACCCGCCGCGGGCTGTGCCTGGTCTGCGCCCGGGAGGGAACGCTGCTCAACACGCTGCCGCAGCTGGTTCCGCGCCGGCTGGTCCCGCTGGACGGCAACGACGCGTCTTTGGTGTCGGGAAATGAGCCGATCCACACCTACGACTTCAGCACCGGACCGCCCTAGCAGCGGCCGAGGGGATCAGGTGACCGTAGGTGCGGCACGTCTCGATGGCTATGCTGAGATCATGCCAGAGCTGCCACGTACCCTGACTGCCGCATTGCACCAGGAAGAAGACTGGTATATCGCGCAGTGCCTGGAGGTAGACGTGGCCAGCCAGGGCCACACGATCGACGAGGCGCTAGCGAACCTCGCTGAAGCCGTCGAGCTGTACCTGGATGAAGTAGACGACCCGGTCGGGCATGTCACGGCCACGCCGCTGGTGACTTCCTTCCAGTTGCCCGCCGCGTGAGCCCTGCGCTTTCTGATCTGCCGGTAAGGAAGGTCATCAAGGCACTGGAGTCGGCCGGCTTTCCTATGTGCGCACCAAGGGCAGCCACGCTGTATACCGGAGTAGGGAAGGACGGACGGTAGTCGTCCCCATGCATGGCGTCGTCAAGCGCGGGACGCTGGCGTCGATACTTCGACAGGCGGCCCTGACCCCTGGCGAGTTCCTCAAGATCCTTGACTGACCCAATGCTGGTAGCGCCGCTGCCAAAATACGGCGCGATGTAGACGCGGCCAGGTTCTCGTGAACCGGGATCGCGGCGTGCTGCCCGGCGTCATTCGTCAGGCAGCACAGCAGCAGTGGGGCCACCGGTACTGACCCGGCCGTCGAAAGAGTACGAGGAAATCTCTATAAGGCAGTGGAGTCTGTAAGACAAAGGGCAGTTCACAGACGCAGCGACTTGCCGGGGCGATCCACGCCTGCGGCGAACGGCTACGCCAGGTCGTAACCCGGGCAAACATAGCCTGACAGGGCATTAGCTCAGGCCGAGCTGGGACATCCTTCCGGCCAGGCTGGCGGTGGTCAGCGGTCCCCGAACTGCCCGGGCGCCGGTTCGGGAAGCATCAGACTCCGGACCCAGTCAGATCTCCTTGGTGGGCGAAGAAAGGTTGCAGTGTTGATTCTCGTTACTGGAGCTACAGGGACCGTCGGCACGGCGGTGGTGGACAGGCTGCGGGAGCGTCGGCAAGCCGTCCGGGCGATCGTTCGTGACCGCAGCGCGCCATCGCCGCTCGCTGGACTCGACGTCGAACTCTTTCAGGCCGACCTGCGGCGGCCGGAGACCCTTGAAGGCGCGTTCGGCGGCGTACATACGGCGTTTCTGCTAACCCCTTCTGTCGACGACCAGGCCGCCATGGAGATCGGCTTCATCGACGCAGCGGTAGCGGCCGGAATACGAACAATCGTGAAACACTCAGCGGTGGGAGCAGACGCCTCAGCCAGTGGCCTCGTCAACGCTCACGGACGCTCGGAGAGGCATCTCATCGGCACTGGGATCTCGTATGTGATCGTTCGGCCAACCCAGTTCATGCAAAATCTGCTCTCTTGGACACCAAGTATCGCCAGGGCCTCTGCCTTGGTAATCCCGTTGGCGTCCCCCGAGCTGCGGATAAACATGGTCGACGTGCAAGACGTCGCCGATGTCGAGGCCACGGTGCTCAGCGAAGACGGCCACGCCGGGAGGATCTACACCCCCTCGGGGCCGGACCTGCTCACCTATGGCGAGGTCGCCGAGCGACTATCGGCCGGGGTGGGCGCTCCTATCCCCCTGCAAGTCCCCTCGGCCGATCGCTACCGGGACGACATGCTGGCTGCGGGCTACCCGGATGCGGCAGTGACCGGGACGGTCGCGTACTTCTCGACGTTGCGCCAAGGGACGACTGCGTTGGGGATCACGACCCAGGACGTAGAGGAGGTGACGGGTCACCGTCCCGGGTCGGTGGAGGACTTTGCTCTGAGCCACGCAGATTCACTCCGGCCCGCTTGAAGCGACGGAGACCTGCGCTCGGGTGCCCGGGGTGACGTATTTGGTTGCTTCCCGAGACCGCTGTCGTGCCGAATGAGACTCGCCACAGCAAAGAAGCACAATCGCATTCTGAGTTTGCACAGACGGACTCGGGCCCGCGTTGCTTGTCTTCGTTGGGGCAAAGCCGGCACGGCCGGCATCTGGTGGGCCCGGTGATCGGTTCCGTTCAGTGCGTGGTCATGCCACCGTCGACGTTGAGGATCTGTCCGGAGATGAAATCAGAGTCCGGCGAGGCCAGGAAGAAAACCGGCCCTACGAGATCTTCGGCCTGCTGATCGCGCTGGATGGCCCGTCTTGGCGCTGCGCTGCAAGCAGCTCCGGGGGAAACGTGTCGTGCGCTGCCTTGGTGACGGTCAGGCCGGGCGTCACGACGTTGACGGTGATGCCGTAGACGCCCACCTCACGAGCCAGTGAGCGTGAGAGGCCAATGAGGCCGGCCTTGGCGGCCACGTAGTGCGTCTGCCCGGGAACCCCGCTGAAGACCGATCCGGAACTGAAGTTGATGATACGGCCCCAGCCGCTCGTCTTCATCAGGGGAAGCATGGCGCGGCCTCCAGGCGGCTGCTGGCGGCGGCGGTGCGCCGTAGGACAGCTTGCGGGTGGGCTCGTTCAGCTTCATGCCCGGGTGCTGTGCCGCGTGTCCGCGTCACGCTGATACGCACGTTCTGGAACCGCTCTCGTACACTCCAGCTGTGCCAAGGAGCCTCGCCGGATCTGGGGATGACTGACCTGGGTATCGCGACGCCGCTGTCGACCAGCGGCCGTTTCATCGTCGACGCGCACGGAAAGCGTGTCCGCCTGGCCGGGGTGAACTGGTACGGCGCCCACGAGGATCTTGGCGTGGCGCCAGGGCTGGACCGCACGGACCGCCGCGCGCTGGCCCGGGCGATCGCAATGCAGGGATTCAACAGCGTGCGGCTTCCGTTCAGCCTGTGGATGACCGAGCAGGTCTCCCCGGTCCCCGATCAGTACCTGGCCGCCAACCCCGATCTGGCCGGGGCGACGCCGATGCAGGTCTACGACGCGTGCGTGCAGGCGCTCACCGGCGAAGATCTCATCGTGATACCGAACTGCCACATCCTCGACCCCGGGTGGTGCTGCTCGGAGGACGACGGCAACGGCCTGTGGTACAACCGCCGCTGGCCGGCCACGAAGTTCTTCGCGGCCTGGCAGGACATCGCCGCGCGGTACCGGGCGAACCCGCTCGTCGCCGCCATGGACATCATGAACGAGCCCCGGCGGACGACGGCGGGCTGGCGCGTTCTCACGCCGACCTGGGGGACCAGGCCCAAGACCGACGTCGCGGCCATGTACGCCACGGCTGGGAACCTCATCCACCAGATCAGCCCGCACGTGCTGATCATCTGCGAGGGCCTCAATTACGCAGCCGACCTGTCCGGCGTGGCCAGGCACCCGGTGCGGCTCGAACGTCCGGGCCAGGTCGTCTACAGCCTGCACGACTATGCGTGGTTCCACCCGGCGGGCCAGCCCCGGCTGGCGTACTTCGACCAGATGGGCCGTAGCGGCGGGTACATCCTCAGCGAGCAGATCGCTCCGGTATGGGTCGGTGAGTTCGGTAACGACACCAGGTCGCTGGCCAGCTTCGGCCTGGCCCCATCCCAGGCCGGCCACGCCGGCTCCGCCGTGTGGTGGAACAACTTCCAGGCCTGGCTCACCGACAACGACGTGGACTGGTGCTGGTGGGCACTCAACCCGACACAGCCCAAGGGCACCATCCCGGTTGCCGGCCGGCACCGGTCCAACTGGGGCGACCCCGAGCCGTGGGGCCTGCTGGCCCCGGATTGGCGCGGCGTCGCGAACCCGGGGGTGCTGGACCTGCTGAAGTCGATGATCCCGCCGCGCACCGGCCCGGGCATCACCTGACCTCAACTGCGCGCCCCGCGTTGGTCACAGCGCACCCCTGCAACTCATTACGGGCCCGTGCCGGCCCACTGCGTCAGGCAGCGCGTGGCCCGGCGCCGCCGCCAAGGCGCGGCGTCGACGTCACCCTCCGCGACCACGCCTCGAAGTCGGTGGCGCGCACACTGCCGCCGCTATGCACGCCCGCTCAGTCGGCTGCTGCGGCCATCGGCGCCGCACCGAAAGGTCGTTATCTGGAGCCCGGATTTGGGCGTCTTCGCTGTAGCCGCCGCGGGTGTTTTGTATGTATTTTCCTGCGTGGTGGACGCATTACCTGAACAGTGTCTCCGCCGCAGACTCCACGCAAATCCCCTTTTCGCCGTTGTCTTTAGAACTAAGCGGCTACTGCGTGAACGCTGTTCAGCTACATGTCAACGCCGTGGACGTCGTGGTCAGGTGCGGCATCCACGGGGAGGGCTCCAGATAACCGCCCAATGCGCGCCTAATGGGATCGTGAACCTGGCGTAGCAGCGCGTCGAGTCGACTTGTCGTGTCGATGTGAGTGCGGCTTTGCGGCCAGGGAACTCATCGATGCGTCGCATGACGCCGACCTGGTAGTGGTCGGCTCGCGTGGCGGCGGCGGTTTCGGCCGGCTCATGATGGGCTCGGTAAGCAGCCAGGTCGTCCATCACGCCGCATGCCCGGTCGTCGTCGTCCCGCACGAGAGGTAAACCGGGCAGAGTGCGGGCTCACGTCGGCAAGTCGTCCGACGAGCAGGGTGCACGCCGGGATGCCTCGGACAGAAGCGGTCGCTCGCAGCCGTAGTGCGGATAGCCCGGACTTCTATCAGCGCCAGGCTGGCGTCGACCATCGATCTTCCCGGCATCCTTGACTCCGCCACGCCGGATGAGATCTGCCCTGGGGCCGTCGTGAGATCTGCCCAGATTGCCAATGCCGCGCCGCCGCTCGGGGATGAGAAGGGTGGTGCGTGCGCTGCCCGCCGGCGCTGGCGTGCCTTGGCTCGATGAGACCGTTTAACCAGGCACAGGCGAATGCCCTGCCGTTCAGAAGCTGACCTGCCGCCATGTCAGGCCGCCGTCCTGGGTGAGCATCAGCTGGCCGGCGAAGCCCTTGCTGGCGGGGCCGTGGATTACCACTCCGTCGCTGGCCGTGGTGAACCCGAGGTCGGCCCAGCCTTGCCCGCCGTCAGGCTCAGTGAGCACGGTCTGCCACTGCGCGGCGCCGTCTCCGGAGTAGTAGAGCCAGCTTGCGGCGCTGGCCGTGGCGATCACCAGCTGGGTGGGGCTCGCCGCTGCGATGGTGCCACCGTCACCCGCGCTGCCGGGCACGCCCGCCTTGATCCAGGTCGCGCCGAGGTCGCCGCTTGTGTAGACCGTCTTGACGGTGTGTCCGGTGTATCCCTGGCCGGTGCACAGCAGCGCCAGCCCGTCCGGCGCGATCACCGCGACCGAGACCCCCCGCATCATGGTCGTCCCGCACGGGGTGGGATGACGCGTGATGGTCACGCCGCCGTTACTGGTGACCGCGACATCGCTGCCGTCCAGCACCGCCGCCACGCCCGCCTGGGTGGCGATCATGTCCGTAGGATCGGTGCCCCCGGCGGTACGCACCTGAGTGACCTGGCTCCATGCCCCTCCGGCCAGCGGCCGGCGCAGCAGCGTCCCGGACTCGGCGCAGCCGCCCTGCGCCGAGCAGGCGGCGGTCAGCGCGAGCACCTGCCCGTCGATAGCGGCCAGGGACAGTATCGAACCGCCCGGGTAGGCGACGCTGGTCCAGTGCTGCCCGCCATCGGTTGTCTCCCACAGCCCGTCACCGAAGACGAACCCGTGCTCCGGCGCCGCGAAGCGGATGCCCCACACGCCCATACCGCCGGGTGACGAGAGCGGCACCACGGGCGCTGGGAGCCCGCGCCAGCTAGCACCGCGGTCAAGCGTGCGGACGATCGACGTGCATGGCGCGTGTGAGCAAGGCGCCGTGCCGAGAACGAAAGCCTCCTGCGTCGACACGAACGTGACCGACGTCGCCGTGAAGCCGCTCGGGACCGGCCCGCCCGGGGGCGCCGGGATCATGGGGGCGCCCGGGGTTACCGACGGTGCCACGGTCGGTGTCGCTGCCGGCGTCCGGGCGGCAGCCGGCGGGGAAGACGACCCGCAGCCGGACAGCGCCAAGCCGATCAGCAGTATGCCGGCAAGGATCACCAAACCCGCCGGTGCCCGGATCACATGAGAGGCTCTCATCGGGCCCACCTTCTTCTGATCAACGCTGGCCACGTCCGCGGATCCGGTACTAGAGTCCGCCGCCGGCAACCAAGGGGACCAAGGTCAGGAGCCTGGCTGCCAAGGTTGCGGTCGTGACGGCCGGTTGCGAGGCTCACGGCCCGGAGGGCAAGGGCACAGGATCACGCCGCGGAACCGTTATCGTCCTTCCCGGCGATCCCGGGCCGGGGTAGCTGGCTGGCGCGGGCTGGCTGGCGGCGCTGCGCGGCGACGCGGGGAGGGCCGAGCCTGTGCGGGCGCCGCTGTGAAGGACCTGCTGGCCAGCGAAGATGCCCAGGACAAATCTCGGGTCCGCCGCCGGGTTGCCCGCGGGCACCCAGACGCCGATCAGGCTGCCCGGCTACGCGGATCACGAGCTCCGGATCGAGGCAGCCCCACGTCAGAACAGGTCGATCTGTGCTTGATGTGAAGCCGACGCCCGAGCGCTGAGAGCCGTAAATAATCGGCGATCCGGCGCCAGGGCTGTCTATCCGGCCCGTCACGGTCTGTGTCCGGCTGTAGCCATTGGTTGGCGTTCCTTAACCGCCGGGCTGCCCGATGCTCTGGTACCAGAACGCGATGCTGTGCTGTCACGTCGGCCGGGTGCGGTAGGAACCGGGTGACTGGGCCTGGTTTGATTTCATCCTGCGGGGGCGCTGGGCCAGGTTCTTCCCGAGACGCCGGCAACGTTGCTGGCCTGGCATCGGAAGCTGGCGGCAGGGATGTACGATACCGCCCCGCATCACCGCAACCCCTCTCGGCGCCCAGCCGAACCACCGCAAACCCATGCTGGGCGGCCTGGCCACCGAATACTGTCCGGGCCGCATGACGCCGGCAAAAGTGCAGGTCAATAACGAATCCTCCGCTTGGCCGGGACAGGATCGCGGGTATTTCCTGGCCACGGGAGGTTGGACCACAGCCGGGACGGGCAGCCAGCATCCAGCGAGACCTGAAGTGGCGAGGGCTGAAGGATCTGATCGTGTGTCAGCGTGGGATTGGCCCGGCAGCGGAGGTGGCGGCAGGCTTGATCCAGGCAGCGGCACCGGGCCCGGCGGGCCGCCCGCCCACAGCGCCGCGAGCGGCCAATACGCCGGGCCACGGACGGTGAAGGCCTCCGGATGAGCAGCCAGCCGAACGGGCCGGGCGGACACGACAGCGGGCCCGCAGACGACAGCCGGGCGAGGGAGGGATATCACGACCCGACCGCAGGCATCGCTGGCGCCGCGCCGGCGCGCAGCGCCCTGACCCTGCGCCTGGTGCTGGCCGCCTTCGGGTTCATCGTCTGCTCGATCGGCGCGGCCCTGGCGGTCACGGCGGTGAACGCGCCCGCGCCCGCTGCTGTCCTGGCCTTCCTGGCAGCGGTGGCGGTAGCCGCTATCCCTGGCATCACGCACTGTCATCGGCCACAGTGGCAGCTTGACGCACCGGATCCGCCGATCTGTAAGGCAGTGGCCTCTTGGGTGCAGGGCAACAGTGGCGCACAGAACGGGTTAGTCTGTGCGCGATGAGCCGTGTGCGCCAGACCGGCGGCACTGTACGGCCCGGACGCCGAAGCCTGGCCCGGCCTGGGCTCAGTCCGGCGGGTGCCTCTATGATCTTGTAGTCGGTTGGCGTGCACGGAGTGATCCGTGGGACCGTGAACTCTGCGGCGGTCAGCGGGTAACGGGATTCGTCTTGGGTGCGCTCCTGGCCTGGGGTGCGGGATCATCACATTGATGTCGCTGTGCGCGGGTCAGCGCGTCGGACCCGGCCGGTGGCGTCAGCTGTTGGGCGATAGCCGCTGCGTGCGGCTGCACGGCGTCGTCGGGGATTCCCCTCAAACCGTTCCCTATCGGGGATCAGCTCCCGGGATTAGACGCCGGCGCCAGCTAGCGGATGCGCTATCCGCTTGATGTTGACCAAGTTGGTGTACGTCACGTTGTCGGTCGTCGAGGTGCGGCCGTAGGTCCCGCAGCCAAGCATGAGGGACGGCGTCAGTCCGTTGCCGAGGCCGATGCAGCCTTGCGCCCCGGGACCGTTGACCAGCACCCGGCTCACGGGCATCTGCCGCGCGAAGGACACCTGCAGCCGCTCGCTGCGCGTGTGGATGATCGCCGTATGGCCGCGGCCGCCGTTGCCGAGGATCTGCAGGCAAAGGCGGATGCCGTCGTCTTCACCGTCAGCGGTGAACAGCGACAGCAGCGGGGCGAGCTTTTCCCGGCCGTACGGGCCCGGCAGGGCCTGGCGGGGCACGGGAGCGACGAGCAGGCGAGTGCCGGCCGGCACCTCGATGCCTGCCTGGGCGGCGATAGCCGTGGCCGCCTGCCCGAGCACGCTGCGACGCAGGCGGCCAGCCCGGTCGTCGAAGGCGGCCCGCGCCACGCGATCGCAGTCCGCGGCGCTGAGCACGGCCGCGCCAGCCCTGCGCAGCGCGCCGATGAAGGAGTCGCGCACCGACCGGTCGACGACAAGATTGTTCTCCGAGCCGCAGATGATGCCATGATCAAATACCTTGCTGGCCACCACTAGCCGGGCAGCTGCCTCGACGTCGGCATCCGCGCAGACCCAGGCCGGCGCGTTCCCCGGTCCTACTCCGATCGCGGGCGTACCGGAGCTGTACGCGGCTTTGACCATTGCCGTCCCGCCAGTGGCCAGGATCATCGCCACGCCGGGATGGCGCATCAGCGCTGCCGTGGTCCGGCGGGTGGGGCGCCGGGGGACACTTTGGACGAGATCGGCCGACGCCCCATGTCGTCCCAGAACCTCCCGGAGCAGGTCCACGGTCATGGCCCCGACGTTGGCCGCGTCGCGCTGGCAGCTCACGATGAGCGCGTCTCGCGCCTTGACGCAGATTAACGCTTTGAACACGAGCGTCGCCACCGGGTTGGTCATCGGAATGAGCCCCAGAACGACCCCCATGGGATCGGCGATCTCCGTTAACGCCTTCCGCTCGTCGCTGCCGACGACACCCACGCCCGGCTTTCCGACCAGCGACTGCGCCACATCCAGGCTCGCGAACCGGTTCTTGTTCGCCTTGTCGGGCACGCAGCCAATGCCTGTCTCGGCTACGGTCGCCGCGGCAAGCTCGTCCGCGTGGCCCGCGATCTCCGTGGCTAGCGCAGTGATGAGGTGATCTATCTTGCCCTCATGCCAGCCGGCGATGCTCTCCTGGGCCGCAACCGACCGTGCGACAAGCGCATCCACAGCTGGATCCGGGTCTGCCGTCAGGGCGAACTCCTCAAGGTCCTTGGAGAAGACGCGGGACAGCCAGTGCAGCATCATGACTCCTTTGGCTGGATCACTGTCACACAACTTCGTAGTGCATCGGCGGGCAGGCGCGTCCCCAGTTCGCGTGCGGTTGCGCGCCGGTGAGGGCGGATGTAGGAGTCATCGTCGATGGTGGGCGGCTGCCGCGGGACGGCGCAGGCCTGCCCGGCGGCGAACGGCGTCCCCCACAGGTAAGCCACGCCACCGGCACGGCCGGCGGGGTCGAGTGCCTCCGTCGCGATCGACCTCATCCGCTCTGCCGCGGCATTCGCCCCCGAACGGCCTGCCAACTCATTCCCCCTAGCCCGCGGGATGTTCACACAGACACAGAGACGGCAGGCGATCGATTGATACCTCCGCGAAGTGTCCGCCTGGCCGGCATCTCAATAAATGGCCGGGCCCGGTGTCATGTCACCCCGGCACGGCGGTGCCGCGGGCGTAGACCGCCCGGATACGGTGCAGCGCGTCCGGATCGGCGGTGCCCCTACCCGCACACCCCGGCCGTGGCGGAGGTGACCGCACGCAGCGCCTCGGCCGGCCGAATCCCAGCAGGCGCAGCATAAGACCCCAGAATTGGCTGATCTGCGTGCGTCTACCCGCGTCCCGAGACGGTAGCCAGCCGCTCGTAATCGTTCCGCGCGCCCTGCCCGTCCGTGACATCCCGGCGCGGTCACTCGGCGTGTCGATGGCCGGCCAGTCGCAGGGTCACGGCAACGGCTCCCGCCAAGTCGCACGCTCACGATCCTGTCGCTGGCGCGCGGAAGGGGACCCCCATGACCGTGCTCGCGATAGGTGACGCGAGATGCTCATGGCCAGCGTCGCGTAACACCAAGCAGGCATCGCTTACGGTTTGACGGCACGGGGCGCGCCCGGTGGCCGCCCCAGCTGGCTCCCCCGCGACACTGTTTGTACAGGTTGACGGGTTGCAGGAGAATCCTCGCCGGAGCCGTGAGCCCACG
>Ga0302232_10003500_pt1 | contig 10568 bp, 9 predicted proteins | sample II_Palsa_N2_3_FD_193575 | JGI IMG/M metagenome (GOLD analysis project Ga0302232, IMG submission 193575) | Peat permafrost microbial communities from Stordalen Mire near Abisko, Sweden - II_Palsa_N2_3 | ecosystem: Environmental > Terrestrial > Soil > Palsa > Peat permafrost | place: Sweden...
TGCCTGGTTCGCCGACGACCGGCAGCCGCGCGCATCGGTGTGGGTATCGCACGATCCCGCCCAGGCAAAACGCATGAGCGAACGTCACTTGACCATGCGCGGCGGCGTCCTTGATGAAGCGGCGGCGCCGAGCGATGTCACCGGGGACCCCGCCCAATGAACCTGCAAAACCTCAGCCTGTGGGATGTGGCGATCGCCGCGCTGCTGATCGTGGTGAACGGCGCGGTGTCGGTGGCGCTCAAGCTGGACCTCGAACGCAAGCTCGCCTGGGCCGCGGTGCGCACCGTGGTCCAGTTGCTGGCGATCGGTTATGTGCTCGGCTGGGTGTTCCAGTTCGACCGCTGGTTTGTCGTGCTGCCGTTGATGATAGCGATGACGCTGATCGCCGGATTCGCCGGCGCGCAACGCGGCGCACGTACTTATGCCGGGCAGCGAGCAGACAGCATCGCGTCGATCTGGATTAGCTCGTGGCTGGTGGCGGCGGTGGGTCTGTTTGTCGTGATCCGCATTCGCCCGTGGTACGAGCCTCAATATGCGATTCCGATTCTCGGCATGATCCTCGGTAATACGCTCACAGGGGTATCGCTCGGCATCGAACGGATGACTGAAGAGCTAACTGCGCGGCGCGATAACGTGGACATGGCGCTCGCACTCGGCGCCACCCGTTGGGAAGCCGCCCAGGCGCCGGCGCGGCAGGCGGTGCGCGCAGGCATGATTCCGACGCTCAACCAGATGGCGGTGGTAGGCATTGTCAGCCTGCCCGGCATGATGACCGGCCAGGTGCTCGCCGGTCAGTCGCCGCTGCAGGCTGTCCGCTATCAGATCGTGATCATGTTTCTGATCGCTGCGTCGTCGGCGCTCGGTACTGTGCTGGCCGTGCTACTGACTTACCGGCGGCTTTTCTCAGCGGACCACCGGTTCCTGGCGTCGAGGCTGGTGGAACGAGCGGCGGCGTCGCGGCGCTAATGTATGCCTTGCCACAGCCTTCGTTTCCGCTGCATGCAACGTACATGCAGCGTGTATGCGCAGCGCATCATGCGCGCCGCTGACTCGCCGGTCACTTAACGATTCAGCGCTTCGCCGATACCACTACTTGAGTTCCATCGCTCAAGGTCAGCGTCTTCGCACTGCCGTTGGTGGGCATGCTAAAACGCACGATCTGACTGAGCCTGACATCGTTCGGACACTTGAGCGTTTTGCCGGCGTTGGTCACGTTTTTGGTGCCGTGCGGCGCCAACGCCTGGAAGCTCAGTTGCACGGTTGCCGTACCGTCGTTGGCGACCACCGGCGCAAAGCGGATCTGCGTTTGCCGCAGCACCGCGCCGTTGGTATCAAGGGGATACGACGTGTAGTCGGGACACTGGTCCGTCGCCGCGACCGCGCCGCCAGGCGGCACTGTCTTCCACGTGAAGTCATCGGACTCGCCGGAACGGATTGTGCGGGTTTCCTGCACGTTGCCGAAGTCCTTCGACGTGACCTTGACGGTGTAGCGGATCGGCCCGTCAGTCGCGGCTTGCGACGTCACCGTGATCGGCGTGACGGCATGGGCCGCCGGGACCAAAGCGCAGGCGAGAGATGCGACCATAGACATGGCGGAGAGTCTGAAGCAGGGGCTCATACGGTCACCTCGTCGTTGTGCCGCTGCACGCTCGCGTCGCGAGACGCGCAGCGACTTTGCATGGAGCCCTGTCAGTCTACCGCCAAGCGGACCCAAAAACGCTTCGCGCGGATTGGGTGTTAACCCGCTTGCGTTAAGAGCGTCCCTTAGCTTGGATATGCCTAGAACCCGGTCAACACCAGCTTGCCGATCGCACGGCCTTCTTCCAGCAGTTGATGCGCGCGTCGCACGTTCTGCGCATTGATCTTGCCGAGGTCCTCGCCAACCGTGGTGCGCAGCGTGCCCGCGTCGACCAGACGGCCCACTTCGGTCAGCAGCTTGTGCTGTTCGATCATGTCGGGCGTACCGAACATAGAACGCGTGAACATGAATTCCCAGTGGAACGCGGCGCTCTTCGCCTTCAGCAACTCGACCGCGATCGGCTTGCTGTTTTCTACGATCGTACAAATACCGCCCTGCGGTTTGATCACCGCTGCCGCCGCCGGGAAGTGCTTGTCCGTGTCGTTGAAAATCAACACGTAGTCCACCTGCTCGAAACCGATCTGCTTCAACTGCGCCGGCATGTCGCCGAAATGGTCGACGATGTGGTCCGCGCCGAGTTCGGTCGCCCACTTCGCCGACGCAGGACGCGAGGCCGTCGCAATCACGGTCAGTCCGGCGAGCTGCTTCGCCAGTTGGATACCGATCGAACCCACCCCGCCCGCGCCGCCGATGATCAGCACCGAGCGCCCCTTATCCGCGCCTTGCGGCGACACGCCGAGCCGATCGAACAGCGCCTCCCACGCGGTAATGGCGGTCAACGGCAACGCTGCGGCGTGACTGAAGTCGAGCGAGGCCGGTTTGTGGCCGACGATGCGTTCGTCGACGAGGTGATACTCGCTGTTCGCGCCCGGCCGGGTGATGCTGCCGGCATAGAACACCGGATCGCCGACCTTGAAAAGCGTCACTTCGGGGCCGACTGCCGTCACGGTCCCAGCCGCGTCCCAGCCAAGCACGCGTGGCGCCTTCTCGACCGTGTCTTTCGGCGAGCGCACCTTGGAATCGACCGGGTTCACGGAGATTGCCTCGACCTTCACCAGCAGGTCGCGGCCGATGGCTTCCGGCTTGGGAAGCTCGACATCGAGCAGCGCTTCGGGATGGTCGACGGGCAAATAGCGATAAAGACCGACAGCTTTCATGGCAACTCCTGATTCGTTCGTCAATTGGGCGGGGTTAAACATTCGCTTCGACGCTGGCGCCCTGAACGGCCCAGTATCGATCGACTGGTCGTTATCTTAGGACGATCCGTCCTCTTTCAGAACAGGCATAATGGCTTAAACATTTTCTTGAAAATCGGAATAATGACGTCTGCTGCCGCTTCTCCATCACCTGCCGTCAATGAGCGCGAACGGCTAGATCTGCTCGACGTCGCGCTGTTCGTACGGGCCGCGCTGCTGGCTAACGTATCGGCGGCCGGCCGCGAGTTCGGTTTGTCGGCGGCGGTGGCGAGCGCCCGGCTCGCGCAGCTCGAACGGCTGCTCGGCGCGCGTCTGCTGCACCGGACCACGCGCCGTATCAGCCTGACGCAGGACGGTGAGGTTTTCATGATGCGCGCCCAGACGCTGCTCGATGCCGCGGCGGCCGCCCGTGCCTCGGTTGGCCGGGCACAAACCGAGCCGCAGGGACGGCTGCGGGTGTCGATGACATCGTCGTTCGGACGCCAGCATGTCTCGCCAGTGGTCCCCGAATTCCTGCGCCGCTATCCGGGCGTGAGCGTCGATCTGCGCCTCTCCGACCATATCGTCGATCTCGTCGACGCCGGGGTCGATCTGGCGATCCGGCTCGGCGCACTGAAGGATTCGACGCTGGTGGCGAAACGTCTGGCGGTGAACCGGCGCGTGATCTGCTGCTCCCCCGCTTATCTGGCAAAGCACGGCACGCCGCATCATCCGGCCGATCTCGTACAACACGAATGCGTGATTCTGTCGGACCAGCATACGTGGGCTTTCGAGACGCCGGCGGGACCGCTTGATGTACGCGTCAACGGGCGCCTCGCCACCGATAATGGCGAGGTCATCCGCGATGCCCTGCTGGCCGGCTTCGGCATAGCGCTCAAATCGACATGGGATGTCGCGCCTTACCTGCGCAGCGGCAAGCTGGTGACGATTCTGGACAGCTATCCGCTCGCCGAGACGGTGGCGATCTGGGGCGTTTATCCGAGCCGCGCATTCGTGCCGCCCAAGACGTTGGCGTTTATCGACTTTCTGGCAGAGCACTTCGGCGATCCACCGTATTGGGATCTCGACGAGCCGCGTGACGCAGCCGCCGCTGAGTCCTGAGACGCTGAGAGCGCGGCTCTGCGCAACGCACGCCGCCGTTAAGCATACCGGCGGTGTGCAATGGCGCAAAGTTCGCCTCCATTCAGCGCGCACCCACACTCAGTGCTTGTTGCCCCCGCCAGACTTACCCTTGCCGCTGGAATTCGCATTGCTATGCGCGTCGTTCTGCGTCTTCTGCTGATATTCGTCGCCTCCGCGCCGGTCCGTGTCCTTCAGACCGCGCTGCAGATCGCTATGGGCCTGCTGGCCCACGCGACGAGGATCGTCCTCGTGTTGCGACTCCGGGGTTTGGTCGGTTTCGTGCGGCAATGGAGCGGCCTCATCCTGCAACGAACGGGCGTCCTGACTCGCGTGCGGGTCAGCGCTTTTGCCATGCTTTTGCTGCTTGTCGCCAGCTTGCGACACTTGAGGTGATGTCTTCATTGCGTCCTCCCGTTCCAGTTGGTTCTGACCGTGCCGGCGAAAACCGTGCGCCGGTTCAATCGGGCTTCGCGCCATCGAGGCGCTTCTTCATTGCGGCGGTGATGCGTTGCCGCGTCTTCGCGTAATCCGCCCAAGGGTCGTGTCGCAGCGACTCAAGCCGTTCGTGCAGGTTGGCGATGTTCCACTGATCGCCGGCTGTGGTGCTGGCAACCTCCTCCCACGCGAGCGGCACCGACACGCCCAGGCCAGGTCGTGCGCGCGCGGAAAAAGCGGCCACCGTGCTCGAGCCGCGGTTGTTGCGCAGGTAGTCGACGAAGATCTTGCGCTTGCGGTTCTGCGGGCCCATCTTCGCGGCGAAATGCTTGGGCAACGTGGCCGCCATGTGCTGTGCAACGGCCTGCGAAAATGCCTTCACTTCGTCCCAGCCAGCCTGCTTCGCGAGCGGTACGACGACATGCAGGCCTTTACCGCCGCTTGTCTTGCAGAACGATTCGAGTCCGAGCTCGTCGAGCAGCGTACGAGTCAGTTGGGCGGCTTCGATCATCTTGTCCCAACCGAGCGCCGGGTCGGGATCGAGATCGAACACCATCCGGTCAGGCTTTTCGATGTTCGAAGCAAGCGCGTTCCAAGTATGCAGTTCGACCGTGCCCATCTGCGCTGCGCCGATCAGCGCTTTGATCGTGTCGATCGAGATCAGCGGCGGATGGCCAGGATCGAGACCCGGATGCTGGGTGACATTTGGAATCGCCAGCTTCTGGCTATGCTTCTGGAAAAACAGCTCGCCGCCGATGTCCTCCGGCGCGCGCACCAGCGAGACTGGCCGATCCTTCAGATGCGGCAACATCCAGTCAACCACCGATTCGTAATACTGCACGAGATCGATCTTGCGGGCGCCAGTCTGTTTGTCGATGACGCGGTCTGGGTGAGAGATCCGCACTCCGGCGATTGATGACGGCGCATCGGCTGCAGTGGCCTTCTTGCCGCGCGGTGCGCTAGCTGGTGCGGGCTTAGCTGCCGCAGCCTTGGACGCTGCAGCCTTGACCGTTGCGCTCTTCGCTGTCGTGTCCTGCCTGGTGGTGCGTTTTCTCGAAACGCCCGGATTTGCGGCTGTCGCGGCGGAATGTTCAGTTGGGTTCGGTTGCACATCGGCTCCTTCGCGCGGCGTTTCCCTGACGATCTGCCGCGCCGGTTTGTCGTGTCGCAAGCTGACGAACGATGCCTGTCGCACGATTCGCTCGTCGGTCCACTCCGCGAAATTGCACTCGCACACGAGCGACGGTTTGACCCAGTGAACCGGCGTGCGACTGCGTTCACGAGGCGCACTGGCGAAAGGCATGCGTGAGGTCTCGAGCGCATCGAGTTCCTTCTTCACCGAGCGCAGCAGCGCCGCATCGAAACCCGTACCGACCCGGCCCGCATACTGCAGTTTGCCTTTGCTGTCGTGCACGCCGAGCAGTAACGCGCCAAACGCCGCCCGACTGCCAGCAGGCTCCGTGTAGCCGCCGATCACGAATTCCTGGCGCCGCCGGCACTTGAGCTTGATCCACGTCGATGTGCGGCCCGACGCGTAATGGCTATCGCGCCGTTTGCCGATGATGCCCTCGAGCGCCATGTCGCAGGCGCTTTTCAGCAGGTCCTCTGCGCTGAAGGCAAAGTCCTCGGAAAAGCGCAGGACCCGCTGGTCCACGCCTTCGAGCAGCGCGCGCAGAATGGCGCGGCGTTGCACCAGCGGCACCGCGCGCAGGTCGTAGCCGTTCAGATACGGGACGTCGAACAGATAGATCACAATGTCTTGTGGCCGATTCGCATCGAATGCATTCTGGAGTGCCTGGAAGTTTGGCACATCATTGTGATCGAGTACGACTGCTTCGCCGTCGAGCCACGCGCTGTCGAGTTCGAGTTGCGCCAGCGCGTCGACCTGTTTGCTGAATTTCGCGCTCCAATCGTTGCCGGCGCGCGTATCGATGCGTACAGGATGCTTCGAGGCGCGATGGTCGATGCGCATCAGTACCCGGTAACCGTCGAACTTGATCTCGTACGACCATTCGTCGCCTGGCGGGGCAGCGTCGACCAGCGTCGCCAGTTGCGGCTTGAACGTGGCGGGCAAGGTGGCTTTCGCCGCGCCCTTGATTGCCGGCGATGCTGCGAGCGTGCGCAGCGACTCCGCGCTGCGGTTGGCGACGATATCGGTTTTCTTCGGGTCGGCCGCATGCGCGTGCGATGTGGACTTCCGCCCGACGGTAGCTGTCTTGCTGGAGCGGGTGGCTGGCTTCGGTGAGGTATGCGTCTCTACGGCGGGACTCTCTGCAGCTTTTCCGGCAGCGGTTCTTCCTTCGGCAGTTTTGCGCGCCGCGCCCTTGCGTGAGCGAGACGAGGCTGCGGCATCGAGCACACTGCCCGGACGCTCGGCGAGCACATCGAAATCGGCCTCGCTGCGTGCCGCGTCGTCACGCTCCTTGATCAGCAGCCACTGCTCCTTGTCTCCACTTCCGCGCATATGGCTGCGCACCAGCATCCAGCCGCCCTTCAGCTTATCTCCCGCCAGCGTGAACTTGAGCTTGCCTGCCTGATAGGCCTCGCGCGCCTGTCTAAGGTCCCCGTCCGGTTCCCAAGTGCCGCGATCCCACACGATCACGGAACCCGCTCCGTAATTGCCGGGAGGTATCTCGCCTTCGAACGACCCGTATTCCAGCGGATGATCTTCCACATGAACGGCAAGCCGCTTCACCGACGGGTCCAGACTCGGTCCCTTCGGCACCGCCCACGACTTCAGCGTGCCATCGAGCTCCAGGCGAAAGTCGTAGTGAAGGCGACGCGCATCATGCTCCTGGATCACGTAGGACAGTGCGTGCGCCTGTCCGGGCGACGACGCCTTGCGACGCGCAACCTTCGGCGCGCCCTTGCCCGACGGCTCGGGTGTCTCGTCGAAGCGGCGCTTGCGGTGATAGGGATCAAGGCGGTCAGCCATAGCAGTGCTTTAAAAGCATACCTACGCAGCGCTACGCTTGCGCGGCGAGGCTTCTTTTCGCGAGGCAGCCGTGCGTGCGCCGGTGCTAGCCGCACGCCGCGTCGTACCAGTCTTGCGGCGTGGCGGTTCGGCCGCCTCCTCCGCATCATCGTCCTGCACAGCGGACGGTCGCCCTCGCGTCTTGCCCTTGCCACGTCCGAGACTACGCTTGAGCAGATCCGAAAGATCGAGAATCTCTGCGGACTGACGCGACTCTTTGGGAGTCTCCACGTCGGTGACCTCTTCGGTCTTGCCGGCCCGAACCTTGCGATCGACAAGTGCCATGATGTCGTCGCGGAACGTGTCGTGGTAGGAGGACGGGTCCCAACTGTCGCTCATGTCGTCGATCAGCTTTTTCGCCATATCGAGTTCGCGCGCGTTCACCCCCGCCTTTTTGGGATCCTCCGACGGCAGCTTCAACTCACCGTAGTCGCGCACTTCGTCGGCCCAGCGCAGCGTGTTGAGCGCGAGTACCGGACCCACCGGAATGAGCGCCGCCAGATGTTGCTTGTTGTGCAACACTACGCTCGCGATTCCAATCTTGCCGGACGCCTTCAGCGCCTCACGTAAAAGCGCGTAGACCTTCTCGCCCTTGCGGTCGGGCGCCAGAAAATACGGGGTATCGAGGTACAGAAACGAAACCTCGGGTGCCTCGACGAACGCGAGGATATCGACGGTTTGCGTCGATTCCGGATTCGCCGAGCGGATTTCGTCATCGGACAGGACAACGTACTTATCCTTCTCGTACTCGAAGCCGCGGACGACGTTATCGCGGGTGACTTCCTTCCCAGTCCGCTTGTTGATCTGCCGATAGCCGATCGGATCGATCGACCGCTTGTCGAGCAGATTGAAGCCGACTTTTTCCGATTGTGTGGCCGGATACAGTTGTACCGGCACGTGCACGAGGCCGAAGCTGATCGCGCCTTTCCAGATCATGTGTGACATCGTGCGCTCCACAAAGGCCGGGATCTTTGACGAAGCAGCAAGCGTGCCACGGAGGGACGCGCTATGGCAGGCCGCGCCAGTGCCCGTGCGACCCTGCGGCGCGTCTCTGAGCGCCCTGTAACTCTTGCGTAAGATCGGCAAAAGCTACGGTTGGGCGGCGCCGCGGGCAGCCTCCGCCGACCCGTTACAATAGCCAGATTTTCCGCGCGCGCCGCGCGCTCTTTCCTGCGTCGACATGAACCTCGTCATCCAAAGCTCCGCGCCGTTGTCCGCCGATCACCATAAGACGCTCGTCGCGCTTGCGCGCGGATCGCGCGCCACCGTCATCGACGCGCACGCCATCCGCATTGCCGATGCGAGCCCCGCCCAGCGCGCCGATCTGGAGGTTTACTGTGACACGCACGCGCTGGACTTCGCGTTTGTCGAACCCAACCGGCAGTTGCGCGACTTCGGCCTGGTGGCGATGGATATGGATTCGACGCTGATCACGATCGAATGCATCGACGAAATCGCCGATTTCTGCGGGCTGAAGGCCGAGGTCGCGGCGATCACCGAGGCGTCGATGCGCGGCGAAATCAAGGATTTCAACGAAAGCCTCAAGCGCCGGGTAGCGCTGCTCAAGGGCCTCGACGCCAGCGCGCTCGAACGCGTATACGACGAGCGGCTGCGTCTCTCGCCTGGAGCCGAGCAGATGCTCGCCGGGGCAAAGGCAGCGGGTCTGAAAACCTTGCTCGTGTCGGGCGGTTTCACGTTCTTCACGGACAAGCTGAAGACCCGCCTCGGCCTTGATTTCACGCACGCGAATACGCTCGAAATCGTCGAAGGCAAGCTGACCGGCAAGGTTACGGGCGAGATCGTGAATGCCGAAGTCAAGGCGCGCACGCTGCGCGAAACCTGTTCCAAGCTTGGCATAGAGCCGAACCGGGCGATCGCGATGGGCGACGGCTCGAACGACCTGAAAATGATGGCCGAGGCCGGACTATCGGTCGCGTTCCGTGCGAAGCCGGTGGTGCGTGAAGCGGCAAGCGTCGCGTTTAACCATGTTGGGCTGGATGGGGTGTTGCGGTTGTTTTGAGGTGTTTTAAGACGTCGCTTCACCAAGCGGTGAGCGCGACGATTCCTAAAAACAAGTCTTCATTCTCAGCAATGCTTGAGAATGACGGGAATCCAAATGACACCAAGAGCCGCAGCCGTCGCGACGCCAGGAATGATGAGAGCCCATTTTAGGATCACATCGTAGTTCTCTGGTGAAATCAAAAAATCAAATACTTTGTACATAAAGCCTCCCCAAGACGAGTCAATATTTTAGCCCACTCAAGATACATCCAGTCAACTGAAGTAGATATGCATCGAGGCGACAACAACGACTATGAAGCTGACGAGAACGATTGAAACCACGACGTGTCGCGGACTCGGTGACGTATTCGCGGGGCGACTGCGCTTTGTTCGCGACCGGGTGGAAAGCCTCTCTCTTTGATCAGCTATCGTCACCTGCATGACAAGGATCGAACATGCACACGCAACGATGCAGTAGACCGTGATAGCCACCTCGAGAACAGGCGTCGCCCCTCTCACCTCCAACGTGATGATCCCTTCGTAGATCCCCGCAGCGCAAAGCGAAATTGATGACCATAGCAACTGGCCACTCCTGACAGATTCGACAATCAGTTGCCTTGCTACACCGTAACCATGCGTGAACGAAAGGAGCGCCAGCATAGAGATTGGCCCAGTGATCGGCACATAGAGATTCAACAGTAACCAGAAAAAAAGATCCATTAACGTTCGACGTGCGGCGCTCATGCGATAACCCGAAGCGCTCCATCGTAGCGGCAACTTCAACTGCGGAATACTCGGCCGATTGGACAACGCGCGTCGCCCCAACGTCGCAAGCTGCGGACGTAAAGAAGCCCATCGGGACCACATCCCGATGGGCCTTTCCGAGCCGAACAACCAGCAATCACGTGCGCCAAAGGCGCAATGGATATCTAGACCAACGCACCCAAACTCTGCTCGATGTCCGCGCGCAGATCGGACTCTTCCTCCAGCCCGATATAGAAGCGCACCAGCGTGCCGCGATGCGGCCACTGCGCCGCCGTACGCATCGAAGCAATGTCGTACGGCACCACGAGACTGTGCGCCCCACCCCAGCTCCAGCCGATCGAAAACAGTTCGAGCGACTCGCAGAACGTATCGATTTGCACCGGCGCGTAGCGGCCGTCGAACACGACCGAGAACAATCCGCCCGCGCCGGTGAAAT
>Ga0302232_10003501_pt1 | contig 10568 bp, 6 predicted proteins | sample II_Palsa_N2_3_FD_193575 | JGI IMG/M metagenome (GOLD analysis project Ga0302232, IMG submission 193575) | Peat permafrost microbial communities from Stordalen Mire near Abisko, Sweden - II_Palsa_N2_3 | ecosystem: Environmental > Terrestrial > Soil > Palsa > Peat permafrost | place: Sweden...
CTATTCGCTGACGGCCGCGCCCGAGGCGGGCTTCGTCCGGCGCGCGGGCCTGGTCCCGCACGCTTGGCTCCTCGGACGGGCCGAGAACGCGAGCCGGATCGCCGGATACCGGACTCAGTTCGCCGGATTGTTCCGTGACGGCACGGTGCCCACCCGGCCGGAGATCTACTGGCTCCCCGCGAGCGACTCCACCACCGCCGTGTAGCCGGACACGGTCGAATCGACGCTAAAGCGCCGGACATCTTCGGCGTTGGCTTCGGCTATCTCGGCCCTGATCGCGGGCGGGGCCAGGTGCCGCAGCGCCTCGGCGTAGCGCGCCGGGTCGAAACCGGGGACCACCACGCCATTGCGGCCGTCGGTCACGATGCCGGCACCGATGTTGTCGGAGACAATGACCGGGAGCCCGGCCGCCATGGCTTCGATGATGACCAGCCCGAAGCTTTCGTAGCGGGTCGGGAAGATGAACAGGTCGGCGGCGCGGTAGACCTCGGCCATCCGGTCAGGGGGAACGATCCCGAGCCAGTCCACCCCGTCGGCCGGCTTCCCCGGCGGGACCCCGACGACCCGCAGCCGCAGCCCGGGCAGGTCGCGGCGGGCCAGCGCCACGGCGGCCATGGCCACGTCGAGGCCCTTCCGGTAGCCGGTCTGGCCCACCCAGAGCGCATTCAGCCCGGTCACCGCGGTCCGCACCCGGCCGCGGGCCGGCCGGGCCAGATGGTCCTGAATCGTGACGTCCAGGGAGTTATCGATGATGGCGACGGGGGCTTTGAGGCCATACAGGGAGCGCAGGCACTCCTCCACCTGCTCGTGCACGGCGACATGTGCGTCCGCGACCAGGGCGTGCCGTTCCCCGGTCGTGCGCAGCCAGGCCAGTGCCCACGCGAGCGGGTGACCGGGGCGGCGCAGGACCAGGTGCGGCACCGGGCCGGCCCCGTGCCAGACGGCGATCAGCGGCGGCGCGCCTTGCCGCTTGCGCAGCCAGCGGATCCCCCACAGGCACTCCGGGCAGTGCACGAAGATGAGATCCGCGGTGCTCCCGCGCAGCTTCCATCCGAGCCGGAAAGCGGCCAGGATGTCGGAGAACCCGTCCATCCCCTCGATCCGGCTGCCCGCCTTGAACGCCGAGACGACGTCCACCCGCCACGCGGGACGAACCCGGGCCAGTTCCCGCACCACTCCCGCGACGACACGCTCCACCCCGCCGATCTCGGTGGGAGCGCGCTTGGTGGCCATGGCTATGACGAGCGGCCGGTCTGACAGGTCCTTGTCCTTGGCCTCGGCTTGGTCCTTGTCCTCGGCTTGGTCCTGGGTGGGGTCGGTGGGCTGGGGTGTCATTGTGCCGCTCCTTCGTGTGGGCCGGCCGTTGTGCGTGCCGGTTTGGGTGCGCCGGGTCACCATGGCTCGAGCCTGGCCGCGGCGTAGGGATTGCCTGATGGTTTGCGGGCCCTGGGGCTGGCTTGATGAAGGGCCGAGTTCAGCTGGTCCAGGGCCAGTCGCTGGCGCGCGTCCAGCGAACGGAGCCCGGTCGGGGTGATCTGGCTGACCACCGCGGCCCAGGTCTGGCCGCGCAGCATGAGCAGCATGGCCACGGTGGTCACGGCCTGCGGGCCGCCCGTGTCGTCGTGCAGGTATACCCAGTCGCCCCGCTCGGTGTAGCGGCGCATGAAGCCGGCCAGGGGACGCAGCTGGGTCCAGGTCGGAGCCGCGCCCACGGGCATCGCCAGGTACAGATAGGCCTGGTGCAGGCTCGCCGTCGTCACCTGCTCGGCAACACTGGGCGACCCCACGTTGACGACCGCGTCGACACCGAAGTCGGCCGCGAAGTCCTCGAGATCGGTGTCGGCCGGAGCCGCCCCGATTATGAGGCCTGAGGTCACCACACGATCGGGCAAAGTGAGCGAAACGGTGCTGATCGCCTTATTCGCGATGAGGATTTTCCCGAGGCCGAGCGCCAGGATCAGCGCGAGCGCGAGCGCGTACCTGCGAATCAGGATCCGGCGCGGGAGGCGGCCGCCCGCGCCGATCGCCGGATTCACCCGGACCGGCGCCGGGCCGACGTCAGGCACTGTTCTCACTCCCCGTCACCCCCGCGGGCTACGCTGGCCAGCAACGACAGGGTGCGCTCGGCTGACCGCGCCCAGGTGTGCCTGGCGGCGACGGCCTGCCCGCGCTCGCGCAGCTCTCGCCCGGCGTCAGGGTCGGCAAGCACCTGGTCGAGCGCCTGGACCCAGGCCGCGGTCGTCCGGGCGGGCACGATGAGCGAAGCGCCGGCCGCGACCTCCCGCACCGCCTCGGCGTCGCTCGCCACTACGGCGAGCCCCGCCGCCATGGCCTCGAGGACCGGCATCCCGAAGCCCTCGGCCAGCGAGGGATAGGCGAACACGGCCGCATTCGCGTACAGGTCAAGCAGCTCGGTGTCCCCCACGCTGGCATAGCGGTACACGACATCGGAGACGCCGAGAGCCGTCACGAGCTTTCCTAGCTGGTCGGGAAACCGGGGATCGGGCTGACCGACGAGCACGAGCCCGAGATCCGGGTGACCGGCTCGCAGCGCCGACATGGCTTCCACCAGGACACGCTGGTTCTTGTGCGGCCGCTGCGCGCCCACGTGCAGGATGTAGCGATCGGGAAGGCTAAGTCGTGACGGCCGGGACCTGCCTCGCAGCGAGAAGAACTGCGTGCCCACACCGTGCGGCAGGACGGCCTCGTCCGCGACTTCGGCGCCGTAGAAGCGGCGGATGTCGCGCCGGGCGGCCTGGGACGGGGTCGCGAGCGCGGCGGCGGAACGGATGGCGATCCGGGTCGCCGCGCGGTACGCCAGCGAGAAGGCGGACGGCCCCTGGGCGGCGGCGTCCCGCTCGAACACGCAGTCATGGATCACCGAGACGACGGGGACCCGGGCGGCCAGGGCGGGCGTGCTGAGGTGGTACGGGATGAAAACCACATCGGGCCGCGCGCGCAGCGCGGCTCGCCCGAGCACCCACTGGGACCGCAGCGACGCCACCGGCACGCGGGAGGGCACCGCCCGGACTCCTGGCCGGGTCATCAGCCCGCCCACGTCGAGCCGGCCGATTTCCGGGCTGTACAGGACGACAAGCTCCGCCTCGGCCAGGCTCAGCTCGCGCAGCAGCTCATAGGTGTACCTGCCGATGCCGTGGTAGCGGTCCTGCATGACCCGGCCGTCCACCAGGATGCGCAGCGCGCCGGTCACCGGGTACCTCCCGGGTGCGGCGGCCCGCCCGGGTACTGCGGCCCGCCCGGGCGCGGCGGCCCGCCCGCCGTGGCCCGGCGCCTGCGCCGGGCCACCAGGACGACCACGGTCCCGTAGAGGAGCAGCGCCGCGCCGAGATCAAGCGCGAACGGCACCGCCGTGGTCGGCTGCGGAGGTCCTTCGGGAAACGGGTTAGGGATCGGCGGCGGCGATTGGGGGACACGGGGCGAGCCGGGCACGGTCAGCACCCTGGCGGCCAGGGCGGTGCGGGTGATCGCCATCGCGTGAGCGCTTCCGCCCCGGCTGGGCGCCTCGAGGACGACGTCGGCGAAGGCCTGAGCGACGCGGCCGCCTGGCAGTGTGACCGCCGGCCCGAGCGGTGCACCGAACCGGCTGACCGCGGCCTTGTAATGGGCTGGGCTGTCCGGCTCGCCGTCCAGGTAGGCGCGTGTTATCGACGGGTTCGTCAGCCAGCCGCGCCGCTGCGCCGCCGTAGCGCTCCCCTCGACCGGGGGCAGGCCCGCCCGGCGGTAGGCGGCGGGCGCACGCTCGGCCAGCATCGTCACGATGGGCAGGGCGCGGACGGCCGGGAGGGCCGCCGCCCGTCCAGCCGCGAGGGTGGGCGTCCGTCCGGCCGGCCGGGGGGGCACCGAGGCCACGAGCACCGCGCTGTCAAGGAGTTGGGTGTACTTACCCCGGCCCGCCGCGGTGACCTGGCTCAGCGGATCGCCGAGCACGCCCTTTCCACCGCGGGCCTGATAGGCCGAGTAAAACGAACCATGCGGCCCGTCGGTCACGGTGTACCCGCCGCAGTCCGAACCGACCGTGTTGACGTACTGGCCGCCCGCGATGTCGACCACATCCGCCACCGGGTCATACACGCTGGCCGGCACGTACCAGAGCTGTACCGTCTTGTAGACCGCGCTGGGAAAGTCGGCAATCCGCCTGCCGTGGCTGGTGATCCAGCTGGCCAGGGCCGGGCTCATGTCGCCGTCATCCTCGGCGGCGTCGTTGGGCGAGAGGATGAAATAGTGCACGCCGTCAGCGAGCGCGGCGGGCCCGACCGAGAAGTACGTAAAGCTGCGGCCGTTCAGCAGGTAGGAGTACTTCTCTTCGTCGCCGCTGGCATTGACCGCGGCGCAGGCGGGAAGCCTGGTCCCGATGAACTGGTCCATGAGCACCACGCCGTCACTCGCGCTGCCGTAGTTGGTGAGCCAGCTGACCGTGGACAAACCCACCAGGACCGCAAAGCCGGCCGCGGCGGTCGCGCGGGGCCGCCACGAAACCCGGGCCGGGTTTCCGGTAGGGGCCGCCCGGCGGTGTCCGGTACGGCGGACCCAGCCGGCCAGCAGGGCGTCCGCGAGCAGCACGGTGCCGACGATGCTGGCTGGGAGCAGGTAGACGAAGAACTGCTCGTTCAGGGTCCCGATGGCGACGATGTAGGCGCCGAAGGCGTAACTGGCCGTGAGCCACGCCACCAGGAAGTTCCCGGCGGTAGTATTCGTCCTGCTCCAGCACCAGACGAGCGCGACAAAGCCGGCCGCCAGCACGATGTAGCTGCTTGAGTACGTCTCGATCGAGTGAAGCAGGGCGCCGATAAGGGATACGCCCGGCACGTTGAGGCCGCTGATCTGCACCAGGCCGATAAGCCGCCGCAGCGTCGCGGTCTGGATGGCCACGAAGGAGCCGGTCAGGTCGAGATCGGCCGCCCACAGCAGGAACAATCCCAGGAAGGCCACCGCGATCCCCAACGCGGCCGCCGAGCGGCGCAGCAGCGAGCGATTCCGCTCGAGCAACGCGAACAGCGGCGGCACCGCGATCAGGCAGACCGTTATCTCGTTCGTCAGCAAGGCGAGCCCGCCGAGCAGGCCGGTGACGGACACGTAAGCGAATGCCCCTCGTTCGCGCAGCGCCCAGGCCGCGTGCAGGGTCAGCAGGCCGATGCAGAGGGCGTACGGCTCGATGACGTCCTGGCGGTCATAACGGGTGAGGACGGGGTCAAGGGCGGCGACAACCGCGATTACGCCGGTCACCACCCGGCGTCGCCGGGGGCTGGCGCCGTTGGCCAGCCGGTAAGCCAGGCCCGTTATCAGCAGCACGTCCACGACGCCGGTCGACGCGGCCAGCAGGCGGGCGGAACGGATGGCCGGAGCGAGCGCGCCCGAGGCGTGCCCGGTGAAGCGCAGCCAGGCCGCCTGCAGCAAGAACATCAGCGGCGGATGAACGAACAGCGGCTCGTCGCCCAGCGTCAGGTGCCAGCCGAGGGCGACCTGCTTGGCCGCGAAGGTGTAGGCGGCCTCGTCGAAGAGCACGTCCGGACTGGTGCGGATGTTGTACAGCAGGGCGACCCCAGCGACACCGACGCAGAACACGGCCAGACACACGTCGGCACAGCGCGCGGCCAGCCGGCCCAGGAACCCGGTGCGGGCCGCGCGCCGCAGCCGGGCGCGCGGCCGGTTGCGCAGGCCCGTCAGGAAGATGATGTCCGCGTCCGTGATCAGCCGCATTCGGCGGGCGGGAATGATGAAAAGGAACGTGCCCGTCGCGATCAGGACCCAGCCGACCGGGGTCGGAGCGCGTCCGGCCACGGCGAACACCGCCGCGGTGGGGGCGAACCCGATGGCGTAGGCGGCAAGCTGCCGGGCCGAGGGAAGGCGGACCTGGACGGCCTTGAGGTAGAGCGGTACCAGGAGGATGACGCCCGCCAGGCTTGCGAGCAGGTAAGAGTAGGCCGCGCCCAGGGCGCCATAGCGGGGCACGAGGGTGATCAGGCCCGCCACTTCGGTCACCACCGTGATCGGCATCCGCCGCCCGACCTGACGGCCGTAGCCGACGGCGAACAGGCTCTTTGTGAGCATGTCCGCCATGAGCGCTCCGAGCGTTCCCGCCGCCAGCACCTGAAGCAGTTCTTGAGCGGCGGGAGAGGAATAGTGGTGCGGGAGGAACGTCCGCAGCACCGGTCCGGGGGCGGCGAACAGCGCGGCCTGTACCGGGATGATCAGCAGCGGCACCCACCGGGCGGCCGCCACGAACCAGCGGTGCTTGTCCCGCAGGGACTCGCTGCGCGCGATGAAGGGGAAGACCGCGTCGGCGAGGGAGTCACTGACGTAAAAGCTGGCCCTGGCCAGCAGGCTGCAGGCCTGGTAGCTGGCGAGCACCGCGGCCGTCACCCCAGCGGCCCGGCCCGCCACCTCCAGGCCAAGCAGGTCCGCGGTGATGAGGAAGGTCATCGAGGCGGACGCGAACCAGATCGAGCCCGAGTGGGCCAGGAAACTGAAGCTCGCCAGCGGGCCGCGGCCGGGGAGAAGTCCCTTACATGTCCGCAGCCCGATCAGCACCGACCCCGCGGTCCCGAGGAAGAAGCTGAGCGCGACACCGTCCGGACCGGTATGCAGCCCGGCCACCAGCACGGCGGCGAAGACGCACTTCAGCAAGATCTCTCCGCCCTGCATCGCGCCCAGCCCGCCGAACCTCCGGCTGCCCTGGGCGACCCCGGCCAGGGTGCTGTTCACGGCGAGCATGGGTATCTCCACGGCGACCAGCAGGTCGAGGACGCTCGAGCCGGTGGGGACCAGCCGCGGGCCGGCCAGTTGCGTGGCCATGAACGCCGCGCCGAGCACGAGCCCGAGGGTGGAATTAGCGATCAGGGCCGTCCGGAACTCCGGCTTCGCCGCCTGATGGTCCCCGTGGACCTGCGCGATGCGGATGGCGAGCGCCCACGGCAGGCCGGCGCTGAGCAGCCCCGCGGCGAGCAGCAGCACGTTCTGAACCGCGCTGACGATACCGAACCGCGCGGGCACCAGGAGCCAGGCAAGCCCGACGCCGAAGGCATAGTTCATCACGGCCCCGGCCGCGAAGCGCGAGACCAGGATCACGCCGCCCGCGGCGGCAGAGCGTTCTGCGCCGACCCGGCTCTGCCGCGGGCGGCGCGGGGCGAGGGTCCTCAACGGCCAAGCTCGGCGGTGCTCGCCGACACCTCCGGCACGGGTACCGGATGAGGACCAGGCCGCGAGCGGTTGAGCAGACCGGCGTCCGACGCCGAGTTCGCCCCCATATCGTCAAGCTCGGGCAAGATCGTTAGCCCGTGCAGCCGGCCATAGTGGCTGCGGGCGGCCTCCAGCAGAACCCCCTCATAGGAGGCGACGCAGCGGTCCCAGGTCAAACTCTCAACCGCGAGCCTGGACGCGGCCTGAAGGCGTTCCAGCCGTTCGGTGTCCTGGGCCAGCCCCCGCAGGGCCGCCCGCAGCGCGTCCGGGTCTCCGGCCGGCACGACCAGCCCGGTCGGGCCGGCTATGTCCCGGACGCCCGGCAGGTCAGACGCCACCGGGACGCATCCGGCCGCCATGCCCTCTACCAGCACCAGCCCGAAGGCCTCCGCCTGGGTAACCGAGGGCAGCACCACCACATCGGCGAGCGCGTACTGGTGCTGTTTTTCCGCGTCGGACAGCCGCCCGGTGAACCGGGCGTTGACGACGGACAGCCGTTCCGCGAGGCGCCGGTAGCGGGCGAGTCCTGACCCGGCTCCCACCAAGGTGAGCTTCAGCCACGACTGACCTGCCGCGGCGGCCAGCAACGTTTCTACTCCTTTGTACGGACGCATCTGCCCGACAAACAGCACATTCAGCTCGCCGTGGGACCGCCGCAGCCGGGCAGGCGGCGGCACTTGCGGGTCCGCCCCCCAGGGAATGGCCCGGACCATGGGACCGTACCGGCTCCGATGCTGGCGGGCATAGTGCGGACTGCTGGCCACGATCCGGTCAGCCCGCAGGGCCAGGGCTAGGTGGAGCTTGTTGTACAAACTCGATATCCGGGAGGCGCCCAGGACGTCGATCGGGGAGTGATGGGTGTAAACGATGGCGGGCCGGACGTACGGCGGCAGCCGGCTGGACAGCCAGAGGAAGGCGTCGCTCACGGTAGGTACCGGTCCGTGCACGTTCACCACGTCGAAATGCCTCAGCTCGCGAACGATCCGCGGCCAGTGGGCGACGAAGGAGGACAGCCGCCACTCGCCGAGCGCGATCCGGCGAGTCTGGGCAGAGGAAAGCACTGTGACGCGATGCTGGCGGGCGATAAGCCCGCTAGCCAGCCTGTCGATGCAAGTGGAGATCCCGGACACGATGGGCGGTGCCTCAGAGGTCACGATCAGGATGTCGAGCGGACGCGGAAGAAAGGGCACGGCGCCTTCGACGGCCGGCTCGGCCCGCAGATAGCTGGTCATTTCATCCCACGCAACCTGAGTGTGCGCGGGCCGACTGTGCGCGGGCCGACTGTGCGCGGGCCGCAGGCGTTCGCGCCCGCACCGCTTCGGTTCATGGCGCACGGTTGCCTTACCTGCCAAGGATCCGCGTGGTCCTGGGCCCGGTGATGCGCCACGGGCAGCTCAGGCCCGTTGTGCTGGCAAACCCCAGGGTGTTCCCTGACCCAGACCTCCGTTACTCGCCAAGCGCGACGATGCCGTGCGAATCGCCTCATTTATCAGGCCCCTTTCGGGGTAATTTCCCGTCAATTTTGGACAGCATGATTCTCGACCAGGGAACTAACTGGAGCTTTTCACCGGCCAAAGGCCGTCGATCCCCGTGTTGCGATGCGGGCCACTCCATCGCAGCTTAGTACCCCGATTGCTTAGTGGCTTGACACTTACTAAATATGGGCGTGCCGATTGGGATATGGGCACCCGAATTTGGCCCGCCTCAACGTCGAAATTGCGAAATGCATGTGCTGGGGTGAGATATCCGAAATAGGTGGCGCAGAGATGAGATATCAAAGGCGCCGAGCGCTTATCGCAATTACTTGCACGTACTTGGAGGACGCGGCTGGGATTTCCGCGCGACGATGCCAGCCGGTTCTCCTCAGCCGGTTCTCCTGGGCGGGTCCGGCTGCGTGGTGATGTCCCTGCGTGTTGGTCGTGATGACCCTGCGTGCTGTGAGACGCAAGCGGGCCGTGAGGAGCCACATTTCCGAAAGGTTGTGGTGGATCCGGGCTCCGCGGTGGATCCGGTGCATCCCAGTACACCCAATCCACCGCCAAGCCCGGATCCGCCACGCAAATCCTCGCTAGCCCGTGACAGGTGCGAGCTAGGAGTGGGACGGGGCTAACGGGATCTGTGGGAACCCGGAGGCGAAGGCCTCGGACTGGTGGCGGGGCCTGGCGGGTGGACAGGGTTGGCGGCGGGCGGATGCGGGCCGGATGCGGGATGGGGCGGACGCGGGATGGGGCGGACGCGGGATGGGGCGGACGCGGGATGGGGCGTCAGCTGGTGACGTCGGCCGAGGTGAAGCGGGCCCAGGCGAAGGAGCCGAACAGCAGCGCGTACACCCCGAATGACAGCAGGCCGCGGAGCAGGGTGGAGGTATCGACGGGGACCCGGAGCAAGGAGTCGAACGACAGCCACCAGTGGGTCGGCAGGTACGGGCCCGCCGCCGCGAGCTGCGGCACGTTGTCGACCACCTCACTAGCCACGACCAGGATCATGACGGTCGCGATGGCGCCGATGGCGTGTTCGGTCATGGTGGAGACGGCCAGTCCGATCGCGCCGAGCGCGGCCATCGCCGCGGCCACGTACAAGGTGACGAACAGCAGCCGGAGCAGGCCGTCCGGCAGCGAGACCGTGGTCCCCGACAGCAGGGTCACCGGCCCGACCGGGAACAGCACGGCGCCGGCGACCAGGGCCACCGCCGACACGATGAACGTCGCGCACAGCCCGAACGTCACGATCGCGCCGAACTTCACCGCCAGCAACCGGGTCCGCCCGGCCGGCACCGCGAGTAGGTAGCGCAGGGTGCCGTAGCCGGCCTCGCCGGCCACCGAGTCGCCTGCCACCACCGCGACCACGACCGGCAGCACCAAGATGAGCAGGCTGCTCAGCGCGATGAAGGTGAGGAACACGCCATTGCCCGCCAGCTGATTGAAGAACGCGGCCCCGGACCCGCTTCCGCCGCCTTGCCCGCCCTGCGGGTGCGGCGCCGCCAGGCGCAAGGCGATGCCGATGACGAGAGGGAACACGGCGGTCACCGCGAGGAGCAGCAGGTTTCGCCGGCGACCGAAGACCAGCCGCAGCTCAGAGGCGAAGAATCTATACATCGAAGCCCTCGCCGGTGAGGCCGACGAACAGGTCTTCCAGGCTCGGCGAGGTGACCGCGAAGCCACGGACACCGATGCCGGCCTGGACGAGCTCGGCGCAGATCCGCTCGGGGGCGGCGTCGCCCAGCACCGCTGATGCCTCCGCGAAGCCCTGGCCCGGCCCCACACCGGGTGCGGGAGGCCGGTCCGCGGCGGGGGCGGGGGCGGGGGCAGGGGCAGGGGCGGGGGGCCGGTCCGCGGCGGCGGGGGCGGGGGGCCGGTCCGGAGGGGCGGGGG
>Ga0302232_10003507_pt1 | contig 10558 bp, 11 predicted proteins | sample II_Palsa_N2_3_FD_193575 | JGI IMG/M metagenome (GOLD analysis project Ga0302232, IMG submission 193575) | Peat permafrost microbial communities from Stordalen Mire near Abisko, Sweden - II_Palsa_N2_3 | ecosystem: Environmental > Terrestrial > Soil > Palsa > Peat permafrost | place: Sweden...
ATCACCATCTTCACGGCTTCATCCTTGAATTCAGGAGAGAAGCTCTTCTTCGGTCGAGGCAATTACTTCACCTTTCCAGACAACCATCCTAATGGATGGACTGTCCGGAAGCCTCGGGGCACCCCAGCCGGCGCGCTGGGCGGCGTCCCAGGTCTGTTTGTCTACAAGCGCGGGGTGGGTGGGCTCGGGGGACCAGATCCACTCACTGGGCGGCGTGGGGCGCTGGCGGCGGCGCCGGCCGAGCACCATGTAGCCGGTGTATTTGGGGTTGGCCAGGAGGTGATGCAGCCCCGGGGGTGTCCAGCCGCTGTCCGGGCTGGGGGCGGGGTAACGCTGCGGGTCGGCGTTGAGCCGTGCGGCGATCGTCGGCAGCCCCAGGCCGGCTTCTACCCGCCACTGGAAGATGCGGGTGACGATGGGTCCGCGTACTGGGTCGATGGCGAGGCGGGTTTTGGTGCGGCCGTCGGCGTTTTTGGCGGGGTTGGGGTGGGGGTGGCGTTCGGCGGTGTAGCCGTAGGGGACGGTGCCGAGGTTCCAGCCGGCCAGGGAATGTTCTTTCAGCCCGTTCCAGACTTTTTCTTTCAGTTGCAGCCGGTACCATTCCGCGACGCCTTGCTTGACCCGGCGGACCAGGACCGTGGTTGGGTTGATCCCGTCAATATGGGCGGGCTCATCGGTGGCGAATAGCGGGATGCCCTGATCGTTAAGTTCGCGTTTCAGTTTCAGGGAGTTGAAGGTGTCCCGCGCGGACCGCTCGATGTCTTCGCAGACCACGACAGCGAAGCTGGGGTCCGGGGAGCGGGCCTGGGTGAGCAGGTCGGTGATGCCGCCGTCGCGGGGGATCCCGGCGGCGGCGGCCGGCTCCCACGCGCGGCCCTGGCTGCGGGCCTCCAGGTCGATGCCGCCGGATTCGACGTCCCAGTAGCAGGCCACGATCTGCCAGCCGGCGGGCAGCCAGGCGCGGCAGTTGCGGAGCTGCCGGCCCAGGGAGGCGACCGGGTCCTGCAGGGTGGCGGTGGAGGTGCGGCCCAGGAACGCGACCGGGACCGGCTCGCCCGGCCCGGCGGTCGCCGGGACGGCCTGGGCTAGGGGGTGGGGTGCTGGTGTGCCCATATCAGTAGCTCCCTGATCACGGCGGCCTGCCGGGCATCCAGGTCCCTGGCTTTGCGCCCGGTCTGTATCCGTATCTTGAACCGGACTTTCAGGCCGCCCGGCCTTTCCTGTTCCCTCAAATTATAACTGACCATACGCCATTGACCGTCATTATCCGGTGAATTACCGGCCTGTTCTTCTGTCTTTCCCCGGCCTTCTCCTGCCTCCTCACTGCTCATTTACTGCCTTTCCCTTTCCCGTGCCTGCGTGCCTTTTTAATGCGCGTGAGCGCATTTCCTGGCCTGGCTGGCTGTCACCTCGCCGTCGTCCCGCCCGCAGGGGTAGCGGGCCGGGCCGGGCCTGTCCAGGTGGAGCGCCCCACTGGACGAACGACCTGGATGGGCGCGGCCTGGTCTGCTCGGCTTGTCCCGGGATGACGGCGAGGTGACCGGCAGCCTTCCACCCCAGCCCCGTGCGGCGGCCCGGCCTGGTGCCCCCCGTCACCGAGCCGGAGGACCCCGCCGGAGGCATCTGCTTTGTCACCGCCCCGGCGGCGGCGCCAGGTCGGCGCGGATATGCGCCAGCCTTCCGAGAACTGGGCGGGCCGGGCCCTAGGGTGCCGGTGTCGGCGTACCCGGTGTGCCGCCAGCGGGCCACGATGCCGCGCAGTCGGTCGCCCCGCACGTTCAGGGCGGCGGCGAGCTGGTCGTAGGGGGCTGCGTAGTGTTCGGCGCACAGCATGAGCCCGGTGATGTCGCGTCCGGTGAGCTTGACCGTGCCGGCGTCGGCCCGGTGGCTTGCCAGGGATGGGCCCGGCGGCTGTGGTGGCTGCATGGCACCACGTTCTATCCGGCGATAGCCACGGGAGGGGCGTAAAGCGTTGTTCTTCGGCAATGCCGGTCTTTCCGGCAGCGGTCCACCGGCAGGCCCGGCGACTCTAGCCACCGGCTAGGTGGCGCGGACCCAGTCCAGCTCATCCAGCAGCGCGGCTAAGGAGTCAGCGGCCAGGTCCGTGGTGCCGTTGCAGGCGTGCCACTTCCCGTCCGGCGTGGGCTCGGCGGCCGGGCTGCGCACCTGCCAGTCAGGGCGCTGGAGCTGGAAGATGATCCGGCGCAGGGTGTCCCGGTCCGGTGCGGTCCAGGCCGTCATTGGCCGGCCACGATTTCATCGAGCCGGTTGAGCAGTTCCTTGAGGGATAGGGCGGCGACGACGTGGCAGTCGCTCCCGTCGCCCTTTTCGGCGATGAAGCGGCGGGCTCCGTCGTGGGCGTGGATGGACCACTCGGGGTGAGCTTGAAGGAAGCGCTGTTCCCTGACGACTTGATCAAACGGCAGTGCCACGGCTGAAAGATCCCTTGCCTGACCCGTGGAGACCCGTGGCCTGCCCGCGCGGCCCACGGGTCAGAGCAAACCGCACGGGCAGGTCACTCAAGGCTAGTTCACCCGGTGCACCTAGTCCACCCGGTCCAATCTGCGGAAACGTGCAATGCACCAGGTGAACTAGGGTCACTGCCATGACAGACGATCTTGACGACTTGTCCGGGGTTGCCCGGTATCTTCAGGTCGCCAAGATCATTGAGGCCGAGATACGCGCCGGGACCTGGCAGACAGGACGTCCAGCCCCGTCCCGGGTGATCCTCGCCGAACGCTTCGGCGTCGCCAAGGAGACAGCCGCGCGGGCCCACGCCTGGCTAGCTCAGCACGGCTACGTCGTGACCGTGCCCGGTGTCGGCATGGTCGTCACGCCGGCGGAACGCTGGCAGCCTGACGAGTAAGACGCCCTCGCATGTACCTGTGCGGCTTGCGCCTTCCAGGGATAGCGGCGCTGGCATTTGCCGGGGGCACGCTGCTTCCTCTGGTATCGCGCTTGCGGCCTGTACCTGTGTGTTTCTGCTTGCCCTTTCCACGGTCATTCGTGTGGTGAGTACCACGATGCTTTTGTCTCTTGATCTATGCTTTTTGTCCTTCATGTTCTTGATCTTGCCTGGGTGGGTGCCGTCCTGTGGAGCTGCTTCCTGACCTCGGCCCCTGGTTGTGGGGGTGAGGTCAGGAAGCGGAAGCGGAACGGTTAGGACGGCACCCACCCAGGCAAGCGGCGGTAGCCGCTGTCTTTCTGCCTCGCATAGCACCCGCACGCGCGGGTGGGCCGCTGGGCGGCCCGTGTGCGAGCGGTGTGGGGGCTGTGGTGCCGTCAGGCACCAGCCCCCACACACAATAGGAATGAGCGCCCGGTGGGCACTGATGGCGGTCATCGGGATGTCCCGCTGGCGGATATCAGGAACTGCCCGGAGACGGCCAGCTTTTGCGCCCTTCTGCCATCGTCCGAACTGGGCGCAAGATGGGGCTAGGACTCGTCTGTCGCGGCGGCTGTCTGGGCTTCTTCGACAGCCTCGTCGGAGACGGAATGAGTCTCCGCGGTCCCGCCCAGCTCGGTGAGCTTATCGGCCACGACGGTGGCTTCGGAGACGGGAGCCAGCACGCCGACAGCCGCTTTGCCCCCTTGCAGCTCGCTGCCGATCCGGTCGCGATCAGCCTCGTCAAGTCCCACCTTCTTGTGGTGCAACGCGCCTAGCAGGCCGCCGCCTATCAGGCCTGCGGCTAGCCCGACCGGGGTGCACAGCGCCACGACGGCGCCGATACTGGCACCCTTGCCCCAGCTGCGCTTGCCGACCTTCTCTGCCTTGAGTTCGCCTTTCTCGTTGAGGACCAGGACACCGATGGCATCCCCGCGCGCGATCCCCGAGTCCTTCAGAGAAGCGGCCGCGGTGTCGGCAGATGCCTCGTCTCTGAAGATGGCCAAGACCACTGTCTTGTTCGACATGAGTATTTCCTCTCCGGTCGGCCCAGGCCCGATAGCCGCGCCGCCCCGTACAGCGTCACCTGCGACATCCAGAGACGAATCACCCGTTAAGGGTGACGATGGCTTCGTGGTCTGGCCCATGGTGGCAACGGTGGCCGCCGCCCTGGTGGCCGGTCCTGGCCGGAGAAGGCCAGGCAAGCGGCAGACGGCGGTCGTGTGTTTGCACTCGATCATGTGTGTACCGATCTGCTGGCCGCGGCGGCGCCGCGGAGCGTCTTCACCGAGGGCAAGAGCCTGATCGGGTAACGCGTTACTAGCCTGGCTGGCAACAATCGGCGGGGGCCAATGCCGAGCTCGTCACCGGCTGCGCGTGCAATGCTCTATAGCTGCCCCACCTGTGCAGAGCTTCTGTCCCCTGCCAGCACCGGCGCCCCTAGGTGCCCGGCGCGGCGGGCGTGGGTGTGATTGGCGCAAGCTACGTGACATCAGATCAGCTCAAGCTGGCGGGCCCGGCGGACCGCCTCGCCGCGGCGAGTGGTCGCTAGCTTGCGGTAAATGTGCTTGACGTGCGTCTTGACGGTGTTCACGGAGACGTGCATCTCGCTGGCGACCTCGGTGGATCTGAGCGGGCCTGACAGGTGCCGTAGCACCTCCTGCTCGCGTTCGGTGAGCGGCTCGGCCGCGAGGATGGGGGCCTGGTCTGGGGCGCCCCGGGGGGCCGGGATCTGGTCGTCGCGTGGGGCCGGGGCGAGCAGGCACCGGTGGGCGCGGGCCAGTTCGGGGTCACGCCGCAACACCGGCCGGATCCAGTCACGCTCGATGACGAACGGCAGCCTGAGCTGTTCGGGTTCGGCCAGCCGCAGCGCGCAGGCAAGGGAGCCGCGGCCTCGCGCGCGGTCACCGTGGTGGTAGCCGAGCTGAGCGTCCACCAGCCACGCCTGCAGCCGCACGGGTTCGGGTGCCCCGCTGCCGGCGGCGAGCACCGGTGTGAACGCGCGCGTCGCGTTCTGGGCGTGTCCGGCAGCCGCCCACGCGTGGGCGAGGGCGACTGCCGCCTCCGGCGAGTTATCGTGGCCGGCGCGCCCGGCGGCCTCCACTGCTGCCCGGGTATCGCCCGCAGCCGCGTAGGCCCGGGACTCGACCAGGCTTAGCCTCTGGTCGAGCCAGGCCGGCACGGGCCACCCGGATCGTGCTGTGGCGATGATCTGCGCGGCCGCTGCGGCCCGTGGCCCGGCCAGGGCGCCGTACGCCGCGGCCAGCCCGGCCAGCGCCCCGATCAGCTTGTCCGGGGTGACGCCGAGGGCGGCGTCTGCCTGCTTGAGCCGGCGGTGCGCCTCGCGCAGCTCATTGTGTTCCAGGTGCACCCAGGCCAGCGCGACAAGCGCCGCGGGGCTGAGGCGCGGGACGGGCGGCCGCTGCTGGCCGGCGGCGGGGGCCGGAGCCGCCTGGGCGGCCACTGTTGCCGCGCGGCAGAGCCGGCCGCGCAAGGCCTCTGCCAGCGCCAGATGGCCCAGGCAGCCGGCTCGTTCGTCCTCGCCGCCCGCGGCGGCCGCCCCCGACTCGAAGGTACGGGCCGCCTCGTCGAGGTGACCTGACCACAGCTCGACAGCTCCGCGGCCGGACAGCAGGCGAGCCCTGACGTCAGGATGCAGGGTGAGCTTGCCGTCCGGCACTGTGCTGATCAGTGCCTCGGCCTCGGCCTCGGCCGCTGCGGCCGCCGTGAAGTCGCCGGTGCGGCGGGAAGCGGCGAGGCGGATCATCGTGGCGGCCAGCCGGCTCGCGGCCTGCTGATCGGCGGGAAGACGCGCCAGGATGCCGTCGGCGGCATCCAGCGCGGACGTGCTAGATGCCGGCCGGCCAGCGGACAACGCGACCGCGGCGGAAATCAGGTGCGGCTCCGGCCCGGTCCACGCTTGGCCATGCGGCAGACCGGCGAACTCATCGGCCAGGGACGGGGCGCCCCGCGGCTCGATGATCTCGCTGATCGCCAGCCCGGCGATGACGATGCTGGCGGCGAGTTGCCAGTCGCCGGCTTGGGCGGCGTGCCGCACCGCGTCGGTGAGCTGGCCGTTCCGCTCATACCACCGGGCCGCTCGCCGGTGCAAAGCCACCATCCGGTCCGGATGCTCGCCCTTGAGCTTCAGCCGCAGCACCTCCGCGAACAACGGGTGGTAGCGGTACCACCCGGACCCGATCGGCTGGACAAACGCGTTCGCGTGCGACAGGGCCGCCAGGATGGTCCCGGCCTGCTCGTTGCCGGTCAGTTCGCTGGCGGCCTCGCCGCTGACCTGCTCCAGGATGCTGGTGCTCAGCAGAACGTCCCGGACCGCGGGCGGCTGGGTGTCCAGAACCTCGGCCACCAGGTAGCCGGTCAGGGCGCTGTCGTCGGTGATCAGCTCCTTCACGAACTGGCCGGGGTCGGGATAAGTGCCCATGCTGATCGCGGCCAGGCGCAGCCCGGCCGCCCAGCCCTCGGTCCGCCGGGTCAGCCGCTCCAGCGAGCCTGCCGTCAGCGTGTGGCCGTGCCGGGCCAGCAGCAGGCCCGCTTCGACGACGGTGAACGCCAGGTCGCCGGCCCCGATCTCGGCCAGCTGCCCGGCCAGCCGGTACCGGTGCAGTGGCAGCGGGTCCATCCGCGCGGAAACCACCAGGCGCAGGGCCGGCCCTGCGTTCCGCAGCACGTAGTCAAGCCCATCCAGCACCTTGGGGCCGGTCAGCAGATGCAGGTCATCCAGGACCAGCGTCACCGGCGGGTCCTGGGCCGCCAGCGCCGCCGCCAGCCCCAGCAAGAAGAGGTGGCCGGCTTCCCGCCCCCGCGCGGCCGGCAACGCCGTGGGCACGGCAACGCCGGACCGGCGCAGTGCCGCCACGACATGGGCCCAGAAGACCCGTGGCCGGTTGTCGAACTCATCCACGCCGACCCAGGCAACAGTCCCGGGTTCGGCCGCCGCCCACAACGCCAGCGCCATCGTCTTGCCCGCGCCCGCAGGGGCGGTGACAACCGTCAGCGGGCACCACCGCCTGCCCTGCGCGATCAGCCTGGTGATCCGCGGCCGCGGCACCACCCAGTCCGGCACACCCGGCACGGTGATCTTAGCTGCCAGGACCGGAACGTCCGCGGCAACCGCCGGCCGTCTGGCGCGGGCCGCCACCTGTATAGCAACCTGCGTCGTCATCGGGACCTCCGTCACTCTCTCCCCCGGCCAGCGACCTGACGGTCGCTGGCCGGGGGAGAGCACACGTTGGGCTGCCGGCCGGGCCGCCCTGCCCGGCCGCCATGGAAGGCGCCTCGCCCTCACAGCCACGAAATGCCAGCCAGGCAGGCTGGGCATCATGCCGTTGGCATGAAATCCAAGCTCCCGGCAGCTCAGATCCACGCAATCCTGAGCAGGTCCCCAGAGGGCGCCCACACCGAGCTCGTCCGTGCTGGCGACTGCCTCGCTGCCTGACGAGACCCTAAGCTTCCGGTACGCGGCGTACGTTCCGTGTCTCGGCCGGGTGCCAGGAGACAGTCACCGTTCGCCGATCTCCGCGCCGGACACCCTGGCCACAGCCAGCAGCTCTTCTTCGTCCCGGAGCAGGCCAGTCGGCGATGAGTCTATTGTCGTGCTTGACCTGATCCATGGCTTCGGAAGATCATGGGGCGGCAGACCATTCCGGGGGGCACCGTCAGAGCATGAGCGACAGCGACATGCGTGAACGGCCCGACCGGTCGCACCGCGCGGCCGGAGCAGTGTTCGACCTTTTCGCGGCGAAGCTTCTGCGGCCGGTGTTGCGGCCGGGGACCGTCCGCCGTTCGTCGCTGATTGAACGGCTGGCGCGGGGCAACCCGCGCCCGATCGTTTCGGTGGTCGCGCCCGCGGGCTACGGGAAGACGACCCTGCTGTCGCAGTGGGCCGAGCGCAACGGCCAGGCGTTTGCGTGGGTGACGGTCGATGAAGGGGACAACGATCCGAAGGTTTTGCTCACCTATGTCGCGCAAGCGCTCGATGCGGTCGAGCCGATCGACGGACGGGTGTTTGATGCGCTTGCCTCCCCGGTGAGCTCGGTGCCCGGCTCTGTCGTCCCCAGGCTTGGATCCGCTTTTTCGTCGATGACCTCTCCCGTGGTGCTGCTCCTAGACGACGTGCATACGCTGCACAACCGGGAATGCCGGGCTGCGCTGTCGGCGCTGGCCGATCATGTGCCGGGCGGCTCGCGGCTGGCGCTGGCGGGCCGGGCCGAGCCGCCGCTGCGGATCGCGCGGCTGCGCGCCGAGGGCAGGATTCTGGAGGTCGGTCCTGGTGACCTGTCGCTCACCCCCGAGGAGGCGTCGTCGCTGCTGCTCAACGCTGACGTGGCGCTCAGCGAGGATGAGGTGGCCGAGCTGCATCGGCGGACCGAGGGCTGGCCGGCCGGGCTGTACCTGGCGGCTCTTTACCTGCGGGAGGGCGGCCCCCTGGCAAGCGCGGCGGTCTCCTTCGGCGGCGGCGACCGGCTGGTGAGCGAGTACATGGAGTCGGAGTTCCTGGCGCGGATCTCCCGCCGGCAGCGGGTGTTCCTCACCCGGACTGCGGTGCTGGAGCGCTTGTCCGGGCCGCTGTGCGATGCGGTGCTCGAGCTGAGCGGGTCCGCCGTGACCCTGGCGGATCTGGCCCGGTCGAACTTGCTGCTGGTGCCGCTGGACCGGCGGGGGGAGTGGTACCGCTACCACCACCTGTTCCGCGACATGCTCCTGGCCGAGCTGGAGCGCCTGGAGCCCGGCCTGATCCCTGTCCTGCGGCGCCGCGCCGCCGGCTGGTGCGTGCGGAACGGCTTGCCCGAGGAGGCGCTGGAGTACTCGATGGCGGCTGAGGACGTCGACGCGGCCGCTGGCCTGGTGGAGAAACTCGCGGTGCCGGCCCACCGGCAAGGCCGGGTCCCAACCGGCCAGCGGTGGTTCGGGTGGCTGGAGGACCGGGGCGGGATCGAGGGACACCCGATGGCCGCGGTGCTGGCCTCGCTCCTGTCCGCGTTGACGGGGCGGCCGGTCGAGGCCGAGCGACAGGCCGACGCGGTCGATCGCTGGCAGTACGGGGACCCGGCCCGGCCCGGTGACCCTTCCGCCGAGGCATGGGCCGCCGTGCTGCGGGCCTTCCTGTGCCGGCACGGGGCCGAGCAGATGCGCGCCGACGCAGACGAGGCCGTGCGCAGGTTCGCGACGCAGGGCTTGGTGTCGCCGGGACCCGCGATCCTGCAAGGGATCGCGCGCGTCCTTTGCGGTGACCTCGATGGCGGCGACGCGGCCCTCGAAGATGGGATCAGCGTCGGGGAGGAAGCCGGCGCGCACGAGGATGTCGCGCTCGCGTTGTGTGAACGGTCGCTGGTGGCGATCGCGCGCGGCGACTGGGGCCGGGCCGAGGTCCTTGCGGAACGAGGACGCGGCGTTTTGCGCCGGGCCGGGATCGAGCACAGCTACGCAACGCCCCTCGTCTGCGCGGTGCAGGCCCGCGCAGCCATGCACCGGGGAGATGTCCCGGCAGCCCGCCAGGAACTCGTCAGCGCTCAGCGGCTGCGGCACTTGCTGACCTACGCCCTGCCCCACTTCGCCGTTCAGGCCCGGATCGAGCTCGCCCGGGTCCACTTCGCGCTCGCCGACCTGCCCGGTGCCAGGACGCTCATGCGGGAGGTCGATGAGCTGCTCAGGCGCCGGCCCGGCCTCGGAAACCTGGCCGGCGAGGCCCCGGCGCTTCGGGCCCAGCTCGCGAAGGAGCGCGATTCAAACGGCCCCGGAGCATCGGCACTGACCGGTGCCGAGCTCCGCCTGCTGCCGATGCTCTCCACCCACCTGTCGTTCCCCGAGATCGCCGGGGAATTGTTCCTCTCCCGCAACACCATCAAGTCGGAAGCGATCTCGATCTACCGGAAGCTGGGCGCCTCCTCACGCAGCCAGGCGGTCGCCCGGTCCCGTGAGCTGGGGCTCCTGGAAGGGTGACGGCCCGGTCTTTCACCCCATCAGGAGGATGCAGCGCGCCCTGGCCATGAGGTGGAATGGTGGCCCGGCGGCGGGCGGAGGCGTATGGGCCAGACGGCGAGATTCCAGGAGACGTTGCGCAGGCTGGCGATGATCGATGAAGGCTTCATCGAAGACGAGGCCCGGCTCGGGCTCGGCCTGGCCGGGACATCCGCCCTTGATCCCAAGACCGCGGCGTTGCTTCAGGTAGCAGCGTCGGTGGCCGCCGGGTCGTCGGCGGTCTGCCTGGAATGGACCGCCGGCCATGCGCTGGCGGCGGGCGCGACGGAGGACGAGATCGCTGACGTGCTGCTGGCGATCGCCCCAGTGGCCGGGCTCGGCCGGGTCGTCTGCGCCGCTCCCGATGTGGCGGCCGCGCTCGGGTATGACATCGCGGCCGCGTTGGAGGAACCGGACAGTCGCTGACGGGTACGTGGAGGCCGGAATTCAGAGGCAACGCGTGGTCCGTGAGTGATGGATGTGATGATGGTGGTGCGCCCGAGTGGGGTTTGCCGGGGGCGTCTGGCCGGGCACCCCCGGGTGTTCCGCGTGGTGGGCGGGGTGGGTGGGCCTGATCTGCCCCGAGCTTTCCGGACAGCTGATTTACGGTTAATTCACGCTGCGATCTGCTGTTCCAGATACTCGTTGTGGACTTGTTGCGGGGTCCGGTACTGAAGTCCGGAGTGCCGACGCTTT
>Ga0302232_10003508_pt1 | contig 10558 bp, 12 predicted proteins | sample II_Palsa_N2_3_FD_193575 | JGI IMG/M metagenome (GOLD analysis project Ga0302232, IMG submission 193575) | Peat permafrost microbial communities from Stordalen Mire near Abisko, Sweden - II_Palsa_N2_3 | ecosystem: Environmental > Terrestrial > Soil > Palsa > Peat permafrost | place: Sweden...
GGTACTCGCCACTGGGCCGGAGTCAATTGCGAGTTACCAACGGGCCCGGGATGAGTGGCGAGTGTTGATGGCGGCCGCGCTGGCGGGGCTGGTCGAAGAGACCATGACCATAGCCGTCGAATTCGCTAAGACCCGCTACACCCTCGGTGTGCCTATCTCGACCTTGCAGGGCATCTCGCATCCGTTGGCCAACATGGCGATCACCGTGCAGAGCGGCCGTAATCTCGCACGGCGAGCGGCGTGGTTTCTCGACAACGAACCCGACGAGCGAGCTGAATTGGCGGCGTCGGCCTTTGTCTTCATGGCGGAAGAGGCCGCGAAAGCGGCGACGATGGCCGTCCACATCCAAGGCGGTCTCGGGGTATCCGCGGAAGCGGCGGCCTCAGCGTATCTAGTTCGGGCCAGGGGATGGCCGTTGGCAGCTGGCGACCCTGCGGCGAGCGCCAAACACATCGCTGGCATCGTCGCTGCGCGCGAAAGCCGGCATCACGGCGGGGGAGCGTAATCATGGACTTTTCGCGAGTGGCGCTGTCCTGCGACGATCAAGTGTTTCGTGACAACCTCCGGACGTCATTGCGCACGTGCGTGACCGACGAGGTCATCAGGCGTGATCGCGAAACCGGCGAGAACTTCGATGAAGGCGTGCACGAAACGCTTGGTGCGCAAGGCTATTTGGCCGGCGACTTCAATGTTGAATCCGACGGCGGATTCACCGCTGTGCGGCGGCGCATCTGGGAACTCGAAGTCGGCCGCGCTCACACGCCGTGGTTTCACTGGGGCACCACCGCCGTGATCGCGCACACCGTCGCTCGGCTCGCATCGCCGGAACTCGCCGCGGAAGTGTTGCCTGGGGTGCTGTCCGGTCAGACCCGACTCTGCCTTGGATACACCGAGCCCGATGGCGGTTCCGATGTCGCGACCTGCAAGACGCGTGCGGTGCGTGACGGTGACGGCTGGGTCATCAACGGCTCAAAGATGTTCACGTCCAACGCCCACAACAGCCGGTACGTCTTTCTGATCACGAACAGCAGCCCCGAAGCGCCCAAACACCAGAGCCTCACCATGTTCCTGGTGCCGCTCGATACTCCTGGGATCGACATCCAGGGCATCCGCACCGTGGACGGTGACCGCACCAACATCGTCTTTTACAGCGATGTGCGAGTCGAGGACAAGTACCGGGTCGGGGAGGTCAACGGCGGCTGGGCGGTGCTGCGGGAGGCACTCAAGTCCGAGCACGGCACGCTGGAGCGCCTCGCCGACGGCCTGCAGAACCTCTCGTCGATGTCCCATCACGCGACGGTCATGGCTGAGGCGGCTGACACGGTGGCTGCAGCCGTGAGCATCGTGAAGCCCGACGGGCCCCGCCCACTCGACGATGAGGCCGTCCAGTACCGACTCGGTCGGAGCATCGCCCGAATGGAGGCTGCGCTGAGCGCCCCCGGGATGTTCGGGCGCGTCGCGGTTGCCCAGACCATGCGGGAGGTCTCCCCGGATCTGATGGACATCCTCGGGACCGCCTCGAGCCTGCCGAAGGATGCTGACGGAGCCGTCGGAGATGGCGCGGTCGAGTACCTGTTTCGGTTAGCCGCCCCTACCGGTATTTACGGCGGCACCCTGGAGGTGTTCCGCAACATGATTGCCCAGCAGGAGCTTCGGCTCGGACGGCCCCACTACTCCCCGTCGAAGGGGTGACGGCATGACCGACGATCTCGTTCTCTACGACGTATCCGACAACGTCGCCACGATCAGCGTGAATAGACCCGAAGCGGCTAATGCTCCAGCGCTCGGGCCACTCTAGGGAAGGAACTGACGGGTGAATAAGACTGTCCTTGTCACCGGCGCGGCAGGCGGACTAGGTGCAGCCACCGCCGAGGCGTTTTCGGCACGGGGCTGGCACGTGTTCGCAGGCGACATCGCGCCGCCGGCACCGGTGCCAAGCCGGACGCCGATCACCCTTGATGTCACCGACTCGGAGAGTTGCGCCGCAGCGGCACGTGAAATCCTCACTCACACCAATGGTCTGGGCGCAGTGATCAACTTTGCCGGCCTCTTGGACCTCGGCCCGATGATGGAAGTGTCCGAAGAGCGGTTGGAGCGCATCCTCGCGGTGAACGTGGTCGGCACGCACCGAGTCAACCGCGCCATGTTTGCGCTGATACGGGCGGGGAGCGGACGCGTCGTCAACGTGAGTTCGGCCGCGGGCCGGTTTCGGGCCGGCCCGACCTCGGGCCCGTACGCGGCGAGCAAGCATGCGGTGGAGGCATACTCGGATGCTCTGCGCCAGGAACTGATGTTCGTGAATGTTCCGGTGATCGTGATCGAGCCGGGCTCATTTCGGTCGCCGATGAGTCAGAGCATCACCGGGCGGCTGAGTTCCTCAGTGCCGGCGGGCTCGCCGTTCGAGCCCCTGGTCGCCTTCGTCACCAAGATGGCCGGTAAGGACGAGAAGAATGCGCGAGATCCCGCAGTCCTGGCCAACGCCGTGTATCGCGCTGTCACCAGTGATCGGCCCAGACCTCGGTATCTCGTGAACGGTGGCAGCCTGCAGAACTGGGTCGTGGAGTACCTTCCCCGAACCGTTGTCGACAGGATCATCAAGGCCGCGGTGCGCTGACCAAAGCAGTCGGCACTGCTACCGCCGTAGCTGAACGCCTGGCCGGCTCCTCCGATCCTGCCGGGTTCACAATCGCATCTCAGCCGACGTGCGCGCCGGTGGCAATACAAAGTCCTGCTCGAATGTAACGGCGATTGAGGCCAAATTCTCCGAAGCTGCATGCGACCCGAACTGGCGGGGTCCAATGAGGACGCAAGCTCGAGTTGTATCTGCAGGAGGTGGGTTGGGTGAAGCGACTCAACGGGGTGGACGCCATGTTGCTCTACAGCGAGACAGCCCAGATCCATATGCACACACTCAAGATCGGGGTGCTCGACGTCGGTGATGTCGAAGGAGGCTTCAGCTTCGACTTGTTTCGCCGCGTGGCCTATCCGCAATTGCTCGCGTTAGCGCCGTTGCGCTACCAGCTTGTGGACGTCCCGCTAAAGCTGCATCACCCCATGTGGCAGGAGAACGCAGACATAGACCTGGACTATCACCTCCAACAGTTGCGTGTGCCCAGCCCGGGCGGTCGGCGCGAGCTAGACCAGTTGATCGGCCAGGTAGCCGGCACCCCACTGGATCGGCGGCGCCCGTTATGGCAGATGTATGTCGCTGAGGGGTTGTCGGACGACCGCGTCGCGGTGATCCACAAGGTGCACCACGCCCTCGCTGACGGCGTGGCCTCAGCCAATCAGATGGCCAAGGCGATGAACCCGGTCAGCGATGTGGCCCCAGAAGATGTGCGGCCGTCCTCATCGAGGGATGAGGTGGTGACAGCAAGCAGTCTGCTCAGGGCCGCAGGCCGAGACCACGTGCGGCAGATTCGGCGACTGCCCAAACTTCTGCGCGAAACCGGCGCAGGGGTTATACGGGTTCGGCGTCGCTCCCGGGAACGCGAGATGCATCCGGAACTCGCCCGCAATTTCGCGCCGCCGCCCACCTTCATCAATCACGTGGTCTCGCCCGGGCGCCGCTTTGCGACTGCGCCGTTGGCGCTTGCTGAGTTCAAGGAGACCAGTAAGCACCTCGGGGTCACAATCAACGATCTCGTACTTGCGATGGTGGCCGGCGCGCTCCGCGAGCTATTGATGTCCTATGACGGACATGCCGACGCGCCTCTGATCGCAGGAGTCCCGGTGAGTTTCGACACCTCGCCGGATCGATTGGCGGGCAACGAGTACAGCTACATGACGCCCTCGCTGCCCGTGCACATCGCCGAGCCACTGGAGCGAGTCCGGCTGACGGCCTTGTCAACTGGGATCGCCAAGGAGAATTTCCACCTCCTGGGGCCGACAGTCATTGCCTCATGGCTGGCCTACCTACCGCCCGTCGTTGCTCCGGCAGCTTTCAGCTTCCAGTCGAAGCGCGTCGACTCGAGTGCGATCATGAATCTGACTGTGTCGAACGTGCCAGGCCCCAAGGAACTAGGCCGCATCGGAGGAGCGACGATCAGCGAGATCTATTCCGTGGGCCCACTAGTGGCGGGCAGCGGAATGAATATCACTGTCTGGAGTTACGTAGACCAATTGAACATTTCGGTTCTGACCGATGACCTGACCTGCGACGATCCGCATGAAGCGACCGACGCGATGATCCGGTCTTTCGCTGAAATACGAAGCGCTGCAGGCTTTGTCGGCAACCTCACCAAAGTCGAGACCGCCATGCCAGTCGCGAGTGCCGCCGGCTGACGGGGACGGTGCACGGTTGTCACTGTGCTAACTAGCCTCGGCTCTTGGCGATCAGGCCGTCCACGATAGCGTTGAAATCTGCTGTCCCGAAGGACACGTATTCCGCCAGATTCGCGTAATCGAGCGACGCGAGTACGGATTTCTCCAGCTGGATGTTCATCAGTCGCTTCGTGGCCTCGACGGCCTGCTGAGGCAGTTCGAGGATCTTTTTCGCGCACGCGATGGCCTCGGTCAACGGGTCGGCGACGACATGGTTGGCCAGGCCGAGTTCGACCGCTCGTTGGGCCTTGATCCGAACCCCCGTCAACGCGAACTCCTTGGCCTGTAACAGGCTGATCTGCGACGGCCAGACCAGCGGACCGCCGTCAGCGGCCACCAGACCGATCTGCACGTGGGGGTCAGCGAAATGCGCCGTCTCGGCGATGTAAACGATGTCAGACAGCGCGGCAAGGCTGCAGCCCAGCCCGACCGCTGGTCCGTTGACCGCGGCGACGACCGGGATACGGCATCGCACCATGCCGATGACGAGATCGCGACCGTGCTTGATCGTCTTCTGGCGCAACGCTTCATCGTTGCGTAACTCGTCGAGATAGTTGAAGTCGCCGCCTGCCGAGAACGCTCGGCCGGCACCGGTGATAACTGCCGCCCGCGCTTGGGCATCCTCGTTGAGCGCGTCCCACAGCTTTGCCAACCCCACGTGCAGCGCGTCGTTGACCGCATTGAGTGCATCGGGCCGGTTCAGCGTGATGATGCGCAGGCCACCGTCGGCTTGGACGTCGATCTCGTCGGGCATGTCGTACACGTCAGACTCCTAATCCCAATATGCGTGAGGCGATGATGTTCTTCTGGATTTGCGAGGTACCACCCATGACGCTCTGAGCACGGCTGTACAAGTAGGCACTGAGCAGTTCGGGGTCTGAGGTGCCGGCCACAGCGAGTGCCGCGTGCCCGACCGATTGTTCGACCCACGTCATCAGCAGCTTGTCAAGCGAACCTTGCGGCCCGTGGGTCAGGCCGTCCAACTGCTCGGACAACCGCCGCCGTACGTGCAGCCGCAACATCTCTGTCTGCACCCAGGCCCAGGACAGTTCGTCCGGCGCGGGTCCATTGACCCGGGAGTTCAACTGGCGCACAAGTTTTCCGTACCGCGCCGAGAAGCCCAGGGTGGATGGTTCCCGTTCGTGGCTGACGACGGTCATCGCGAGCTTCCAGCCGTCACCCGGCGCTCCAACCATGTTTTCGGCGGGCACGCATGCTCCATCGAACTCGACCTGGCCGAACTCCCTGGTGACGCCGCTGATCATCTTCAGCGGGCGCTGGACGATACCGTCCTGGTGCATCGGCACGATGAAAGCAGAGATGCCCTTGTGCTTTGGCACGTCCTTGTCTGTGCGGGCCAGCACCAGGCACCAATCGGCGACGTCGGAGTAGCTCGTCCAGATCTTGTGACCGTAGATGACGAACTCGTCGCCCCGTCGGGTCGCGGTCGTGGTCAGGGAAGCAAGGTCGGAGCCGGCGCCGGGCTCGCTGAAGCCTTGGCACCAGCGTTCGGTGCCGTTGATCATGCCGGGCAGGAAGCGTTGGCGTAGTTCCTCGTCGCCGTGATGGCTGAGGCCGACAACGAGGTAACCCAGGCCGGGTCGGGCAGGTGCGCCCGCCTTCGCGATCTCCTCGTCGACGATGACGTCAAAGACCGGCGGCAAATCCTGTCCGCCATACGCCTTCGGCCACGACATGCCGAAGAACCCGGCCTCGTACAGCGCCTGATGCCACTCACCAGCCTTGGCCCAGTACTCGTCACCCGAGGTGGGGAACTTGCCCTTCTGTCCGGTGAGCCAGCCGCGCAACCTGTCCCGGAATGCGGCTTCCTCCGCCGAGTCACGAAAGTCCAATTGTCAGCTCCTCCAACTTCACCGGCCACAGCTCCGTGGCGGCCAGCACCCGGCGCAGATAGACGTGCGCCAGACACTCCCAGGTATTACCGATGCCACCGTGCACCTGGATCGACGTCTCGCACACGGTGAGCGCCGAACGCGCGCAATAGATCTTGGCCACCCGAGCGGCTTCGATCGCCTCGACGACCGGCAATTCGTCGACGGCCCACGCGGCGTGGCGCAGCAGGCTGACGCACCCCTCGATCAACGCACGGCTCTCCGCAAGCATGTGCCTGACCGCCTGATACGACCCGATCGTCGACCCGTACTGTTCACGCACCTTGGCGTAGTCGGTGGCAAGAGCAAGGGTCCCACGGGTCGCGCCGACGAGGTCCGCCGTCGTCGCGGTGAGCGCAAGCGCGTACCAACGGCCGGCATCTTCCTCGGGGAGCAAGGCGAGCTCCGGTGGCGACTCGACCGCGCCCGCAAGGCTCCTCGTCAGATCGATCGACTCGGCATCCGACGTCGGCACCGATACTGCACGGCCGACTCGGCGAGCTAGGTCATCGGCGAGCACCGGCCCGAGAAATGGAATGTCGACGAGCCCGCGCGCGAACTCCTCGACGACGAGCGCGACCTCGACACCCGACGCCCCGTCGGAGCGCAGCGACCGCCAACCGGTCGACAGCACCGTCTTCTCGAGACGCGCGACCCTGCCGTCGTCGTCCAGATCAGCGACCGATCCTGGTCCGAGGTCATCGGCGAGCTTGGCCGCAGCCCCGCATAACTGGCGTTGCTCACTGGTCAGGCGTACATCCATAGCTCTCCTTCAATACGCGGCGTAGGACTTTCCCCGACGGCAGGCGGGGAATGTCGTCAAGGAACACCACCCCGCGTAGGCGTTTGTAGTGCGCCAGCCGATGACCGACCAGGGCCACGAGTTCATCGGCCTCTATGACGTGTGTCGTGGACACGGCCGCGATGACCGCCTCCCCGTTAGCCGAATCGGGCACGCCGAACACCGCGCAGTCACGCACAGCCGGGTGGTCGTGCAGGACGGCCTCGATCTCCGCGGGAGCGACTTGGAAGCCCTTTACCTTGATCATTTCTTTCAAGCGATCGGTGATCCGCAGCCATCCGCCGTCATCGAGATAACCGACATCGCCAGTGCGGTACCAACCGTCGCAGAATGCGTCCTCCGTTGCGGCGGCGGGCAGATAACCGGCCATCATGGAATTGGAGCGGACCTGGATCTCACCGGCCTCACCCGGTGAAAGCGCCTGGCCGGTGCTGGGTGACACAACACGCAGGCGGACTCCGGGGACCACGCGCCCTACGCTGTCGAGGCGGCCGCCGTTGGTCGGGTTGCAGGCGATGAGGGGCAGCTCGCTGGCACCGTAGGCGGCCACCCAGATGACACCGCAGCGGCGGGTGACCGTCTCGGCCACGCTCGCCGTGACCGGCGTCGCGCACCACATGATGTACCGCAACGAGGATAGGTCGTAGGACTCCAGCTTGGGGTGCGCAGCGATCGCGAATGCGATTGGCGCAACGGCCATTTCAATAGTAATCCGATCGGCCTCGATGTGGTGCAGCATTGCGTCGATGTCAAAGCGGCGATGGAGCCGGATCCATGCGCCCGCATCCAAGGCAGTCACGATGTTGAGGAGACCCAGAATGTGGCTGGGCGGCGTAGCGATCTGCATGCGGTCTGATGAGGTCAAGTGCAACCCGGCCCGCCAGTGTCGCACAGCGGCACCGAACGATTTGTGGGTGTGGCGTACCGCCTTCGGCATCCCCGTCGTACCGGAACTGAAAACCAGCAGTGCTTCGGACTCCGGTGCGGGTTGGTCAAAGGTTCGTCGCCCAGGGGTAATTGGCTCGTCGAGGCGCAGCATCGGCATCAGCTCCGCCAGTATCGGCTGGTCACCGATCGCGTGCGCTGGCCTCGTTACAGCAAGGGCATGCTCGACCTCACTACGTTTCCACGCCGTGCTCATCAGAACCGCCGCCGCGCCAAGCCGCCAGATCGCTTGTAGCGCGGCGACGAACTCGGGCCGGTTCGAACCCATCAGCGCGACCCGTTGCCCCGCGCGGACGCCGCGTGTTTCGAGCACGGTGGCGAACCCGTCGCTAAGCGCATCGAGTTGAGAACGGGTGTATTCGTGTTCCTCGAAAGCGAGCGCGATTGTTTCAGTCACGTCTATTCCTCACGGTGCAGCAGCCAATCCGGCGATCGCGTATGACTCGGCGTCACGGAGAAGCACCTCCCTTCAGGTTGAGCTTTACAGATTTGGTCCAAAATGTCACGCCCTGGTCCAGGCCGTTCCACTGGCATGCAACCTGGACCGGTACGTAGTGGTTTCGTTAATACCATGGGCCGCAGGCGTTTTCGGGGGATGAGAAGCCCGTCCACGACAACACGCTACGACTGCTGCGCCGAGGCTGTGAGTGCCCAGCGGCGTTAAGGTAGCGGAATTGGCTTCTCGCGCAGATGTTCTGGCTATTGAGGCCGAATGAATGCCCGGGCATCGAGTCGCGGGCCTGCCCGTCGGGTCGACTCATGCGCCGGGGATGTCCTAAGTCCGCGACAGCGTGAAGGGGTACGTGAAGGTTCCCCCTGGCGCACCGTCGCATCCCGCGTCGTAGGACGAGTCCAGAGATCCAGCGAGCGTCTGCGCATCCCATGAGTAGACATCGTGCGTCGGAATGGTGGGACCGTAGTAGATGTTGTCGCAGCGAAGACCGTCGGGGACATCCACCGTCAAGGTGTACCGGCCGTTCGCGAGTTGCGCGTCTCCCCTGTAGGGGAACGCCTTGGCGACTGGTCTCGGTACCGCGTTGACGTGGACGCACGCCCCGTCGCAGGGATTGAATCTCCAGACCCAAGTGTGGAAGTCGTTTCTGCTCGGTATCAGAAGCTCGTAATTGGCCAGCGGCATGTCGGCCTTGGCGACCGGCGTCAACAACGGCGAAGTTGCGACCAGTACGACAGCAAGTAGCAAGTGCTTCATGCTTCCTCCGTTCAACGGCCACCGGCCTTGATCCTCAACGTATTCCTTTTGGTGCACTACGGGTTTCTCCCGCTGAGCGACGTCACCGCCCTGGAGCCGGGCCGTAGTCGATGGTCTAACCCTGTCGGAGGGCTTGCTGCAGGTACGCGCACTGACTGGCAAAGAACGACCGCGATATTTGCGCTTTGGGCACGATCAGATCGAAGGCATGAAATGCGCCTGGGACGACATGGAGTTCGCACGGCACGCCGGCACGCCTGAGACGCTCGGCGTAGTGAACGTCCTCTGCGTGGAACAGGTCGAGCGTGCCTACACCCAGCCACGTTGGTGGCAATCGACTCAGGTCGTCGCACCGCGCTGGAACCGCCGCTTCCGGGTCGGCGCCTCGCAAATACGACTCCCAGCCGAACCGGTTGCTCGTCTGATTCCACAGTCGCTGACCCGGCTTGGCGAGGCCCGCTGCCGCGACCGTCCGATCATCGAGCATGGGGTAGACCAACAGTTGGCACACCGGGGTGACGCCGTCGCGGTCGCGGGCCTTAAGCGCCAGTGCTGCTGCCAGCCCGCCGCCTGCGCTGCCTCCGCCGACCGCAACGCGAGCAGGATCGACCATCGGGAGGCTGGCAAGCCACGTGAATGCGCCGTAGCAGTCATCGAGCGGTGCGGGAAAGGGATGCTCTGGCGCCAATCGGTACTCGACCGCTGCGACAGTGATTCCCAGCGCATGAGCGAACCGGCGGCAAAGGTCGTCATCTTGCTGTGGGGTCCCTAGGACGTAGCCTCCACCATGGATCCATAGCAGCGCGGGCGTAGGTTGACCGGCATCGGCGGGGCGGTGAAGTCGAACCCGGACGCCAGACCTGAGCGTAAGCACTTCGACGTCCCGGGGCTGATGCAACGCCTGCACGGCCAGCAGGCGACGGACCAGCGGCAGCGTCGAAGGTGTGACCATCTGCCGCGGTAGGACCCGTGCGATTCGGCGGAGGTCGGGATGGACGTCGACCACTTTCCTGATCACCTGACCATCAGCGGCCTAGTGGTGACACAAACAATCGGGCCACCGTTGGCGAACAAGATCGGCTTCACCCGGTTGGTCACGTCGACTCCTCCAAGCTGATGGCTTGGCGAGGGCACCGCCTCACTGCCTCCCGCATCGCCGCTACCCGTTCCGCGCCGACCTCCGGCTTAAGGACGGTGAGGTTGTCGTCATCTCCGAGTTCGAAGACTTCGGGGTCGATCCCCATACATACGCCGTTGCTCTCGCACAGGCCATAGTCGACGTGGATCCTCATCGCTGAACCCTTGTCGGCGCCTGCTGCCTAGCCGTTGAACCGCGACTGCCGACGCGAGCGGGGCCTTCTGCCCGACGGCGATGACTGCCGTGGA
>Ga0302232_10003520_pt1 | contig 10539 bp, 8 predicted proteins | sample II_Palsa_N2_3_FD_193575 | JGI IMG/M metagenome (GOLD analysis project Ga0302232, IMG submission 193575) | Peat permafrost microbial communities from Stordalen Mire near Abisko, Sweden - II_Palsa_N2_3 | ecosystem: Environmental > Terrestrial > Soil > Palsa > Peat permafrost | place: Sweden...
GTTCCTCGCGCAGATCGGCCACGCCGCCCACGAACCGGCGATGGCGCGGGCGCTGGACTGGCTGCGGCGCGCGCAGGAAACCGACGGAAGCTGGTACGGCCGCTGGGGCACCAATTACATCTATGGGACCTGGTCGGTGCTATGCGCGCTCAATGCCGCCGGCGAAGACCTGGCCTCTCCGGGCATCCGGAAGTCGGTCGACTGGCTCATCTCGCAGCAGCATCCCGACGGCGGCTGGGGCGAGGACGGCATCAGCTATTACGACGGGCATCACGGCGAGGGCAACGGCTCGACCGCGTCCCAGACCGCCTGGGCTGTCCTCGGCCTGATGGCGGCCGGCGCGGTCGATCATCCCTCGGTCCAGCGCGGCATCGATTACCTGATGCGGACCCGGCCGGAAAACGGCCTGTGGCACGAGGACACCTATACGGCGGTCGGATTCCCCCGCGTGTTCTACCTGCGCTACCACGGCTATCGCGCCTATTTTCCGCTGATGGCGCTGGCCCGGTTCCGCAACCTCAAGACCGGCAATTCCAAGCTCGTCATGCACGGCATGTGAGCCGGGTGACCCCGCATCTCGGCATTCTGGCGGGCCTCCAATCGGAGGCCCGTTGTCTTTCCGGCGCCGGCCACACGATCGCGCTGAGCGGCGCCCGGCTCGATGGCGCGCACCGCGCGGCCGACAGCCTGATCGCCGGCGGTGCGACCCACCTGCTGAGCTTCGGCCTGGCCGGCGGTCTCGATCCCGCCTTGGCGCCGGGCACGCTGTTGCTGCCGACGCATCTGCTGACGCCGGACGGCCGTTCGATTCAGGTCGATGGCGCTTGGCACGCGCGCATCCGGACCCTGCTCGCCGCCCTGGGCCCGGTCACGACAGCCATGGTCGGAACCGACGAGGCCGTCGCCACGGTCGCGGCCAAGGCGGCGCTGTTTGCCCGCACCGGCGCCGGCGCGGTCGATATGGAAAGCCATGTCCTGGCCCGGACCGCAGGGGGCCTGCCGCTGCTGATCGTCCGCGTCGTCGCGGATGGCGCCGATGCGACCTTGCCGCCCGCGGCCCTGGTCGGGATCAGGCCCGACGGCGCAACCGATCTCGCAGCGGTACTGTATTCGGTCCTGCGCCACCCAAGCCAGGTTCCGGCGCTCATCCGGCTGGGGCGGGCTGCCGCCAAGGCGCAGGCGACGCTCCGCGCGGCGGCCCGCCTGGGCGGGCCGACCGGCTTCGCGTCGGAGCGTTAAGACGCCCCCGTTCAGGCCATGATCACATTCTGGAAATTGAATTCGAACGGCGTCGCGCTCGCGCCGGGGCCGCCGCCGGTCATGACGATATCGGCGCCGGCCATCCCCAATAGCGACAGCTCGGTATTGACGCTGCTCAGGATGGCCGAGTTCATGACCTCGCCCTCCTCGACCTGCGACACCGCGCCGATCCAGAGCGTCGGCTTGAACTGGAACACCGCCTTTTGCCCCGGCGCGACCCCGGCCTTCTGCGCCAGCAGCTTACCTGACTTGTAGATGCCGGCGGAGATGGCGCCCTGATCGAGCCCGTTCAGGATCTGCAGTTCGGCGGGATCGGTGGCCGGTCCCACCAGCGTCAGCTGATGGCCCGACGGCGCGAGAACCATCGAGAAGAGCTGGCCGTTCTCGGCGGGTTTTTGCGGCGAATAATTGCCGTCCGCATCGCCGGCGCCGACCGCCGTCGCCATCGGGAAGACGAACGGATGATTGTCGCCCTGGCCGCAGTTGCGGATGACCTGCCACGCGACCGCCAGCTCATCGAAGTCCGTCGTCGCGTTCTTCTGGAAGATGACGATCTGGGAATTGTTGGCGTCGTTGGAATTGTTGATGAAATTCAGCTTGATATCCATGAGTCGCTCCCCCCTGCTTTCACGTCAAGGCAGCGCGCCGGCCGAGCGCCACGCCGCCGGGGATGACGATAGTTCATGAGCTCTCGACCGGCATGTGCGGCCGCTCACAAACAACGAACGAAAGACCCACCCGACACTAGGGTGCCGACTCCGCAAGGGGCAGGAAGATATCCGTGACCGCTTCGCCTTCCGGCACATCCGGAAAGAACGTCACCCGCTGCAAATAGAGTGGGAAATCGCGCGACGCCTCGCCCGATCGCGGCAGCCAGTCGGCACGGAGATAGCGCAGCGCAGCGCCCAGCAGATCGTCGGAGCCGACGTGGCGCAGCACCGCGCAACGGCCGCCCGGAATCAGCTTCACACCGACACCGGCATCGTTCGGCGCGACCTCCCGCTCGGTCGCCGCACAGAGGTCGAGCCGAAACGCCTCGGGCACCGCCGTGATCGGGTCGTCATAGAGAATGTTGAAAGTGGCGCTGGTCCGGGGCGGCAGAGCCATTGTCTTGCGCCAGGCGATGAATCGACGAATCGAGTCGCCGATCGCGGTCGGATCGCCGCGATGTTCGAGCACGGCAACGCGCGTTTCCGCGAAATCGACCAACCGGACCTTCGCGTCGCTCGAGCTCGCTGTCATAGGAACGATCCCGTCCGGGCTGTTTCCCGAAATTGTTCGGGGGTCCGACCAATCTTGCTCGAAAAAACGAGCGCTGCCAGCCGGCAGCGCCCGTGTTCGTTTCGACCGATCGCGGCGCTTACGACGCGGCAGCCATGTCGGCCAGTTCCGGCGGCATCTTGAAGCGCACGTTCTCTTCGACGCCGGCCAGCAACTCGACCTCGGTCGCCCCCAGCTCCTTCAGGCGCTCGACCACTTCCGTGACCAGCACTTCGGGGGCCGAAGCGCCGGCGGTGACGCCGACCGCATTGACGCCCGTCAGCCAGGCCGGATCGAGCGACGCGGCGTCGGCGATCAGATAGCCGCGGATGCCCATCTCGCCGGCCAGCTCGCGCAGCCGGTTGGAGTTTGAGCTGTTGTGCGCGCCGACCACCAGGATGACGTCGACCAGATTGGCCAGTTCGCGCACCGCGCGCTGGCGGTTCTGCGTCGCGTAGCAGATATCCTTGGTGCTGGGTCCGATGATCTCCGGGAACCGCTCGGTCAGCGCGTCGATCACGCTCTTGGTATCGTCGACGCTGAGCGTGGTCTGCGTGACATAGGACAAGCGGCGTGGATCGGACACGACGAGCCCGGCCACATCCTGCGGCGTCGCGACCAGATGCACCTTGCCGGTGACCCGACCCATGGTGCCCTCGACTTCCGGATGACCGTCATGGCCGATCAGGATCACGTCGCGACCGCCGTCGGCGTAACGCTGCGCCTCGGCATGGACCTTGGACACCAGCGGGCAGGTCGCGTCGATGACCGGCAGCGAGCGGAGTGCCGCCGCGTCCTCGACCTTCTGCGACACGCCATGGGCGCTGAACACGGTGATGCCGCCGGGCGGAATCTCGTCCAGCTCTTCGACGAACTTGGCGCCCTTGGCGCGCAGGCTGTCGACGACATATTTGTTGTGCACGATTTCGTGACGGACATAGACCGGCGCGCCGTATTTCTCGAGTGCGCGCTCGACGATCTCGATCGCCCGCTCCACGCCGGCGCAGAAGCCGCGCGGCTTCGCCAAAATCACTTTCATTCAACCAGGCCCCGATAATCTCGTTGCCCCGGACGGATCACGCGAACGTGACGGACCGGGTTCGGCAGCAGGCAAGCTAGCATGATTGACGCGATGCGGCAAAGCCGCGCCCAAGTCGCAGCAGACCCGCGATATGGAGTCCGACTTGACTTTACCCCCCGTGATGAAGCCTGTTTGTCTGCTGAATTTTCGTTGTCTGTCGACATTCTTGCCGCCACCGGCCCCACAGGGGTAAGTTTGGCGAATCTCCGATTCCAGACCGGTAACCCGGCCTGACGATCGGAACTGAGTTTAAGGAGCGAACGTGATCGGTCAAGCCAAACCCCTTCTCGACCGGGTCAATATCCCGGCCGACTTGCGCGGGCTGCCGGAATCGGATCTGCGGCAGCTGGCCGATGAACTGCGCCAGGAAATGATCGAAGCCGTGTCGGTCACCGGCGGCCATCTGGGTTCCGGCCTGGGCGTGGTCGAACTGACGGTGGCCCTGCACTACATCTTCAACACGCCGGACGACCGGTTGATCTGGGACGTGGGCCATCAGGCCTATCCCCATAAGATCCTGACCGGCCGGCGCGACCAGATCCGCACGCTGCGCCAGCCGGGCGGCCTGTCCGGCTTCACCAAGCGCAGTGAGAGCGTCTACGACCCGTTCGGGGCCGCCCATTCCTCGACCTCGATCTCGGCCGGCCTCGGCATGGCGGTCGCCCGCGATCTGCAGGGCGGCACCAACAATGTCGTGGCCGTGATCGGCGACGGCTCGATGAGCGCCGGCATGGCGTACGAGGCGATGAACAACGCCGGCGCCATGGACAAGACGCGCCTGGTCGTCATCCTCAACGACAATGACATGTCGATCGCGCCGCCGGTCGGCGCGCTGTCGGCCCATCTGTCGCGTCTGCTGTCGTCGAAGAGCTTCATCAGCCTGCGCCATGGTGCCATCGACCTGGCCGAGCGCCTGCCGCGCAGCCTGAAGGACGCGGCGCTGCGCGCCGAGGAATATGCCCGCGGCATGGTCACCGGCGGCGGCACGCTGTTCGAGGAACTGGGCTTCTACTACGTCGGCCCGATCGATGGTCATAACCTCGACCATCTGCTGCCGGTGCTGAAGAACGTCCGCGACGCCAAGGATATCGGCCCGGTGCTGATCCATGTCGTGACCCGCAAGGGCCATGGCTACGCCCCGGCCGAGGCCGCCGGCGACAAGTATCACGCGGTCGCGAAATTCGACGTGGTCGACGGCAAGCAGACCAAGCCCAAATCGAATGCGCCCAGCTATCAGAACGTGTTCGGCGAAAGCCTGATCAAGGAAGCTCGCAAGGACGACAAGATCGTCGCCATCACCGCGGCCATGCCGTCGGGTACCGGCGTCAATCTGTTCGCCAAGGAATTCCCGACCCGCACGTTCGACGTGGGCATCGCCGAGCAGCATGCGGTGACTTTCGCCGCCGGTCTCGCGACCGAGGGCATGAAGCCGTTCTGCGCGATCTATTCCACGTTCCTGCAACGCGGCTACGACCAGGTCGTGCATGACGTGGCGATCCAGAAGCTGCCGGTGCGCTTCGCGCTCGATCGCGCGGGCCTGGTCGGCGCCGACGGTGCCACCCATGCCGGCGCGTTCGACCTGGCCTATCTGGGCTGCCTACCCGAATTCGTGATCATGGCCGCCGCGGACGAGGCGGACCTGGTCCATATGGTGGCGACCCAGGTCGCCCACAACGACGGCCCGTCGGCGCTGCGCTATCCGCGCGGCGACGGCGTCGGCGTCGAGATGCCCGAGATCGGCGTCCCACTGCCGATCGGCAAGGGCCGGGTCATGCGCGAAGGTTCGACCGTCGCCATCCTCAGCCTCGGCACGCGCCTCGCCGAAGCGATGAAGGCCGCGAACGAGTTGCAGAGCTTCGGCCTGTCGACCACCGTGGTCGATGCCCGTTTCGCCAAGCCGCTCGATATCGAGTTGATCAACCGCCTGGCGCGCGAGCACGAGGTGCTGATCACGATCGAGGAGGGCTCGATCGGCGGCTTCGGCAGTCATGTCGTGCATCACCTGGCGGTCGCCGGACTGCTCGACTCGGGTCTCAAGATTCGCCCGATGGTGCTGCCCGATCGATTCCTCGACCATGACAATCCGGTCAAGCAATATGACGACGCGGGTTTGAACGCCCGACACATCACCGCAACCGCGCTTGCCGCCCTGGGGCGTACCGACGCCGTGATCCCGGCGAGCGCCTGATCAACCGCGATTGCTCGGAACGGAGGCAGCCGGTTGGCTGTTTTTCGTTCCGACCGTCCCGTTTCACATTGGCTCAGATGGCATCTCTGAAATTGAGGGCAGCAAGTGCCGCCCTCGCTTTGTTCCTGATCGCTCCCCAGGTCGCCGGCTCCGCTCAGGCGTTGCCGACGCCGCAGGCGGTGCCCGTCCCGGGCGCGCCGGAACCGGGGCCCCATGGGCCGGCCAGCGCGGTGGTCGATACGTTCGACATGGCCCTGCTCGGCGTCATGAAACAGGCCGCCAAGCTGGGCTACGAGGGTCGCGCCAAGCAGCTGACGCCGGCGATCGACAAGGCGTTCAACATTCCGCTGATGACCCGCATCATCGTCGGCTCGCCCTGGAACGAGTGGACCGACGACGAGCGCAATCACATCATCGACGCCTTCGGCAAGCTGATCATCGCGACCTACGCCCGCCGCTTCGACGGCTATAGCGGCGAGGATTTCGTGAACAACGGCGAGAAGCCGGTGGCCAACGGCGGCCTGCTGGTCACGACCGAACTGACCCGCCCCAAGGACCCGGCCGTCACGCTGAATTACCTGATGCGCGATGGCGACAACGGCCCGCAGATCGTCGACGTGTTCCTGACCGGCACGATCAGCGAACTGGCCACACGCCGCTCGGAATTCGCAGCCGTGCTGCAGCAGGGCGGCTATCAGGCCCTGCTGACCGCGCTGGAAAAGAAGTCCGCGGCCCAGGTCGCCGGCGGCGCCGACGCACAATAGCGGCTGGCGGGACGCTTAGCCCCGCCCCTTGCCCCGGCCCAGCACGCTCATCAGCGCGGGCTGGACGATCAGCGTGCACAGCAGCACATAGATCAGCGACATCATCAGCAGCAGGCCCATGCTGGCCGTGCCGGCATGGTGCGACAGTGCCAGGCTGCCGAAGGCGGTGCCGGTCGTGGCGGCACTGAACACGACGGCGCGCGCCGTCGAGGTCTGCAGTAGGGCGACCGGCCCGGTGCCGCCGCGCCAGACCATGACGAAATAGATGTCGAACGCGACACCGATGCCCATCAGCAGCGGCACGGCGATGACGTTGGCATAATTGAACGCCAACCCGATCGCGACGCAGGTGCCGAGCGCGTAGAATCCGGCGAGCGCCAGAGGCACCACGACCAGCACCACGTCGCGCACCCGGCGCAGCACGATCGCCAGCAGCAGCGTGATCGCGACCAGCGCCAGCAGCGAGGCGGTGGCGAAAGCCGTGCTGACGGTCTTGCCCGATTCCAGGATCGAGACCGGGGCACCGGTGGCCTCGGGCGCCAGCGTCCGCACGGCCGCGACGAACGCCGCCAACTGACGCGCGTCCTTCATGTCGCCCTTGGGGAAGACCGAGACGCGGGCACGGCCATCGGTCGCGATCCAATCGTCGCGGATTTCCGGCGGCATGCTTTCCGGCGACAGTTTCTCGGCCGTCATCGCGGCGCGCAGCATATCGACCCGGCCTTCGAAGCCACCCAGCAGCGCCTGGCGCAGCACCGTCACATCGCCGCCGTTCGGGCCGGCCAGGAACTTGCCGATCGAGGCCTGCAGCAGCGGCGCCGCAGTGCCGAGCGCGGCGCCATGGGGGCCGGCGAGGAAGCTGCGCAGATGTTCGGCATAGTTCCTGAGTGCCGCCCGTTCCTCATCGTCCGACGGCGCCGGCAGCGATGTGGCATGGTCGATGATCGGCCCGAGCAGAAATTTCGTTTGCTCGAGAATATCGAGCTTCGCCTGCTGATCGTCAGGCACGAAGCTCGCGAGCGTCAGCGCCTGGCGCACCTCCGGCAGGGCCGACAGCTTGTCGGCGAGCGTCTGGGCCGCCGTCAGGTTCGGCGTCAGGATCTCGATGCTATAGGGCGAGGCGAGCGGATCGGCAGTCAATTCCTTGACGGTCGTGACCGATTCCCGGCTCGGGTCCTTGAGATCGAGCGGATCGGCGTCGAAGCGCACGAACGGCACGCTCACCGCGCCGGCAATGCCGAGCAGCAGGGCCAGGGCCAGCACGGCTTTGGCATGGCGCCGGAGCCAGCCGTCGACCGCCGCGCCCCAGGCGAAGCCGGCAGCCTCGGGCTTGCCGCGCGCCGGCAGCAGGGTCAGCAGCGCGGGCAGCACGGTCAGATTGGCGATCAACGCCACGAACATGCTCGTGCCGGCGATCAGGCCCAGTTCCGACACGCCCTTATAGTCGGTCGGCAGGAAGGAATAGAACCCGACGGCGGTCGCGAGCGCCGCCAGGCCCAGCGGGCCGCTGATGCCCTTGGCCGCGCGCTTCAGCGCGTCCTGATTGGCGGCGGCCCGGTCGACGGGCTTGGCCCCGCCGGTGACCGCGTGCAGTTCGGCCCGATAGCGCATGGAAAACTGGATGCCGAAATCGACGCCGATGCCGATGAACAGCACGGCAAAGGCGATCGAGATCATGTTGAGCGTGCCGACCGCGGCGGCGGCGAAGGCGGCGGTCAGCACCAGGCCGACGATCAGCGTGATCAGGATCGCCAAAATCAGCCGCGGCGCGCGCAGCGCCCAGAGCAGGATGCCGATGACCGCGACCAGGGTGATCGCGGTGGCGGTGCCGGCGCCCTCGCTGACCGAGGCGAATTCCTCGTCCTCGAGCGGCACTTCGCCGGTCAGCCGGACGCGGACGCCCTTGGCAGCCAGCCCCAGATCGGCCGCCGTCCGGCGGATCGCGGCACTAGCGGCGGCCCCCGGCTCCAGCGCGTCGAAATCGAGCTTGGCCTGGACCAGAATGAAATGCCGCAATTCCTCGGGACGCGGCGGCTTGCCGGTCATCAGCAGGCCCCAGCTGACCGCTTCGGGCTTGCCGGCGGTGACGCTGTCGATGGTATGGGCGAACACGCCCATGGGCCCGGCCAGCTTGTCGCCCGACTCCTCGCCTTCCTCCAGGCCGGTCAAAGCCTGGCCCAGCACGCCGAACAACCCGCGCAAACTGGGATCGGCGTCGAGCGGGCCCATCAGCGGCTGGGCCTCGGCGATCTGGTCGGACAGCGCCGCCAACTCGTCCTTGTCGAGAAACATCAGGCCGTAGCGGTCGAAGAACGGCCCGCTGTCGGGGCGGCGAACGCTCTTGATGACATCGGTCTGCTCGGCCAACGCCTTGGCGAGCGCCGCCGTCGCATCCTCGACCGCGTCGGACGACGTCCCGTCGAGCACGATCGTGGTCAGGCTGGTGCTGGACGGGAACGCGGCATCGAACGCGGCCCCCTGCTTCTGCCAGGCGAGATCCGGCGACAGCAGCTTGCTGGTGTCGGTATTGACGCCCAGGTGACCATAGGCGAACCAGCCGCCCAGCAGGCTCAGCACCAGGGCCGCCAGCAGCACACGCCAGGCATGGCGGCGGCAGAAATCCACCAAGGCGGAAAGAAGACCGATCATACTTGCCCCGTCGAAAGCGCAATGCCGACGAGGGCGCCCCCGTCGGCATTGAACCGCGTTCCAGATGTTCCGGTTACCCCCCGAGTGGAGGGCGACGGGTCAGAACTTGATGCCGAACCGAACGCCGATATCGTTGATGCCTTCGTTGCGCTCGCCCAGGTCGGCATTGGAGATGTGGTTGTAGGATAGGGCCACCGAATAGACCGAGGTGATGTGGTAGCCGATATCGACATCCTCGCGGAACAGGATGTTCGATCCCAGCGACTTGCGCTTCTCGCCCTCGGGCGTGGCGCCGTTGACGTTGATCTTGCCGTCGTTCCAGCCGCCGCCGAGCGTGCCTTCGACATAGAAGGCATCGCCCTGGTGCAGCACGTTATGGATGAAGTCCCAGGTCCAGGTCAGGCCGGTATAGGCCTGGTCGGTCTGGCCCGAGGTATTGGCCAGCCCACCGATGATCGGCCGGGGCGAGCCGATGATGGTCAGGAACTGCGGCGAGTCGAACAGGAACTCGAGGCCGACGTCGGCACCGGTTTCCTTCTGGTGGCCGAACACGCTGGCATCATGCTCGTAGACGCCGATCCGGGCCTCGTCGAGGAAGCCGTAGGCATCGGCCTTGGCCAAGCTGGGAAGCGCCAGGGCAGCGACGCCGGCCGCGAGGAAAAGATGGGAAAAACGCATGGCCCCTCGGAGGATAGTGAGCGGGAAACGGCGAATGCCTTGGGCGGCACCCTAGCGATAGTGTCTTGGAAACGCCAGATATACGCGTTTACCATGTCGGCCGGTATGGGTGGCATGGGCCCCGTCGTCCGGCGGGTTATATTCGAAGTTCGAGAAGGGTTGGGTTGGTTATGGCGTCGATCAAGAGCGTCTGCGTCTATTGCGGATCGTCCAACAGGGTCGATCCGAAGTTTCTGGATGCGGCGACGGAATTGGGACGCCTGATGGGCGAGGCCGGGCTGAAGCTGATCTATGGCGGCGGCCGGGTCGGGCTGATGGGCCGGGTCGCCGACGGCGTGCTGGCGGCGGGCGGCAGCGTCGTCGGCATCATTCCGCGGCACCTGCACGACCGCGAGGTCGCCCACCCCGGCGTCAGCGAGTTGCTGGTCGTCGACACCATGCATGAACGCAAGCAGCTGATGGCGGAACAGGCCGACGCTTTCGTCGTGCTGCCCGGCGGCTATGGCACGCTCGACGAGATGTTCGAGATCATCACCTGGCGCCAACTGGGTCTGCACGACAAGCCGCTGGTGCTGGCCGACCTGTTCGGCTATTGGGCGCCGCTGGCCGAGCTGCTCGACACCATCATCGACACCGGTTTCGCCCAGCCCGAATGCCGC
>Ga0302232_10003521_pt1 | contig 10539 bp, 9 predicted proteins | sample II_Palsa_N2_3_FD_193575 | JGI IMG/M metagenome (GOLD analysis project Ga0302232, IMG submission 193575) | Peat permafrost microbial communities from Stordalen Mire near Abisko, Sweden - II_Palsa_N2_3 | ecosystem: Environmental > Terrestrial > Soil > Palsa > Peat permafrost | place: Sweden...
TGTTGCAATGGACGTCAAAGCAGTAGGCCCACTCGACCGACTGCTCGAGAAAGTGTCCCGTCTGGACCCGCAAGAACCGGTTCGTGAGGAACCTATTAAAAACAAAAATAAATGAAGGGGATTAGCGATCGCATTTTTGTTTCTCTTGTGCACTGTACCATAGTATGGTCGCAATGAACACGCCCACACACAGGAAGTCCACGAGGACCATGTACACGACCAGCTTGAGCACGCCGAGGATCCCTTGGCTGAAAGCCAGTCCGTACAGCACTGCGCACAGGATGATAATGGCGGAGAGGATGACGACAAAGGCGGGGTCGTCCCTTGACCACTGGTTCTTTGTCTCTGTTTGCAATCCCCGCGTCGTGTGTTTTAGCCTGGCTGTGCACGTTCAAAAACGAAAACGTACGTTTGTGGTACGAGATGTCGCGATAGGCACGCTTGGGCGATATGACAAAGTAGACCATTTGCGTCAGCGCAGACTCAAAGTCCATTTGCGAGAAGCGGAAGACGCGCTTGGCGTAGATGAGCAGCTTGTTGGGCACTCTTCGTTGGTGTTGTGCAGCAGCTGAAAGGGATTGGTTGGGGTGGGATTTGGTGGGTTTAAAAAACAGGCAACTGGGCGCGCCAATTACAGCGAAGGCCCCGTGTTGCGTTGGCCACTGACGCGCCCAGTGAGCTGCTGCCCAGCACGCTTGCCGAGCTGGCGCTGACCGAGGGCGTCACTGGCGACGTGTCCAATGTCGTGACGGTGATGGGGAGCATTCCTTCTGCTTGTGTCCCACTGGCTCCTGTGTGCTTTTCGTTCCTGCTGGTTGGTGGCGCGGGGAGGTGAGCGGTAGGGAGAAAGGCTGCTGGGAAAGCACACAAAGGGGGGGAACGGGAGGAGAAAGAAGGACACAAGCCAAAAAAAACGGACGTTGTGACGTGGAGGAAACTGATTGGAGGCGCGGCAAAATGGACGACTTGACCAAACGGATCGACTGAGCGGATCGACCTTCGGCGCCTGTTTTGCTTGCAGAGAACAAGAGGAAAGAAGAAATTGCGGCCGACGGACCGGCGCAGCTTTCGATTTCATCAAATAAAAGAAATAAAATAATTATTCAGGTTTAGGATTTTTTTTACTCTTTGTTTGGACGGCAAAGCAAGAAAACAAACAAGTTACTACACCACAGTAGTATGGTATTTTCTATACTGACGTACTGAACGCAAAAACAATTGAAATTACTATTGGTAGTGAAGGGCGTCGGCCAGCTTGGAGTGGATCGACGCGGCGGTCGGACGGCGAGCGACGCTGGTCTGGAGGCAGTCGTCCACGATCGCGATCACAATGGCCTTCTGAGGACTGCCGCCGCCGTCGAGCTGCGCCAGCCTGCCGCCGCCGCGGACCGTCATTTCGACCTGCTCGTGGGACACGTCGCTCCAGGGCACCTTGCGCGAGAGGACCTCCCAGAACGTGACACCGAGCGAGTACACATCGCTGCGCTTGTCGTCGTCGATCGAGCTGTTTGCGTGCACATTGCGCAGGTGCATCCGGGCAAAGACCTCGGGCGCCGCATAACGCGGCGAAATGCCATGGGCCGCGATGGACACAACGCCAGACACGGCCTCGCCCTCCGATCGCGCCAGGCCAAAGTCAGCCAGCAGGGGGTGCGGGTACGAAGACTGACTGAGCTGCTCGGGCTCGTTGAGCAGGATATTGGCCGATTTAATGTCGCGATGCACGATGCCCATGGTGTGGATGGCGTCCATGGCCGAGCTGATGCCGGCACACAGGTGCAGTGCCAGGCCAGGCTCGAGCGGGTCCTCGTCGTCCTGGTGGTGCAGGAAGCGGAACAGGTCGGTCTTGTACAGCGGCGTGACGATCGTGCGGGGCTCGTCCGTGTAGCCGATGAGCTTGATGACGTTGCGGTGGAACGACAGCGACCACATGATGGCGATCTCCTGGTGGAAACGGTCCAGGTTGGCCTCGTCGTCCAGGGCGGCCGAGCCGGTGACGTGCTTGACGGCCGCGACAGTCTTGTTGTTGTTGCGCTGGACGAGCCCGCGGTCGAGCACGGTGGCGCGCCAGATGGTGCCTTCGCCGCCCGCAGTCAGCTTGCGATCGAGGCGCAGGTCGGCCGTGTAGTCGAGGCGGAGGAAGCCGGGGAGGGACACCTCGGGCAGCGTGTTGATCAGCGTCGGGTCCATCAGGGGCCGCTGCTTGACGTCGAGCTCGCCGGTGCCGGTGGGATAGTTGTAGTACTCGATGGCAATGCTGTCGGGGATGGTGTTGCTGCGCGACTTGGTCTCCACCGACGGCAAGGCGGACATGGTCAGCTCGAGGATGTTGACGTTGTCCAGGCCGGTGGTCGTCTTGCGCTGGTCATGCCGACGACGCACGACAAACATGGCCACAATGAGCATGATGAGGGCAATCACGATCACGATCGGCACGATGATCGCGATGAGTTCATTGGAGCCGCTGTCGCTGGCGGCGGCGGGCACGGGCAGCGTAGTCGTGCTGGCCTGCGAGCCCGTGGGCTCGGGCGCATGGCCGTCCAGGTCAGCTTGGACCCACACAGAGTAGGCCGTCTGGGCGTCCAGGGTGAAGACGGCCAGTGACGTGGATGGCGCATCGACAGACCCAATGGGGACCCACTCTGTGCTGTGGCCGATGGTCATGCGGATCGACACGAGGTACGAGGTGGCGAGTGACTGGACCGGCGGCTGCCACGACACGACAAAGCCGGTCGAGTTGACCGAGGCAAAGGTGACCTGGCCGGGTGGGTTGATGGCGGTGGTGACGGTCAGCTGCGCACCAGACGAGTCCACAGCAAGGGATCGCTTCCTGCTGCTGGTGGCACCAAACACCTGGATGTAGTAGACCGTGTTCTGAACAAGGCCGCTGACGGTGGCCGGGCTCCCCGTGACCGTCTCCTTGACGTTGAACACGACCCCGTCGGTCGAAAGCGTGATCACGTACGCATTCGGGGCGGCACTCGAGGTGACAGCGGACCAGGCGAGGATGACATCACTGGCACCCACAAAGGTCGCCACGAGGCCGGTGACGCGACCGCCGCTGGCCGTGGGCGTGAACGTGCAGTTGATCGACGTGGCGGACCATGTGCCGTTCGAGGAGCAGTAGCCGGCTGCTGTCCCCGTAAAGCCGTCGACGCACGAGCCCGTGACGTACGTGTTGAGCGGGGTGGCGGGCAGGGCGCCGTTCTCGATCGTGGTTGCGGGGCAGGCCATGGGCGTCGACGACGGCCCGCTTGAAGGCTGCACAGTCGACGATGGCTGCACTGTTGGCTGAGTCGACGGCTGGGCAGATGGCAGAACTGTTGGCTGAGTCGACGGCTGGGCAGATGGCAGAACTGTTGGCTGCGAAGAAGGACCAGCAGATGGCTCAACCGTTGGCTGAGCCGAGGGCAGAGTGGTGGGTTCAGAGGAGGGCGCAGTGGTTGGCTGGGCCGAGGGCAGAGTGGAGGGCTGCTGAGTCGGGGCAGTAGTTGGCTGAGCAGCAGCAACAGCAGTCGTAATGGCCAGATTGGTCGTCAGAGCGGGAGCAGTCGTGGGGACGGTGGCTGTGCCCGACGCCGTGAAGGAGCCTGTGGGCGACACGGTTGCCGTAGCCGACTCAGTGGCCGAGGCAGAGATCGACTCGGTGGCCGAGCCCGTGGCCGAGGCAGTGAAGGACTCGGTGTACGATCCAGTGACCGATTGGCTGAACGACCCCGTGGCCGATTGACTGAACGACACGGTGGCCGATTGGGTGGCCGACTCGGTGGCTGATCCCGTGACCGAGGCAGAGAAGGAGGCAGTGGCCGAGTCGGTGAAGGACGCGGTGGCCGATTGGGTAGAAGACTCGGTGAACGAGTTGGTAACGGACACGGAAAAGGAAGCCGTGGCCGACTGGGTGAACGACTCTGTGGCCGAGTTGGTGGCCGACTCTGTGAACGAGTTGGTAACGGACACGGAAAAGGAGGCCGTGGCCGACTGGGTGAACGACTCTGTGGCTGTGTCGGTTGCCGATTGGGTCGACGAGTCAGTGGCCGATTGGGTGAACGACTCGGTCGCAGACTGGGTCACAGACTCGGTGAACGAGGCTGTGACAGAGGGCGTGGCCGAAGCGGTGTAGGAGGCCGTGGCCGAGTCTGTAAACGAGGCAGTGGCTGAATGGGTCATCGAGGCCGTGGCCGATTCGGTGAGCGAATGCGTAGCCGACTGGGTAAACGACTGCGTGTCGGAGTGCGTGTATGAGGCCGACGGCGAGGCTGTGAAGGACTGGGTGGCTGAGTAGGTGAACGACTGGGTGAACGACTGGGTGGCCGATTTGGTGAATGACTGCGTGGCCGACTGGGTGAAGGACTCGGTGGCTGACTTGGTGGCCGACTGGGTCCACGACTGGCACGGGTAGCGGCACTCGTTCGTCCACGAGGAAAAGTTGGCCGATGTAATCCGAATTTTGGCATAATCGCTGCCGGTTCCACCGGTGAAGCCGACGTAAAAGTTCTGGCTGCCACCTGTCGGCGATGGGTTGATGAGGCCACTAGATTCAATCGAGACGCTCGGGGATGTTGGCTTGGTGGTTGATGTGCTGGCGTAGATGTTGAGGTACTCGACGCCGCTGCATTCGTCGTCGACCCAAATATTGACAACGGCAGGGAGTGCTGTAGGAGATGTTGTCGGCGAAGGGAAAGAATAGCTAGTGGACCATCCGCTTGCAGGGCTGCCGGCATTCTGGTTGGCGTTGTTGTATCCAGCGATTTGGGGGCCATAAATCCATACGCCCGCGGCCACGAACTGGTGAGCTGAGCTGTATGACGTTCCGGACGAGAAGGGCATCACGCCCAGATCTTTTCCGCTGGTGCCAACCCAATTTGTACCATAGTTTTGGATGACAAAGGCGATGCCATCGGCGCAGCCGCCATTGCAGTTGTCATACGCCACCTGGAAACTGGCCTTGAAGCACTCGTAGCAGACGGGGCTGTAGGGGATGTTGTACCACGCGGACGTGGCCTGGCTGCCGGTCCACGTCATCTCGAGGTAGTTTGTACCTGACCCCTGCACAATCGTGGACGTGTTGAGCGTGAAGCCTGCCGGGTTCATGGCCTGCGAGGTAGCGGAAAAGTCGGGGAAGGTGAACGAGGTACCGGGGCAGGTGGCCGTCGGGGTGATGGTGGGGCAGGACTGGGAGCACGAGCTGGACGACCAGGAGGTGAACGTGGCCTTGTTGACACGGGTGCGCTGGTAGTTGCCGCCCGTGCCGCCCGAGAAGCCGACGAAGAACTGGTTTCCATTGGAGAAGACAGTGCCACTGCTCCCCGTGAACAGTGGCACGCCCGTGTTGACGACGAGGGTGGGGGACGAGGGCTTGACACCGTTCGTGCTGGCGTAGACGTTGAGGGTGCTGGATCCCGAGCACGCATTGTCGAACCAGAACGAGATGGTCTGGGCGATGGCGCTGGTGGCGTTGAAGGAGGAGGAGAAGGTGGTGTACCAGTTGGGGCTGCCGCCGCTCTGGTTGGGCTCGTTGTAGACAAGCACCTAAAAAATAAGTAAATAATAAATAAGTAAACGATAATAAACAATAAATAAAAAAAAGTAAAAAAAGTATTTATACTTTGGGGGTCCCGTACACCTCGATGCCTACGGCGAGATAGGCCTGGGACGTGCCAAGGAAGCCCAGGTTGTCGCCACTGCCGCCCACATAGGTTGTCGCTGCACTGCTGAGGACCATGAGCACGCCATCGGCGCAGTTGTTGGAGGAGCCGCACTCGTCAATCGTGGCCTGGTAGTAGCCCGAGAAACACTCGTTGCACTGCGCGTTGAAGGGCTCGACGAAGAACGCGGAGCCGGCCTGGCTGCCCGTGTTGTTGGTCAGCTGGAGGAGGTTGCTCGCGATGAAGGCGTTGCCGTTGAGGGTGAAGCCCTCGGGCGACGAGGCCGCAAGGGATGCAGAGGAGAAGTCGCTGAGGTTGTAGGCCGTTCCGTAGCACTGAGCCCCCGTGGTCGCAGCGGGGCAGCTGAGGGAGCACGCGTTGTTGGAGTACGAGTTGAAGTAAAAGTTGTCCACCTGAATGGTCGAGTAGTCGCCGCCTGATCCAGCCGTGAAGCCGACGTAAAAGTCCTTGGAGCCACCGCTGGGGGCCGTGTTGAAGAGGGCGCCGCTGGTGCTGGCCACGAGCTGCGGGCTGGACGGTTTGGTGGTGCTAGAAAGGCTGTAGTAGATGTTGAGCTCGTTGCCGCCTGTGCAGCCGTTATCGATCCAGACGTTGATCGTATTTGAGCCACCGGAAGAGGTAAAACTGGTTGAGATGCTCCACTCGGGCGTGTCCACGCTCTGCTGGGCGTTGGTGTAGACGGCGATCACATTTTTGACGGGTCGGATGCCCACGGCGAGGAATTGCTGTAGATCAGTAAAAAAAAAAAGGGGGACGACACGGTAAATAAACATGAAATAGACTGAGTGGGGGAGCCGAATAGACAGTGCCGTGAAAAAAAGGCAGGATCACGAAAGAAAAAAAAGGACAAGCACAAACAAGAGAGAAAGAAAAGGAAAAAAAAAAAAGAAAGAAAGGTGGATGGGCGGGCACCAAAAAGGGAAGATAGCGATTAAAAAATAATCAAAGCCATTACCTGGGCCGTCGTGGTGGTCGTGATGGGAAAGCTGCCGCCGAAAAGACCCATGGAGTCGCCGTCCGCGCCCAGACCCATGAGCGGACCCACGTTTTGGATAACGAAGGTCACGCCGTCCGAGCACGGTCCGCAGTCGATAAACTCGATCTGAAACGAAACGTTGAAACACTCGGTGCAGGAGGGCACAAATGGCTTGCTGAACCACGCCGAGGCCGCGACATCGCCCGTCGTGGGCATGAGCTGCAGCGTGTTGCTGACGTACTGGACGGTGTTTGACGTGCCCTGGTTGGACTGCATGTAGATACCGGTGGCGTTGGTGTTGACGTTGTTCGTGACCGTCGACGTGCTAAAGTTGGGGTAGCTAATGGCCGTGCCCTGGCACGTGGCCTGTGCGCCGGACGCCCACGATAAGACCGAGAGGGCCGCCAAGAGCGGAAGGACTCCCATATTTTTTCGAGCACAGCGGGGAAAAAAAAACAACGTGGGGCGTTCTCCGATTGGCTATTCGTGGGGTTTTTTTGGTCGTCGAGCCACATTCCTGGGCCCCTTTTTCGAGCCAACGATCTACTGTCCCGACAGTCCCAACCAACGTGTGAGCCCGAGCACAGGGAGCTTTTGGGGCGCACCACCAGGAAAACCACTGCAAAGAAGGGCCAAGGGCCGCGCTTGAAACACCATGAAACGTTTCTGAAACAGAGAAGCAAAAAACCCCACTTTTCATTTCTTCCGATGCGCATTCCGCGAGTGGTTCTGGCCCCTTTCGTCACGGCGCTCTTGGTGCTCGCGTTTGCGCTGGACGACGTGACCAAGGCAACGATTGAGCGCGCACACCGCATGCAGGCCAAGGGGGACGTGGTGGGCGCCCAGGATGTCCTCGTTGCGGCCCTCACGTCGCTCATGGAGGCCAAGGCGCCCGACGACGACGCGGCCGTTGTCGAGCTGCGCTTCGAGCTGGGCAGCGTGCTGTACGAGCTCAGGGACTACGCCGCGGCCAAGGCGTACCTCGTCAAGGCCCGCGAGGCCCACCGCCGGCGGTTCGGCGCAGAGGACCCGGACAAAAAGAACCCCGACTGGGGCGACCTCAGCACCGCCGCCGTGCTGGACGCGCTCGGCAACACGCTCGACCGGCTCAACGAGTTCCACGCCGAGCGGGACGCGTACAAGCACGCCCTGGCGATCAAGGTGCGTTTGCTGGGCGAGGAGGACAGTCTCGTCACGGCGGCGGCGCTCATCGGCACCGCAATAGCCTCCAAGACCGTGGGCGAGCTGGGCAACGCGCTCAAGATGCACCAGCGGGCCCTGACGATCCAGCAGCGCGTGCTCGGCCCCATGCACCGGGATTTGGCCGTGACCCACCACAACATTGGCAACGTCCTTCTCGAGCTGGGCAGGGACGACCTGGCCCTCGCCGCGCACGAAAAGGCCCTCGAGATCAGGCTCAAGCACGAGGACAAGGACCCCATCAGCGTCGCCATGTCCTACAACGCGTACGTCGAGTGCACGAAACGCGCCTGAAACAGCCTGAAGCACCTAATTCTTCTTTTTTTTTTTTCAGGCTGGGCGAGGTCAAGCGGCACCAGGGCGACCACAAGGCTGCCCTCGACTACTTTACGAGGACGCTCACGATCCAGGCCGCTCAGCTGGGCGAGGGGCACGAGGCGGTGACCGGGACGCACAACAACATTGGTGTCGCGCACTTTGCCCTCAAGGACTACCCCAAGGCCCTCGACCACCACGAGCGGGCGCTTGCCGTCCGCCTGGCCATCCACGGCGACGAGGACCACATCGACGTGGCGGACTCGCACATGAACCTGGCCGTGGCGTACAAGAAGCTGGGCGACATTGCGACCGCCTTTGAGCACGCCCTCAAAGACCTGCAGATCAAGCGCAGCCTCCTCGGCGACGAGCACCCCGAGACGGCCAGCTCCTCGTACAACATCGGGCTCCTCTACAAACAGAACGGCAACGACAACGCCGCCCGTGTCTTTGTCACCAAGGCCCACAAGCTCTTCCAGGCCCTCTTTGGCGACAAGCACGCCAACACGCTCAAGGCCGCAAAGACGCTCTCCGACTGGGGCCACGCCGTTCCCTCAGCAACCAAAAAAGACGAGTTGTAAATTACAATGCCAGTACAATTGCTTATTTCACAATTTTTATTCTCGACGGCTATGCAACCGTAACCGCGGGCGGACCGACGAGCTCGCCGCTGATGGCGTCGTTTGCCGCGTTGGGGGCCGCCGCAGTCGCATCGTGACCGGTGGCCGCGAGTGGGTCCGCCGCATCGGTCGACTGGCGGTCCACGTTGAAGTCTGGCGCGCGCCGCGCCGCTCGCCCGAGCTCCTCGTCCGAGCCCACTGGGATCATGCGCGTGATCTTGCCCACGCCCTTTGTGCGGCCCTCGCGGAAGAGGATGCGCTCGCCCAGCTTGAGGTACTCGGGGACCTTCATGAACCGGAAGCGTATGATTGCGCGGTCGCCCGTGCGCAACACGTCCTTGCTGCCCATGCTGACGATGCCGGCTGTCTGCCGCACGTTGCCCGAGTGCATCATGGCCTGGTAGCGGCTGCTGATCGTGGTCGAGTGGTACAGCACCAGGATCTCCGCCTCAAACTCCATGCACGCCCTGGGCTCCTTGTCTTTGCTCAGCAGCACCATGCCCTTGCGCAGGTTGGACTTCTTGATCTTCTTGAGCGCAAAGCAGGCCGACTGGCCGGCCGTCACCTCGAGCACGTTGCAGCGCTTGCGGTGCATCGACTTGATCTGCACGGGCTCAAACTTGCCCACGGAGTCGGGGCCGATGAGCAGCCAGTCGTTGGGACGCACAGTGCCCGATTGCAGCGTGCCAGACACGACCGCACCCACGCCCTACGTGCGCAATCCCCCGCCCATCAGTATCCAACCGGGCCAGCAACAGGAAAACGTACCGGCACGAGGAACGTGTCGTCGATCTGGAACTCGACGCCTTCGTCAGCGTGGTAGTCCCTGTAGGCCGGCAGGAGGTTGAGGAACTGGCGGATCAGCGGCAGGTTCTCGCCCGTGACGTTGGAGACCTGGAAGATCGGGCACACGCGCTCGTTCATAAACGTGTTGACGTGCGAGATGACGTCGTCCACCGAGTCGATGAAGGCAGGCACGCGGCGGCAGCCGGGCGACTTGAGGATCTTGGTGATCTGCTTGATCGTGTCCTGCAGCACGTTGGGCGGGCACATGTCGATCTTGGTGATGACGATGAACACGGGCACGTTCAGGGCCAGCGTCAGTCCCAGGTGTTCTAACGGCCGCGCTGTCAGGAACGACAACCAAAGAAGCAAGTACCTTTGGTCATGCCGATGACGCCGTTGTTGGCACCAATCATCAGCATGGCAAAGTCGGGGGCACAGCCAGTCAGGCCAAAGACGGTCGTCTTGAGGTACTTTTCGTGGCCGGCGAGGTCGATGAACGTGACGACCTTGGACGAGGCCTCGCACACGTCGGCCCACGAGATCCTGTGGGCGTGCACGTCGGCGTAGTTGCAGATCTCACCCTTGGACGAGAAGCCCATGATTTCGTGCGCGATGGACGACGTGCGGCCCGTGTCCGACTCGTGCTTGTGGCGAAACATGTTGAGACGGGCCTTGCCACGGCCGTTGTCGAGCGAGCCGCGCGTGAGCACGCCCAGCATCGTGCTCTTGCCGGCGTCGACGTTGCCCACGACCGCAACACGGACCTCCAGCAGCTGCTCGATGTTGGCCTCTCGTCTTATGAGCACGTCGGCAACATGGGCACCTAGAAAAAAATCAGGGGATTAAAAAGACAACAACACGTAAATACCGTCGAGGATGCGCTCACGCATCACGGTGACGTCGGCATGCACCTTTTCCGCGATCAGCTTGATCCGCGCGAGCACCTTGGCGTACTCCTCGGCGGTCAGGTTCATCG
>Ga0302232_10003542_pt1 | contig 10498 bp, 9 predicted proteins | sample II_Palsa_N2_3_FD_193575 | JGI IMG/M metagenome (GOLD analysis project Ga0302232, IMG submission 193575) | Peat permafrost microbial communities from Stordalen Mire near Abisko, Sweden - II_Palsa_N2_3 | ecosystem: Environmental > Terrestrial > Soil > Palsa > Peat permafrost | place: Sweden...
TGATGGACCCGCTGGTGGCTAAGGCCTAGCGCGTCCGCGATCTCCCGCAGTGATGCGCCGGCAAGCTGCAGCCGGCGCACCGCCTGGTGAAACTCGGCGCGCGCGAACACGGCGCGGTATTCGGCATCAATGGCACGGGCTTCGGTCGTCTTCGCCTGGTTGAGCAGGTCAGCATCCAGGGGCATTCGTCTACTGTACCTAGACAATAGACGAGCGCAAGGCCGTTAACGTTCTTTTGCCACGAGACCTCGGCGCTCCCCGCCCTGGGCCTCACACCCTTCTGTAACCCCCACCATTAGAGATCGTTAGCGGCTGGCCCACGCCATCAGCCAGTACGTGGACCTGGGGGCTGGGTACCGGATGAGGCGATGCCGGGGCGGAAGATATGTGCTGGCTTCCGCGCCGGTCGCGGGCGAGCATGAACTGTCACACAGCCGCTCTAGGGTGGCGGCATGAACGCTCAGACGCCGCCTAGCGCAGGTTCGGGCTACACGGCCAACGTCACGGGCCACGCTCCGCCGGGATACGGGACCGTGACTCCCTGGGTCATCTCCCGCGACACCGCGCGCCTCATCGACTTCGTCCGGGATGCGTTCGATGCGGAGGAGCTCGCCCGGTTCCCGGATCCGGACGGGCGGATCGGGCACGCCGAGGTACGGATCGGTAATTCGGTGGTGATGATGTTCGACTCCTGGCCTGGCTGGCCGGCTACGCCCGGGTTCCTCCGCCTTTACGTGGCCGACGCGGACCAGTCCTACCAGCGCGCGATGGCCGCCCGGGGGCACGTCGGTTACGGCGGTGACCGCGCTGTTCTTCGGTGACCGGGTAGGCCGCGTCCGGGATCCGCTGGGCAACATCTGGTGGATCCAGGCCCACGTCGAAGACGTCAGTCCCAGCGAGCTCGCCCGCCGCCCGCAGGATCCAGCGGCCGCGGAAGCCCTCCGCCTCGTGGAGTCGTCGCTGGGCACGGCGATGGGCCCCGAGGCTGACCCGCCGGGTTGCGGGGCGCCTCAGGACTGGGAGGTGAGGGCCTCGGACAGCTCGACCGGCCCGGCCAGGGTCTGGTAGACGACGCAGTACCGCCGGGTCAGCCGGAGCAGGGTGTCGAGCTCCTCCGCACTGGCGTCGGTGTCCAGGCTGAAGCTCAGCCGGATCGCGGTGAAGCCCACCGGCGCGTCCTTGGCCACGGCCAGTGTGCCCCGGAAGTCCAGGTCGCCTTCGGCGGAGACGGTTCCGCCGCGCACCGGCAGCTTCAGCGAGGTGGCCACCGCGCGCAGGGTCACCCCGGCGCACGCGACCAGGGCCTGCAGCAGCATGTCGCCGGAGCAGGCCAGCGATCCGTCCCCGCCGGTCGCGGGGTGCAGGCCCGCCTTGGCCAGGGCCTGCCCGGTCGCGACCGAGCAGCTGACGTCTTCGGCACCCAGCTCGCCCTGGGCGGTGAGGGTGATCATGGCCTGCTGCGGGTCCTGGCGGTAGGTGTCCTTCAGCGGCTGCTGAACGGCCTGCAGCGTCTGTGCGTCCAATCCGGTCTCCCTGCTCGCTTCGCCGTGCGCTTGCCGGCGCCTCCACGCTATCCGCCCGCGGCAGGCCCGCGTCCAGCTCAGGCAGGACGTCAGGCGAGTGCGCCCGGGCCTGCGACGACGGGTCTGTCATCTCTTGACCCGGTGGCCGCATGTCGGTCACTGTGCGGGGTAAGCCGTCGAAGGGGACGATGCTGGAGGCAGGCCCGATGGACTCAGCGGTGCGGATCGGCCGTGAGTTCGTCGTCCCGGGGCACGGCCACGCCACAGCTGCGGAGACCGCCCCGCTCAAGCCGAGCGGGATCATCAAGTTCCAGGCTCCGGAGATCGTGTTCGGGCCGGAGTCGCTCGCCGAGGCGGGGTTCGCCGCGCGGCGGATCGGGGCCCAGCGTCCCTTCGTGGTCGCCGACCCCGGCATCATCGCGGCCGGCTGGGCGGATGAGCTCAGCCAGCACCTGGCTGACGCCGACCTTCCCGCTACGTTCTGGTCGGGCCTGACGCCCAACCCGAAGGACTTCGAGATAGCCGAGGGCTACCAGCGGTATCGCGAATTGGGCTGCGACGTCATCATCGCGATCGGCGGCGGCTCCTGCCTGGACGCGGCCAAGGGCATCGCGATCCTGACCGGGAACGGCGGCCAGATCCTGGACTACGCGGGCGTGGACCGGGTCACCCGCCCGATCCCGCCGCTGCTGATGATCCCGTCGACCGCCGGCACTGGCGCCGACGTCTCCCAGTTCTGCATCATCACCGACACCGCCAGCAAGGTGAAGGTGACGATCATGGGCCGCGCGCTGGTGCCCGAGATCTCCGTCACCGATCCGCGGCTGCTGTCTACCATGCCTGCGGATCTCGCCGCGGCGACCGGGCTGGACGCGCTCACCCACGGCATCGAGGCATACGTGTCCTGCGCCCACAACCCGCTGGCTGACGGGCACGCGCTGAGCGCGGTGCGGCTGGTCTTCGGCAACCTGCCCCGCATCGTGGACCGGGACGCCACCGGCGATCTGCGCGACCATATGGCCCAGGCCAGCCTGGAGGCCGGGATGGCCTTCACCAACGCGCTGCTCGGTGCGACCCACGCGATGAGCCATCAGGTCGGCGGCCTGCTCGACCTGCCGCACGGAGTGGTGAACGGCGTTCTGCTGCCGCACGTGATCCGGTTCAACGCGGCCGTCGCGCCGGACCGGTTCGTCCCGCTCGCGCAGGCGGCGGGGCTGGCGGTGGCCCCGGGCATGCCTGGTGAGGAAGCCGGGTACATGCTGGCCGACCGGGTCCGGGCCATCGCCGATGAGCTGGGCGTTCCCCGTGGCCTGGCGGAGCTCGGCGTAGCGCCCGGCAGCGTGCCGACCCTGGCCGCGAACGCTCTCGCCGACGCCTGCCTGGCCACCAACCCCCGGCCGGTCTCCCAGGCTGACCTGGCCGCGCTGTTCATGCCGCCCTCTAGCGCCACCGATGAGCTCCTCCAGCGCTGAACCTCCCCGGCCGGCCCGGGAAATGGACCAGCCGACGCTGAGCAGGCTCACCGGGGTCCGTTCCGGCAAGCAATCCTACTACGTCGAGCTGCGGCGCACCGAGGCCCGGATGACCTCGGCCGTGCAGGCGCTGGAAGGTATCTCCGCGGCCCTGGTCCGGACCCGCGATGACCCCCGGGCGCTGCTGGAAGAGGTGCTGCGCGCCGCGGCCGGTCATCTGCGTGCCGACTGGACGATGATCGCCCTGCGCGACGGGGAGCTGCCCAGCCTGGACATGCGGTTCCTCGCGCTGGGGCCGGACGCGCAGGTCTTCGAGGCGGTCCGGGAACTGCCGCCGTGGCTGGGCCGTGAGCTGGCCAAGGTCCGCGGCGCGCTGAACACGGAACCCACCACGGGAGCGGGCTGGGTCCAGGTGCCGATGACGCTGGACGGCGCGGCCCTCGGGCGGCTCATCGCGTACTACGACCAATCCCAGGACGTCGTCGAGCACGCCGACCTGTGGGTCCTGCGCATCCTGGCTGACCAGGCCGCGGTCTCGATGCATACCGCGACGCTGTACTCGGCCGGCGCCGACCTGCGCCTGCAGGCCCAGCAGTTGTACGACGAGATCGCCCGCAGCTCCCAGGACCTGCGGACCCGGACGGCCGAGCTGGAACGGGCCGAGGGCCGGCTGCGCGTCCTGCACCAGCGCGAGCTGCTGGACGCCGAACGGCACCGCATTGCCCTGGAACTGCACGACAGCGTCGCCCAGCACGTCCTGTCGGCCGGGCTGGCGGTCGACGTGTGCCGGGCCGAGGCTGCCGACCGGGGTGACGACGCCGACGTCCAGCGGCTGACCGGCGCGCGGGACCTGATCGCCAAGGCGGGGGATCAGGTTCGTTCGGTGATCTACGCGCTGCACCACCAGCCGATGGACCGGAAAGGGCCGCTACTGCCCGAGCTGCTGCAGGGCCTGGCCGCGCAGCACCGGCCGAACCTGGCGGTGACGATACGCCTGGAAGGCCGGCTGCTGCCGATCAGTGCCATCGCCGAGCAGGCGCTGGCGCGGATCGCCGGGGAGGCGCTGTTCAACGTGTCCCTGCACGCTCAGGCCACCCGGGCGGTGATCCGGCTCCGCTATGCGCCGGAGGAGATCATGCTGTCCATCAGCGACGATGGCGGCGGTGATCCGGCTCAGCTGCGCCGCCTGCTCCGGCTCGAGGCACGCGCCGACTCGGACGGGCGCCATCAGGGGCTGGCCAACATGGCCCGGCGTACCCAGGAACTCGGCGGCACCTTCATCGTCCGCCGTTCGAAGCTCGGCGGAATCCGGCTCGACGCCCGCGTCCCGGCGGCCGAAGCGGCGGAGGTCCCGTGACCAGCGGGGGAGCGGGGGAGCGGAGGAGGGGCGGGCCAGCCAGCCAGAGCTTATCGAGCCGGTGCTGGTCGACGATCACGCCGTCGTCCGCCCGGGGCTGCGCTAGGTCCTGGAGCGCGCACCCGATGTCCGGGTCCCGGAGTCATCCGAACTACGCACGAGGATGACGAAGAAGACGACCGCCACCGCCGTGAAGGTAACCGGGGCGATGTCATCTGGAGGCGCGGCCTTGCTCAGGATGTTGTGCCGGGCAGCGCATCGGAATCGGACAATCTGCGCGCCGCGGCTATCGTCGGCAGGACACTGGCTATTCCCCCGGCTGCGCCGGTGCTCCCGGCGGTGCCCCGCAGGCCTTGGCTGCGGCCGCGTACCCGGTCAGTCCTGGCGGGTCAGCATGAACACCGGAATCTGTCGTGTGGTCTTGGCCTGGGCATCGCCGAGTTGGGGATACTGCGCGACCAACTTCGGCCACAGCTCGGCGCGGGCGGTGTCGTCGAGCTCCTCCGCCAGTACCGTGAACGTCTGGGTGCCCACCTCGGCCTTGATCCTGGGGTTGGTCTTGAGGTTGTAGTACCAGTTTGGGTGAATAGGCGATCCGCCATTGGCGGCCCAGATCGCGAAGCGGCTGTCTCCCTGAAGGGAGTAGGCCAGCGGCGAGACGCGATCGATCCCGGACTTTGCGCCGATGTGGTGGACGAGAATCAGCGTGATGTCCGCCCATGGCCCGCCAACGCGTCCCCCATTCGCCCGGAACTCCTCAATGATCTTGGTGTTGTAGTCGTCGGTCCCGCCCGGAGCCGAATTCGCCATGATGTCCTCCAAACCGCAGAAGCGCTGAGCGCGCCGGCGGCTATCGCGGATCGCGGGTGCCGCCCTTTGGCGTCGCACGCCGGTCATCGCTCACCCTTAACCTGCAACCAACGGTAGCACGTTGCCGGGCAGATGTGCAACCAATTCTTGCAGTTGGCTCACCGCGCACCGATCCCTCAACGCGCAACTTGTTGTTGCACATAAGCGGAACATGTGCAATGATTGGTTGCACATCGAGAAGGAGGAAGACGTGCGCAAGGCCATGACTGCACGCAACGACCAGATGACGAGCTTTACCTACACGACGTACATCCACGCCACGCCCGAGCGGGTCTGGCAGGGTCTCACCGACCCCACCGTCACGAAGCGCTACTGGCGGCACCACAGGGCTGGTCCGAAGACCTTCCGTTCGGACTGGAAGAAGGGCTCGACCTACGAATTGGCGCACGAGGAGGTCGGGCTCGTCGTGAGTGACCCCGGACAGGTGATCCTCGAGTCCGATCCCTGTCGTCGGCTGGCCTACACCTGGCATACATTCACGCCCGAGTGGGCCGCCGAGGTGGGCATGGAGGAAGCCGCCGCTGACGCCTGGCGCGCTGAGCCCCGCTCCAAGGTGGCCTTCGAGATCGAGGACGCCGGGCAGGGGGTGGTCAAGCTCACGGTCGTTCACGACGGCTTCGAGGCTGGTAGCGACGTCCTCCAGGGCATCTCGAACGGGTGGCCTGCCGTCCTGGCCAGCCTGAAGACCCTGCTCGAGACAGGGTCAGCGTTGCCTTGGACGTAGCGGGTTGGCCAGGCCGGGAGCGTTGAACAGCCCTCGCCCCATCGGACGCGCCGTCGCTTGAAGTGCGCCTCGTGCAGTCGTCGCTGGGCACGGCGATGGGCCCCGAGGCTGACCCGCCGGGTTGCGGGGCGCCTCAGGACTGGGAGGTGAGGGCCTCGGACAGCTCGACCGGCCCGGCCAGGGTCTGGTAGACGACGCAGTACCGCCGGGTCAGCCGGAGCAGGGTGTCGAGCTCCTCCGCACTGGCGTCGGTGTCCAGGCTGAAGCTCAGCCGGATCGCGGTGAAGCCCACCGGCGCGTCCTTGGCCACGGCCAGTGTGCCCCGGAAGTCCAGGTCGCCTTCGGCGGAGACGGTTCCGCCGCGCACCGGCAGCTTCAGCGAGGTGGCCACCGCGCGCAGGGTCACCCCGGCGCACGCGACCAGGGCCTGCAGCAGCATGTCGCCGGAGCAGGCCAGCGATCCGTCCCCGCCGGTCGCGGGGTGCAGGCCCGCCTTGGCCAGGGCCTGCCCGGTCGCGACCGAGCAGCTGACGTCTTCGGCACCCAGCTCGCCCTGGGCGGTGAGGGTGATCATGGCCTGCTGCGGGTCCTGGCGGTAGGTGTCCTTCAGCGGCTGCTGAACGGCCTGCAGCGTCTGTGCGTCCAATCCGGTCTCCCTGCTCGCTTCGCCGTGCGCTTGCCGGCGCCTCCACGCTATCCGCCCGCGGCAGGCCCGCGTCCAGCTCAGGCAGGACGTCAGGCGAGTGCGCCCGGGCCTGCGACCTTCCCGCCACGTTCTGGTCGGGCCTGACGCCCAACCCGAAGGACTTCGAGATAGCCGAGGGCTACCAGCGGTATCGCGAAATGGGCTGCGACGTCATCATCGCGATCGGCGGCGGCTCCTGCCTGGACGCGGCCAAGGGCATCGCGATCCTGAACGCGGTGCGGCTGGTCTTCGACAACCTGCCCCGCATCGTGGACCGGGACGCCACCGGCGATCTGCGCGACCATATGGCCCAGGCCAGCCTGGAGGCCGGGATGGATGGTCCGCGGCCTCACCGCGGGGCCGCCCGGCGGGGAGCAGGCCCCCTAGCCGTGCTGGCGTGCCGCCGGGCCGGAGGTCTGGGCCGTCCGGGAGTTGCGCGAGGTGCGGCGGGATACCGCAGTCACGGCCGAGTCGGCCTGATGGAGCGCCCTGGCCGTCCGGGTGGATGAATCACGGCGTTCCGCGGCGACGGCGAGGCGGTGGACAAGCATCCGGGTAATAGGCAGCGCAACGGCGAGCAGCAGCCACATCCGGAGCCGTCGGGAGAGGAATAGCCACATGGTCAGGGTCCCTTCTTGCGCGACCGGCTCGCGCCGTCCAATGCCCGTGGCGCTACCCGCAGCGGCACGTGCTAATCACTACGGCGGCGATGACCCGCACGTCCGCGCGCCCTGCTCCTGCTTATCCGCCGCCCTCCAGTTGCAGTGCCGGGGCCGAATCCCGGCCGGAGTCTCCGCCCGTCACGTATGGGTCAGCGCGGTCTGGGCAGGGCAAGTGTAGCGGCGGCAGTGACGCTGCCGTGTGATACGAGGGAGGACATCGTGGCGATCGCGACCATCAACCCCGCTACCGGGGGCACGCTGAAGACCTACGACGAGATGAGCGAGGCGGAGCTCGAGCGCAGCCTGGCGGCCGCCGCTACTGCGGCCGCGGACTACCGGCTGACCAGCTTTGACGCGCGGGCGGGATGGATGCGGCGGGCGGCTGGCATCCTGGATGACGAGCAGGATCAGATCGCTGCGATGATGACGACCGAGATGGGCAAGACGCTGGCCGCCGCCCGCCAGGAGGTCGCCAAGTGCGCCACGGCCTGCCGGTACTACGCCGATCACGCCGCCGAGTTCCTGGCCGACGAGCCGTCCGGCGCCGAGGCGGTCGGGGCCGAGCGCGCCTACGTGACCTACCAGCCGCTGGGCCCGGTACTGGCCATCATGCCCTGGAACTTCCCGCTCTGGCAGGCGATGCGCTTCGCCGCCCCCGCGCTGATGGCCGGCAACGTCGGGCTGCTGAAGCACGCCTCGAACGTCCCGCAGACGGCGCTGTTCATGCAGGACCTGTTCGCCCGGGCCGGGTTCCCGGACGGGACCTTCCAGACCTTGCTCATCGGGTCCAAGCGGATCGAGGCGGTCCTGCGTGACGACCGGGTGATGGCGGCCACGCTCACCGGGTCGGAGCCAGCCGGGCAGTCGGTGGCGGCCATCGCCGGCGATGAGATCAAGAAGGTCGTGCTCGAACTCGGCGGCAGCGACCCGTTCATCGTCATGCCCTCGGCCGACCTGCAGGCGGCCGCCAAAGTCGGTGCCGTCGCGCGCTGCCTCAACAACGGCCAGTCCTGCATCGCGGCCAAGCGCTTCATCGTGCACGACGCGGTCTACGACGACTTCGAGCGCCTGTTCGTGGAGCAGATGTCGGCCAAGGTGGTCGGGGATCCGATGCAGGCTGGCACCGATATCGGGCCACTGGCCTCGCAGCAGCAGCGCGACGACGTCGGGGAACTGGTCGCCGATGCGGTGCACAGGGGGGCGAAGGTGCTGTGCGGCGGCACCGCACCCGACGGGCCCGGCTTCTACTACCCGCCGACCGTGCTGGCCGGCATCACCCCCGACATGCGCGTCCACCAGGAAGAAGTCTTCGGCCCGGTGGCCACGCTGTACCGGGCGGCGGACATCGGCGCGGCGGTACAGGTCGCCAACGGCACGAGGTTCGGCCTCGGCGCGAACGCCTGGACCAACGACGAGGAGGAGCGGCGTCAGTTCATCCGGGACCTGGCGGCCGGCATGGTCTTCATCAACGGCAACGTCACCTCTTACCCGCAGCTGCCGTTCGGCGGGGTCAAGCGCTCCGGTCACGGCCGCGAGCTGTATCACCAGGGCATTCGCGAATTCTGCAATATCAAGACCGTGTGGCTGGGGCAGCCCGGGGCCTGACCCGCGGTGGCCGGGCCGGCCGATCCGGGCGGTCGAGCACCAGCCAGCCGCCGTGGTGCTCGTAGACCCGGTAGTCCCAGCCGGAGCCGGCGCCGAGCTTGCGGAGCTGGCCGGCGCCGACCGTGCGGACGTGACCGAACAGCCGGGTCGGCTCCCGCTCGTACGGCACCGCGACGACCACCCGGTGCCGCGCGATCCGGGTCGCCTCGCGGTGAGCGCGGTCGCGGTGGCCTCGCCGACGTGCTCCAGGACGTGCAGCAGGGCCACCGCGTCCACCGAGGCGGACGCCAGCCGGCTGGACCCGGCGTCACACGTGACGATCGTGACTGGAATTCCTTGATCGGAAGGGCTTGAGCAGTTCATCGACCTGCATGGAAACCTCCTGGGGCGTGTCAACAGCCCGACCCTCAGACGGCTGCGGTCACCCGGCGCGAGACCCGCGCAGGATGGGAAATGCAAACCAGCCGTTCGCTGGCCCCGTCGATGGCGGGGGAGAACCTAGCCGAAAGGAGAGGTGCGCGCGCCGGCCGGGCGGCCAGGTGAGTAGGGAAAGTGGCCGGCGGCCCCGGGAAGCACGCTTCGGCTCTTGTCCAGGCCGCAGCCGCCCGTTACCGTAGCCATATTCGTCACTCAGTGACAAATATGCTCGGACCGCAAGCCGCCGCCCGGAATCGCGCATTCCCTCACGCTGCAGGAGAGATCATGGATGTACACCACGCACGACGGGACCGGGCCTGATGGGTGAGTGGTTCGAATCCGTCGCGGAGGCGCGCCGCCGGGCGCGCAAGCACCTGCCCAAGTCGGTATACGGCGCCCTGGTCGCCGGCTCGGAGCAGGGGCTCACGGTCGAGGACAACATGCGGGCGTTCGGCGAGCTGGGCTTCGCCCCGCACGTGGTGGGCGCGAGCGCCCAGCATGACCTGGCCACCACCGTCATGGGACAGCCGATCTCGCTGCCCGTGCTGATGTCGCCGACGGGCGTGCAGGCCGTGCACCCGGACGGCGAGGTGGCGGTCGCCCGGGCGGCCGCGGCGCGCGGCACGGTCATGGGCCTCAGCTCGTTCGCGAGCAAGCCCGTCGAGGAAGTGGTCGCGGCCAACCCGCAAACCTTCTTCCAGATGTACTGGTGCGGCACCCGTGATCAGCTGATCCAGCGGATGGAGCGAGCCCGCAAGGCCGGCGCTGTCGGCCTGATCGCCACCCTGGACTGGTCCTTCGCCAACGGCCGGGACTGGGGCAGCCCGATCATCCCGGAAAAAACCGATCTCAGGAACGCACTGCGGCTCGCACCCGAATGCGTGACCCGCCTGCCGTGGCTGTTCAACTGGGCGAGGACCGGGCATTTTCCCGACCTCACCGTGCCGAACCTGGCCGAACCCGGCTCACCGCCGCCGACGTTCTTCGGCGCGTACGGGCAGTGGATGCAGACGCCCCCGCCGACCTGGGATGATGTCCGCTGGCTGCGCGAGCAGTGGGACGGGCCGTTCATGCTCAAGGGCGTGACCCGCATGGACGACGCCCGGCGCGCGGTGGACGCCGGGGTCACCGCGATCTCGGTCTCCAACCACGGCGGCAACAACCTGGACGGGACGCCTGCGAG
>Ga0302232_10003544_pt1 | contig 10496 bp, 10 predicted proteins | sample II_Palsa_N2_3_FD_193575 | JGI IMG/M metagenome (GOLD analysis project Ga0302232, IMG submission 193575) | Peat permafrost microbial communities from Stordalen Mire near Abisko, Sweden - II_Palsa_N2_3 | ecosystem: Environmental > Terrestrial > Soil > Palsa > Peat permafrost | place: Sweden...
GATCGCTCCTTCCAACATATCAAGCGAATCGAATCACAAAACGACCACCCGTGGGAATCCCCTACGCAATCCGAGAGTCAGAATTTCAGGCGATTGGTATAATTCTCGATTCCTCGCGAGTCGAGGCGACGACGCACCGTAGTGCTTCATCGTGATGACAGGCCCCGGTCACTTGCATGGCGCTTTGCCCGCATTCCGCTTGACGGGGCAGGGGGCGCGTAATAGGTTCCGCGAGATTTCCGAGCTGGCCGTAGGTGCGCCAACCTAAACGCAGCTCAGCGGTACCGTAAATTTGGCGCTGGCCGGCACCCCTCGGGGATGTCGGCGTTTTTGCCTGTGGGTCGCGTACTGTGGATTTGCCATGCCGGTGACGTCGGTTTGCGTCGCTTTGGCATTTTTCGTTTTGTAAGGGTGTGATTGATGCCGACCATCAACCAACTGATCCGGAATCCCCGGGCGCCCCAGGTGACCCGTAACAAGGTCCCGGCGCTCGAAGCTTGCCCGCAGAAGCGCGGTGTGTGCACCCGGGTCTATACGACGACCCCGAAGAAGCCGAACTCGGCGCTGCGTAAAGTTGCGCGCGTGCGTCTGACGAACGGCTTCGAGGTGACGAGCTACATTCCCGGCGAAGGCCATAACCTCCAGGAGCACTCGGTCGTCATGATCCGCGGTGGTCGTGTGAAGGATCTTCCCGGCGTTCGCTACCACATCATCCGCGGCACTCTCGACACGCAGGGCGTCAAGGACCGTCGCCAGCGTCGTTCGAAGTACGGCGCGAAGCGGCCCAAGTAAGAATAGTCAGGAAGGGAACCGAGCATGTCGCGTCGTCGCGCAGCGGTTAAGCGAGAAGTTTTGCCGGACGCCAAGTTTGGCGACACCGTGCTGACCAAGTTCATGAATTGCCTGATGTATCAGGGCAAGAAGTCGGTCGCGGAAGCGATCGTCTACACCGCCTTCGATCGCATCGCGAAGCGCTCTGGCCAGGATCCGGTCAAGGTGTTCCACGACGCGCTCGCCAACGTGAAGCCGTCGATCGAAGTCCGGTCGCGTCGCGTCGGTGGTGCGACATACCAGGTGCCGGTCGAGGTCCGTACGGACCGCGGTCAGGCGCTGGCCATTCGCTGGTTGATCGGCTCGTCGCGTTCGCGCAGCGAGAACAGCATGGAAGAGCGCCTGTCGGGCGAGCTCCTCGATGCCTCGAACAACCGCGGCGCGGCTGTGAAGAAGCGCGAAGATACCCACCGTATGGCGGACGCCAATAAGGCGTTCTCCCATTACCGGTGGTAGCTCACTAGAGGAACTCCAGCCCGTGGCGCGGACCATCCCTCTCGACCGTTACCGGAACATCGGCATCCTGGCGCGCCTGGATGCCGGCCGGACGACGGTGACGGAGCGGATCCTGGCGGTGACAGACCGCCCGGATCCCGCGGCCGAGGGGGCCAGGGCCGCGTTGGGCATGCCCGCTTGGGTGGAGCAGGATAACGAACGGCAGATCACGCTCACGTCGGCGGCTACCAGCTGCGTGTGGCAGGACTGCCGGATCACCATCGTCGAACTGTCGGCCGCCGGCCGTCAGGGCGGCGACCGGGCCCTCGGTGTTCTCGATGGCGTTGTGCTGGTGATCGACGGTGTGGCGGGCGTGACGGATGGTGTCGCGGCCTTGTTCGACGATACGGAAGCGCAGGGCCTGGCCCGGCTGGTGTTCGTCAACAAGCTGGACCGCGAGGGTGCCGATCTTTCCGCCGTGGTCGCGGCGATCGCGGCGCGCGGGTCGGTCAAGCCGGTCCTGCTGCAGCTGCCGATCGGGGCGGGTGCGGGTTTGAGGGGCATCGTCGACCTGGTCGAGATGCAGGCGACCCTCTGGCGCGAAGCCGGCTACGACGCGCCGGCGGAAGAGGTCGAGATCCCGTCGGATCTGCTCGCTGCGGCCCAATTGGCCCGCGCGGAGATCGTGGCGGCGGTCGGTGCCAAGGGTTCGGACGTGGCGGTGCTGCGTCAGGCGGTCAAGATTGCGGTCCGGTCGGGTTCGATCGTGCCGGTGTTGTGCGGTTCGGCATTCCGCAATCGCGGCATCCGCCGCCTGCTGGATGCGGTCGTCGATTATCTGCCCGCGCCGTCCGATCTGGCGGCGCACGCGGGTGTCGCGGCCGATGGGAACCGGGTGGAACGCCGCCCGGCGGATGACGAGCCCTTTTCGGGGGTCGTCTTCCAGACGGTCGATGATCCGATGGCGGGTCGTCTGACTTTCGTCCGGATTTATTCGGGCGTCGTGGCCACCGGCGGCAGCATGCTGAATTCGGTGACGGCGAGCCCAGAGAAGATCGGCCGTATGGTCCGCATGCATGCGAATCACACGGAAGAGATTAAAGAGGCCCGCGCAGGCGACATCGTCGCCCTCGCGGGTCTTGAGCATACCACCACTGGGGACACGCTTTGCGACCCCGACGCCCCGGTAATTCTGGGGCGGATGCCGGCCACGGCCGGGCGCGCAAAGCACTGAAGATTAGGCATCGGAGAACCGGCCATGGCGAAGGCAAAATTTGAGCGGAATAAGCCGCATTGCAATATCGGGACGATCGGTCACGTCGACCATGGCAAGACGTCTTTGACGGCTGCGATCACGAAGGTGCTGGCTGAAACGGGCGGTGCGGTGTTCACCGCGTACGACCAGATCGACAAGGCGCCGGAAGAGCGGGCGCGCGGCATCACGATTTCGACGGCGCATGTCGAATACGAGACGGCGAACCGGCATTACGCCCACGTCGATTGCCCGGGCCATGCGGATTATGTGAAGAACATGATCACCGGTGCGGCGCAGATGGACGGCGCGATCCTGGTGGTTTCGGCCGCCGACGGCCCGATGCCGCAGACGCGCGAGCATATCCTGCTCGCCCGCCAGGTCGGCGTGCCGTCGCTGGTCGTGTTCATGAACAAGGTCGACATGGTTGACGATCCGGAGCTGCTGGAGCTGGTCGAGCTCGAAGTTCGCGAGCTGCTGTCGAGCTATAACTTCCCGGGCGACGACATTCCGGTCATCAAGGGTTCGGCGCTGATGGCGCTCGAGGACAAGCGTCCGGAACTCGGCCATGACGCGATCATCGAGCTGATGAAGGCGGTCGACACGTATATCCCGCAGCCGGAGCGCGCCATCGACGGTGCGTTCCTGATGCCGGTCGAAGACGTGTTCTCGATCTCGGGCCGCGGCACGGTCGTGACCGGTCGCGTCGAGCGCGGCATCATCAAGGTCGGCGAGGAAATCGAGATCGTCGGTCTGAAGGACACCCTGAAGACGACGGTCACGGGCGTCGAGATGTTCCGCAAGCTGCTCGATCAGGGCCAGGCCGGCGACAATATCGGCGCGCTGCTGCGCGGCACGAAGCGTGAGGAAGTCGAGCGCGGCCAGGTTCTGGCCAAGCCGGGTTCGATCACGCCGCACACGAAGTTCAAGGCCGAGGCCTACATCCTGACGAAGGAAGAAGGCGGTCGTCATACGCCGTTCTTCACGAACTATCGTCCGCAGTTCTATTTCCGCACGACGGACGTGACCGGCATGGTCTCGCTGCCGGAAGGCGTGGAAATGGTGATGCCGGGTGACAACGTGGCGATGGACGTCGAGCTGATCGCGCCGATCGCCATGGACGAGGGGCTGCGCTTCGCGATCCGTGAAGGCGGCCGCACCGTCGGTGCCGGCGTCGTCTCCTCGATCTCGAAGTAGCTGTAGCCAAAGGGCGGGAAACCGCCTATAACACCCGACCGGCCGGCGTAACGCAATGGGCGAACCCCTTGCGTTGTTCCGGTCGGCTCGGTGTTCCGGGCCTGGAGGAGCGTAGCTCAATTGGTAGAGCACCGGTCTCCAAAACCGGGGGTTGTGGGTTCGAGTCCCCCCGCTCCTGCCAGCCCAGTTTTTTTGAATTGCGCCGTGGGGTTACCCGGGGTGTTGCGTTTGTGGATGGTCTGATCAGGTACCATGGCTAAAACGAGCCCAGCAGAGTTTGTGCGGCAGGTCCGCCAGGAAGTGACGAAAGTCACCTGGCCCACCCGTAAAGAGACCACCACGACGACGATTCTGGTTTTCGTCATGGTTTTCGTCGCCGCCACGTTCTTCTTTTCAGTCGATCAAGGGCTGTCGTGGGCCGTGCGCTTCGTCCTGAGCCTGGGGGCCTGAGTTTATGGCGCATCGTTGGTACGTGCTGCACGTCTATTCGGGTTTCGAGAAGAAGGTCGCCCAGTCGATCCGCGAACAGGCGGAGCAGAAGGGCATGATCGACTTCTTCGCCGAGATTCTCGTGCCGACCGAGGAAGTCCAGGAAGTGAAGCGCGGGGCGAAGATTTCGACCGAGCGCAAGTTCTTTCCGGGCTATGTCCTCTTGAAGATGGATCTGACGGACGACACTTGGCATCTGGTCAAGAACACGCCCAAGGTCACCGGGTTCCTCGGCGGCAAGGGCCTGCGTCCGGCGCCGATCACCGAGGCCGAAGCGACGCGCATCATGAAGCAGGTCCAGGAAGGCATCGAGCGCCCGAAGCGCTCGATCGTCTACGAGATCGGCGATCAGGTGCGTGTGTGCGACGGTCCGTTCACCTCGTTCAACGGCCTCGTGGAAGAGGTCGACGAGGAGAAGGGCCGCCTCAAGGTCGCCGTCTCGATCTTCGGTCGGGCCACCCCTGTCGATCTGGAATACTCCCAGGTCGAGAAGGTGTGACGACAGATTTGTGAATTCGACGCGTCGGCCTCGAAAAGGCCGACGCGTCGTTCTGCTTGGTGGGTTCGCCCGCCAGGTTCAAACCGCGCGGGAGGCCAGCCATGGCCGTACCGCGCTTCGCTCTCCCATCAGGAGTGAGTTAATTGGCAAAAAAGATTGTCGGCTATATCAAGCTGCAAGTGCCGGCGGGCAAGGCGAACCCGTCTCCGCCGATCGGTCCCGCGCTGGGTCAGCGCGGCCTGAACATCATGCAGTTCTGCAAGGACTTCAACGCGAAGACCCAGGGCCTCGAGCCGGGGATGCCGATTCCGGTCGTCATCACCGCCTACGGTGACCGGTCGTTCACGTTCGTCACCAAGACGCCGCCGAACACCTACTTCCTCAAGAAGGCCGCCGGCATCGACAAGGGCACCCAGACGCCGGGCAAGGGCGCCAAGGTCGGTAAGGTGACCATGGCCCAGATCCGCGAGATCGCCGAAAAGAAGATGGCCGATCTCAACGCCAAGGACCTCGCCGGTGCCTGTTCGATGCTGGTCGGTTCGGCCCGCTCGATGGGCATCGAAGTCGTGGGGGAATAGGAACATGGCTTTCGTTGGCAAGCGTCTGAAGGCCGGTAAGGCCACGGTCGACCGCAACCTGGCTTACGCGCTGGACAAGGCGATCGAGCTGGTGAAGTCGAATGCGACCTCGAAGTTCGACGAGACCGTCGAGATTTCGATGAACCTCGGCATCGATCCCCGCAAGGCGGACCAGAATCTGCGCGGCACCGTGCTGCTGCCGAACGGCACCGGCAAGACGCTCCGCGTCGCGGTGTTCGCCCGGGGCGACAAGGCGAAGGAAGCCGAGGCCGCCGGTGCCGACATCGTCGGTGCGGAAGATCTGGCCGAGAAGATCCAGGCCGGTGTCATGGATTTCGACCGCTGCATCGCGACCCCCGACATGATGGTCGTGGTCGGTCGCCTGGGTAAGGTGCTGGGCCCGCGCGGCCTGATGCCGAACCCGAAGCTGGGCACGGTCACGGTCAATGTCGGCGAAGCGGTCAAGGCCGCCAAGGGCGGCCAGGTCGAGTTCCGCGCCGAGAAGGCCGGTATCGTCCATGCCGGCATCGGCAAGGCCAGCTTCGACGCCAAGCAGTTGGCCGAGAACGTGCGCGCCTTCGTCGGCGCCATCAACCGGTCGAAGCCGACCGGCGCCAAGGGCACGTACGTCAAGAAGATTTCGCTCAGCTCGACCATGGGCCCCGGGCTCAAGATCGACCTGTCGAGCGTGGCGTCCGACTAAGACGCCTTAGAATTCCCGGTCGGGTTCGCCCGTCCGGGTCTACCGGCAGGCACTGGCCTTGGATTTCCCCGGAAAGCCAAGGCCGCGCCTGCCTAACCTGTCCGAGATTGCGGGTGTCCGCGGTGCCTAGGTGCCAAGGACCTAAGATCCTTCGTCGAACGAAGGGGCCGGCATGAGACGGGAGTTCGACGTCCGCGCCTTTATCGTTCCGTTCCAGCGGGCGACAGATGAGCGGCCGATAAGACTTCTGGGACAGGCGAACCGGGTTCGTCAGAGGCGACAAGCCTCGAAGCGGACCCTCGTGCAAACGTCCCGGCACGCCAGACGATCCCGTCTGACGCATCCGGGGCTAGGTCGGAGACGAGCAGTGGACCGCTCTTCAAAAGAAAAGCTGGTCGGCGATCTGCATGGGGCCTTGTTGGCCACGTCCTGCCTCGTCGTTACCCATCAAACCGGCCTCACGGCCGACGAGGTAACGGCGCTGCGCCGGAACATGCGGGCTGCCGGATGCAGCTTCAAAGTGACGAAGAACCGGCTCGCGCGTCTCGCCCTCGCAGGCACGAAGTTCGAGCATCTTTCGCCGATGTTCACGGGTCCTACGGCAGTTGCCTATTCGAAGGATCCCGTGGCGGCGGCGAAGGTCGCGGTCGAGTTCGCCAGTAAGAATGACAAGCTTAAGATCCTCGGGGGTGCCCTCGATGACGCTAAGCTGGACGCCAATGGCGTCAAGGCGCTCGCGACCATGCCTTCTCTCGACGAGCTGCGTGGCAAGCTTTTGGGCTTGCTGCAGGCTCCCGCGACGAAGATTGCCGGTGTGCTTCAAGCACCGGCCGGCCAGCTCGCACGGGTCATCAATGCCTACGCGACCAAGGGCGAAGCCGCCTGAGCTTTATAACTCATTCTAAACGAACAATATCCCAGGAGCATTATCATGGCCGATCTCGGCAAGCTGGTTGACGAACTCTCGAGCCTCACCGTTATCGAAGCGGCGAACCTCTCGAAGATGCTGGAAGAGAAGTGGGGCGTCAGCGCCGCCGCTCCGGTTGCGGCCGCCGCCGCCGGTGGCGCCGTTGCCGCCGCCGCTCCGGTCGAAGAGCAGACGGAATTCACCGTCAATCTGACCGAAGTGGGCGACAAGAAGATCAACGTCATCAAGGAAGTCCGCGCGATCACCGGCCTGGGCCTCAAGGAAGCCAAGGACCTGGTCGAAGCGGCTCCGAAGGCCGTCAAGGAAGGCGTCAGCAAGGACGAAGCTGCGAAGATCAAGAAGCAGCTCGAAGAAGCCGGCGCCAAGGTCGAGGTCAAGTAATTTCCTTGACCCCGCTTCGCCTACCGACGTTGGACCGGCCCTTCGGTGCCGGCCCGATGTTGGGCTGAAGAACGCAAGTTCCAGCCGGTCGTCGCGTTACGCGGCGGCCGGCTGAAGCCGTTTCCAGGAGCTCGTCTCCGGCGGCAGGATTAGAGAACTTGGTAATCGAACGGCGCGCTCCCATCCGGGGTGTTCGCGACGAACGATTGAGACGCGGCGCCGGCTCGTTGGCCGGCGATCCAACCACGAGAGGCTTTCATGGCTAAGTCCTTCACGGGTCGCAAGCGCATCCGCAAGAGCTTCGGGCGTATTCCCGAGGTCGCGCCGATGCCGAATCTGATCGAGGTGCAGAAGAGCTCCTACGATCATTTCCTGCAGATGGGCGTAGCACCCGAGGACCGTAAGGCCGTCGGCATTCAGGAAGTCTTCAAGTCGGTATTCCCGATCAAGGACTTCTCCGACCGCGCCCAGCTCGAGTTCGTGCGCTACGAACTCGAAGCACCGAAATACGACGTCGAGGAATGCCAGCAACGCGGCATCACCTTCGCGGCTCCCCTCAAGGTGACGCTGCGCCTGGTCGTCTGGGATGTCGACGAGGATACGGGCGCCCGCTCGATCCGCGACATCAAGGAACAGGACGTCTACATGGGCGATATGCCGCTCATGACCAAGAACGGCACGTTCATCATCAACGGCACCGAACGCGTCATCGTCTCGCAGATGCATCGCAGCCCGGGCGTGTTCTTCGACCACGACAAGGGCAAGACGCATTCGTCGGGCAAGTACCTGTTCGCCGCCCGCGTCATCCCCTATCGCGGCTCGTGGCTCGATTTCGAGTTCGACGCCAAGGATCACGTCTACGTCCGCATCGATCGCCGCCGCAAGCTGCCGGCGACGACGCTGCTGCTGGCGCTGTACGACCAGGCGACCGAGGGCTACCTGGCCGATTGCTTGGCCGAGGGCAAGACGCCGGACCGCGCGCATATCACGGGCATGACGAAGGAGGAGGTGCTCTCCTACTTCTACGACATCAACCCGTTCCGCCGCACGGCCAATGGCTGGGCGACCGCGTTCGATCCGAACCGCTTCAAGGGCGGCGGCAAGCTGGCGGCCGACCTCAAGGACGCCAAGACCGGCGAAGTGCGCGCCGAGGCCGGTGCCAAGATGACGCCGCGCCTGGCCCGCAAGCTCAAGGAAGACGGGCTCGACGAGGTCCTGGTCGCCGACGAGGAGCTGATCAGCCAGTATCTGGCCGAGGACGTGATCAACACGACCACCGGCGAGATCTATGCCGAGGCCGGCGACGAGATCAGCCCGCAGCTGCTCGAGCTGTTGACCGATATCGGCATCACCGAGCTGCCGGCGCTGGCGATCGATCATCTGAACGTGGGCGCCTATATGCGCAACACGCTGATGATCGACAAGAACCAGACCCGCGAAGACGCGCTGATCGATATCTACCGCGTCATGCGCCCGGGCGAGCCGCCGACGCTGGAGACGGCCGAGGCGCTGTTCAAGGGCCTGTTCTTCGACAGCGAGCGCTACGACCTGTCGGCCGTGGGCCGCGTGAAGATGAACTCGCGTCTCAATCAGAAGACCGAGGACACGATCCGCGTTCTGCGCAAGGAAGACATCCTCGCCATCCTCAAGGTCCTGGTCGACCTCAAGGACGGCCGGGGCGAGATCGACGACATCGACCATCTCGGCAATCGCCGGGTGCGGTCGGTCGGCGAGCTCATGGAGAACCAGTATCGCGTCGGCCTCTTGCGCATGGAGCGGGCGATCCGCGAGCGCATGAGCTCGGTCGAGATCGACACGGTCATGCCGCATGACCTGATCAACGCCAAGCCGGCGGCGGCGGCCGTCCGTGAATTCTTCGGCTCCTCGCAGCTGTCGCAGTTCATGGATCAGACCAATCCGCTGTCGGAGATCACCCATAAGCGCCGCCTGTCGGCGCTCGGGCCCGGGGGTCTGACGCGCGAGCGTGCCGGCTTCGAGGTGCGCGACGTGCATCCGACGCATTACGGCCGCATCTGCCCGATCGAGACGCCGGAAGGCCCGAATATCGGCCTGATCAACTCGCTGGCCACCTATGCCCGCGTCAACCCCTACGGCTTCATCGAGAGCCCGTATCGCAAGGTTGTCGACGGCATCGTGACCGACGAGGTGATCTATCTCTCCGCGATGGAAGAGGGCCGCTATTCGATCGCCCAGGCGAACACTCCGGTCGACGACAAGAACCTGGTGCTGGCCGACCTGACCAATTGCCGCAAGAACGGCGATTTCGTCATGGCGCGTCCGCAGGACATCGATTTCATCGACGTCTCGCCGAAGCAGCTCGTGTCCGTGGCCGCGGCGCTGATTCCGTTCCTCGAGAACGATGATGCGAACCGCGCGCTGATGGGCTCGAACATGCAGCGTCAGGCCGTGCCGCTCATTCGCGCCGAGGCGCCGCTGGTCGGCACCGGCATGGAAGAGACCGTGGCGCGCGATTCGGGCGTCACCATCGTCACCAAGCGCTCCGGCGTGGTCGATCAGGTCGATGCGACCCGTATCGTCATCCGGGCGTTCGAGAATGATGCGGCCTCGACCGGCGTCGACATCTACAACCTGCTGAAGTTCCAGCGCTCGAACCAGAACACCTGCATCACCCAGCGTCCGCTGGTCCGGGTCGGTGACGTGGTTCAGGTCGGCGACATCATCGCCGACGGTCCCTCGACCCAGCTGGGCGAGCTGGCGCTCGGCCGGAACGTGCTCGTCGCGTTCATGCCGTGGAATGGCTACAACTTCGAAGATTCGATCCTGATCAGCGAGCGGATCGTTTCGGAAGACGTGTTCACCTCGATCCATATCGAGGAATTCGAGGTGATGGCCCGCGATACCAAGCTAGGCCAGGAAGAAATCACCCGCGACATCCCGAACGTCGGCGAAGAGCAGCTGAAGAACCTCGACGAAGCCGGCATCGTCTATATCGGTGCCGAGGTGAAGGCGGGCGACATTCTGGTGGGCAAGGTGACGCCGAAGGGCGAATCGCCGATGACGCCTGAAGAGAAGCTGCTGCGCGCCATCTTCGGCGAAAAGGCCTCCGACGTGCGCGACACGTCGCTGCGTCTGCCGCCGGGCGTCTCGGGCACGATCGTCGAAGTCCGCGTCTTCTCGCGCCGCGGCGTCGACAAGGACGAGCGGGCGCTCGCCATCGAGCG
>Ga0302232_10003575_pt1 | contig 10460 bp, 9 predicted proteins | sample II_Palsa_N2_3_FD_193575 | JGI IMG/M metagenome (GOLD analysis project Ga0302232, IMG submission 193575) | Peat permafrost microbial communities from Stordalen Mire near Abisko, Sweden - II_Palsa_N2_3 | ecosystem: Environmental > Terrestrial > Soil > Palsa > Peat permafrost | place: Sweden...
GGGGCCGTCGTCGGCGGCACCGGCTACGTCCAGCTGTCCGCCGAGGGCCTCGCCGCGGGCGCCGGCATGTGGCAGCTGAGCCCCGATCAGCTGGCCCGCTACCGGGCCGCGGTGGCCCACGACCGGCCCGGCTCCGAGCTCGAGGAGATCATCGCCGCGATCGAGAAGGCCGGGATCGTCGTCCACGGCCACGGCGTGCTCAAGTCCGCGCCCCGCGGTTACCCGGCCGATCACCCCCGCATCGGCCTGCTCAGGAACAAGGGCCTGACGGCGTGGCGGCAATGGCCGGTGGAACCCTGGCTGGAAACCGCGTCGGCCAAGGACCGTCTTATTTCTTTTTTCCGAACGAGCCTGCCTCTTGTTTCCTGGCTCAACACTCACGCGGGCCGGTGAGGGTGCTCGTCGCTGCTTCCGCCGCCGCACCTTCCTTAACCACACTGGCGCGGCGTACTCTTACTGACCGGCACGCCAACTCTGCAAGGGGCCTGTGGTGAGCGAACCCGACCAGTCCCTCCGCGTCTCCGACGCCGAGCGTGATGTCACCCTGCGGACGCTCGGTGACCATGCCGCCGTGGGGCGGCTCACCCTGGACGAGCTCGAGGAGCGATCCGGCCGGGCCCTGGCGGCCAAGACCCGAGGCGAGCTCGCCGCGCTGACCAGCGACCTGCCCGCCGGGGGAGCGCAGGCGAGCGGGTCCCCAGCGCTGACCCGGGACGCCCGGGCGAAGCGGCCGGTGCGCTGGATGGTCTCGATCATGAGCGGTTCGCACCGGCGCGGCCGGTTCCGCGCCGTCGGCAGCATCAACGCCGTCGCCATCATGGGCGGCGACGAGATCGATCTGCGCGACGCCGAAATCGAGGGCGGCGAGCTCACCCTTAACCTGTTTGCGCTCATGGGCGGCGCGAACATTTACGTGCCCGACTCCGTCGACCTGGACGTAGGCGGCTTCTCGCTGATGGGCGGGCACGAGGAGGTTGGCCGGGAGCTCAGCCCTCGTCCCGGTGCCCCGCTGATCCGGATCCGCGTGTACAACCTGATGAGCGGCGCCACCATCTACCGCCTCCCCCCGCAGGCCCGCGGCCAGTCCCTCAAGGAAGCCCGCCACCTGGCCAAGCAAGCCGAGCGCGGCCAGCTCCCCGGCCAAGACGAACGGCCCGCGCTGGACTGAGGTTTCTCGCCGCGGCTGCAACCTCACTGCAAACCGGGACCGGGACGATAGCAGTGACCCAAGCCCGTCAGGAGGCGACCATGGCCAGCACACCGGTTATCGACAAGTTCCTAGCCGCGATCCAGAGCGCGACCATTCCCGGCTGCGACGTGTGGAGCGCGGACGCGACGCTGGACGCGACCGTGCCCAACTGGCGACTGCGTGTCGCCGGTGCCGACGCGATCCGAGCCGAATACACGCGCTGGTTCGCCGACCCGGGCCGCTTTGACGAACTGCGCCGCCATCGGGTTGAGGACGGGACGGGCGAGGTCGTGGAGTACACGCTCAGCTGGTCCGAGGACGGCGTGCCGCACGCGGCCCATCACATGCACCTGCTGACGGTGCGCGACGACCGCATCGTCGCCGACACGGTCTTGTGCGGTGGCCGCTGGCCGGCCAAGCTGCTGGCCGAGATGGAGGCCGCAGGTGCGTGATCCGCGGGCCGCCGTCGACGCGAATCCGCTCACCGAACTTCTAGCGGCCGCGACGGAGCGAACGGTCCTGGCCGAGGCACCGGGTAAGTCGGGGGCCACTCTGGAACGGGTGGTGATCGACGGCCAGGACTACGTGCTCAAGCATCTTGATCTGGCGCAGGACTGGACCATGCGCGCCTCCGGCTGCCTGCGCGGCGCCCCCCTGGTGCTGTGGGAGCGGGGCATCCTGTCCCGTCTGCCCGAGTGCTTCAACCAGCCGATCGTGGCCGCTGCCCCCATCCCCCGGGGAGGCTGTGCCCTGCTCATGCGCGACGTCACACCGTGGCTGGTCCCCGCCACCGACGCGCCGATCACACTGGACCAGCATGCGCGCTTCCTGCGGCACATGGCCGCCCTGCACGCGGAATTCTGGGCGTGCGGCCCCGAATTCGATGTGGTTCCCGTCATGCACCGCTACCTGGAGCTTTCTGTCTGGACGGCGATGGCGGAGGCCGCCGTGGGCTCGGCGCACCTGGTCCCGCAGCTGGTCGCGAAGGGCTGGCCGCTGCTGGCGCAGGTCGCTCCCGCGGCGGCCGCGGCGGTCACCCCGCTGGCGCACGACCCGGGTCCGCTGGTCGAGGCCCTGGCCGCGACCCCGCATACGTTCGTGCACAGCAACTGGAAGCTCGACAACCTCGGTACCGACGACGCGGAGCGGACGGTGCTGCTGGACTGGGAGCAGCCGGGGTGCGGTGCGCCGCTGTCCGACCTGGCCTGGTACCTCGCGATCAACTGCCGTCGGCTCCCGCAGACCAAGGAGGCCTCGATCACGGCCTACCGGGAGGCCCTTGAGTCCTGCGGCATCGACACCGGACCCTGGTGGGACCGTCAGCTGGCCTTGTGCCTGCTGGGTGCCCTGGTCCAGTTTGGCTGGGAGAAGGCGTTCGGCGGTTATGACGAGGAGCTCGCATGGTGGGAGGAGAACGCCGTACGGGCGGCGGCGCTGCTGAAGTGACCGCCGGGCTGCGGGCCGGCTACGAGGCCGCCGCGCCCGCCTGGGCGGACGGCCCAGGCCCGCTGTACGCGCCGCTAGCCCGGGTGCTGGTCGAGGCTGCGCCCGTACCCCTGGCCGGTGCTGTCGTCCTCGACCTGGGTGCCGGCACTGGCGCGGCCGGCTGGGCCGCGCTGGCCGCCGGAGCGCGCCAGGTGGTCGCGGCCGACCTATCCCTGGCCATGCTGCACCACGCCCGGGACCTAGGCGCTCCCGCCCCCGGCAGCGCCGCCCCCGACGCCCCAGCCCCCGACGCCCCAGCCCCCGGCACCCCAGCCCCCGGCAGCGGCGCGGCCTGGGATCCGGTCGCCGCCAACGCGAACGCGCTGCCGTTCCGCGACCACAGCTTTGACCTGGTGCTGGCCGCGTTCTGCCTCAACCACCTGGACAACCTGGCCGCGGGCCTGGCTGAGGCCCGGCGAGTGGGCACCGCCATCACGGCCAGCACGTTCGCGCCGGGCTGGGACCATCCCGCCAAGGGGGCGGTTGACCAGGTCCTCGGCTCGTTCGGTTACCGCCCGCCGACCTGGTACGCCTGCCTCAGCCCGGGGTCACGGGCGGGCGATCCGCAGGTGCTCGCCGAGTGCGCGGCCGCGGCGGGCTTCACCGACGTGCGGGTGCGTACGACGGCCGTCCGCACCGGACTGGTGACCCCCGTGCAGCTGGCATCATGGCGGCTGGGGCTGGCCCAGGTCGCCCCGTTCCTGCGCTCACTGGACCCGACGGACCGGACCGCCGTCCGGCGCGCGGCCGAGCACGCCGTGGCCGGCCTCGCCGGGACCTCACCCCTGGTCGTCTCCATGATGATGCTCACGGCGCGCTGAGCGACCGGCTCAGCCCCGGTCCACGTCATGTCCCCGTCGGGCCGGGCACCCGCATCCGGCTCGACCGCTTATCCGCTTCCCGCCGCAGTCCGTCCGCGTAGCGGCCGGCGTCGCGGGCCAGCCGGTCGGCCCGGTCGGCGGCCCGGGCCAGCCAGGCCTCATGCGCGAAGTCGGCGGCCATGTCGCAGGTCCACCGCCAGGCCTCGATGGCCACGCAGCGGTCGAGCAGGTCCAGGTCCGCGTCCACGACGGCCAGGTCTACGGGCGTGCGTAGGGCGCGGTGGGCCCGGTGCCCGAGCAGCCGGGCGACGCCGATGTACCGAGGCACGCCCAGCGCGGTGGCGCGGGCCTCCAGCTGACCGGCCGCGACGAGCGCGCGTTCCGCGTCGCCCCGCCCCAGGGCCAGCCGCCCACTCAGGAGCTGCTGCTTGAGCTCGAGCCGCCAGCCGAACACCAGGTCCCCATGCAATAGCGCCGCGGCCTGCGCCAGCCGGGCGGCGGCGGCGTCCGGATCCCCGGTCTCCAGTGCCTGCTCGGCCAAGTCCTGCAGAGCGGCGATGGGGGTCTCCGCGGTCCCCTCACGCTGGCCCACCTCGAGCGCCTCGATGTGGTGATCGTACGCCTCCGACCAGGCCCCCAGGTTGCGCAGGACCCAGCCGGCGAAGTTCACCGCCCGTCCGCCGAAACGGGGTACCTGGCGCCTTTCCACCTCGGCGGTGTACCGGGTGAACGCGGCCAGCGCCTGGGCGGGGCGTCCGGCGAGGGCGTGTGCGTGCCCGGTAAACAGCAGCGAGTGCATGGTCGCCGAGGTATGTTCCACCCCGATCTGCCCGCGGGCAGCGGGGCGCAGCAGGGCCAGCGCCTCGTCGACCCGGCTTTGATGGGCCCGGAGCACCCCCAGCCACCCGGCCGCGGTGACTCGGTCGGCGCCCTCGGCGAGCTTGAAGGCTTCACCGAGCATCAGCTCGGCCTGGGCCAGGTCCCCTGCGGCGTGATGGGTACGGCCGCCGGCCGCCAGGCACCGCGCCCGGGTCGCCGCGTCGGCCGCGGCGAGCGCGCCGTCCTCGGCGAACTGCGCGGCTTGCCGGAAGTTGCGGCCGAAATAAGACGCCCAGGCGCCTACCTCCAGGGCGGCCGGGCCGGCCGAGGCGGCCTGCTTGACGTCCTGCAGGGCCTCGGCGTAACGCCTGCGCAGGGTGCGCACCCGGGCCCGGGCGAGCCAGCCGTCCGGGTCGGGATACAGGCGCAGCGCGTCGTCGAGCAGCGCCTCGGCCGCCGCGTGGTCGAAACGCTCCGCGGCCTGCGCCGAGGCATCGCGCAGGGCACGCGAGGCCAGCGCCAGGTCACCCCCCAGGCGCGCGTGGCCGGCTACGGTCAGCCGGTCGGCGTCCGGCCGCCGGTCGAGCACGCGGCCGGCCTGCCGGTGCAGCAACGCGGCCCGTCCCGCGGTCGCGCTCACCGCCAGGGCCTCCCGGACCAGTTCGTGCCGGAACCTGAACATCCCGTCGGCTTCGACCAGGAACTGCTTGGCCACGGCTTGCTCGGCGTCGTCGAGCAAGGTCAGGGCGGGCCGGCCGAGCACGGCCGCGAGCAGGTCCACATCCAGTTCCGGCCCGATCACGGCCGCGGTGCGCAGCAGCATCCCGGCCGTGCCCAGCTCATCGCACCGGGTGGACACCGACTCGACCAAGGACGCAGGCAGTTCGGTGCCGGCGGCGTGGCGGGCCAGCTCGGTCAGGAACAGCGGGTGCCCCTTCGACCGCGCGTAGAGCTCGTCAACCCGGCCCGGTCCGACCAGCTCAGCCGCCGCCTCCCGGTCGAGCGCACCGAGATGGATAAAGGCCGTGGCCGGCAGGGGCTCTCCTTCCCCGGGCCGGACCGCGGCGACCACCACCACCGCGGGCTGCTCGCGCTGGACGAAACGGAGCCAGTCTGGCAGCGCGGGGCCGGCCAGGTGCGCATCGTCGATGATCAGCGCCAGGGGCATTCGCTCGGTCAGCCGGCCCAGGACCCGGACCAGGGCCGCGTAGAGCACCGCTGGCCCGAGCACGATGTCCGCCAGCATCGGCGGTGCCCGCCGGCTGGGCGCCGCGCCGAGCAACGGCGCCAGTATCGCCGCGTCGGCGCCCAGCAGGTCGGCGGTCGCGTCGGGCCCGAGCTCGCGCAGCAGGCCGGCCAGCGCGGTCAGCAGCGCGTCGAGCGGCAGCGAGCGGTCCAGCGGTCCGCACGACGCCATCAGCACCGTGTCTCCGGCGGCGGTGCGCCGGTCGGCCCAGGCCCGCAGCAACGTCGTCTTTCCGATGCCGGCTTCCCCGTCGACGACGATGACTTCGGTGGAGCCGACCTGCGAACCCCGGGCGCGCGCCGCGATCGTCTCCAGGCCGGACAGCTCCTCGTCCCGGCCGACCACGCCGCTGGTGGCGGCCGGGGACGGCCGCGCGGGCACCGCCAGCTCACCGCGGAGGATAGCGGTGTACAGCGCGGTCGTCTCCGGCGAAGGATCGGTGCCAAGCTCGTCGGCCATCCGCTGCCGCGCGGTGGCGTACAGGGCCAGCGCCCCGGCCATCCGGCCACCCATCACATAAGCCCGGAGCAGGATGCGCAGGGCCACTTCGTCGTACGGATCGCGTTCGGCGGCTGCCGATGCCGCGTCCGCGGCCGCCATCCAGTCACCCGCCTCGAGCAGCGCTGTGGCGGCCACCAGCCGGGCCCGGCTGACCAGCCGCCCAAACTCGGCGTGCCTGAGCTGGGCCCACTCGCCGGGCAGCGGCTGCGGGCCCTCGCCGCGGATCAGCGAAAGCGCAACCCGGGCGGCGGCGACCGCGCCCATCAGGTGGCCGGCCTGCCGCCGTGATTCCATCTCACGGGTGAGCCCGGCCAGCTCGGTCGCGTCGAGCCAGTCGCAGTGCAGCAGGTACCCGCGGTCACGGTGCTCAATCCGGTCGCGCCCGAGGACCGAGCGGAGACGGCTCATCAGCACGGCGACCTGGTCCTCGGGTCGCGCGGGCGGCGCGGTGCCCCACAGAGCGTCGATGAGCACGTCGGCCGGAACGGCCTGGCCTTCGGCCATGGCCAGCAGCTGCAGCGCCAGCCGCGCCTTCCGGCTGCCGAGCGCCTGCGGCTCGATCCCATCCACGCCGAAGTCGCTGAGCACCCGGACGGCCAGCGACCTCATGCCCTATTAAAGCCCCGGCGGCGCTCCCGCCACCAGCTCAGTGCAAGGTATCTGCAACGGCTGCCGGTCACGCTGGTCCCGCAAGCACGAATCCGATGGCAAAAAACCAAAAAGGAGACCCCAGTGACCGGCAAAGCGGAGCAGAAGAGCTTCCAGGCACCCGACGAGACCCGCACCTTCGACTACGGCGCCCTCGACCTGCTCAAGATCGGCGGCGCAGAAATCGGCCGGCTCACCCTCCAGCCCGGCTGGCGCTGGTCGGAGCATGTCAAGCCGCTCGCGGGCACCGATCTGTGCGAGGCGCCGCACTTCCAGTACCACGTGACCGGAATCCTGCATATCGTGATGGCCGACGGCGCCGAGTTCGACGCGAGGCCCGGCGATGTCACCGCGCTGCCGCAAGGCCACGACGCCTGGGTGGTCGGAACCGAACCCGTTGTCGTCGTGGACTGGTACGGCGCCAGCAACTACGCCCGCACCTGAGAACGTCCGGGCCGCTCCGGAAGGCAACCGGTCGCTAAGCGGGAGGCGGCCCCTGGGGCGGCCCGGGATCTTCCCGCCCCAGGACACCGAGCAGGTAGCCGCGTTCGGTCTCGTAGATGTGCGCCGACTTGACCAACATCAGCAGCCGGCCGGCCGGCTGCCCGAGCTGGCCGGCCACCTGCTGCTGCAGCGAGGCCAGTTCGACCAGGTTGCCGTACCCCTTGGCGCCGAAGTCGATGCTGTGGGCGTAGGCAACCAGCTCGACCGCACCGCCGGGCAGCCAGAAATCGAGCAGGCTGACGCACGGGATGTAACTGGTGTCGGTGTGCGGCTGAAACGTGGTGATGGTCGCCGAGCGGGTGGTCGGGTCCCGGCGCAGCCGGTCGACGACCCAGGCCACCTGGTCGCGCCCGGAGTGCTCGTAGTCGAAGAGCCGGGTCGCGTAGCTGTCCGCCCCGCCCAGCGCGGCGACCTGAGCCTGGTCGGTGAAGTTGGCGTGCATCCAGGCCAGCCGTTCCGGTTCGGCGTAGCGGGCGATGAGCTCGTCGTCCGGATCGGGCGCCTCGACGGCCAGCGTCACCAGCGAGATCTCGCGGACCGGCAGGCCTTCGTAGCGGCTGGCGATGCCGTCGGCCAGGATCCGCCCGGCGATGGCGAGCCACGCCGCCCCGAGGGTGTCCGCGTACAGGACCTCCGGCCGGTCGCGAGCGAGTTCTATCGTCACGATCGCATCGTATGCAGTAGATCGACACCCGGTCGGCCGGCGCTGAAGGCCCGCCGGGATGATGCGGCGGGGATTCGGTAGCCTGGCTCTCGGTCCGGGCCGCGTGCGGGCCGGACGAATCGACGGTCGTACCACCATGGGAGCCCCACGTGGATCTCGGTCTGCAGGGTAGCCGGGCGCTGGTCACCGGGGGAAGCAAGGGCATCGGCTTCGCGGTCGCCGATGCGCTGGCCGCCGAGGGTGCGGCGGTCGGGCTGGTCGCCCGGGCCGCCGGGGGCCTGGCCGCCGCGGCCGAGCGACTGGCCCCGCGTGGTACGCCGGTCGCGACCGCGGTCGCGGACGTCACCGACACGCCCGCGCTGAACCGCGCCGTCGACGATATCGCCACCGCGCTGGGCGGCCTGGATCACCTGGTGGCTAACGTGGGCGGTACGGTCGGCCGTGGCAACCTCACCAGCGCCGGCCCGGACGAGTTCACCGCCACCTTCGCCCTCAACGCCGGTCACGCCGCCGAACTGATCCGGGTCGGGCTGCCCTGGCTGCGAGCCGCGGGCGGCGGCGCGGTGGTGATCGTCGCCTCGATTACCGGCCTGCGGCCGGCCCCGCGCACCGCCTACGCCGCCGCCAAGGCGGCCGAGATCCACCTGGCCGCGACCGCCGCGCAGGAACTGGCGCCCGACGGCATCCGGGTGAACGCGGTCAGCCCCGGATCGATCATGTTCCCCGGCGGCGGCTGGGACACCTTCGGCCAGCAGCACCCCGAGGACTTCGCGGCCTTCCTGGACGGCCAGTTCCCGTTCGGACGTCTCGGCACCCTGCCGGAGGTGGCCGACGTGGTCACCTTCCTGCTGTCCCCGCGGGCCTCCTGGATCACCGGCGCGAACATCGTGGTGGACGGCGGCCAGCGCTACCCGAGCGCCCGCCGCTTCGACTGATACCGGCCGAGCGTGCGTCCGGGGCTAGGTGCGGCCCCGGCCCCTCTCGGTCCTGCCGTGGCAAAGCAAGCCGAAGTCCTGGATGTAGCCGGAAATTGACTTGTCCAACGGCGGGTGCCGACGGCAGCATGTGGCATGGCCTTGGTGCGCGAGACCGCGATGGACGACTGGCTCTCCTTGCGGGAGATCCGGCTGGCGGCGCTACAGGATGCGCCGGACGCCTTCGCCTCGACGTACGCGAGTGAGGAGACCTTCGACGAGGCGGCTTGGCGAGCCCGCATCGCACGCGGCGGCAGCTTTCTGGCCTACGTCCCGGAAATCAGCGCTTCCGCGCCGGTCGGGCTGGTCGGCGGTTATGAAGAAGAACCAGGCACCGTCGGCCTGATCTCGATGTGGGTCCGGCCGGAGGCGCGCGGCCACGGAGTCGGCGAGGCCCTGATCGCCGCCGTGCTCGACTGGGCCCAAGCCAGGCTTGCCCGTTCGGTGCACCTGTGGGTGACCGAGACCAACAAGCCCGCCCGCAGGCTCTACGAGCGCTGCGGGTTCAAGCCGACCGGCGAACGGCAGCCGCTGCCGTCCAACCCCGCCCTCGGCGAGCTCGCCATGGCCCGCCCGCTATGACCCGAACTCCGCCCGTACTCCCAGCAGCCGCACCGGCCGCCGCCGGGTAAAGCGCGAGAGCGCGTCGCGCGCGGCCTGCTCGATCACCGCGGCGTCCGAGCTGGGCGAGCCGAGCGGCACCCCGTGCGTCTCGGTGATGAAAGGCGCGTACCGTACCTTCACGATCACCCGCACCGCGGGCCGTGTTTCGGCGACCAGGTCCACGGCCAGCAGCCCCGCGATCCGCGCCACCTCGGCCTGCACCTGGTCCCAGTCGGCGATGTTCTGCTGGAAGGTTTCCTCCCGCCCGTGGCCGCGGGCCACGTAAGGCGTATCGTCCACGTCGGCATCACCGCGGCCGCGGCCGAGCAGCACCAGCCACGGTCCCGTCATCGGACCGAACTCCGCGGCCAGCGCGTCCGGGTCGGCCGCCGCCAGATCGCTGACGGTGCCGATGCCGAGCCCGGCGAGCTTCTTGGCCGTCTTGGCACCGATGCCCCACAGCGCGTCGGTCGGCCGGCCGCCGAGAACCTCGAACCAGTTCGCGTGCGTCAGCCGGAACACCCCGGCCGGCTTGCCGAACCCGGTAGCGATCTTGGCCTGCAGCTTGTTCTCGCCGATCCCCACCGTGCAGTCCAGCCGCGTGGCCGCCCGGACGCGGTCCGCCAGCGTCCGTGCGAAGCCTTCCGGATCCTCGGTGTCGATGCCCAGGAACGCCTCGTCCCAGCCCAGCACCTCCACCACCGCGCCCGAGTCCCGCAACACCGCCATCACCGATTCTGAGACCTCTTCGTAAGCAGCCCGGTCCACCGGCAGGAACACCGCGTCCGGCAGCCGCCGCGCCGCCGTCCGCAGCGGCAGCCCGGAGTGCACCCCGTGCTCCCGCGCCTCATACGACGCCGTGCTCACCACACCGCGCTTGGTCGGGTCTCCGTCGCCTCCCACCACCACGGGCCGCCCCCGCAGCTCGGGATGCCGCAGCACCTCGACCGCCGCGATGAACTGGTCAAGGTCCACATGCAGCACCCATCTAGTCACCCTCCACTCT
>Ga0302232_10003587_pt1 | contig 10445 bp, 9 predicted proteins | sample II_Palsa_N2_3_FD_193575 | JGI IMG/M metagenome (GOLD analysis project Ga0302232, IMG submission 193575) | Peat permafrost microbial communities from Stordalen Mire near Abisko, Sweden - II_Palsa_N2_3 | ecosystem: Environmental > Terrestrial > Soil > Palsa > Peat permafrost | place: Sweden...
TCGACCCGCAGCCGGTGCACGTCGACCCGGTGTTCGCCGCCGCCGGACCCTTCGGCGGCCTGATCGCCAGCGGGTGGCACACCACCGGCATCTTCACCCGGCTGCTGGTCGCCCATTACCTTTCCCGGGTAGCAAGCCTCGCCTCGCCGGGCATCGACGAGCTTCGCTGGCCAGCGCCGCTGCGGCCCGGCGACTCGGTGCGCCTGCGCGCCACTGTCCTGCAGGTGCGCCCGTCGCGATCCAAGCCCGACCGCGGGCTGGTCCGCACCCATGGACAGCTGATCAGCCAGAACAACGAGGACGTCCTCCGGCTTGACGCCATGAACATCATCGGCCGCCGCGGCGCTCTGGCCAGCCGGGACTAGCAGCGCGGTACGCCCGGCGGCCTTGTTCCGGACGCGGGCCGGAGCTTGCTCAGCCGAGGGCTGCGGCGATGATCGCTTGCGCCTCTTCCTGGATCGCGGCGAGGTGGCCCGGACCGCGGAAGGACTCGGCGTAGAGCTTGTAGACGTCCTCGGTGCCCGACGGGCGGGCGGCGAACCAGCCGGATGCGCTGATGACCTTGAGCCCGCCGATCGGAGCGCCGTTGCCGGGCGCCGTGGTCAGCGCCGCCGTGATCTTCTCGCCGGCGAGCTGGCTGGCGGTGACCTGCTGGGGGGTGAGCCTGGCCAGCGCTGCTTTCTGCTCGCGGGTGGCCCCCGTGTCGATGCGGGCGTAGGCGGGCGTTCCATACCGGGCGGTGAGGTCACGGTACAGCTCCGATGGCGAGCGGCGGGTCACGGCAGTGATCTCCGAGGCGAGCAGGGCCAGGATGATTCCGTCCTTGTCGGTCGTCCATACCGAACCGTCACGCTGCAGGAACGAGGCCCCGGCGCTTTCCTCGCCACCGAATCCGACCGATCCATCCAGCAGTCCGGGCACGAACCACTTGAACCCGACCGGCACCTCCAGCAGCGCGCGGCCCAGGCCGCCGGTGACCCGGTCGATCATCGAGGAGCTCACCAGGGTCTTGCCGACTGCCGCGGCTGCTGGCCAGCCGTCGCGGTGGGAGTACAGGTATTCGATGGCGACGGCGAGGTAATGGTTGGGATTGAGCAGCCCCGCGTCGGGCGTGACGATGCCGTGCCGGTCGGCATCGGTGTCGTTCCCGGTCGCGATCGTGAACTCGTGCTGGCGGGCGATCAGGCTGGCCATGGCGGACGGCGACGAGCAGTCCATGCGGATCTTGCCGTCCCAGTCCAGGGTCATGAACCGGAACGTGGCGTCCACGCCGGGGTTGACGACGGTGAGGTCCAGGCCGTAGCGCTCGCCGATCACGCCCCAGTAGCCGACACTGGCCCCGCCGAGCGGGTCGGCGCCGATGCGGACCCCGGCGGCCCTGATCGCGGCGAGGTCGACCACCTGCCCCAGGGCCGACACGTAGGCGTCGACGAAGTCAAATCGCCCGGTGGCGTCTGCCGCGATCGCGCGCGCATAGGGGATCCGGCGCACGCCGGTGAGCCCGCCGGCCAGCAGGGCGTTCGCCCGGTCCTGGATCTGCACGGTGATGTCGGTGCCGGCCGGCCCGCCATCCGGCGGGTTGTACTTGAATCCGCCGTCCGAGGGCGGGTTATGCGATGGGGTCACCACGATCCCGTCGGCGCGCGGCCCGTGCCCTGATGCGTTGTGCGCGAGGATCGCCCGCGACACCGCCGGGGTCGGCGTATACCCGCCGCGGGCGTCCAGCAGTACCCGGACGTCGTTAGCGGCGAGCACCTCAAGGGCGCTGACCTGGGCCGGCTCGGAAAGTGCGTGCGTATCGACACCCAGGTAGAGCGGCCCGTCGATGCCGCTGGCGGCCCGGTACTCGCAGATCGCCTGGGTGGCGGCGACGATGTGGTCTTCGTTGAACGTCGCCGTCAGCGCGGAACCGCGGTGGCCGGAGGTGCCGAACGACACCCGCTGGGCGGCCTCGCCGGGGTCAGGATGCAGCGCGTAATAGGCGGTGACCAGCTTCGCCACATCCACGAGATCCTCAGCGGCAGCGGGCTGCCCCGCGCGTGCACTCATCATGGCGTCATCCTGGCACGGGCCGGGCACGGCGAAGGACATCATCCCGGCCCATTCGGCAGGCCTCGTAGCCGTGCGGGCAGGTTGCCTGTTCAGGCTCCCGGTACCGGGGTGGCCTCACCCGACCCGGTGGACGGGTGGCGGTGGATGACGAGGCCGCTGATTGCGGCTGCGACGGCGACTAGGGCGAGGGCGATGAACGGGAAGGTGCTGTAGGGGGAGGGCTGGCCTGGTTCGCATAGCTCGATGAACGGGACGATCAGGACGGCTGATCCCAGCGCCGGGACGGCCACGTGCCGGGCGGCGGAGAACATGGCGCGGTGGCGGCGCCACATGAACACCGGGAGGGAGAGGTTAGTCAGGAGGTAGACGACCAGGATCACGATGGTGCCCATGGTGGAGCACTCGGCGTAGAGCCCGACGGGGTTCATTGCCGCGGTGTGCCCGCTGAGCAGGTGGGTGATCCACCAGGCGCCGATGATGGCAAGGCCGGTGACGGCCATCACGATGAGCGCGTTGAGCGGCGTGCCGGTCGTTGCGCGCAGGCGGCCGAGCCGTGCGGGCAGCAGCCCGGACCGTCCGGCGTCGAAGAGCATCCGCGCCTGGGAGGACGCGCCGGACACCAGCGCGGCGAGCACCGAGACGATTCCGGCGATCCAGGCCAGCACGGCCCACCGGCCCAGATCGTGGTCTGCAACGGTGAGGAACGGCACCGAGGACCGCCCGATGGACGAGATGTGGTAGCCGAAGCCGGTCACGGTGGCGTACGCGAAGACAACGAACAGCACGGCGCCGATCGCGATCGAGATGTACAGGGCACGGGGAACGGCCCGCTTCGGGTCGCGGCACTCTTCGGCGAGGGCCGGCCCGTTCTCCCAGCCGATGAACATGTACAGCGCCAGCGGGAAGCCCCTCGACAAGCCGGTCAGGCCGCCGGTCAGGTGAGCCCAGGAGAACGGCACCGCCGACAGCTCGCCGCGCTGATCGAACAGGGCCACCGCGCAGACCACCAGCATGACCGCGACCTGGGCGACGAGCGCTACGCCCACCGCGGCGGTGGAAAGCTTGACGCCCTTGGCGGTCACCCAGATCGCGGCGGCGGTCAGTACCACCGTCAGCGGCCCCCAGGGCACGTCCAGGGAGGTGTAGTGCGCGAGCGTCATTGCCAGCAATCCGCCCGACATGGTAAACACCCCGGTCATCGCGACGGTGTAGCCGACGGTCACCAGCAGCGCCGTGACCACCCCGGCCCTGGGCCCCAGCGCGGTCTCGACATAGGTGATGAAGCTGCCCGCTGACGGCTCCGCCCGGGTGAACTCCGCCACCGTCGTCGCCAGGAACACGACAGCGACCCCGGCGGCCACGATCGTCAGCGGGGCAGCGACGCCGGCGGTCACCGTGATCACCCCGAACGCGAAATAGAAATCGATCCCCGGCCCGATGTTCGCGATGGTGGAGACGGTCAGGTCCCACGTGCCGAGCTGGCCGGACCGCAGCCGCCCCCCGCCTGGCGGAGGGCCGGCCGCCTCGGGCAGTTGCCCGCCGCCGGCGTCAGCGGTCACGGTTCCCGGCGGGCCGGGCCGCCGCCGGCCGCCTCCCGCTGCGAAGCGATGGAGTCACGCCGTTAACCTACGCCCGGGGCGTGCCGGCTCCTGGTCCGGGTAATCACCGGGGCTCGCCTGGCGGCGCGCGCGGGTTCCTCGGCGGCAGGTTCATGATGAACCCACAGGTCACAGCCGGTTTCCAGGTGGACGGTATCGTCGCGATCCGGCTCCGCCGAGCGTGCTCGGGCTTATGCGGCGAGGCTGGCGTAGCGGCCGTGGCCGGCCACCAGGCTGGTGTGCGTGCCGGCCTCGGCGATGCGGCCGTGATCCAGGACGACGATCTGGCCGGCGTTGCGCACGGTGGAGAGCCGGTGCGCAATGGTGATGGTGGTGCGGCCCCGGGCAAGGGTGTCGAACGCCTTCTGGACGGCGCGTTCTGTTTCGGTGTCCAGGGCACTGGTGGCCTCGTCCAGCACGAGGACGCGGGGGTCGCGCAGCAGGGTCCGCGCGATGGCAATGCGCTGCTTCTCGCCACCGGAGAAACGATGCCCGCGGGAGCCGACCATGGTGTCGTAGCCGTCGGGCAGCCCGGCGATCAGGTCGTGGATCTGGGCGGCACGGGCGGCGTCCTCGATCTCCGCGTTGGTGGCCTCGGGCCTGGCGTAGCGCAGGTTCTCCCGCACCGTGGTGTGCAGCAGGTAGGTTTCCTGGCTGACGACGCCCACGATCGCGGCGAGGTCGGTGAGTTTCATGTCGCGGATGTCGATGCCGTCGACGCTGACACTGCCGCTGGTGGGGTCGTAGAGGCGGGCGATCAGCGCGGCCAGGGTGGTCTTGCCGGATCCGGTCTCGCCGACCAGGGCCAGCGTGCTGCCGGCCGGCACGTCCAGGTCGATGCCGGCCAGGGCGGGCCGGTCGGCGCCGGGGTAGCTGAAGCTGACGCCGGTGAAGCGGACGTGCCCGGCGACCCGGGCCGGGTCGATCTCGACCGGGCTTGCCGGGTCGTCGACGTCGACGGGCAGGTCGAGGTACTCGAAGATCCGCGCGAACAGCGCCAGCGAGCTGATCACCGACACGCTAGTGCTGAGCAGGCCGGTCAGCGGCCGGAACAGGTTGTTCTGCAGGGTGGTGAACGCGATCAGGGTGCCGATGGTCATCGCGCCGGCGGTGACCGGCAGGCCGGCGGCGAGGTAGATGATCGCGGGGATCGCGGCGAAGATGACGCTCAGCGAGGCCATCCGCCAGCGCCCGGCCAGCTGGGAGCGCAGCTCCAGGTCGATCAGGCGGGCCGAGGAGGCAGTGAACCGCTGTACCAGTGACGGCCCGGTGCCCATCGTCTTGGCCAGCTGGATGGCGTTGATCGACAGTCCTTCCTCGATCGTGACGTTGAGGTCGGCCAGTTCGCGTTGCTGCTGCGTGGTGATGGCCCGGCGCATCCGGGCGACCTTGCGGGTCAGGTAGATCGACGGCGGCATGACGACCAGCGAGATGACCGACAGCCGCCATGACAAGGCGATCATGGCGGCGGCGGTGGCTATCGCGGTGGTGAAGTTGGCGGCGATGGAAGTCGCGGTCGAGGTCACCACGGATTCCATCCCGCCGATGTCGTTGGTGATGCGGGACTGGACCTCGCCGGTACGCGTGCGGGTGAAGAAGCCGATCGACTGCCGCTGCAAGTGGGAGAAGACGCTGGTGCGCAGCCCGTGCATGACCTGCTGGCCGACCTTGGTGCTGATCCAGGTCTGGATCACCCCGAAGGCCGAGGTGATGGCGGCGACGGCGACCATGCCGGCCACCAGCCAGGCCAGCAGCCGCACGTTCCTGTCCGGCAGCGCGGTGTCGATGACCGCGCGGAGCAGGAACGGCGAGGCCACTCCGACGACGGAGGAGGCGGCGATGATGGCCGTGACGATCGCCAGCTGCCATCGGTAAGGGGTGAACAGCCGCCCGATGCGGCGCAGCGACACCTCGCGTGCCTGCGCCCTCTCCGCGGCCGTGACCGTCTTCGTGCCGCGGGTCCGGCCAGTGTTACTGATGTCTCGATTCGCGTGTGGGGACGTCAAGAGGTTGCTCGATTCTGTCGGGGCGGGGCCCACGCTCGGATGCGCGAAACCCCCGGGAAAGGCAATTGATGAGGTTGCCTCAATATGAGGTTACAACAGGAGTTGCTGGTACGCTATTCCCATGACCAAGGACCTCCCATGACCCGGGACCGCGACACGACCGGCCGGCCCGACGCCGGCGGTGACGAGACGCTGTCGGAAGCCTTCAGGTCGGTCGCGCGCCAGTTGCGCGACACCTCGCAGGAGACCCTGGCCCCCTGGGACATTACCCCCTCCCACCTGCGGGCTCTGCGCGTGCTGATGTACCACGGGGTGATGCGGCTCTCGGAGCTATCGGATCATCTGCACATCGCGGCGCGCTCGGCCACCGAGGTCGTCGACGCCCTCGAAACCCGGGGCCTGGTCGAGCGGCGGGCCGACCCCGACGATCGGCGCGCCACCCTGGTCGAGGTGACCGAGCACGGCGCTAGCGTCTTCGACGCGATCCGCGCGCTCCGCGGAACCGAGGCCGAACGGGCCTTTGGCCGGCTCAGCGAGGCAGACCGCGTCCACCTCGCCCGGATTCTCCGCAAGCTCAGGGACTGATCCGCCGCTGGCCCGCTCACGAGCCGGGCCACAGATCCTCCGGTTCACGCCCGCGGGTTTCGGGGAGGACCCCGAAGAGCAGCATGGCCGCTGCCGCGGGCAAGAAGGTGACCAGCCCGGCCACTCCGAACCGGCCGCCGGCGCCGGCCACCGCGCCAAAGACGACCAGGCCGGTCACCGCCCCCAGCACGCCAGCCGCCAGCCACCAGCCTGACACCGAGGCCCGTACCGCCGTCGGGAAAAGCTCGTTGACCAGCGCCCCGGCCGCGGGGGCGAAGACCGAGCCGGCGAATATCCCGAGGATGTAGCCGGTCAGCAGCGCCGCGCTGGAGCCGGTATAGGCCAGGGCGGCGAACAGGGCCACCGCGACCATCGCCAGCGCGCCGGTCAGGCGCCGGCCTACCCGGTCCGCCAGCCACCGTCCGGCCAGCAGCCCGGCCAGCCCGGCGGCGCCGCCGCCCGCCACCATGCCGGCCGTCACGATGCCCCGCTGGTGCAGGAAGTTCTGCGCGAACAGGAAGATGAAGGTGTTGGCCGGCCCGGTAATCACCGATACCGCGAAAGCCAATACCACGATCACCAGCAGGCGGCGCCGGAACGGCCTGGCCACGGCACCGATCACGGGGATCGGATGCTCGGATCCGGCCGCGGCGACGGCGAACCGGTCGGGCTCCTCGAGCCAGCGCCGCAGCAGCGGCAGCAGCGCCAGGGGGACCAGCGCCAGCACGAACACCCCCCGGAACCCGAGCGCGCTCGACGCCAGGCTGTGCACGATGGCGATAACCCCGGCGCCGACGCCGTACCCGGCGGCGACGAGCGCCACCGCCTTGGCCCGGTCCGCCGAGGCGGTCTGCTCCGCCGCGGTGACCTGCGCCAGGCCATTGCTGGCGCTCAGCAGGGGCCGCCCGCAGGCGAAGATGGCCACGAACCACCAGTAGGTGGGGCTGACCGCGGCCAGCACGGTCAGGGACAGCCCCGCGCCGACGGTGACGAGCAGCATCATCCGGCGGCCGAACCGGTCGGCCAGGGCGGTGATGGGCAGGCCGCCCAGCGACGCCAGCCGCATGATGGCCAGCCCGATGCCCAGTTCGGTACCCGACAGCCCGGCCTGGTCGGCGAGGGCTGCGCCGTGGGTCACCTGGCCGAACCCCCGGGCAACGTTTCCGAGGGCGGCCACCACGCCGAACTGCCCGAACCCCGAAGCGAAGCCGGCGATCGCCACGCCGACCACGGCCCGGTCGTTCCAGCGATGCAGGCGGAGCCCGGCCGGCCCCGAGACGGGACTCGTGTCCGGATCAGTGCTCACCGTCGCCCGCCCTTGTCAACGACGAGTCCCCGCCGCCTTCCATGGCGGCCCGGCGGTGTGCCAGCCTCCGGCAGAGGCTGCTGGCAGGCACTGGCCGATCCGCGAACTCTGCTGCAGGTTACCGGAGCGTCGGGTAATGCGGAACGGGCCGAACGGGCCGAACGGGCCGAACGGGCCGAACGGGCCGAACGGGCCGGCGTGGCTTGCAGTCCGGCAGTCCATGGGCGTAGTTCCAGATTGCAGCGAATACCGGGGATGTCATTCCCGGCGCCGGGGTGGTTTACTGCGGATGAGTGGCTAGCATCCGAGGCCCGGGCGGCGAGGCAGCTCATCGGCGGCGGCTACGGTGACCTGGGCTGCAGAGGGAGACTCCCATGGTGCGTCATCGCGTGCGGCTGACGGTCACCGTCTCGGCGCTGACTCTTGTCAGTTGCGGTGCATTACTGCTGGGGGCGGGAGTTCCTGCCGCCTGGGCGGCGAGCACGACTAATTGCGCCAACACCAGTCCTGCTTCGGGCAGCACGATCAAGGGCAACCTGATAGTCAAGGGCAAGAATGGCCTCTGCGACCTTGTCGATGTCCACGTGACTGGAAACGTAACGGTCTACTCCGGTGACTCCCTCATTACCGATGATGTGACTCAGATCGGCGGGAAGGTCACGAGCACGGATGGCCAGTTCATCCAGATCTGCGAAAGCGATATCGAAGGAAATGTCCAGATTACGGGCACGGAAAGCGGAGAATTCGGGGGCGTGGAGATCGGTGGTACTGACTGTGGCGATTCAGGCGGAAGCGACATCTTCGGCGCGCTGACTATTAAGGATAATCATGCCCCGGTCATAGCCGTCGTGGGGAATACTGTCGGAAATGGGAGCAAGCCAGGGTCGATAACGGTGTCCGGCAACGTCAATTCTGCAAAAGGGTCCAGTGACACGATCTCCCAGAATATGTTCTACGGCAAGCTGATTTGCTCCGGCAACAAGCCTGCCCCGACTGGAACGGGAAATCGGAACCCGGCTCATCCTCCGGGAGTCGGCACCGGGCAATGCGCTGGCCTGGTCAGCTAGCGTTGCTTTTCGCCCCGAACCTGTCGATGCTGTGGGCGGATCTGCCGCTGGCGGACCGGTTCGAGCGGGCTGCCCGGGCCGGGTTCGGCGCTGTCGAGCTGTGGTGGCCGGGCACGGAGGCCGCGGAGTCGCTGCCGGGGCTGACGTCCCGCTGGAACCTGCGGCTCGCGCTGCTGAACTTCGATACGGGCGACATGGCGGCCGGGGACCGGGGCCTCGCCGCCGATCTCCGCCGCCAGGAGCAGCTGCGCGCCAATGTGCCGGCCGCGCTGCGGATCGCGCGGTCCTGCGGGTGCGAACGGCTGAATCTGCCGGTCGGCCTCCGGCAGCGGCGCTACTCCCGCACAGCGCAGCTGGCCTGCGCGCGGGACAACGTGGCCTGGGCCGGCGACCAGGCAGCCCAGGCCGGCTGTGAGGTCATGATCGAGGCCCTCAACCCGATGGACAACGGGCCGTACCTGCTGACCACGACCGCGGCTGCGGCCACGTTCGTCCGGGAGGTGGCACGTCCCAACGTCCGGCTGCAGTACGACGCGTACCACATGCAGCGGACGGAGGGCAACATCACCGCGACCCTGGATGAGTACTGGCACCTGATCAGCCATGTCCAGATCGCCGACGTGCCCGGCAGGCACGAGCCGGGCACCGGAGAGATCAACTACCAGTTCGTCCTCGACCACCTCGACCGCAAGGGTTATCAGGGCGCGGTCGGCCTGGAGTACCTCCCGTCGGCCGGCCGGGCCGAGGATTCCTTCGGCTGGCTGGACGACTACCGGAAGCGGCCGGCAGCGACTCATGAATTCATTTCACAGCAAAGACACAAACCGGAATCACGACGGCAATGAGCGACTGGCACTGTCGGCAGCAGGGCAGTCATGCTGCGGAGGCTCGGAGGCCGGCAATGTGCGTGTGGAGATTCCGGATCGACCTGCAGGGCGAGCTGCCGAAGACAGCCGTGCTCGCAGCATCCCTGGACGGCTGCTCGGCCCGCCTGCTGAGCGTATCCACGAATCGCGGTCACGAGATGGCGGCCGGAGAGTTCATGGTGGACGTGCCGCACGATGAGGGGGTCGGCGCCGTTCTTGCCGCGTTGCACGAGATCAGCCCGAGGGTGCTCATCGGCTTGGCGCAAGCGTGCGACGGCAGCCTGGCGGTTTCCTGACGCCGGCCTGGCCGGCCAGCGGCCAGGATCGCTAGGGCAGGAGCAGCGGCTTGCCCGTTGTCGCCCGGAACTCGATGTCGAGGTGGGCCTGGGCGGCATCGGCCAGCGGATAGCGCTTGCCGATGCTGACCTTGAGCTGTCCGGTCTCGATCAGGGTGAAGATCTCGGCCGAGTGGGCGAGCAAGGCCTCGCGTACCGGGATGTGATCCCGGAATACCGGGTAGCAGATCTTGATGCTGTTCGGCAGCTCGCGCATGCTGACGACGGGTACCTTGCCGATGAAGGCACCGTAATACAGGACGGTGCCGTGCCGGCGCGTCACTCTCATGGACGCACGGAATGTCGACTCGCCGCCACCGTCGTAGACCGCGTGCACGCCCTCGCCGCCTGTCAGGTCCAGGACCCCGGTGATGAACTGGTCACCGGCTGACACCAGCACGTGGTCAGCGCCCGCTGCCCGGGCTGCGCCGGCCTTGTCCTCGCGAGACACCAGGCCGATGACGATGCCGCCTCGCAGCTTGATCAGCTGGGTGAGAATCTGGGCCAGGCCGCCGGCCGCTGCGTGCACCAGCGTCACGTCGCCCGGCTGCACCGGAGCGGCTTCGGTCACGAAGTGATGAGCCGTCAGGCCCTGCATCATGACGCTTGCTGCCACCTCGTCCGCTACCG
>Ga0302232_10003589_pt1 | contig 10444 bp, 7 predicted proteins | sample II_Palsa_N2_3_FD_193575 | JGI IMG/M metagenome (GOLD analysis project Ga0302232, IMG submission 193575) | Peat permafrost microbial communities from Stordalen Mire near Abisko, Sweden - II_Palsa_N2_3 | ecosystem: Environmental > Terrestrial > Soil > Palsa > Peat permafrost | place: Sweden...
CGCAGCCCCGGCCGCTGCCGGCCCGACTCCGGCCGCCGCCGCAGCCCCGGCCTCCCCAGCCCCGGCAGCCGCAGCCCCGGCCGCCGCCGGCGCGACTCCGGGCTGGCCCGTCATCGCGCTTTCTCCAGCGTGAGAGCGACCTGACGGAGTTGCGCGGCAGAGGCGTCGTCGGGGACGCCGGCCGAGTCCACGGTCTGAGTGAAGCGGAGCATCTCCTCATCGAACAGGAGCCCGATTTTGTCGTGCAGGTCGGCCCGGGCTTTAGCAGCTATCTCGCGCAGCGGTCCGGCCCCGAATAGGGAGGTGAGCAAGTGCTGCGGGACCACGCTGGTGCCCTCGTTGACCACGTCGCCGCCGGCGCCGTAGCCCAGCAGCCCGATGGTCAGCACCAGCGCAAGCGACTCCTCATCAAACGAGACGACCCGCGCGATCGAGCGCTTAGTCACGTTCTCCGCCTGGACTAGGTGCATCACGTGATCTTGCCATGCGCTGATGGCCTGGGCTGTCCTCATGGCCAGGTCCGGTGCTGACCGGCCGAGGGCCGCTGCGCCCTGCAGCCTGATCGCGTCCATGCCCGTACGCTCCGACCCGGACTTACCGCCATGCCCCTCGTCCAGCGCGGCAGCCTCACCGAAGGTAAGCCCGGCTGCCGCAGCGAAGTCCGAGTCATAGTGATGATCCTCGGTCTTGTCCGAGAGCCCGGTGACCAGCGGGCCGCCTGCCGGGTGCTGCCGCCAGCGGGTCACCGTATCCTCAGCTGCCCGGTTGGCAACCGAGGCGACTAGCGACTCAAGGCCCGTTCTCAATGCGGTCTTGAGCGCGCTGGCCCGGGCAGGGATGCGCTGCTTGCGAGGACGGCCGGCCGTCGCGCCGCCGCGCCGCACCTGCAGCATGCGCAGCATGTCACCGGTGCCGGTGAAGTCCTGCCAGCGGGCGAGTATCTCGCCGCGGAGCAGCGCGCCGTTCCTGGTGGCCTCGTCGATCTCGGAAAGGCCCGCCGCGTAGGCCTCGTCAGCCGCGGCCAGCAGTTCCGCGCGGAGGGCCAGCTGCGCCTCAACCTGGGCGGCTAGGGCGGGAATCCTGGTGCGGAAGGTATCGAGCACTCCGGACATCGTCCGGGTGAGGACCGCGACCCGCCGGTCCTCACGGGCGGCCGTGTCTTCCAGCCATTCCCTGATCGGGCCATAGGCCTCGGCCGGGAGCCTGCCCTCGGTCAGCACGGTCTCCGCGATGATGAAGCGCCGGGCATCGCCAAGCCCGTTGGCCGCAAGCATCGCGTCGAAATGAGCGGTGAGCGGGGCGGCGGAGCGGGGCGGCACCCGTGAGAGCACGATTCCCAGTGATGCTCCCCGGTCCCTCGCATACTGCAGCAGCTCCCAGACGGCGGCGTCGGCGTAACGCGTCGCCGTGGTCATGAACAGCCAGAGATCAGACGCGTCAAGGAACTGATGCGCGAACTCGCGGTGCGCCTGCACCACCGAGTCGATGTCGGGCGTGTCGAGCAGCGCAACTCCCTTGGGCATGCCCTCGCTGGACGCCAGCACGAGCAGCCCGTCACGGCCGGGCATGGCCAGCCCTTGCTGGCGGACCCGGGGCATGGTCGGCAGGAAGACGTTCTCCGCGAACCAGTCAGTCTCACTCGGATGGCTGGCGAGCACCGGGCTGTTCGTCGTCGGACGGCGGACTCCGGTATTACTCACCTGCTTTCCGACGAGGCTGTTCACCAGGGTCGACTTGCCAGCACCGGTTGATCCGACCAGTGCCACGAGTACCGGCGACCCGGACTCGCGCAACCGCGGCAGCAGGTAATCGTCGATCTGGCTCAGCAGCTTCCGCCGCTCGGCACGGGACTCCTCCACTCCTGGCGCCTCAAGAAATATCGGGGCATCCAGGATTTGGTGCCGCACTTCGAGCAGCACGGACTCCAGCCGGCGGGCGTCGACGCGCCGGTGCGCGCCGCCCTGCCGGGTGGCGGCCTTTCCTCGCGGGCCGCCGGACTCGCGCGCGGCGGGCTTACCGGAGTCGCGCGCGGCGGGCTTCCCGGAGTCGCGCGCGGCGGGCTTCCCGGAGTCGCGCGCGGCGGGCTTCCCGGAGTCGCGCGCGGCGGGCTTCCCGGGTTTCACCGCGGCACCGGAAGCAACGGGCTTTCCGGACTGCGTACCGTCACCGGCAGGGGCGGCTTCCGCTGCGGGCGCCTCGTCGGTGCCGGGCGCACCAGTCACTCCAGGCGTCGCGCCGTGAGCTGGCGCCGCCGGGGTCGCAGCCGTCGCATCGGGGGTGGCGCCAGGCTCAGCGGGGGGAGCGGAATCCGTAAGATCCCCGTCCCTGGCCGCAGGCGCGCCATCAGGCACCGCAGCGTCGCGCGCGGCGGCGCCACGGGGCACCGGTGCGGCCGTCAGGCCCGGTCCTTCCGTCATGCTGCCCGGCCTCCACACACCGGCGAGCTGCCGATCACTGTGCCGGCCTCCATACCAGATCATTACCCTGCGCAGTGTCCTCAACCTGCGCATGGCTCACTCGGGGCAAGAACGTACCGCCCGGCACACCATCCGCCGGGCTATTACAGAGTTCGGCAATCTGCGCCGCGATTTTCACGACCTCACCCACTACCACGACCGCCGGGGGCCGGATGCCCGCCTCGGCAGCGTCGTGGGCGACAGTATCCAGTGTTGCGGTAATTTTGCGCTGCGTGGGCAGGGTACCGTCGGCGACAACCGATACGGGACTCTTCGGGTCACGACCGTGAAGCATTAGTGCATCAGTGATGACCTTCAGGTGCTCAGTCGCCATGAGCAGCACCAGGGTAGCCGGAGACGAGCCGAGCGCCGCCCAGTCTACCGTGGACCGCTCGTCACCCGGCGGGACGTGCGCCGAGATGACATGGAACTCCTGGACGACTCCCCGGTGGGTGAGCGGCACCCCGGCGACGGCGGGCACGGCGATCGCGCTGGACACGCCAGGGACCACGGTGACTGGTATGCCCGCGCGCAGGCAGGCCAGTACTTCCTCGGCGCCGCGGCCGAACACGAACGGGTCGCCGCCCTTCAGCCGGACGACGAAGCGGCCTGCGCTTGCGTTCGAGACCAGTACGGAGTTGATGTACTCCTGGGCCATCGCCCGGCCGCGGGGAATCTTCGCGGCATCGACGATCTCGACGTCGGCAGGGAGTTCCGCCAGCAGCGATCGAGGCGCCAGCCGGTCGGCCACCACCACGTCCGCCTCGGCGAGCAGCTCGCGGCCGCGCACGGTGATCAGCCCCGGATCCCCCGGGCCACCGCCGACCAGCGCTACCCCGCCGCCACGGCGACGCCCCCTGCGTGCCCCGATGGCACCGGAACTCAGCCCGCTGACCAGCGCGTCCCTGATCCCGGCGCTACGGCGGGGATCACCGCTCAGCACGCCGACCCGGACATCACCGGCCTGCCCCGAGGCGGGAGTCCAGGCCCGGGATGCGGCGGCGTCATCAGCCCGGACGCACCAGATGCCCGCCGCGTCCGCCTCGGCGGCCACCTGGGCGTTCACCGCAGGGTCGCCGGTGCAGGCGCAGACCAGCCAGGCTCCGGCGCAGTCGCCAGCGTGGTACCCGCGGGCAGCCCATTCGATCCGGCCCGCACTAGCCAGATCATGCAGCGAGAGGCTGAGCTCAGGGGATATAACGAGCACGTCGGCGCCAGCGTCCAGCAGCGCCGGAACCCGCCTAGCCGCGACTGAGCCACCGCCCGCGATGACAACGCGGCGGTCCGCCAGGCGCAGCGCCAGCAAGTAGGGCGCCCGATCGGTGGCGGCCATTGAGAGTCCGCGCTCCTTCACGTCATACCAGCCGTTCCGCTGATCCCATACTGCACGCCGGCGACCTGATGCCCTCCCCGGCCCGGCCCTACCCGGCCCTACCCGAGGGTGGTCGATCCCGGGATCGACCACCATCTAAGGTGGTCGATCCCGGGATTCATCCCGGTCCGACCACTGCGGGGACCAAGCTCGGCCGGGCCAGCCCGCTGCCGGACCCGCCGGTTGCCCGGCCGGGCGGCAGCCCGGCTGTCAGCTTTTGTCCGTCACTCCGGCCGAATCGAACGTCGCGACGTCCCGCAGTGCGCGGACCGCGCTCTGCACGATCGGCAGAGCAAGTAGTGCCCCCGTTCCCTCGCCAAGCCTCAATTCGAGATCGACAAGCGGTCGCAGGCCCAGGTGATCGAGCGTAGCGGCATGCCCGGGCTCGACCGAACGGTGCCCGGCGACGCAGCATTCCACCGAATCGGGCGCTATGGCCACGGCTGCCAGGGCACTCGCGCCGGCGATGACGCCGTCCAGGATCACCGGAACCCGCAGCGCTGCCGCGCCCAGGATGAAGCCGGCCAGTGCGGCATGCTCCAGGCCGCCGAACGCGGCAAGAACGCCGACCGGATCGGCCGGGTCGGGCCGGTGCCTGGCCAGCCCCCGGCGCACCACGTCCACCTTCCTCGCGTGCGTAACCGAATCGATGCCGGTGCCGCGGCCGGTCACCTCAGCTGGTTCCCGCCCGGTGAACGCGCAGATCAGCGCCGCTGACGCGGTGGTGTTGGCGATGCCCATGTCACCAGTGAGCAGGCACCGGTTGCCGGCCGCGACCAGATCGCGCGCAATCTCCACGCCGACCATGATCGCTGCCCGGGCCTGCACGCGGGTAAGCGCCGGCCCGGCGGTGAAGTCAGCGGTGCCGTGCGCGACCTTGCGCGGGAGCAATCCGGGCACCGGGCCAAGATCGGCGCAGACGCCCACGTCGACCACCACTACCTCGGCGCCTGCCTGGGCAGCGAACGCGTTGACCACCGCGCCGCCGGCCAGGAAGTTGGCCACCATCTGCGCGGTCACCTCCTGCGGCCACGGGGTGACCCGCTGGGCGTGCACGCCATGGTCGGCGGCGAAGACGGCGACCGCGGCGGGCTCGGGCATCGGCGGCGGGCAGGCCCCGGCCAGCCCAGCCAGCCGGACCGAGACCTCCTCGAGCACGCCGAGTGAGCCGCGCGGCTTGGTCATCAGGTCCTGGCGCGCGCGGGCCGCGCTCATCGCGGCCTGGTCCAGCGGGCGGATCGCGGCGCGCACCTCGTCGAGCAGATCCACGGCGTCCTCTCCTGGCAGCCCGCGCAGGCCGTACTCTTCCGCGTGCACGGCCCAGGCCAGCGGCCGCCTGCGCGCCCAGCCCGTCATCGCAAGCTCAGGCTCCGGGGCGAAGCCCGTCACGTATCCGACGCACAGGTAGGCAACGACCTCCAGGTGCGCGGGGAGGCCGAGCTCGGCGGCGAGGTCCCGTTCCCTGAAGAAGCTGACCCAGCCGACTCCGAGTCCCTCGGCCCGTGCCGCGAGCCACAGGTTCGCCACCGCGAGGACGCTCGAGTAGGCGGCGGTCTGCGGCTGGGACTGGCGTCCGAGCGTGTGCCGGCCACCGCGGGTCGGGTCGCAGGTCACCACGATGCTGACGGGGGCTTCCAGGATCGCCTCGATTTTCAGCCGGTCGAATGCGGCGCCGCGGGCAGCCGGCAGACTGGCTGCGTAATCGCTGGCTGCCTGCTGCGCCAGTGCCTTGATCCGCTCCCGCCTGGCCCGATCACTGATCACGATGAAATCCCAGGGCTGGGAGAGGCCAACCGACGGCGAGCGGTGCGCCGCCGCCAGGACGCGGCGCAGTACCTCCGGCGGGACCGGGCCGGGGAGGAACCCCTGCCGGACGTCCCTGCGGTCCTCGATGACCCGGTAAACCGCGGCGCGCTCGGCCGCCGGATAGGCGTTCTCGTCCGCGGCCGGCCCGCCGGCCGCCGCGAGGCCGTTGCCGTCCGCCGCGAGGCCGATGCCGTCCGCCGCGGGGCCGTTGCCGTCTGCCGCGCCGTTGCCGTCCGCCGCCGCCGTGGGGCCGATGCCGTCGGCCGGGCGGCCGGGCTCAGTGGACATGGACGTGCCCGTCGTCGTGCGGATGCGCGTGCGGCCGCTGCGCCGCGCCGACCCGGTGCTCGAAGCCGGGCAGCGCCGTGCGGTACGCGCAGACGTCGCAGTTCATCCTGATGTCACCGGCCAGTGCCTCGTGGTAGCGCTCGGCGACTAGCGCGGCTAGCTCGTTCGAATCTCCGAGGATCTGCGTGCAGCGCACGTCAACGTCCGGATGGGCCTCGCCGTAGCTGCGGGCTTGCGCCGCTATCCGGTCCGGCAGGATGCCGGGGAACAGGAAGTAGCTGGCCACGATGACCCGGCTGGCCCCCAGCAGCCGGCAGCGCTCCAGCCCGGCGGGCACGTCCGGGCTGGCCAGCGAAACGAAGGCAGTCTCGGCGAACGCGTAGCCCCTGCCCTCCCAGAGCAGCCGCGCTGTCTTGCACACCTCGGCGTTGGCGTCGGGATCGGTGGACCCGCGCGCGACCAGCAGCACAGCCGGCGGCGGACCGCCCGCGGCAGCCTCAGCCTGCTCGGCTATCCGCGCGGCCAGCAGGTCGAGCAGCACCGGGTGCGGGCCAAGCGGGCGCCCGTAGCTCCATTCCAGGCCGGGATGGCGGGCACGTTCCCTGGCCAGGGCGGCTGGGATGTCGCTCTTGGCGTGGCTGGCAGCGGACAGCACGAGCGGCACGGCTACCACCCGCCGGTGGCCCTGCCCGGTGAGCTCGGTGACCGCGTCCCGCAGCGGCGGGGCCGACAGCTCGATGAACCCGCCTGCCACGGCTATCCCCTGCGGCGCGAAACTCGCCTGCAGCCGCGCGGTGAACGCGGAGAACGCGGCCACCCCGGCCGGATCACGGGTCCCGTGGCCGGCCAGCAGCAGCGGGGGTCGGTTCATGGCATTACCTCGTCATCATTGGCTGGCGCTGGCACGCCCCGGTCCGTTGCCGCCCTGAGCAGCGCATTGAGGGCCGCCGCTGCCACGGCCGAGCCGCCCTTCTCCGAGACGTTGGTCAGCGCCCGCAGCCCGCTGGCCCGCAGCGCGTCCTTCGCCTCGGCCGCGCCGACGAACCCGACCGGCAGGCCGATGACAAAGGCTGGCTCGACCCCCCTGGCCAGGATCTCCTGCAGCGCCGTCGGCGCGCAGCCCACTACCCAGACGGCGCCAGCGCCCACCTCACCGAACGCCAGCCGCACTGCGGCGGCCGATCTGGTGATGTTCGCCGTGCGGGCAAGCCGCTGGGTCAGCGACTCGCGGATCTTGCAGACGACCGGGCAGCCGGTGATCCCGGCCGCGACCATCTCCACATCGGCGACCACGGGGGCGCCGCCGGCCAGCGCGTCCACGGCGGCGGCCAGCGCTTCCTCATCGCAGACCAGGTCCGTGGCGTAGTCGAAGTCCGCGCTGGCATGGATGATCCGCTCGGTCACGTCACGACTGAACCGCGGCAGCCGGGAAAGATCAATACGAGAACGCAGGATCCGGTACGACTCTGCCTCGATGGGATGCACGCCATCCGGCGTTGCCGCGGGCCACGTCACCACGTCAGCACCTCCTCGGCAAGCAGGATCGCGTCGGCCGGGCAGATCTCCACGCATTCGCCGCAGCCGGTGCAGCGGCCGGCCAGGACTGTCAGCGGGGCCATCGTGCCGCGGTTACCGGCGGGCCTTATCGCGTGCTCGGGGCACGTTAGCAGGCACGCACCGCAGCCCTGGCAGGCTCCGGTGACGACAGCGGCAGCCAGGCTGGTCACGGGCTCGTGTCCGGTCAGGGCCGCCAGCCCGGTCAGGGCCGCCAGCCCGGTCACGCTCACGGCGGCCGGCCCACTCACGGCGCCGCCCACCGGTACTCCCGCGGCGTGACCATCCGCCCGGCCACGACCGTGGTCCTTGAAGAGCCGACCACGACCAGCGTGTGCATGTCTGCCTCCGCCGGATCGAACCGGGCCAGGGTGGCAATCCCGGAGCTCTGGCCGGGTCGCGAGGCGTCCCGCACCCAGCCGACCGGCGTTCCCGGCGGCCGGTGCTCGGCGAGGATGGCAAGCGCCCGGCCGAGCTGCCAGCTCCGCGCCCGGCTCGCCGGGTTGTAGAAGCACGTAACGAGGTCAGCTTCGGCAACGGCGCGCACCCGGCGCTCGATCACTTCCCACTGCGTATGCAGGTCCGACAGGGAGATGAATGCGTGGTCGTGCCCGAGCGGCGCGCCGAGCACCGAGCTGGCGGCGAGCGCCGCCGTCACGCCGGGAACGCCGATCACATCGATCCGCTCGTCGGCGAGCTCAAGCGCCGGGCTGGCCATCGCGTAGATCCCTACGTCACCGGAACCGATCAGCGCGACCGCCCGGCCTGCCAGTGCCTCGCTGATGGCGGTGGCGGCCCGCTGCTCCTCCTGGCCCAGGCCGCTGGCCATGACTCGCGCGCCCGGCGGGATCAGGTCGGCGATCTGGCCGACGTACTGGTCCATCCCGACGACGACGCTGGCCCGGCGCAGCTCGGCAATGGCGCGGGGGGCCATCAGGTCGCGTGCGCCGGGGCCGATGCCGATGAGCGCGAGCCTGCCGCGCGGCCGGCGGCGGGCGACTGCCACGGTGGCATGGGCGCTGGCCCGCTTGGTGACGATCAGCCGCGCGCCGCCCGCGCCCCCTGGCTGCGGGCGGCTCAGCTGCTGGCCGCCTTCCGCGACGACCAGCGCGGCGGCCTCGGCGACACTGGGCGTGCCTACCGCGGCGCGCACGATCTCGCTGGGCGTCGGCACCGGCACGCTGGCCAGTTCCGCGGCGGATACCGTGACGACCCGCCAGCCGCGCTTGCTGGCGGCATCGAGCAGCCCGGGCTCGTTGGCCTTGATGTCCGCGGTGGCGAGCCATCGGACTGACTTCGGCGACAGGCCCGCGGCCGCCAGCGCCTCGTCGATCAGCAGACCTGCCTCGCCGGCGGTCACGCCGGTGCTCCCGCCGGCGCCGACGACCAGGGAAGGCGGCCGGTAGGTGACGCGCGGGCCTGGCGGCTCCGCGGCGCCTGCTGCCTCCAGCGGCCCCGCAGCCTCCAGCGGCCCCGCAGCCACCGGCGACCCCGCAGCCACCGGCCGTACTTCGTCACTGACCACGATGGCCGGGACGCCTGGCTCTGGCTGTGCCGTCCGCACCACATTCGGTGGCAGCGGCGGGACGGGCCACTGGTGTTCCATCGTCAGCGTGACCCGCTCGCCGGAGAGGATCGCGGCGCCGACCGGGGCCATATCGCTGCCCGGCTCCAGCACGAATCCGAGGTCTGCCCCGAACTCATCGAGTCCCACCGAGCCCGCTGCCTCCGCGGCCGTGGTGATCACGGCGGTCGCCCCGAGGATGCCCGCGACGCGCCGGGCCAGGACATTTGCGCCGCCGGCGTGGCCGCCGAGGACCGGGATCGCGTAAGACAGCGCCTCGTCCACGCAGACGATGCCAGGGTCCTCGTATTTCCCGGTGATCAGCGGCGCGGCGATCCGGACGGTCGCGCCCACCGCGAGAAAGGAGATGATCGCGTCGCACTCGGTAAATGCCAGCGGGATGGCGCTAGCGGCGGGTCCGTCGTAAAGATGCGCGTAGGGCAGCACGGCTGCCAGCCGCTCAGCTGCCAGGCGCCCTCCTGCGGTGACCGTGATCAGTCCGATCATCAGGCTCCCCGCTCCCCGGAGAGGACGAACACGGGATTTTCCGCAGCCAGCCGCACCGACCCGCCGGGCAGGCTCGTCAGCCGCGATGCCTGCAGCTGCAGGCCGCCGACCCGGTAACCGCGCTCAGCGAGCAGCTCGCTGACGGTCCGCACGCGGTCGACGGAGGCGAGAGTGACCACGGCCCTGGCCGGCCGGCCGAGCCGCAGCGCCGCGGCGAGCACCGCGTCGCCGCCGCCACCTGCGAAGAGCGCATCCGGCCCGGGCAGGCCGGCCAGGATCCCGGGCGCACGGCCCCTGGCAAGGCGGACAGCGACGCCGTGCGCGGCGGCGTTCCGCTCGATCCTGGCGCACTGCCGCGGATCGGACTCGATCGCGATCACGCTGGCGCCGAACCTGGCGCATTCGACCGCTACTGACCCGGAGCCCGAGCCCAGATCCCACACCGTCCGCCCGAGCCCGGGGCCGAGCCTGGCCAGCACGACGGCGCGCACCTCTGCCTTGGTGATCATCGAGTCCCGGTGCGCGAACGTCTCATCCGGCAGCGCCCAGCCGGCCGGGGCACCGTGGTGACCGGCGACCCAGCCAGGCCCGGCCGCCGGGTCTGCCGCCGGATCCACTGCCACCAGCACATTCGGGTCGGCAAGTCCGCCCACCGTGTCCGCGGTCAGTTCGGCTACCCGCTCGTCCGGGCCGCCGAGTCGCTCGGCAGCGTAGACTCGCCGGCCGGCCTCGAGCAGCACGCGGGCTAGCTGCCTGCCGCACTCCCCCGGTGCCGTGAGGATCGCGACCTTGGGATGAGTCAGCGCCGCCGCGCTCACCGGCAGCGGATCACGGCCGTGCGCCGACAGCACGAGGGCATCGTCCCAGTCCAGCCCGAGCCGGGCAAAGGCGATCGCC
>Ga0302232_10003593_pt1 | contig 10435 bp, 9 predicted proteins | sample II_Palsa_N2_3_FD_193575 | JGI IMG/M metagenome (GOLD analysis project Ga0302232, IMG submission 193575) | Peat permafrost microbial communities from Stordalen Mire near Abisko, Sweden - II_Palsa_N2_3 | ecosystem: Environmental > Terrestrial > Soil > Palsa > Peat permafrost | place: Sweden...
TTTTGACGAAGAGCACAATTTGTGGGAAGTACGGTTCGTAAGTTCGCAGGGTTCGGAACACGTAATCAGCTGGGAGCTGGCGTCCAGTGCGGAGTTCCGGCAGTTGATTTCGAAGTTCAAACAGATTGAGCCGTACATGGAACCGCCATTTGTGGTGGAAGCAGTGACCAAGGCTGGGGCGGCGAGCGGCGTCGACGACGCTGCCGAGGAAGAAGGCGCGGATGATGCGTCAGAGTCGGATGGAAAATCCGGGAAGAAGACCGCCAAGGCTGCTCCGAAGAATCGAGCAGTGATCGAGCCAGTGGAGAAGGCTACGGCGCGCGAGTTGTTCGATTACGTGAAGAAGGAAGGCAGCCGCGGTTATGACGTGCAGCGCTATAAGGGTCTGGGAGAGATGACGGCTCCGCAGTTGTGGGAGACGACCATGGATCCGGAGCGGCGGACTTTGCTCTCGGTGAAGCTGGAAGATATCGCCGAGTGCGAGACCATCTTTACCACGCTGATGGGCGAGGATGTGGAAGCGCGGCGGAAGTTTATTGAAGAGAACGCGCTGGATGTGAAGAATTTGGATATCTAGAAAACTTCTTCGCCACGGATTTACGCGGATTTACACGGATCAAGAAAACAAGAAGGCAGCCTCCTCGGTCGTCTTTTGCATTTGTAAGTGCAAATCCGAGTGGCCTTGCGGCCCAGAAAGAAACAGAAGTGCCCGCTAGCAAGTTCCGTTGACCGACTGCCCGCACACCGTCCCGGTGATCGTACAGGCAAGAGCAGAATTTATGGTGTAGGTCGCATTGATCTGACAGCTTCCGGAGGGATTCGGCCCGTAGGAGATGCCTCCAGTTTCCGTGAAGACGATGGGAAACGTGAGAGCTGTGTTGGTGAAGTTAATTTGGCCGGCAACCGAGATGCTGGGATCGCCGTTAACGAGCAGGTTGGATACGGAGCAATTCGCCGGTGTTACCGTGAGTTGGCCGCTCAAAGCGCCACCGCCGGCATTGTTCAGAGAGCCGTCGATATCACCGGTAACGGAGATTGTCCCTCCCTGGGGGCCGCTGCAAGGGTAGTCAACCAGGGAGATGGGAAAGTTGCAGTTTTGACCGGTCGAGGTTGAGGTGCATCCGGTCGACGTCTCGGGACGAATGTCTCTTACCGCGGCCGAAAGATTCTTATGGACGCCTGCAGCCCCATCCGGATTCACAGTGTCTAGAGCCTGAGTGAGGGCCTGCACAACTTGAGTTGACACGGCCTGGGCTTGGGCTGCTGACATGTTGTTGTTCGTGGAATTGTTGCTGCTGCTGCCACATCCGACACACAGAATTGAGAGCATGGCGGCGACGACCATCCAGCAGAAATTGCTCTTTATTCGATTCTGAATCCGAAACATAGGAACCTCCTTCTACAGCGAATACGCAAATCTCTGCTCTCCTTGTGGCTCCTGACACATGGGGACGACCGCGCTGACCTGGTAATCTTCAATGCCCTCGCCGCCTTCGTAAACGAGGGGCCGCCCTTCTCCTCAGTCGTTTTGATCGAGTTCAAGCGACCCGCGCGGAACGACTACCACGATGAGGAGAATCCGATAAACCGTTTACAAGTACGTGCGGCTGATCCAGAGCGGTAAAGCTATCGATCGCGGCGGACGACCAGTGAATGTGCCGCCAAGCACGCCCTTCTACGCGTACGTAGTCTGCGATATGACCGACACGCTGGTTTCTCAGGCTAAGAACGCTAATTTTACGCGCAGCCCAATGCACTCGGCTACTACGCGCAGCTGCGGACCTACATCGAAATCGTGTCGTACGATACGCTCCTGGGCGACGCAAAAAAGCGTTACGCATTCCTCTTCGACCAGCTCGGGATTCTTTAGGGCGGCTGGTTCAGGGGCTGGCATACCCTTGCACCATCACAACTGAGGCTCCCTCACCCTTCGCGCTTTTCGAAGGGTGAGGAGCCACGAGCCTCCTTCATCAGAAACACGGAAGCCCCGGTAGTTAACCGGGGCTCGATATTGGTACCGGACACCGCCCGCGAAGCAATTCCAGAATAATCCAGCCTGCGGCGTTGTCAAGCACATTCCGTTTAATCGAGTGACATCGGAGGGCGAGGGACTCGAACCCTAGTGGCTGGTAGCCACTCGACCGCTTCGCGGGCGGTGGCCAGTACCCACTGGCAACACCCTCCAAACACCGCCTGCGAAATGGATTCTAATCCTCGCGCAGATGGCAAGCGTGTAAATACAGGAAATAAGCACGGATGGAGTTTCAATTTGGAACTTGTGACAGCCTGACCCTGTCTACTGAATCGAGCTTCCGACGTTGGAGAAGACGTTGCTGGCGTTGGAGCCGATGAGGCGGATGGTGCCTACGACGATGACCAGGATTACGGCCAGCATGACGGAATATTCGGCGACATCCTGGCCTTGTTCGTCGGACCACAGTTTATGTAGAAAATTGTTCATGATCTCCCCTGGATTTATGCCGCGCCTGTCGCCCTGCTGGAGGAATGCAGGTTGGACTGCGTCGTGCCCAAGCCCCACGGGTCGCCTTCCTGCGCGACCATTTGCAGTCCAACCTGGTATTCGGTGTTTCCCGCATTTTTTTGTCCGCCGAGCAACTTCGTCCACATCACGGTAAACTCGATGCGCCGCTTGCGAAAGAGCACAACGAGGGTGTCCAGCGCCTTCAGTTCATGGCGGATCGCACCCAGGCGCGCTCCGGTTGGAGTGAGGTCGAGCGTGTGCGCCAGCGCTTCGAACATTGCGCCGGAAGCTTCCTTGCCACGCACTCGCACCGGCAAAACGCCCGGAGTTCGCGTCTGACTGCGCCTGCTTATTTTTTGCTGAAGTAATCGCATAGGACGTCTGGAAACAGTGTGCGATAAAAGTGCGCAGACGGGAATGGCTCCGATGTGGGAGGCACGGATGGGGGATGCACGAAAGTAACTAGGCGGCGTTGGCGTGTGGCAAGACGAATGGGATCAGGCGCGCGCAGTTAATGCGTGGCTTCGTTGGCTTCGGAGGATGCTTGGACGAAAGCCGAGTGCATGGCATTCAGCAGCGGCTGGCTGGTTCCGTTGTAGTCCTGGGAAAGTTCCCACATGAAGACGCCGCCGAGGTGGCGCTTGCCGAGCGCGTAGCTTACTTTCTCGGAGGTCGAAGTGGGATTGTCGTAGGTGATGAAGCCGAACATGGGCGCGTTGGGATCGAGCAGATAAGGGGCGTCGGCGAGGTCGTCCCAATTCTCGGACCAGTCACCTGTCTTAAGAAGCTGCTCGACTTGTGAGTAGGTGACGGTGGGCGCGCCCTGATTGCCGCAGAGATTCTGGTTCGCGCAGAAGGACCATAGTCCGTAGACGTCGAAAGCGTAGCCGTAGAAGGCGGTGCCGAGATTGATCTGATCGGCGGGCACGGCGTAGGTGGTGAGGTATTCGCCGGCGGAGGTGTCGAGGCTGCCTTCCTGTCCGGGATCGAGCGGGCTGAGATAGAGCGGGGAGTTGTGGCCGGAGTGGTTGGTCCATGCGCCGTGGAAGTCGTAGGTCATGACGTTGTAGAAATCGAGCAGCGGAGTCATGCCGGGAAAATCGTATACGCCGTAACCGCCGGGGCTGGACGAAACGGCCGCGGAAATAAGGTATTGGCCCTTGGGCAGGAGAGCGCGAACGGCGGCGATGAGCTGGGTGAAGTTATCGGCTTGGGACTGGCTGTAGGGGACTTCGTAATCGAAGTCGACGCCGTCGTATCCGTTGGCGATGGCGAAGTTGGCGATGTTTTGCGCGAAGGTGGCGCGGGCGGTGGGGTCGGCGTCGATGACGACGAAGAGGTAGGCGGAGCCGCTGATGCAGATTTCGACTTTGACTCCGGCGGCGTGGGCGCGGGAGATGAGGTTGGGTTCGAGGAAATCGGCGGGCACAGCGAGCGAGCCGTCGGCTTTGTTGGACGGCCCGATGTTCGAGTGCACGATGTGGGTGAGGCTTTGATAGGGGATGGTGGAAGCGGTGTAGGGCGGGACGTTCCACTTGTCCCAATAGCCGTAGTAGGCGAGCAGGCGTGGGGTTTGCGCGTGGAGGGCGGGGGCGAGAGTGAGGGCTAGGAGCAGGGCGGCGAGGGAAGGCTTTAGGGTTCGGGTCATAGGGGAGATCCTTTGGAGTGTAAGTTTAGGATGCGGGGGAGGGCGGGTCAAGGGTGTTAGGTGGCCGGTGCATCGGATCATGAGGTTACGTGGAGGTGAGTGCTGGATTGGATCGGCTGGAAGGGGAGGGGGGTCTAGCTATTCCGGGAACAACGAACCGGTTCTCGGGAATGGCTTTGAAAAGTCCATCCCGGTGATGCCGAAATGTTCCTTGCGTTTCAGCATCTTCTCATCGGTTGCGTAAAAGGTGCGGCAACCGAGCTCCAGTGCCGTTGCAATGTGAAAGCAGTCCCACTTCCGCCGTTTGTTATCTTCGCGTTCCTTCAGAGGCGTTCGGTCGATGAGTTGTGCTTCAAACTTAGCCGCGCTGAGCGCCATTTCCTTTGTTAGACCGTGAATCCTAGCGAGTTTGCTGACCTTGCTATAGTTGTCAGTCGGACGTGCTCCCTTTCGGAAGGCACGGACGGAAACTTCTTGAATCGTGATGATCGATGTGTAGATTTTGGTCTTGTCCCGTGTTAGCTCTTGGAGCAACTGTTTGATGGACGGACCGCTGCTTTCGCCCATGAAGATCGACAGAAAAACGCTGCTGTCAAAGTAGACGGGGGCTGGCATTTCAATCCTCTCCCCGCATTTCTTTCAGCGCCTTTTGGAAATCGTCGCCGTAGATGTCGCGGTCGCGGCCGAAGAGTTCCTCGAAAGCCTTTTCATAGTCGCGCTCTTCATCCGAAGTGATATCAGTGGCGATGAGCTTCGGAGCTCTGATCCGATAGTATTTTGCCGTTCCCGTGACAGCAACCTGCTTACGGAATAACCCGGTCGCCTTCTCTGTGCTGTCTGCCTTGAAATGAATGCGCCATTTCTCGCCGTTTTCCCGGCACAATTCTCCCCAGAACCCTTTTTCGTTGTCCTCGTCCGAATCAGTGTCCCTCAACTCGAAGAGCTTGCCGTAAATAGTTGTGCCTTCCATTTCAAAAACGGGAGCTTGCAGAGACCAAGCAGTCGCCGCTGCCGATGCATTGAATGTGGCCTCCAGTGGCTTCTTCTCTCCTGGTTTCGTCAGGACGAGGTGCAGCTCGGTCTTGTCTCGTTCCCTGATTTTATTTATGCGATTGAGGCGACGCACCACGCTGCGTTCGGCGTCGCTCGCGAGGACTGATTTCTTATTGGAAAGGGAATTAATCACGTCCACGACCCGCTTCGCGGCGAGTACGCCCGTGTCGACATTGCTCGTGATCGCGACTTGGGCCTCGATACTTCCGCGCTTAAAGATAACCCCTTGTGGACCGGCGAGCAGTTGCAGTCCAAACTCCCCGATCGGATTTTCTATTCCGAGATCATGTTCGATGTCGCGGCCCATATCTGCAATCATCTGGCGCACTTCCTCGAGGACCGTGATGACATCAGCGAACGGCAGCCTGTGTAGATCTGCCAAGCCCTTTTGCAGCTTTATCGTAAATATCGGAGAGTCGATAGTTGGGATCTTCTTTTGCACGGCGGCCTCCTATGATACACTTCGGCTAGGCCGTCCGATAACGCGGACAGAGTTATGGCCACAATCTTCACGACAGGACGTAGAGCCCGCTGGCAGGCGGGCTTTACGTTTTTGCTGAGAATGTCTGACGTGATCGTACACCCGTAGAATCCCTCACTTCAATGCCACTGGATATGCCTCGAACCACGTGCTGGCTCACTTGGCCCCGGAGCTATAGCCCACTAGTGTATAAAAGATAAAGTTATGTCGCAGGCAGCGCCAGCTATAACGCGGAGCCCCGCGGATGTGGTCCGGATGACGCCGGTTTCGCAGGCGGCCAACGGCGTGTGCTACGCCGTGGCGGGCGAGACATCCATGAGCTCGTTTGACTTGGAGCGGATGATTGCGGCGGTGCCGACCAAGGCGGCGGGGGCGCTGAAGCGCAAGGCTTATTATTTTGTGCCGCTCGCGGTGACGCAGGGAGAAGAGATTCTGATTGCGGACCGCTACGATGTGGCGCTCAGCGACAATGCGGTGTGCCATCGCAATTTTACTTTGGGCGATTCGCAGTGCGTGTTTATTTCCACGCGGCTGATGGACGACAAGTTTTCGGTGGCGTTCGAGTTTTATATCAATGTGGGGCACGCGCTGGTGGAAGCGGCGGGAGTTTCCGAAGAGTTCAGCGAGTTGGCGTGGAAGCAGGTGGAGGCGGGGACGCGGGGAGAGACTTCTCTGGATGCATGGGAGGCGCGCAAGCTGGCGGTGGCGGGCGGCGCTGAGGCGGAGCGGTTTAAGAACGAATATTTCGAAGCGACGTTTTCCGACACGATTTCGATTTATTTGCTTTCGCTGTTTTTAGACGTGGATTACTACGATTTGCGGGAGCGGGATTATCCGCTGCTGGCGCCTTCGGCGCTGGCGGAGCGACTGCGGAAAGTGGCGGAGCTGTTTCCGGCTAATTCGGGGTATGAGTTTGCGGTGTTTTATAAGCGGCGGGGGTAAGAAGCTTTTGGCACGGATCTACACGGATTCAGCTTCTGCGAAGAATCTGCGGACATAAATTCCTTCCAGATGGGCAGCTAAAAGCCGCGATTCCTTATATGGTGGATGGATGGCGTGGCTGAGGCCGCGCCCTTTCAAAGCAAGGATTGATTTAAAGCAAATATCCTGACCGTTTAGTTATTTCCCGATCACAAAATTGATCGAGCTGGGCTGGTTGGCGTTGACCGTGACTGATTTTTCCCAGGTCTTCGGCTCGGTGAAGATGGGGCGCTGCACGCTGCGTTCGGTAAGGACATCGTAGGCTTGCTCTTTGCCGGCGAGTCCCCAGCCTTCATGCCAGGCGACGATTTGATAGGTTCCTGGAGGGACACTGGTGAATTCGAAGCGTCCGCTCTCGTCGGTGACGGCATAGTAAGGATGTTGAACCACCATCATTTCGGCGTTCATCCAGACGTGACCGCCGTTGCAGCGCAGGTTGACGAGGCCGGGCTGTGCCATGGTGCGGGCGCTGATCTGGTTGGTGAAGGGGAACGGCAGATTGTAGCTGGCGGCGCCGTCCATGTGGATGGTGTGCAGGGTGGCGTCGGAGCTTTGCATCTTGAGCTCGGCATTCTGCGGCACGAGAAGAATGTGCGGGATGTAGCGGCAGTGCTTCTGGTCGAGGTGACGGCGCTGCGCGGGCAGGTCGATGGCTTTGCCGGCGGAGATGTTCTTGAGATAGACGACGGTGTTGGCAACGCCGCCTTCCGGGCCGACGATCAGGCGTTCGAGGCTGACGTTTTTCTTGCCGTCGGGATCGCAGATTTGGGGATCTTTGGTGACTGGGAAATCCAGTTGATGCGGGGCTGGGCCGGACCATTTGACGGTGCCGGAGATGGAGCCGCCATCGGCGACCGAGATGACTTTGTAATCGCCCTGAGCTGCGGCAAAGTTTGTGAGAACGAGGGGGAAAAACAGCAAAAGACAGCGCACAGTCAAACTCCGCATAACAAGAACCCCTGAGTAGCCCACCGCCCGTTCCACCGCGGCCTTCTTGGAGTCGTCGTGGAACGCGGGCTGAGATTTTCGGTCGAACTTACCTTTCGACTTGCTGGTCGCGGGCAATAACTTGCACTGGCTTGCGAGACAGTGCGCAACGGGCGCCGAGACGGACTCTCGTTGGTCTTGCCCTTATCCCAACGGGAGGACCGCGGTTTAGGCGGTTCGTGTGATTGGGATCACAGAATTAAGATGCGCTTATGTGCTTGCGGTGTCGAGATTACCAAAGAGGCGTCACTGGCGGGCTGCATCCATTTTGAGTTTTCCCGGCACCGAATAGGAGGCAGACTGCCGTGCGATGCTGAATGGCTTACAATCATCTGCCCATGACAGTCACGGTTCGATCATTCGCGAAGATTAATCTTGGGTTGCGCATTGGCGCGGCGCGGGAGGATGGGTTTCATGAATTGCTGACGGTCTATCAGACGATTGGGCTACACGATCTGATTCACGTGAGTTTGGGTGGTGGGAGCGGGATTGAGATTTGTTGCAACGACCCGAGAGTTCCGCCGAACAAGTCGAATACTTGTTATCGCATCGTCGAGAGAGCGATGCGAGTCTTGAAGGGCAAAGGGCGGGTTGTCATTGAGATTGAGAAGAGGCTGCCGGTGCAGGGCGGGATGGGCGGGGCTTCCTCGAACGCGGTCGCGGCGCTGTTAGGGCTAGAGCGTGTGCTTAAACAAAGTTTGCCGGCGGAAGAGCGGTTGCGGATTGCAGCGGAGGTGGGATCGGACCTGCCCTTGTTTTTGATCGGAGGGACCGTGCTGGGGGTGGGGCGCGGAGAGAAGGTGTATCCGCTGGTGGATTTGCCGGCGATGGCGTGTGTGGTGGTGACGCCGGAGGTGGGGGTGTCGACTCCGAAGGCGTTTGCGGAGTGGGATCGGATTCAAGGGGCGACGGCTGCCGGGAAGGTGGATAGAGGAGCCGGGCTTCGCCCGGCAAGTCTGGGTCAAAGACCCGGACCCACACAAGCCAGATCAGCCAAATTGACGGTCTCGGGGACATCCGATAGAATGAGTGAGCTTGGCCGAGGGCTTTCGGCGTGGCTGAGCGAGAGTTACTCCGGTGCTCCTTTTAGAAGGGGCCGGGCCGAGAATCCGCTTCTCGAGCTTGTCCGGGCCGGGATCAAGAACGACTTTGAAGAAGTCGTCTTTCCTGAGTATCCCGAGCTGAGTGAAGGAAAATGTGCGCTGGCGTGCGCGGGCGCGAAGTATGCGTCGCTGTCGGGCTCCGGGTCAACGTTGTATGGGCTGTTCGCCTCGAAAGAGGCGGCGCGCGCGGCGGTGACGAAGTTGCGCAGGCAGGGTTGGGCGGCGCGGGCGACGATGACGTTGACGCGAAGGGCGTACTGGCGCGGGATTTTCGCGGGGTAGTCCGGTTGGGGAGCACACGGGTTCAGGTGGACGGGTAGTTCGGTGGTGGGGGTGCTCGGCTTCGCCTTCGCTTGGACGGCCGAAGGCGGTCGTCGCTACATGGGTTGGGTCCAGAATTTTTGATTGTTGATTTTTGATTGTTGGTTGACAATGTAAGGTGCTGGTTGACGCAATCAGCAATCCACCATCAAAAATCAACAATGGCTTTACTGGGCCGTCGACTAATGGTAGGTCAAGTGCCTTTGGAGCACTTTGTCTAGGTTCGAATCCTAGCGGCCCAGCCAAGAAACAGCTTTTGGCAATTAGCTTTTAGCTCTTAGCTGGAATCCTTAAGGGCAGAAGCGGCTTGGCTAAGAGCTGACAGCTAAAGGCTAAGAGCTAACTATGGCCACTTTGGTGACGCCGACGGACGCGGAAAAGACGGAGAAAGCCGAAAAGCAAGCTCCCCCCATGCCCGAGGAGAAGTCGGAACGCAAGCCGCGGACGCGGGTGGACGAGAAGTTCAAGATTTTCAGCGGCACGGCGAACGAACCGCTGGCGGAGGAAGTTTGCAACTTTCTCGGCATGCCGCGCGGCCAGGCGATGGTGAAGCGTTTCGCGGATGGCGAGGTCTACGTTCAGATTCAGGAGAACGTGCGCGGCTGCGATGTATTTGTGATGCAGCCGACTTGCCGGCCGGTGGATGAAAACCTGATGGAGTTGTTGCTGATGATCGACGCGTTCAAGCGGGCGTCAGCGCGGCGGATTACGGCGGTGATGCCTTACTTCGGGTACGCGCGCCAGGATCGCAAGGATAAGCCGCGGGTGCCAATTTCGGCGAAGCTGGTGGCCGATTTGCTGACCACGGCGGGCGCCCACCGGGCGCTGATCGTCGATCCGCACACGCCGCAGATACAGGGTTTTTTTAACATCCCGGTGGATCACTTGTTTGCCTCGCCGGTACTGGTGGATCATTTCAAGAAGCTGGCTCTGCCGAATTTGACAGTGGTTTCGCCGGACGCGGGCGGCGTGGAGCGGGCGCGATTTTTTGCCAAGAAGGTGGATGCGGCCCTGGCGATCGTCGATAAACGCCGCGTGGAAATGAACGTGGCGGAAGTGATGCACGTAATCGGCGACGTCAAAGGGCGGTCTTGCCTGATCATTGACGATTTGATCGATACGGCGGGGACGACGGTGAAGACGGCCGCGGCGCTGATCCAGAATGGAGCGACCTCGGTGTATGCCTGCGCTTCGCACGCCGTGTTGTCGAATCCGGCGGTGGAAAATATTCACAGCTCCGCCATTGAGCACGTGGTGATCACGAATACGATCCCGCTGACCGCGGAAGCGCAGAGCGAGTCCAAGATTATGGTGCTTTCCATCGCGGGATTGATTGGACGGGCGATTCAGTCGATTCACGAAGAGACTTCAGTCAGCAA
>Ga0302232_10003601_pt1 | contig 10425 bp, 7 predicted proteins | sample II_Palsa_N2_3_FD_193575 | JGI IMG/M metagenome (GOLD analysis project Ga0302232, IMG submission 193575) | Peat permafrost microbial communities from Stordalen Mire near Abisko, Sweden - II_Palsa_N2_3 | ecosystem: Environmental > Terrestrial > Soil > Palsa > Peat permafrost | place: Sweden...
GCCGACGCAGAACGTCTGAAGCTCGAAGCCGATCTCTATGACGCCGTGCGCAACGGCGAGTTCTCGCTACACTTCCAGCCGATCACCAGCAGCCAGAGCCATGGCGTGGTGGGTGTGGAAGCGTTGATCCGGTGGCTCCATCCGGTGCATGGCCTGGTGCCGCCGTCGATGTTCATTCCGCTCGCCGAATCGGTCGGGCTCATCAACTATCTCGGCAACTGGGTCCTCAAGATCGCCTGCATGCAATTGATCCAGTGGGACATGCGCGGCATCCGGATGCAGTACGTCGCGGTCAACGTGTCGCCGCAGCAGTTCCGCGACCCGCGTTTCAAGGACAGTGTGCGCGAGGCCATCGAACTCACCGGGATCGACCCGCGCCGCCTCGTGTTCGAGATCACCGAAAGTCTGCTGATGCACGACCCGGCGCACGCGAAGGGCTTGCTGGAAGAGCTGACCGCGATGGGCATCCGCTTCGCGGTCGACGACTTTGGCACCGGCTACTCGAGTCTCGCGTACCTGCAACGCTTTCCCTTAGCGAAACTTAAGATCGACCGGAGTTTTGTCGAGAATCTGCTAACCTCCCGTAATGATCAGGCCATCGTTAGCGCAGTCGTGGGAATTGCGCAAACGCTAGAGTTGGAACTGGTCGCAGAAGGCGTGGAAACCGAGGAACAACGCACGCTGCTGACCGAAATGGGATGTGATCATATTCAGGGCTGGCTCGTCTGCAAGGCGTTGCCATCCGAGGAACTGGCGCAGCGTTTCGAAGCACATACGCTGCACCTGCATGCGCCTTCTCATGCGGGCCCGGCGGACCCGGAAGAACTGGCGCACCTGTATCGAACACCGGCATGACGCTGGTCTGCGACTCACTGGAATACGTATGGCTTTAGCGGGAATCACATGGTAAAGGCAGCGGTGCTCGACAGGCTCTGGTCTCGAATGAGCGAGCGCGGCGATTTCCCCATGCTGTCGCAATCGCTGCGCACAACCATGGCTGCAATGAACAACGACGACCTCGACTTCACAGGTCTCGTGCAGGTCGTGTTGTCTGATTTTGCGTTGACCCAGAAGGTGCTGCGCCTCGCCAACTCGGCGATGTACATGGCCTTCGGCGGTAATATCACCACCGTGTCGCGCGCCTTGATGGTGCTCGGGATGGACGCGGTCGGCCACCTCGTGGTCGGCCTGAAGATCGTCGATCACTTTCATCACAGCGTGCCGCGCCGCATCGATGCGAAACTCGAACTGAACCGCACCCTGCTGTCGGGTTGCGTCGCCCGTAAGCTGACTGAGCGTGGCGACCTGCGTGCCGGCGAAGAGGCCGTGGTCTGCACGCTAATGCGCCAGATCGGCAAGCTGCTCGTGGTGTTCTATCTCGACGCCGAGTGGGATCAGATCCGCCGCCTGGTCGACACCAATATCGAGGAAGGCGAAGCCTGCATCGCCGTGCTAGGCGTCACGTTCGACGAGATCGGCGAGGAAGCCGCAGTGCGCTGGCGCCTGCCCGACATGATCCGCTCCGGCATGGGCGAGTTCGATCCGCACGACACCGAAGAGTCCCGCCAGGTGCAATGGCTGCGCGCCATCACCAACTACTCGACCGAAGTCGCCGCCGTGCTGACCACGCCGAATATGTCGGACTGGCAGCGCGAAGCCCGCATCGCCGAACTCGCGCACCGGTACGGCCGCGCGCTGAACACCGACCCCGAGGTGCTGCTGGAAATGAGCGTGGCGCTCGCCCGTGAAGAAGACGGCGAAGGCGTGATGCGCGAGATCGTCGAGCTGCGCGCCAACGCCGATGCAATCGCCCGTGAGGCGCTCGATCCCGAGGCGCGCATCGCCGCGGGCGTCGAAGATCTGCGGGCGCTGAAAGCAGGTAGTGCACTCGGCCCGGCGCTGGCAATGGCCACCGAAACGGTGCACGCCGGTCTCGGCTTTGCCCGCACCGTGATGTTCGTGCGCCACAGCAGCGGCACATTCAAGGCGCGCATGGGGTTCGGACCGAAGATCGAGGCTGCGCTGCCCGGTCTGACGTTCAATACCGCGTTCGAGCCCGACGTGTTTCATCTCGCGATTGCGAACTCGGTGGGCATCTTTATAGAAAATGCGCGCGACCCGAAGATGGTGGCTCGGCTGCCTGAATGGTTCCGGCGCAGTTTCGCGGATACCCGCTCGTTCGTGCTGCTGCCGGTGATGGGTGAGAATCAGACGACGGTCGCGCTTCTATACGGCGACTGGAGCCAGGCCGACGAAGCACGACGGATCTCGCAGGGCGAGATGGCAGCGTTGAATGAACTGGCGCGGGAGTTAGGGCGTTTTTTTTCCCATGCGCCGATGCAGGAACTGGAGATGCTGTGAAGGAGTGAGCAGCCCGGCTTCCTGCCAGGCTGCAGCGCCGTGGACCGAAGTCCGGACACGGCACCGCACTCCCCGATCGGGTTCAGTCCTCGATCCGCTCCAGACCTTTTGCCTCGGCGCTGCGATCCGCAACGCCTGCCCACGCCGCCGCGACGAGTCCGAGTTCGGCGACTTCGCGCACTGTCAACGGTGTCAGCTCCACACACACGCTTTCAATTTCTTTCCATTCGCCGCGTTCGAGCGCATCGACCACCGACAGCAGCAGACCCAGCACGCCTTCGCGGCGCAAGATCGCTGCCTGAATCGGCTTCGAGAGCGTCAACACATTGAGCGTGTTCTCGATCGAGCCGCCGAACACCGCATCCACGAACGAAAACACGCCCGTCAAGAACGCCGCATCGGCTTCGTCGCGACCGGCCTTCGGCAGACGCAGCACCGCCAGTTCCATAAAACGCGCACGGGTGGCGGCGAGTTGCAGCAACGGGTCGTCTTCCAGCGCGACCTTGCGACCGTCCGCGTACAGCAGCAACTGGGTCCAGCGGGCAATCCGGTTGGTGCCGGTCGCATTGATCGCTTCGCGCAGCGTGGTCACTTTATGGCCGACCGCAAGACCGCTCGAATTCGCCAGCTTCATCAGATGCATCACGAGCACCGGATTGAGCTTCAGCTCGGCTTCGAGCTGCGCGACCGTCGGGTCGCCGGCTAGCAACTGCAGCAGGTTCAATAACGCGTGACGCGGCGCACTCACCTTCCGCAGCGTCGCGGTTTGCGCGCGCGCAAAGTAATAGCCCTGAAATTTGTCGAAGCCGAGATTGAGGGCGGTTTCGAAATCTTCCTGTGCTTCGATGCCTTGGGCAATCAACAGTTTGCCCGCCGATTTCAACACGGTGGAAAGCTTCGGCAACAACGCGCGGGAGATGTGCGGAAGATCGATTTTCACGCGCTCGGCATACGGCAGCAGGCGCGCAAACGTGTCGCTGGGAACCACCACCGCGTCGAGCACGAAGCGGTAACGCCGTGCGTGCAGCACGACGATGCGCGCAACCAGTTCGTCGTCCACTTCGATATCCGGCTGGAGCTCGAACAGGAAGCGCTCGGCCGGCAGGAGTTCGAGCGCCTCATCGAACAGCATCTCGCGATTGACGTCCAGATGGGCAAGGTGGCCGGCCAGCGCGCCGCGAACGCCCGAATGCATCAGCGCGGTTACGACGGACTGTGTGAAGGTGGGCTGCACGGCGACGCGCGGTTCGCCCTCGGCCGCGGCCGCGGCCGCGGCCGCGGTTACATCATCGGGCACGGTATGCCCGGGTGCATCGGTACCGTCTGTGGTTTCGCCTGCGGGCGCTTCATTTACACAATGAAGCTTGAGTTCGTAGCCGCATAGCATGCCGTCGCGATCGAGGATCGGCTGGCGGGCGAAACAAGGCTTGATTGATGCGCCGTCAGCCCGACCGGGCTCACCGCCGGCCCGACTCGGATCGTCGACTTCGATGCTGGACATTCCATTCCCCCGATAAGCGCCCTGCGCTTCCTGCTGTTTTTTGCTTCTCACATGGCGCGCGATCGGACCCGAAATCGGGCTGAAAGCGCCGCATGACGCCGCTTTGCGACGTTCATCGATTTTAGCGCAGGCCGCTCGCCTCGGACACGGCTATGCGCGATTTTCAAAAAATATTCAGCTCATGCATCGACAATGCGAGCAAGTCACGAATCGACGATACTCTTGTGCAGTGCAGAAGCGTTCCAACCCGCGATTAACCACCAAGGAAAAACATGGACGTCAAAAGCGTGCTAGATAATGCCTTCGCCATGCCGATTACGAGCCCGGCGTTCCCGATCGGCCCCTACCGGTTCATTAACCGGGAATTCCTGATCATCACTTACCGCACCGACCCGGCCAAGCTGCGCGCCGTCGTGCCCGAGCCGCTGGAAATCGGTGAGCCGCTGGTGCACTACGAGTTCATCCGCATGCCGGACTCGACCGGTTTCGGCGACTACACGGAAAGCGGTCAGGTGATTCCGGTGTCCTATAACGGCGTAGCCGGCAGCTACACGCTGGCGATGTATCTCGACGATCATCCGCCGATCGCAGGTGGCCGCGAACTGTGGGGCTTTCCGAAGAAGCTCGCCAAGCCGGTACTCGAAGTGCATACCGACACCCTCGTCGGCACACTCGACTACGGTCCTGTGCGCATTGCCACCGGTACGATGGGCTACAAGCATCGCCAGCTCGATCTGGTGCAGCAGAAGAAGCGCCTCGAAGCGCCGAACTTCCTGCTGAAGGTCATGCCGCACGTCGACGGGACGGCGCGCATCTGCGAACTGGTGCGCTACTACCTGCAGGATATCGACCTCAAGGGCGCATGGACTGGGCCGGCTGCGTTGCAGTTGTCGCCGCACGCGCTCGCGCCGGTTGCGGAATTGCCGGTGCTGGAGATTGTCGAAGCGCGCCACTTGCTGGCGGATCTGACGCTCGGTCTCGGCGAAGTGGCGTTCGACTATCTGAAGTAACCGCAGCCGCCGGATGGGGGTGCATCAGCAGCAACGGCCGCGAATGCGGCCGTTGTGCTTTTGTGCTGCTGTGCTGTTTGGGCGTAACGGTAGCGCTTACTTCACCACAACCTTGACGCTGAAGTACTTCGCCGCAAAGCGGTCGATCGTCCCATCGGCCTTTAGCTCCTTGAGCGCCTGGTTGAGCGCGTCCTTGAGTTGCGCATCGCCCTTGCGGATGCCGAAGCCCACTCCGCCGCCGAGCAGCTTCGCATCGCTGACCGGCGGCCCGGCGAATTCAAAGCCTGCGCCTTGCGGACGGGTCAGAAAGCCCTTCGATGCCGCTTCAGCGTCCTGGAATGCCGCATCGAGACGACCCGACGACAGGTCGGCGTAGATCTGGTCCTGCGTCTGATACGGCACGACATCGACGCCAGCCGGCGCCCAGATCGCCTTCGCATACGTTTCCTGGATCGTGCCCTGCAGCACGCCGACGTGCTTGCCCTTCAATGATGCGGCAGTCGGTAGCAGACCGCTGCCCTTCTTCGCGATCATCTGGTTGGGGATCGTGTAGATCGGGTCCGTGAAGTCGATTGCGGCGCGGCGCTGCTCGGTGATCGTCATGTCCGAGTTGATCGCGTTGAACTTGCGCGCCTGCAGCGCCGGGATCAGACCGTCGAACGAATTCTCGACCCACACGCATTTCGCCTTCAGCTTGGCGCATACCGCATTGCCGATATCGATGTCGAAGCCTTGCAGATCGCCCGCCGGCGTCTTCGATTCGAACGGAGCATACGAGGCTTCGACGCCAAAGCGGATTTCCTTGATGTCGGCTGCCGACGCATTGCCTGCTGCTGCGGTTGTCGACGCAAAAAGTGCCAGCGCGGCCATGTTTCGCCAATTCATTTTCATGCGGTGTGTTCCTCTACGGGTATGAAATCAAACAGAGCTGAATCTGCGCTGCATGATTGCAGCGCCGGGAATGCGATTCAAGCTCACGCGGCCGGCGTAGTGCAGCGCAACCGGCCGCGAGGGCGGGATTGTACAGGGTGTGGGGAATGCGGCGATGGGCCCATCGCCGCTACGTGAAGTACGGCGGATTGTTCAAGCCAGCGCTGCGAGCGTCTCCTGGGTTGTCTCAACCACCAGCAGCCCGGCACGCAAACCTGGCTTCACAGTGGGATTCGGAAACACGATGCGCTCTTCGGCATGGCGCACAACGTAACGATGGTCGCCATCGCGCGCGAGCAGCGTGTCCTGTTCGAATGGCGTGAAGTTCGGCACGTCCGCTGCGACGAGCAATTCGAACGCATCGCTTTGCTTCGTGATCTGATCGATCACAGTGAACACGCGCGGCAACGGCGCGCCTGCATTGCCTTCGACGCCCGCCAGCAGATCACGCAATGCCTTATCCGCGCCGCCGAAACGCGCGAGGTCGTTCTGGCCAAACGGCCGCACCTTGCCGAGTTCCAGCGTGCAGGCCTCAGCGCCACACACCTGCGCAGTGAAATGGGAATACGTGTTGCCCTTCGTCGTGTGGAGCAGCACTGCCGCAATGGATGCATCGCGCAACCATTCGAACATCGCGCGTGAAAGCGGCGCACCGGTATGCGGCAGCAGCGCAAACTGCTCGAAAACCGACGCGCGAATCGCCGTATGCATGTCGACGTGCCAGCGAGCACCCTGCGCATCGGAGGCATCTGCGAAGAACTGCGTTGCCACCTGTTCCAGCGCAACCGCACGCGGCGTTTCGCGACTATTCGGCACCTGCGCATGCCACCCGCTGAAGAGGCGATTCAGGTCATCGTCAAGATAACGGCAGGCGGTGCGCATCGCTGCAACGTTGCCGAGTATCACCAGCAGACGGCACGCCAGCGCGGCCTGTCCTTCAGCGATATCGCGCACCACCAGCGATAGCAGCTCGATCGGCGCAGTCTCGTCGCCATGCACACCGGCCGAGGCCAGCACGCTTCGCGCGCCCGAAACCTCAGCAGGTTCGAATTGCAGGATGCCTTCATCGAGCCACGTCCAGCGCACGCCATTTGCGCACACGCCCTTGGCTTCACTCGCTGACGGCCGCGTGCCTGCCAGCGTGTACGCAAGAAAATCACCCAGCAACGCGTTGCTCGTGTCGTGTTTCATACGGTGCTCAGCGCTGGAAGTCATACAACGAACCCAGCCCAAGAATCTGCGTCAACTCATCGAGCGCCGTGCGCGACTCGAGCAGCAGGCTCGGATCGGTCAGATCGGCTGGCGCGAGGCGATCGCGATAGTGCTTTTCGATCCACCCATCGAGGCGGCCAAACAATGTGTCGTTGATCCACACACCGGGCGCGACTGCCGCGCGCTCAGCCTCGCTCAACACCACCCGCAAACGCAAACAAGCCGGCCCACCGCCGTTCTTCATGCTTTCGCGCAGGTCGAATATCAGCACGTCGTCGATCGGGCCATCGCGCGAGGTCAAGCCATCCAGATACTCGGCCACGCGCGGGTTTTCGCGGCACTCCTGCGGCACGACCAGGACCTGCTTGCCGTCGGGGCGCGTGAGCAACTGACTGTTGAACAGGTACGAAGTCACTGCATCGCTCACACCCACCTGCCCGTCCGGGACTTCAATCACGTCGAACTTCGCATTGAGCTTGCCGAGCTTCGCTCGCAGTTCGTCGTACACCCCTTGCGGCTCGACGAACGCCAGCTCGTGACAGAACAACGTGTTGCGATTGCCGACCGCAATCACGTCGTTGTGAAACACCCCGGCGTCGATGACATCAGGATTCTGCTGCGCATAGACAGTGGCCGCTTCGGCAAGCCCATGACGCTGCGCAACCGCGCGGCTTGCCTCGAAAGTTTGACGCGCCGGATAGCGCTTCGGCTCCGGTCCGCGCCGATATTCGCTCCGGCCGTAGACGAAGAATTCGACACCCTGTGTGCCATATTCTGCGCAAAATCGCGTGTGATTCGCGGCGCCTTCATCGCCGAGCGCGGGCGTGCCCGGCAGCGCTTCATGTACTTCGAACCGGTCGCGGTCCGCGAAGATCGCGCGCAGCGTGCGGCGCGTCGACTCGTGTTCGATGGCACGATGCAGCTTGCTGCATAGATTGGCCGGCGTGAAATGCACGCGGCCGTCTTCGGTGTCCGCGGATGGACTCACCGTGGCCGCGTTCGCCGTCCACATCGCCGATGCCGAACTGGCCGCGGCCAGCAACTCAGGCGCATCTCTCGCAACGCGAGCAATCACCGTCGCGTCATCGCCGGAAAAACCGAGTTCACGCAACAGGCGCATCGACGGCCGTTCTTGCGGCGGCAGCACGCCTTGATGGAAACCGAGGTCGGCAAGCTGCTTCATCTTGCGCAGGCCCTGTTTCGCAGCGGCCTTCGGATTGGCGACGGACTTCTCGTTGTTCTGCGACGCGACATTGCCGAATGACAGCCCGGCGTAGTTGTGCGTCGGGCCGACGAGGCCGTCGAAATTGGCTTCAGTGGCTTGCATCGTCGATCCTCAGAAATGAAGGCCCGGCGACACGCTCGCCGGCATTTGCAGTTGCGCGCTTTCGACGGAGGCCATCGGATAGGCGCAGTAGTCGGCCGCATAATACGCGCTCGGACGGTTGTTGCCCGAGCGTCCCGTGCCACCGAACGGCGCCGCGGACGACGCACCGTTAGTGGGCCGGTTCCAGTTGACGATACCGGCGCGGATCGTGCGCTGGAAATGCGTCCACAGGGTCTCGTCGTCGGCGAGGAGGCCCGCGGACAAGCCGAAGGCCGTATCGTTGGCGCGCTCGATCGCATCATCGAAATTCGCATACCGAATGATTTGCGCGAGCGGGCCGAAGTACTCTTCGTCGGGCAGATCGTGGGCGTTCGTCACATCGAGAATGGCCGGCGTGACGAAGCCGAGTTGCGGATCACGCTGCTCCATCGTCAACACGGATCGCGCACCGGCTTCGAGCAGATGCGCCTGCGCGCCGACGAGGCGTGCAGCCGCCCGCGCCGAGATCACCGCGCCCATGAAAGGCTGCGGCTCGGCGTTGTATTCACCTACCGTGATACGTGAAGTCACATCGGCAAGACGCTCGATAAAGCGGTCGCCGAAACTGTCGTTCGGCACGAGGATGCGTCGTGCACAAGTGCAGCGCTGCCCTGCCGACAGGAACGCCGATTGGATCGTGTGATGCACCGCTGCGTCGAGATCCTCAACGGGTCCGATCACGAGCGGATTGTTGCCGCCCATCTCCAGCGCAAGCACGATCTCCGGACGGCCGCCGAACTGCTTGTGCAACAGCGTACCCGTGTCCGAACTGCCCGTGAAGAACAGGCCGTCGATCTGCCGATGATTCGCCAGCGCAATGCCGGTGTCTTTCTCGCCCTGCACGAGATTCAGCACGCCCGCGGGCAAGCCGGCGTCGCGCCACACTTCGACGGTTGCACGGGCGACGCCCGGCGCCAGTTCGGATGGCTTGAAAACCACCGCATTACCAGCGATCAGCGCCGGCACGATATGCCCGTTCGGCAAATGACCCGGGAAGTTATACGGCCCGAATACCGCGACCACGCCATGCGGACGATGCCGCAGCACAGCGGTGCCGTCGGCCATCGCTGCACGCTTTTCGCCGGTACGTTCGTTGTACGCCTGAATCGAGATTTCGACCTTGGCCGCCATCGACGCCACTTCGGTACGGGCTTCCCACAGCGGCTTGCCAGTCTCGCGGCCGATCTCTTCGGCCAGCGCTTCCTTACGCTCCGTCAGCAGCGCAGCGAAACGGCGCACGATGCCGCAGCGATCTTCGAGACTCAACACCGACCACGTTGCAAACGCATCGCGCGCGCTGCGCACCGCGAGGTCTACATCTTCAGCGGATGCGCTGTGGCCCTCCCATATCGTCGCGCCCGTGCCGGGGTTGCGCGAGGTGAATACGTGTCCTGTGCCGGCGGCCCATTCGCCGTCGATGAAAAGCTCAGTCATGATCATCCCTGTTTATGTTTCAGCGGCAGCACCCGTACCGGGTCGCCTGCCTTCACGTCGAGCGCCGCGGCTTCGTCGGCGGCAAGACGGAACACGCCGTCCTGCGGCACACCCGCTGCAACGCCGACGCGAAAATCGCCGAGCGACGTATTCGACACCAGCGACCTCGGCCCATCCTGCGGCGCGGGCGTTGCCCCCAGCGCCAGGATTTCGACGGGTACCACCACGCTCTCGCGAACCGTGCGCAAGTCGGCGATATGGCATTCGAGCACCGGACCCGCATCGAAAATATCGACGTGATTCTCGTAACGCAGTCCTTCGGATTCGAGCATCCGGCGCGCGGGAATCGTGTCGTTATGCGTGAGGCCGACGCAATCCTGCGCCTCCTGCGGCAACAATTCGACGTACACCGGATAGCGCGGCATCAGCTCCGCGAGGAACGCCTTGCGGCCATGCGAGCTCAGATAATCCGCGGCGTTGAAATCGATCTGGTAGAAATGCGAGCCCACCGCACGCCAGAATGGCGAGGTACCGTTCGCATCGAAATGGCCGCGCAATTCAGCGCACAGACGCTGCGGAAAGCGCTCACGGAACTGCGCGAGAAACATGAA